>Ga0209217_1000068_pt1 | contig 21160 bp, 15 predicted proteins | sample JacPinW_OM3H0_M2_FD_187957 | JGI IMG/M metagenome (GOLD analysis project Ga0209217, IMG submission 187957) | Forest soil microbial communities from Algoma, Ontario, Canada - Jack Pine, Ontario site 1_JW_OM3H0_M2 (SPAdes) (version 2) | ecosystem: Environmental > Terrestrial > Soil > Boreal...
TCAAAACAAGAAAAGAACTCGACGATTACTTCGCGATGCTTGAAGAAGCGAAAAAACGCGACCATCGCAAGCTCGGCAAGGAACTGGAGATCTACATCATCGATGATGATGTCGGTCCCGGTTTGCCGATGTGGCTCCCGCGCGGCGGCGCCATCATCGATGAATTAGAGAAACTCGCGAGAGAAACGGAGTTCGCCGCTGGATACCAACGCGTCCGGACTCCGCACATCGCGCGCGAGATCTTATACAAGAAGAGTGGCCACCTTCCCTACTACGCCGAATCGATGTTCCCGCCGATGACGCTTCTCGAGGAACCTGACAAAAAGAAGTTAACTAACCTAAATGCTGCAAAAGCCCGGCTGCTTGCGAGGTTTGACGAAGCCAGCGCCCAAAATTGGGATAGGTTTTTCCTAGAAATTTCCAAGGAGAATCTACCCCAATCTGAGCGTCTAGATCTCGTCGAAAAACTTGGTTTGATGAATGCCGCCGAGGACGTCGATCGCGCGCAGGTAGAACAACTCGATCGTCTAGCGCAGAGCTTAGGCGATCGCTATTACCTCAAAGCGATGAACTGTCCGCATCATCACAAGTTGTTTGCGGCGGTGCCGAGGAGTTATCGCGATTTGCCACTGCGCCTGGCCGAATACGGGTTTTGTCATCGCTACGAACAAAGCGGTGAGTTGATTGGACTGATGCGAGTGCGCTCGATGCAGATGAACGACGCGCATCTTTACATGACCCCGGACCAGTTCGAAACGGAGTTCAATGCCGTAAATGAGATGTATCTCAAATATTTCAAGCTCTTCGGGATCGAGAAATATCTGATGCGCTTCTCGACCCATGACCCGTCCAAACTTGGCCAGAAGTTTGTCGATGAACCAGAGCTTTGGAAAAAGACTGAAGTGATGACCCGCAACGTCTTAAAGAATTCCGGGATCAACTACGTCGAAGTGCCGAACGAGGCCGCGTTCTACGGGCCGAAGATCGACGTCCAAGCCTGGAGCGTGATCGGTCGTGAGTTTTCCATCGCGACCAACCAGGTCGATTTCGCGCAGCCGCGCCGGTTCAATCTCGTTTACAAAGACAAGGACAACACCGAGAAGACGCCGCTCTGCATTCACCGCGCGCCGCTCGGCACGCATGAGCGTTTCATCGGCTTCCTGATCGAACATTACGCGGGCAACTTCCCGCTCTGGTTGTCGCCGGAACAGGTGCGCATTCTCACCATCGGCGACGATACGAAGCTTCTCGATTATTCGATGTCGATCTTAAATGAGCTGCGCGGACATCAAGTTCGCGCCGAGATCGACAAAAGCACCGATCAGATCAACGGCAAGATTCAGCGCGCGGAACAAATGAAAGTCCACACGATGTTCGTGATCGGCAAACGCGACCTCGAAGCCGGCGCGGTCAGCGTCCGTGTTCACGGCAAAGGCAATCTCGGCGCCAAACCGCGCGCCGAAGCGATCGCGGACATTCTATTGTCGATCAAAGAACGGCGAGCTTAATGCTTTTCCGAATCCGGCTTGGGCTCGAGCTCAAGCGGCTACGGCGCGACGAAAGGCGGTTTCAGGCTCAAACGCAAAATCTGACCTCACGACGACTCTCCTGCCAGGATCGACATCCGGCGTTGAGTTCGCAGTCGATCCGCATTAACCAGTGACGTCCATGCGGCGGCATTTGCCTTTTCTTCTGATCCTGATCGGAACGGCGATCGCGCGTTTCGTCATTTTGTTCGTCTCGCAAACGCACGTCACAAGTGATGAAGCGATCATCGGATTGATGGCGAAACACATTCTGGAGGGTCGCTTTTTTCCATTTTATTTCTACGGCATCTCCTACAACGCCTCCTGCGCATGGGAAGCGTATCTCGCGGTCGTCCCATTCGCGATCGCCGGCGTTGGTGTTGTCGCGTTAAAAATGCCGACGGTTTTGTTGTCGCTCGCTTGTCTCGCGCTCTTCTACACGATGACAAGGCGGCTCTATTCAATTCGCGTCGCGACATTGGCCAGTCTCATCTTCGCGCTCTGGCCAGGGTTGCTGAAGTGGCATTTCCAGCCGCGCGGTTACGCGTTTTATTTTTTGTTCATTCCAGCGCTCATCATTTTTTTTCTGATCATCGAAAAGGAAAACATCCGACGCGCCCGCGACTTTTTTTTCTTCGGACTCGTCTGCGGGATCGCGTTCTGGAGCATGGAACTCCTTCTGATCACCATCGCCGCGCTTTGGCTCCTGCTTTTTCTCCGGCGCAAATTTTCCATTCAGACTTTCGCCGCATGCGTCGGCGGCTTTCTCATTGGCTACGCGCCGGCGATTTGGTGGAACCTGACTCACTCTTTCCGGAACTGGCATTTCCTGTTTTTCGAAAAACCCGAGGCCGGCGGACTCACGGCCCGATTCGGCTTGCACGCATGGCGCGACATTTTCTTACACGAGATGCCGAAATTCTTCAGCGCCGACACTGTGCTTTGGTATTACCCCGAGACGCATTGGTCGGGTTACGTTTTGTATTTTGTAACAGCGCTTGCTGTGGTCGTCGCCGCGTGGGGCGCACTCCGACAGATTCGGAGTGCATTCAGCTCCGGTTTTTCCGCGACCGATACAAACAAAGATTTGCTAATGCTGATTTTGATCGGTGTGAGTTTTGTTCCCTACGTGATCGCGCCGTTGCGCGTGCCCGGTTATTTTTTGGCGGCCAGCTTCTTCATGTCGATCTTGATTGCCCGCCAGGTAGACCGCTTTCGTGCGCAAAAGAAAATGTTCGTCCGCGCACTGGGCGCAGCAATGGTCTTGGCAGTCGTTGTCTGCGGTGTTGATGCCCTGATTGAGACTTCCGCGCACGACCAAATAGAAACTCTGACGCTATGTCCGAATCGACAGGATCACTGCATGCTTCGGGTTCCCGGCAGGGACATCGACGCCGTAAAACAAGATCTCGGACAAAACCGAATCCAAGCGGTCTGGACCACGATCTCGTTTGTTTACCCACTGATTTTCGAAACCGGTGAAAAGCTGGTTGCGTCCGAATCGATTTTCGGCGTCGATCGCCCGGTTTATCCGCCATCGATTCCAAAACCGGAACCAGGCAGCGAGGACCGGACCGTTTTCGCTGTAGAAACGCGTTCGCCTTATCGACCGGAGATTGAAACGACCCTAGCGCAAAAAGGCGGCGCGCCGCCGAGAATTAGCGAACACGGCGCGCTCACAGTCATCGAACAGCGTTTTGCCTCAGACCTGCGATGACCGGATTATCCGAACAGAAACTTCGTTGGATCGTCATTGGCCTTTGCGGACTGGCGGCGGCTCGCGTTTTTATTTTTTCGACGGCGTTTCCGTTTTTCAACAACGTGGACGAACAGGCGCATGTCGATCTTGTCGTCAAATATGCGCACGCCCAACCCCCGCGTAGCATTGAGCCTTTCGCTTCCGAGGCGGCGCTCTATTTCGCTGTTTACAGCACGCCGGAATATTTTGTGACACCCGAGCAGTACGGCGGACAATATCCTCCGCCCAACTGGCTCTTACCGCGAGAACAGCTGCAAAAAATCCTCGACGATGAAATTCCCTTTTGGGAATCGCGATCGAATCATGAATCGGGTGAGCCGCCTCTTTACTACGCGCTCGCCGGCGGCTGGATGAATGTCGGTCGCGTTCCTGGTCTCCGTGGTCTGTCATTACTTTACTGGGTCCGCTTTTTAAACATCGGCCTCGCGGCCGCTTTGGTTTGGATCGGCTTCGCCGCGACAAGATCGACGTTCCCTGACAATCAATTCCTGCAGCTCGGTGTGCCCATGTTGCTGGCGGTGTGGCCGCAGAGCGCGTTTTATTCAATTCAAGGCGACGCTCTTTCGCCCCTTTGCTTCGGTATCGCGTTTCTCGGACTCGCTAAACTGTTGCAAAGCGAGCGCCCGGGAATTGTTGTCGCGGCGTGGACCGGCCTGGCGGTGGCCGCGACTTGTCTTATCAAGACAAGCAATCTTCCGCTGCCACTGATCGCAATCGGCGCGATCACGTTGAAGATTTTTCTCGCCAGGAAAGGGACGCCTGCACTAATCACACTCGGCGTCTTCCTTTTCTCACTCGTGGTGCCGCTCGGGATCTGGTTCGCGTGGAATTACCACAATTTCGGCGACCTGACCGCGACCAAATCGAAAATCGAATTGCTAGGCTGGACGCGAAAGCCGTTTGGCGAATGGTGGTCGCATCCCATCTTCAGCTGGCACGGGATCACGGAATTTTGGCCGGGACTGATCGCGAGTTTCTGGCGCGGCGAATTTGTCTGGCATCTGCAACGAATGGCTTCCGCCGCGGCGGACGCGTTCTATGCAATCTCCTCGGCAATTGTAATTCTCGCGACCGGCACTCTCATGCTGCGACGCCAGTCGAAACAGAATGGTCAACGATTTGTTCTGTGGGTGGCCCTTCTGAGTTTTATCTCGATCGTCGCGTTTCTCGTCGTCTTATCGATCAGTTTTGATTTTGGCCGCTGCCCGTATCCGTCCCGCGAACATCCCTATTTCACTTCCGGACGCTTGTTGAACGCCGCGGCCGTTCCTTTCTTTCTATTGTTCGTCTACGCGATCGATCGGTTCGGCACCTGGACGAAACAGCAATGGCTGCGGTGGACATTGCTCGGCGCAACCGTCCTGGTCCTGGTTGTTTCCCAATTGCAGGTCAACGCGCCGGCGTTTTCCAGCCGGTACAATTTCTTTCACCGCAAATCGCTTTAGCTGCCGCGGTCGCTTATTTGCGTTTGCGTTTTCGGTTCGGCAAATTTTTGCGCTTGGTCTTGGCCACTCGCCGCAGTTCTTTTCGACTCATCGATTTATACATGCTTCGCGACGCACCTCGTAGTGATGACTTCGACCGTTTCCCACGCCTGGCCGCAAGCGCCGCGCCGGCGGCCATTTGTTGTTTCTTTGATTTAGCAGGCATAACAAAAATGTTTCGCAGCTGAGACGCGAAACAGATTTGTTAAGCGGACGCCGCTTTTCGCCAGAAAAAATAAACCGGAACACCAGTAAGAACGATCAGGATTCCGATTCCAGAAGTTGTGGGCGCGAGAAAGACAAGATCGACGATCAGTAATGCCGCCAGCAACATCGATACAATCGGCACGGCCGGATAGCCCCACGTCCGATATGGCCGCTCGGCCGTGGGCGCTTTTCGTCGCAGAACAATCAGCGCGAGCACCATCAGCAGATAAAAAATCAGATCGGCTGAGACAATGTATTCGAGCAACTGGGTGTAAACGTTACCGTAAACGACTTTGTGTGTGGCCGCGTTCGTGGTCGCTGTTCGCGGCAAAGTCAGAAACGCCGTCCAGATTCCCTGTGCGACCAAGGCCGCGGCCGGAACATGGTTGCGGTTGGTCATTCCAACTTTGTTGAAGAACAAACGATCCCGCGCCATCGCAAAATAGACCCGGGCGCCCGCAAGAATCAGTCCGTTGTTGCAACCGAACGTGGAAATCATGATTGCCGCCGCCATGCACATCGCGCCCGGATTTCCAAACGCCGCCTTCATCGCCGCGACCGCGACACGATCCTGGGGCGCGTGCTGGATTTCTGGAAACGAGAGGAGCGCGAGATAGGAAATATTCGCCAGCACATACAAAACCACGACGATGCCGGAGCCAATCAAAAGCGCGCGGACAAGATTTCGTCCCGGATCGCGCACTTCACTGCCAAGAAAGGTGACGTTCGTCCAGGCCGTTTGGGCAAAGAGCGGACCGACCATTGATTTTCCAAAAATCAAAAGGAGCGCCAGGCCGCCCGCGAAAGTGAAACCAGGTTGCGCAATATGCGGACTCCAACCGTTCGCCCACGAATCCCACCACGCTGACGTTCGCGCTGCGCTCGTCGCGCTCCAACCGAGCAAGAGCCCGACGATAACGACGCCGGCAAGCGCCGCAGTTTTTGCAAAAGTGAACGTATTTTGCACGAGCGTGCCCAGCTTAAGCCCGCGCGTATTCGTCCAGGTCAACAGCGCGACCAACGCGATCGCAATCAATTGTTGAGTCGATAGACTGATGGCGTAGCCGCCACCCAACGATATTGGCTGTTTTGTGAAAAGATAATTGTCCGGCGAAATCGCACTCACAAAAACACCGAGAAATTTAGCGAACGCGATCGCGACGGCGGCAATCGTTCCGGTTTGCACGACCAGAAACAGCGTCCATCCGTACAAGAATCCCATCGCCGGGCCATAAGCTTCGCGGAAGAAGACGTATACGCCGCCCGCGCGTGGCATCATCGTTGCGAGCTCCGAGCAGCAGAGCGCGCCCGTCACCGTGAGCAAACCGGCAACCACCCACGCGAGCAAAAGCCATCCCGGCGCGCCGCTTAAACGCGCCGATTCGGCTGAAGTAATGAAAATACCCGACCCGATCATCGACCCGATCACGATCATGGTGGCGTCAATCGGCCCGAGCGCTCGGACCAAGCCGCTTTGCTGTTGCTTTTCGCTCATCCTGTCATGTCGAGCGGAGTCGAGACATCTCTCACTATTTCTCTTTTGAAACTCGCGGCGCGCGGATGCTGACGCCTTCCTTCTCGAGACGCGTCTTCAAAGCACGCGCGAAACCCACGGCGCCGGGCGTATCACCATGCAAGCAAACTGTCTCCACACGAACATCGACATCTTCGCCGTCAACCGACCCAACTTTGCCTTCGTGCAACATTCGAACTACGCGCGCGGCGGCCGCATCTGGATCGTGCAGCAACGCGTCTGGTCGCGTGCGTGAAACAAGTGAGCCATCGCTCAAGTAATTTCGATCAGCGAAGACTTCGTGCGCGATTTTCAGTCCGTTCGCTGTTCCCGCTCGCGCGAGGGCGCTGTTTTGCGGTGCAAAAAGAATTAATTTTGTGTCGATCTTTGCAATGGCGCGGCAAATTGCGTCAGCGAGTGCCTGATCGCGCACCGCCATGTTATAAAGCGCGCCATGCGGTTTCACGTGATTTGGACGAACCTTCGCCGCGTCGGCAATCGCCTGAAAGACGCCAAGCTGATAGACGACCGCGTCGAAAACTTCATCTGGCTTCACGGGCAATTCTTTCCGTCCAAAGTTTTCTCGATCGAATAAACTCGGATGCGCACCAACCGCGACTTTGTGCCTCCGTGCCGCCTCGATTGATTTGTGGATCGTCTCTGCGTCGCCGGCGTGAAACCCGCACGCGATGTTCGCCGAAGTTACGAGCGCGAGAAGTTCGTCATCGTGACCGGCGCCTTCGCCAAGATCGGCGTTAAGATCGACAACCAACTTCATGAGAAATGAGGTTCCAGTCCGCGCCGGAATTGTTCCAGGTTTCGCTCACGTTCGTGTAGGAGTGCGTGCGCATCACGAATCGCAACCTTGCTGAAACGAACTCGATCGCCGGGACACAACTGAGCGGCGATCGGCAGATCGACGGTGATCACGTGCGCGATCTTTGGATAACCGCCGATGGTTTGGCAATCATTGAGAAGCAGAATCGGTTTGCCGCTCGGCGGGACCTGGACTGTGCCGGGCGCCACAGCTTCGGAAAGAAGATCGACATCCTGGCTTCGTTCGAGACGCGGACCATCCAACCGAATTCCCATTCGATCGGAATCTGGAGAGACGAAAAAACCTTCGTGGTTAAAGAGTTGAAGCGCTGATTCTACAAAGCGACCGGAATCCGCGCCGTCAAGGTAACGTAAGACCGGCGCTCGCCGCGCCGTGCTCGACCAATCGTGCGGTGGTTTCCAGCGCGCGATCTTTTCGGTGCGCAACTTTTCGATCAGTACTTTTGCGCGCGGCATATTTTCGCCAACCGGAAATTCCTCGCCATCGCGCACGGGCCGACCTTTTACGCCGCCGAATCCAGCTCTCAAATCCCCGGATCGACTACCGAGCACCGCAGGCACATCGATTCCTCCGGAAATCGCGAGCCAGGCGCGGCATCCCCCCGCCGGAGAGTCGATTGAAAATTCATCCCCCGCGCGCACCAAAGCCGGATGACCGGCAGGCAAAGATGTTGAGCCAATCCGCGCGTCGAAGTTTCCGCCAGCCCAAACGACAATTCGATCGTCCGCGAACCGCAGCCGAAGACCGCCGAAAGTAATTTCGAGGCCGGCGGCCGATTCTTCGTTGCCGGCGAGTAAATTCGCCACCCGCAATGCGTGCGCGTCGAGCGCGCCGCCTAACGAAACACCAAACTCGCGAAAGCCGGTGCGTCCCAAATCCTGGACACTCGTCAGAAAACCGGCACGAACAGCCGTCGCATTCACATTGTCGATCTTTCGAATTCTTCGCGCGTGATGGAGCGGAAGCGAACGCGATCGCCAGCACGCAAAAGCGCAGGCGGATCTTTTTGCGAATCGAACAATTGCCGCGGTGTCCGGCCAATCACGTTCCAACCGCCGGGCGATTTGATCGGATAAATTCCGGTTTGCATTCCACCGATCGCGACCGAGCCGGCCGGAATTTCTTTGCGCGGAACGTCGCGCCGCGGTGTCGCAATTTTGCGCGACAAACCGCCGAGAAAAGGAAAACCCGGCGTGAATCCGACGCAATGAACGCGGTACTCGGCTGCACAGTGAAGATCGACAACTTCTTTCCAATGCACGCCCGCGTGTCGCGCGACATGTTCGAGATCGAGGGCGAACTCGGCCTCGTAACAAACGGGAATCTCCACGAGCGAGCCTTCGATCCGATTAGCCTGAATTTCCTCCATTTCCGACAGCGCTCTGCGAATTCGTTGCTCGATCCATTCAAAAACATTTTGGACCGACGCCCCCGCGTCGATCGCGCGGACCGGATCATAAAAAAGCGCAACTACCGTGTAGGCGGGTGCGAGCTCAACCAAGCCGGGAATTTGCGCGGCTTCGAGCGCGCGCTTCGTTGCAAGCACCTGGGTTAGAGCGTCGTCCGGCGCGTCGTCAAAATTTTCAACAACGCGGATGAGGACCGCGGAATCTCCAAGCGGCGTAATTTCCATGAAGCAACCGGATCAGCTTTTCTCGGGCGACACTGCTTCCTTAACAGTCTCGACGTGCTCTTTGATCTCGTGAACACGAGGGTGAACTTCTTTGATCAAATCATGTTCGGCCTGCGAGAGTTGTTCGATGCGCTGGGTCATTTCGTGCAGCTCTTGTAACATCGCGTCCTGACGCGACGAGATGCGATGCATCCACCAAAAACAAACGCACCAGCAGCCAAGTCCGACCCAGGTGAGAACGAAAAGGATCATTTCACTGCGCCCGCGTCGCTTCGATCTCGATGTTAATGGCGACCGTTTGACTAATTCCCGACATGCTTTCCGCCGCCTGGGCGAACATCAGATTGAACTCGCGGCGCTTCAGCGGATCGGTCGTCACTGACCATCGGGTCTGTTTAGTTTCGTTGGATGATGTCAACAATTTCACATGCAATGTAATCGGTTTGGTCACGCCGTGCATGGTTAGATCGCCGAGAATATCGCCGGCCTGCGGGCCCGTCTGTTTTACGCTGCGGCTTTTGAACGTGATCGCAGGATATTTTTCGACCGAAAAAAATTCCGGGCTCCGCAAATGATTATCGCGTTTCACAATTCCAGTATCGATGCTGCGAACGTCGATCCGCGCCGTGACCGATGAATTTTCCGGATGCTCGCGGTCGATCTCGATCTTGCCATCGAATCTGGTGACCTTTCCCTGCGTCGTGCCGAGAAACTGATGAACCGAAAATCCGATCGTCGAATGCGATTGATCGAATTTGTAGGTTTCGTTCGCGAGCGCGACCGAACTCAAAACGGTAATGGCGGCGGCGGCAGCAACAATTCGTAATTTCATGCGCTCTCTTTTGCTTTGCTTTTCGCCTCGGATGCGAGCGTTTTCAAGAGCGGCGTGCGTGAGGGCGGCAATCTCCCAAATAAATTACCAAGAGCGAAGGCCGGGTCGGCTTTGAGTTTCTTCGCGTCGTGCACGCCGGCGATACGCGCCAGCTCGGTTTCAAAATGCGAGATCGCGCGCAAGTTTGGATCGTTGACGTCAAGATAACCAAACGCGCGGCGCAAGAGCGCGAACAACTCCGGCTCGTGATGATCGCGCTCGGTGCAAATCTCGATCAGCTCGACAAAATAAGCGGCGGCTTGGGTACGGAGATAATTTTGCCGGATGCCGGCGAACGGATTTTTGACGACGACTTCGGTCAGGGTGTGCAAGGTCGACTTGCGACTCGGCACAATCGAGATCTCGGCTTCAAAAAAAAGATCGAGCTTGCCCGAAAATGGGGTTTTGGTGCGGCGCGCGCCTTTGGCCACTGTTTGAACGCAGCCTAACGACTCAGTGCACCAGGAAACAATCAGACTGGTGTCGCTAAACTTGCGTTTGCGCAGAAGTATCGCGGCCGTGCTTTGCACGCCACGAATTTAGCATGCGATTTGCAAGCTTGCCGCGGAAGCACGGAAAGCGACCCTAGGACTTCGAGCAACAATATCGAGAATCTCCGTTGAGGGAGACCCACAAGACGGTTGTGCGCCACAACGCAGTGCCGATTTTTGGCCAGGACTTCTCCTCAGTGCCCCATGTGCCCGAGCAGAACGTTTACCCTGAAGGTCAATTGGTCGCTGTCCAAACTGACATTCGTCCGGCCTTGAAAAAGCGGGTCGGCCGAACTGAACTTGTAAGTTTCGTCGCCAAAGTCACAGTGACGGTACTCGAGACCAGCACTGATAAAGTTTGTCAATGCATATTGGAGGCCGCCACCGGCGTACCAACCAGTTTGCACATCGTTAGCGGGATGTTTTCTAGATGTGACGACAGTGCCGAGGGAACGGATCATTTGCTTTGGCGTGACCACTGTTGGTTCTACCCCCCCACTTTGGAAGAATTCGGTGTCGGCCTTATCAAACGTCGTTACGTCCACATTCGTAAAGGCGGCACCGCCGGTCGCATAGAAAAGCAAACGCTTCCAAGCGAAACCAAGCTGGCCGCCAATATATGCATTCCAATCAGTCTCGACCGTACGCTTAGACGTAAAATCGGTATCGAATGTAACCGAGTCGATTTGAGTGTTGCCGCTTGCCGTATCCACGAATTTGCTGCGGTTAATTGTCCTTGCGCCGGAAACGCCTCCTTCTACACCGACTACGAAATGGCCGAGTTGTTGAAGGAACCCGATCTGTCCGCCCGCAATGGGCGCTTTATCGGTGTTGCTACGTCCAGGCGTCGTAAATACGAGATTGAAAGGAATGTCCTGACTAAAGTTATCGTTCGGGTCGATAACGTCGAACTGTTCATCGAGATCAACGACCGTGTCGTAGGATCCGAAATCAACATGCTCCCACACAACGCCCACGTTGAAACCAACATAGAGACCGCTCCAGCTAAAAGGTTCCTCTGGCGGTGGGACGGGAGCGATTTCCTTAGGACTACCAGCACTGACGGTCGCAGCGGAAGCCAGAATTGCTGTGCAAAAAAAGACGTGGATTCCTCTCATATTTGGGCGCGGATAATGGCTTAGCCAGAGATTGGCAGTTGGCTGTTCGCCTAACAAGCACAAAATTTGTTAGGGGTCTCGGTTTCACGCCGCAAACGATCGAACCGCCCCAAGACCTAGCGGTTAATGATGTGCAACGCGCGCTTCTCCACATTCATCGCCGCTTCTTTCACGGCTTCGCTCAAAGTCGGGTGGGAATGACAGGTGCGCGCGAGATCTTCCGAGCTGCCACCAAACTCAATTACTGAAACAGCCTCGGCGATTAACTCCGAAGCCGCGTGCTGCAAAATGTGCGCGCCGAGAATGCGATCGGTCTTTGCATCGGCCACAAACTTGACGATTCCATCGAGGTCATCATTCGCAATTGCGCGGGCGTTAGCGCGGAAAGGAAATCTCCCGACCCGATAATCGATCCCCTTCTCTTTCGCCTCGTCTTCGGTGAGCCCAACGCCGGCCAGTTCGGGATTCGTGTAAATGATTCCGGCGATCGCGTCATAATTGATGTGGCCGTCCTTGTCGGCGATCCGTTCGACGCAGGCAATTCCTTCGTCCTCGGCCTTGTGCGCCAGCATCGGACCCGCAATCACGTCACCGATTGCATAAATGCCGTCGACGTTGGTCTTAAAATGTTTGTCGACCTTGATCCGCTTCTTCTCATCGAACTCGAGACCGACTTTCTCGGCGCCTAGACCTTCGCTAAACGGTTTGCGTCCGACCGAAACCAGAACTTTGTCGGCATCGAATTTTAATTCTTCCTTTCCTTTCGTTGCGGTCGCAGTGACACGGCCATTGTCGATATTCACAGCGCTAACTTTAGTTTCGAGATGGAACGTGATGCCCTGTCCGGTTAACGATCGTTGAAGCAGGTTCGACAACTCGAGATCGAAGCCAACGGCGATCCGCGGCAAGAATTCGAGAATTGTTACTTCCGATCCAAGCCGGGCCCAAACCGATCCAAGCTCGAGTCCGATCGCGCCCGCGCCGATGACGAGGAATTTGGGCGGCGGTTCTGTGAAAGTAAGCGCTTCGGTGCTGCTGACGATCGTTTTGCCGTCAAATTTCGCAAACGGCAATTCGATCGGCGCGCTGCCAGTCGCAATGATGATGTTTTTGGTTTCGATCTCCTGCGTCTTTCCGTCGGACGATTTGACCGAAACTTTTCCGGGCGCGGTAGTTGTGCCAAGGCCTTCGAACGTCGTCACCTTGTTGGTCTTCATCAGCGCCCGCACGCCGCCCGTCAGCGTTTTCACGACCTTGTCCTTGCGCTGCTGCATCTTATTAAGATCGACATCCACGTTGCCGATGACGATGCCGTGCTTCTCCGCTTCCTTTTTCGCGAACATCAAATGATCGCTCGAAGTCAGGAGCGCTTTGCTCGGAATGCAGCCGACATTCAGACAAGTACCGCCGAGTTCCTTGTCCTTTTCGACGATCGCCGTTTTGAGACCGAGCTGCCCCGCGCGGATCGCCGCGACGTAGCCGCCGGGCCCTGAACCAATGATAACAACGTCAAATTTTTCCATGTAACTATCCCTTTCTGTCATTCCGACCGAAGTGGAGGAATCTCTTAATATTTCTGTCGTGTGCTCGCTCAGAAATATCTAGAGATGTCTCGACTTCGCTCGACATGACAAAACTAGAAATCGAGCGGTAGTTTCTTCGGGTCCTCGATGCACTCTTTCACTTTAATCAGGAACGTGACCGCTTCCTTGCCATCAATCGCGCGATGATCATAGCTGAGCGCGAGATACATCATCGGGCGAACCTCCACTTTGCCGTCAACCGCCACCGGTCGCGGCATGATTTTGTGCATCCCGAGGATCCCGCTTTGCGGCGGATTCAAAATCGGCGTGCTCAAGAGCGAGCCGTAAACGCCGCCGTTTGAAATCGTAAACGTGCCGCCGGTAAGATCTTCGATCTTCAATTTGCCCTCGCGCGCTTTGGTCGCGTAATCCGCAATGTCGCGCTCGAGATCGGCGAAGGATTTTTTGTCGGCATCGCGCACAATCGGCACCACCAATCCCCGCTCGGTCCCAACCGCCACGCCAATGTCGTAAAAATTGTTCTGAATGAAATCCTCATCTTCGATCCGGCCATTCACCACCGGCACAGCCTTGAGCGCTTCCACGCAGGCTTTGATGAAGAACGACATGAACCCGAGCTTCACGTTGTTCTTCTTGGTGAACACATCCTGAGATTTCGTGCGTAACTCCTGAACCGCGCTCATGTCGCATTCGTTAAACGTGGTCAGGATCGCGGCCGTGTGCTGCGCCATCACCAACTGCGCCGCGATTTTCCGGCGCAACGGCGACATCTTTTTGCGAACGAATCGCCCATCCGTTGATTGTTCGTCACGGCGAATCCGTCCTTCAGCGGATCGATCTTCTGCAGGAGCTTTCTCTTCGGCGGCGCCGCGATTTTGCGCAGCCGTGAGCGCATCGGCTTTTGTCAGACGACCACCCGGACCGGTCCCTGAAATTTTCTCCGGCTCGAGATGTTCTTCATCGAGAATACGACGAACAGCAGGCGATAAAGTCCGAGCCGGACTGGCAGTTTTCGCATCCGCTGGTTCTTCTTTGGGAGGCGCAGCTGCTTTTGCTTCGGCTTTTTCTTTCATTTTGTCGGCCGGCGCTGCTTCAGTCGGTTTCTTCGAATCGTCGATCGTGGCGACCACTTCGCCGATCTTCACTTCCTGACCTTCCGGAACAATCGTGTCGAGGACGCCTGCTGTTTCAGCCGCGATCTCGGTTGAAACTTTGTCGGTCTCAAGAGTAAACAGCGCGTCGCCAGCGTTGACGAAATCGCCGGATTTTTTGTGCCAGACCGAAACGATTCCGCTCGAAATCGATTCGCCGACCGCGGGGATTTTTACTTCGACACTCACGTGCGCCTAACTAAGCGCAAAAAGACGATATTGCTACAACTCAGACCTTAAAGGCGTCGGCAACGACGCAGGCTTGTTCGCGTTTGTGGCGTGCGAGCGAGCCGACGGCAGGGCTCGCGCTCGCGTCGCGACCGGCATAAGCGATTTCGCGCCCGAAAAGTTTGCGCAAGCGCGGCTCCATGAAACTCCACGCACCCATATTTTCCGGCTCTTCCTGGCACCAGACGATTCCTATCGTTTTCGGAAAAGCTTTCATCAGCGATTTCAATTTCGTTTCGTGGAGCGGATAAAGCTGCTCGACGCGAATGATCGCTGCATTGTCGATCTTCTTTTCCGCCCGGTGATTCAGTAGATCGTAGTAGACTTTGCCCGAAGAAAGGATGACGCGCTTCATCTTTTCCGCCGGTCCAACTTCAGGTGACCCGAGAATTTCTTCGAACCGGCCGCCAGTAAATTCTTCCGCGCGGGACGACGCAAATTCGGCACGCAACAAACTTTTCGGCGTCATGATCACGAGCGGTTTGATGAAATCGCGCTTCATTTGCCGGCGGAGCAAGTGAAAGTACTGCGCGGATGTCGTCAGATTGCAGACTTGAATATTATTCTCGGCAGAAAGTTGGAGAAAACGTTCGAGGCGGCCGCTGGAATGTTCAGCGCCTTGTCCTTCGTAACCGTGCGGCAGAAGTAGGACGATCCCGCTCGGCCGCTGCCATTTCGATTCAGCCGAAACGATGAATTGATCGATGATGGTTTGTGCGCCGTTGACGAAATCGCCGAACTGCGCTTCCCACAAGCAAAGCATGCTCGGGTAATCGAGGGAGTAACCGTAATCGAAGCCGAGCACCGCCGCTTCGGAAAGAAGACTGTTGTAGATGCAAATGCGCGCCTGCTTTTCTGCCAAATGCATCAGTGGCACGTAAGGCGCGCCAGTTTTTGCGTCGTAAAGAATCGCGTGCCGCGTGCTGAATGTTCCGCGGGCGCTGTCCTGTCCCGACAACCGGACCGGCGTTCCTTCCAACAAAAGCGAGCCAAACGCGAGGAGTTCGGCGTAATGCCATTCAAAGGGGCCGCCGTTTTCAAAAACTTTCCGGCGATGTTCGATCACAATACGTTTAATCTTCGGCTGAACGTTGAAATCGTCCGGCACGCGCGTGAGCACATCGACAATCGTCTTCAGCGTCTTTTGGTTGATCGCCGTCGAGACCGGCGAGCTCGTGTATTCCGGTTGAAAAACAGCGGTTGATTCCTTGAACTTCGCCTGCTCATTCGCTTTCTGTTTTTCGATCGCTTTGACGTTGTCGAGCGTCATTTCGAGACGGAGACCGAATTCCGTCTCGAGCGAGGCCGCATCGTCGTCAGTCATTGCGCCGGATTCGAGCAGCTCACGTTTGTACAACTGCGCAACCGACGGATGCTTATCGATCTTCGCGTAAAGATCGGGCTGAGTGAACGCGGGCTCGTCACCCTCGTTGTGCCCGAAACGGCGGTAACAATACATGTCGATCACGATGTCCCGCCCAAATTCCTGACGAAAATCGAGTGCGAGCTGGCTGACCTGCATGCACGCGAGTGGATCGTCGCCATTCACATGAAAAATCGGCACCTCAATCATCTTGGCGATATCGGTGGCGTACATCGACGAGCGCGCATCTTCGGGAATCGTGGTGAAACCGATCTGATTGTTTATGACCACGTGCACCGTGCCGCCCGTCCCGTAACCGTGCAGTTGCGACATGTTCAGTGTTTCGGCGACGATCCCCTGCCCCGCGAAGGCCGCATCGCCATGAAGCAATAGCGGCAAAACTTTGCGCCGATGCTCGGTGTCACCACGAATGCGTTGACGCGCGCGCGCGGTTCCTTCGACAACCGGACCAACCGCTTCGAGATGACTTGGATTTGCCGAGAGACGAATTTCGATTTGAGCGCCGGAGGAAAGTTTTCGGACCGTGCGGTAACCGAGATGATATTTCACGTCACCATCGCCGGCGACCAGCTCAGGAATGTAATTCTCACTGAACTCGGTAAAGATGACGCGGAGTGATTTCTTCAAAAAGTTCGCGAGCACGTTGAGCCGGCCGCGATGCGCCATGCCCATGCAAATTTCCTCGACGCCCGCGGTCGGACATTTGTGGAGAATGCTATCGAGAATCACCATCAGCGATTCCGCGCCCTGGATCGAAAAGCGCTTCTGCCCGACGTAACGCGAGTGCAGAAAAACTTCGAACGACTCCGCTTCCATCAACGCGCGCAAGAGGGCGATTTTCACCTGCCGCGGAGTAGAATGCTTGTCGGCCCGCGATTCGAGCCGATGCAGCACCCAATTCCGCATCCGCGTGTTCTGAATGTGCATGAACTCGGCGCCGATCGAGTCCGCATAGATTTTTTGTAGACGCGCGATCATCTCGCGCAAGGTCATCTCCTCATTATCGTGGAAGAATTTTGAGGAGACGCGAAGATCGAGATCCTTTTCGCTGAAACCCAACTCGCGCAACGTGAGCTGCGGATTTTCCGGGCGCTTTTCCGCCAACGGATTGACGCGCGCGATGGTGTGACCAAGCGTGCGATACGCGTAAACGAGACCGTCGATCCGCGTCTGAAGCGGACTTTCGCGGACACCTGGACGCTGCGTGGTGGTAGCGGCAGCGCCGTTTCGCTGCGGCAAGTTGCCCAACTCGAATCCTTCAAAAAAGGCCGCCCAGCTTGGATCGACCGACGCCGGGTTCTCCTGCCAGCGCTGATAATTCTGATCGATCAATTCCAGATTAGCTCGAGCGGCGATTGAAGTGCGCATGGCAGGTCTAATCTGCAACCGTTACGCGGAGCAGCAAGTGCTGTAGCCGCTTCGCTCTGCGAAGCGCAGCACGATATGACCCCTTCTAAACGTCGCGCAGAGCGCGACGGCTACAGTTTGCCACCAAGTTGACAGTGCGGATGCGCCTTCGTTACTTGCACCGCACAAATGGGAGCTCATGGAAAAATTTGGCCGGCACTGATCGTCGTCGCCGCACTTACGTTGGTAAGATCTACATCTTGCCTGGCCCAGGCTGATCCTGCCGCCGAGCCTGCGGTCCTTGCGGTGGCGAAAGTCTTGCCGGCGGTCGTCAACATAAACACCGAGCGAGTGATCCGACGGAGCGTGCGCGATCCGATCGAAGATTTTTATGCGCAATTTTTTGGCCAATACCGTGGCCGTCCGCGCGAGATCCGGCAAACACTGCAAAGTCTGGGGTCCGGATTCATTGTCGATCCAGCCGGCCACATCGTGACCAATCAGCACGTGGTCGCGCGCGCGGCCGACCTGAAGATCCAAGTAACGACCAACAATGGCAAAACCTACAACGCGCATTACATCACCGGCGACGACAAGAAAGACCTCGCTTTCATCAAGATCGATTCGAAAGACTCGTTTCCGTTCGTCAATCTCGATAACATTTCGCCGAATTTGTTAGGCGAAACCGTTCTCGTCGTCGGAAACGCGGTCGGTTACGGCAGCTCGATCAGCCGGGGGGTGTTGAGCGCGACCAAGCGCGACATCAGCATCGACAATGTCGATTACAAAAATCTGGTGCAAACCGACGCGGCGATTAATCCCGGCAACAGCGGCGGGCCGGTAATCGATATCTCAGGGCGGTTGGTCGGGATCAGCTCAGCGAAAATGGCGTTCACTCCGCAAGGCGTGCCGACACAGGGACTCGGGTTTGCGATTCCGGCCGACGTCGTCCGCGACAGTGTGAAAAATTTCAAAACGTTCGCTGAGAAACATCCCGGCGGAAAAATTCAGCCGGCGGCCGGCGAAACATCAACATCCAACGCCGAGCAGATGTTCGGGATGCAATTACAGGATTTTAACGAGGAATTAACGCAGGCGCTCGGTTACGAGCCGGGGCGCGGTGTGCTCATCAGCGCGGTGGAACCAAACAGTCCGGCCGATCAAGCCGGGATCGAGCGCGGCCTGGTGATTTACCGCGTCGGCAACCATGACGTGAATTCAGTGAAGGATGTTGAGAACCTGCTCGGCCGCGCCAGTAGTGGAAACAGTGTCGATTTCATGGTGGGCGTTATGCGCGCGGGTGGAGCCGGAAGGCGGGTCGAGACCGTCACGCTGGCTGCCCGTTGACAGACAAAGAATTTTGGCAACGCATTAATGTCTCAGTTGTCTCATCAAATAATTTCAGAATGATCAAAGTCGAAAATTTAACGAAGCGCTACGCCGGTCAGACCGCGATCCGGGATTTGAATTTCGAGGTCGGCCAGGGCGAAATCATGGGTTTTCTCGGGCCAAATGGCGCCGGAAAAACAACGACCATGCGCATCCTGGCCGGATTCATGCCGGCCACTTCCGGCCGCGCCTCCATTGCGGGGTTCGATGTTTTCGAGCAATCGCTCCAGGCGCGATCACGGCTCGGTTACATGCCGGAAAATGTTCCGCTCTATAATGACATGCGGGTCACTGAGTACCTTGATTATCGCGCCGCGCTTAAAGGCGTGCCACATCGTCGCGTGGCGGAGCGAGTTGGCGATGTCAAAGAGCTGTGCGGCTTGCGCGAGGTGGAAAGAAAATTAATCGGAACACTTTCCAAAGGTTATCGGCAGCGAGTCGGTCTGGCCGATGCGCTCGTGAGCGAGCCCGATCTTCTCATTCTCGACGAGCCGACAATCGGTCTCGATCCAAACCAAATCCGGCAGGTGCGCGAGCTGATCAAAAATCTCGGCAAGCAACACACCATTTTGCTTTCAACGCACATTTTGCCGGAGGTGGAGATGACCTGTAGCCGAGTCGTCATTATTCATAAGGGCCGAATCGAAGCGTGCGATACACCTGACAACTTACTGGGCCAGATTCGTCAGGCCGGCGGCGTGGTGGTCGAAGCGAAAACCGGCAAAGACGACGGAGCGGAAGAGCTGAAGAAAATTTCCGGCGTGCGCGAAGTGACCACCGATCAAGATAACGATTGGCAAATATTTTCGTTGCGGGTCGAATCTGGTCTCGACGTGCGCGAAGAAATTTTCAGGCTCGCGGCTGCGCGAAAGTGGACACTGCGCGAACTCTCACAACGACGCGCCACCCTCGAAGACGTGTTCGTCGAAATCACGCATTCGGATCAAACGGAGATGCCGGTCTAAGCGATGAGAAAATTTTACACACTGCTCGCCCGTGAAGTCCGCGGCTATTTTCATTCCCCGATCGCTTACGTCGTGCTCGTCTTTTTCCTGCTCGTCAGCGGCGTCGATTTTTATTTCCAGATCTCCTACATGAACCAGCGACCGATGAGCTTTTCGGTGCAGGAGGCGTTCTTTAACTCGGTGTTCTTCTGGTTCGCGTTCGTTTTGATTTTTCCGCTGATCACGATGCGTCTTTTTGCCGAGGAATTTAAGCTCGGCACAATCGAGCCGCTGATGACCGCGCCGGTGCGGGATTCGCAAGTCGTGCTGGCAAAGTTTTTCGGAGCGCTCGTCTTCTACATCGCGCTCTGGATCCCAACGCTCCTCTACTTCACGATCTTTCAAAAGATCACGCACCAACCGGCGGCGAATTCCACCGGCGCTTATTGGGGTTCATATTTGATGCTACTGCTGCTCGGAATGTTTTATCTTTCTATCGGCTGTCTCGCCTCGGTGGTGACAAAAAACCAAATCGTCGCTGCGATCATCTCTTTTTGCGCGATCACGCTGTTGTTCTTTCTCGGACTGGTTCAATTCATTTTGCTCGATGTCAGCTCCGGGATGCGCGACGCGCTTGGCTATTTTTCGGCGATCGAACATATGGGCACGTATTCACGCGGCATCGTCGATACGCGACCGGTCGTTCTCTATTTGAGCATGACCGTGCTGATGCTGGCGTTGACCTATCAGGCGTTCCAATCGCGCAAATGGAGGTTGTGACGAATGGCTGACGTAGCGGACAAAGGGAAACCAAAGAAAATTCCGCGGCTCCAAATCGGACTGAACGTTTTGGTCCAGCTCATTCTCGTTTTCTTTTTGGTGAGCGCCGTGAACTGGATCGGATTCCGGCATTACAAACGCTGGGACGTTTCGCGTGATCAGAAATACGCGCTCTCAGATAAAACGAAGCGTTTTCTGCACACGATCAAAGGCAAAGTGCGGGTCACGGTTTTCTTCTCGCAGAACACCCCGATCACTGCCGACGTTTCGAGCTTGCTGACCGAATATCAATACGCGGCCAAGGGCAAGATCGACATCGAAAACATCGATCCGCAGCGGAACCTATCCCGCGCCAAGGAGCTGTTCGATAAATATAAAGTGGTCAGCGACGAAAGCCTTCTCGTGATCGATTACGAGGGCCGCAATAAAACGGTGAAGGCTTCGGAGATGGCGGAGATCGATCAAAGCGGAATGGCCTTCGGCGAAGGGCCGCGAGTGACTGCGTTCAAAGGCGAGCAGGCGATCACGAGCGCAATGATCGATCTGGTCGAAGGTAAAAAGAACACGATCGGCTATGTGACCGGCCACAAAGAACCCTCGATCACAGATCCGTCACCGCTTGCAATGCTTGATCAACAGCAACAAGCAGGCAGCCCGATTTCGGTGCTGAAGACGTTTATCGAGAACGAAAACATCAAATTCCAGGAACTGAACCTTTTCAATGAACCGCAGATCCCGGCCGAGATAAAAACAGTGCTGGTCGTCGGACCGCAATACGATCTCTCCGATCGCGAAATAAAATTGCTCCACGATTTCTGGGACAAACAAGGACGGATTCTCTTGTTGATCGATCCATCGGCGAAAACGCCAAAGCTGAATGCGTTTCTCAACGAATTGGGCGTGAAAGTTAACGACGATCGGTTGATGGCTTTTGTCCGAACCGGAATTGAAGA
>Ga0209217_1000069_pt1 | contig 20958 bp, 24 predicted proteins | sample JacPinW_OM3H0_M2_FD_187957 | JGI IMG/M metagenome (GOLD analysis project Ga0209217, IMG submission 187957) | Forest soil microbial communities from Algoma, Ontario, Canada - Jack Pine, Ontario site 1_JW_OM3H0_M2 (SPAdes) (version 2) | ecosystem: Environmental > Terrestrial > Soil > Boreal...
GTTGGTGGTTTGGGCATAGCGCTTGATTGGAACGGCCTCGCCACGTCCGAGGTGCTTGCCGTCGCTCACCGTGACAAACACAACGAGTGCTTCAGTGCGGCTGCCCCGCGAAATGCGAAAAGGTCGCTTGAGTGGCCAAACTTCTTCTCGGGCGTAAATCTGCATTCATCTCTACGGAACGCAGGAACGCAGGAAAGCAATTCAGAGTTTCAGATCATTCACCGCAGAGGCCGCAGGGATCACGGAGAACAAAAACGATCAGATCTATTCTGCGCTCTCCGTGCGCTCTGCGGTTAATCTTTCGTTCGGTGAGCGCCGTTACTTCAAATATTTGTCGAACCAGGCGACCATTTGGTCCATCCGGTCGGCCTGGTTTTCGGGTTTGATGAAGAGGTGGCCTTCGCCCGGGTAGATGATGAGCTGAGTCGGCACCTTGAGTGTCCGCAACGCGTGCCAGAATTCGTAGGACTGCGACGAGGGACATTCGGCATCGTGTTCCCCAACAATTACGAGCGTTGGCGTCTTTACTTTCTTGATGAAATGAATCGGTGAACTCTTTTGGTAAACGGCGGGATCGTCGTAAACGGATGCCCCGAAGAACGGGATCATCCATTGATCGATCAGGTTCTGGCCGTAGTAACTTTGCCAATTGGCGATGCCTGCGCCGGCCACGGCGCCGCGGAACCGATTTGTTTGCGTGACCGTCCACATGGTCATGAAGCCGCCGTAACTCCATCCGGTCACGCCGAGACGATCCTGGTCGATCGGATATTTTTTTACGGCGGCATCGACTCCCGCCATGATGTCGCGCAGATCGCCGCCGCCGAAATCTTTCACGTTGGCGCGAGTGAATTCTTCGCCCTGACCGTAGCTACCGCGCGGATTCGGCATCAGCACGTAATAACCGCGCGATGAAAGAGCGGCGATGATCGCTTTCCACATTCCAAACCCAGCAGGCCAACCCGGCGTTTCGGAGCTTGATGGTCCGCCGTGAATGAGAACGACCATCGGATATTTTTTTCCCGACTCCACTTTTGAAGGCGGAAGAACCCAGCCCTGGATGTTGAAGCTGTCATTTGCCCACTCAAGGCTTTCACCTTTCGGCCAAGCCGGTGAGAGCGCGGCATTGTTGTTAGTCAACTGACGCCATTCGCCCATCGCTCCGGCCCAAATTTCGGGCGGCGTGTTGTAACTGCTGCGACATGCGGCCGCGAATTTACCATCTTTGGAGACAGCGAAGCTGGGAAAATTACCGAACGCACGAACGTGTTCTGCGCCTTTCCAAAGTGTTCGCACTGAGTTATTCGCGACCGTCAATTCGGAGATCGCGCTTCCGCCGCCGACGTACTCGGTGAAAAGAATTCGATCCGGCGTCTGCCAGAAAATTGAACTGACCGAACTTTTGCGAGCTGGCGTCCGGTTCGTTAGGCCGCTTCCATCGGCGGAGATTGTGAAGAGATCGCCGCCATGAAATCCTTCGTCGCTCATCAAGCCTTCAATGAACGCGACCGATTTCCCGTCGGACGACCAGCGTGGAACCGCCACTTGAAGGCTGGGTTTGTGGATCGGTGTGGCGTTGCCCCTGGCGATGTCGATCTTGTAGATCTGCGCGATCCACCAATTGTTGTCGCCCGGTCCCGGAGCTGCCGTTGTGACGAACATTTTGTCGTCCGGCGACCAGTCGAAATCGTAGATATGAAGATCGGGCGGCGAGACTTGCCGCACTTGGCCGGTAGCAACGTGGACGACCGCAATCCGCTGATTGTGAATCGCCTTGTCGATAACGCCCGTCGTCGTGGGCGCGGCCAGGAGCGGTCCGCCGCCGCCTGCGCCCTCTATATATAAGAAGGCAATTTGTTTTCCGTCGTGCGACCAGCACGGGCGGGCCGCGTATCCGCTTAGGTGCATTAGCTTCTTCGGAGCGGAACCATCAGCATTGACGGTCCAAAGCTGCCTTTGCTCTTTCTCACCCGCGTTGGAAAAAAACGCGAGCGTCTTAGAATCGGGTGACCAGGCGGGATTGGCATCGGTTCTTTCGCCAGTGGTCGCAAGGTTAACCATCGTTGCCGGCGAATTTTCTGAGGTTCCGCGGATATAAGTTTGCTTGGCCATGGTTGCAGCAGTCGATTGCACCCACGCGACATCTTTGCCATCGGGCGAAAGCGCGACGTCGCCATAAAGGACCGTTTTACCCAACTGTTCGGTCAGTTGCATGTTCTGAGCTGTTAACAGTGCCGGAAACAGACAGACCAGCAAAAAATGCTTCATCACGCGGTAGCTTCAGATTTTTTGGTTGCGGTCGTAGGGGACGATGTTGTCCCACTCGTCGGCGGATGAGCGGGCGACAAAGGCGACGACGGGTTCGGTATCGCTCATGTTGAAAACTTCGTGCGGCACGCCGGGTTTAATATAAATGAAATCGCCGGCTTCGTTCTCCAGCATTTTCTTGCATCCGTCCCCGAACTCGTGGCGGACTTTTCCTTCAATGATGTAAAGGATCACTTCGAAATCGACGTGAATGTGGGCATAAGCGACACCGCCCGGCGGAATGGTGGCGATGTTGGCCGAGAGCTTGGTCGTACCAACGTTCTTGGCGGACATGCCTTGTTTATAATGAATCCCATTCCAATCACGGCGGGCGCCGCCGCCACGAATGGTCAAAATCCCGTCGTGATCTTCTACCGCACTGAGTTCGATCTTGTCTTTCATAAGAGAAGCAAATTAGAAAGTAGAAATTAGAAAACGGCAAAGCTCCAACTGTTTTAGGCGTTTACTGTTTTTCTTGCTGGAAGAAGTTTGTTCACGAAGGCATTGGTTGTCTTCTCCAAAAAAATTCCCCAGGTACTCAGGATTGCCACCGCGATTAGAAAAACGAATAGAAAAATCAAGATCGGTTGCGGCCGAATGCGAAGTCCAAGCCAGATCACGTAAGGCTGGTGAATGAGATAGAGGCCGTAGGAATAAACGCCGACTAGACCGATGATTTTGGCGAGACCGGCAACGCGCGAGATCAATCCCGCGACGCCGACGATTGCAAGAAAACAGCACGCGCCTGTTCCAAAATCGCAGAAGACATAAGCGATCCCGTTGTCATAAAGTTTCAGCGCGAGCGGATACAAAATCAGGCCGGCGATGAGTCCCGGGCCGCGCAGAAGAAACCATTCCGCGCGCGACCCAGCCAGTTCGGCTGAACTGGCTGCCGTTCCGGCGCGCTCCGCGCGGGTCGATCCAGCGTGCCACATGCCGAGCGCCATTCCAAAAGCGAATTCAGGCAGGCGACAGATGGCGAAGCCGCCGAGGATCCACAGTCCGTGTTGCGGATAAACATCGAGCATCAGATAGCGAACGAAAAATCCGAGGGCACACGCCATTAGCAAAAAGATCCAGGCTCCGAATTTTTTGGCCGCCCAAAAGAGCAGGGGAAAGATCAGGTAGAGTTGGATGAGCATGGAGAAGTACCACCAGGCGGCGTTCAGGTACATGAAGTTCATCGTGATATCGATGAAGCGAAGGCCAAGCAGACTGAGAATGATCCGCTCGTCGACCGGTTCCAGTCGCGCAACGAACGGCGAAAGGAGATAAACCAGATGCGCGACCCAATACATCGGGTAAAGGCGCACGAATCGCGCGCTATACCACGCGCCCCACGCGACCGGGCCCGATTCGGCGCGTGCCATAGTCGATTGCATCAGCGTCCAACCGCTCAGAACGATAAACGCACCGACGGCGTGGAAGCCGAGACCTGAAATTTGCCACCATGCGGCGCGCAAGATCGACATCGTACTTGCCCCAAGACCGCTCCAATCCGCAGCGGGCAGTTGGTAATGCTCGAAAACGGTTCGGAAGAAATGGAAATAGACAACAAAGAGAATGGCCAGACCCTTTGAAATGTCGATCCACCGCAGTCGATTCACTATTTCGGCTTAGCAGCAGGCCAGAGAAGTAGGAAGAGCGAAGTGCAACGGAAGAAAACGTCCAACGCTCAACGCCCAACGTCCAATCTCGAATTCAGAGAATCTGAGCGCGGGCAATTCTTTTCCAGAACAACGAGCGCAATTCCGCCGAGAACTGCGACAGAAACGATCACGTAACGCACCGTAATCGGTTCGCTGAGTAAGAGAATTCCACCAGTTGCCGCGAGAACGGGCACGCTGAGTTGAACAGTGGCAGCGCTACTGGCTTTGAGCCCGGACAAGGCCAAATACCAAATCACATAGCCGACGCCGGAAGTGATCGCTCCGGAAATGAGTCCGTAAACCAGGCCCAACGAGTCAAAACGCACCTGCCGAATCATGACGATACTCACTAGCGCCGCGAATGGAACGGCGCGCAGGAAATTTCCCGCGGTCGCGGCGATTGCGTCGCCGGCCGTTTTCCCACGAAGGGAATAAACGCCCCAGGCGAAGCCGGCACTCAGCATCAGGATCGAGCCGATCAACGGCGGGGCAGAGAGCCCTGGAAGCACGAGCACGATAAGTCCAGCAATGGCCACTACCAGACCGGCAACCTGGATTAAGCGGAGTCGTTCGCCTTTGCGAAAGCCCCAGAGAATCATTGTCGCCTGGACCGCGCCAAACAGAAGCAGCGCACCCGTTCCGGCCGAGAGTGTATTGTAGGCGAACGAAAACGCCGCGGCGTAGGCAAAGAGTGCGAACGCGGAGAGCCAATTGCCGGCGTTGTGAAATGTCGATCTTCGCATCGTCATGATGAGCCAGAGCGCGGCCGCGCCCGAGAAAATGCGGATGAACGTGAAACTGGCGGCGTCGATACTGGTTTCCTTCAACGCCGCTCGACAGAGAAGCGAGTTGCTCGCGAATGCGATCATCGCAAAGAGGGTCAGCAAGAAAATTCGCAATAGTTTTTCATGATGATCGCTTTTTCAATGCAAACTGGAAGAACTAAGTGCACGCACGAAATTGAAATCGGCGACGGGTGGGTAAGAAAAATCCGCGCATTAAATTGAGGAGGATCGAAATCTTAAAGAGGCATCAAAACGTTGAACCTGAACCGCGTTGTTCACTTTGAAATTTACACAGATGACCCCGACGCGGTCCGCCCGTTTTATCAGGATGTTTTCGGCTGGAAGTTCGAGAAGTTCAGCGGTGGACCGGTGGAATACTGGCTGGTCACAACCGGTGATGACAAAGAGCCGGGAATTAACGGCGGACTCGCCCGACCACGCGAAGGCCAGAGCTCGGGAACATTAAACACGGTTGCTGTTTCGTCGCTCGATCAAGCGATAAAGAAAGTCGAGCGGGCTGGTGGAAATATTTGCGTGCCGAAAATGGCGATTTCGGGCGTGGGTTGGCTAGCTTACGCACAAGATCCCGCGAGAAATGTGTTTGGGATCCTCGAGCCGGTCACAGACGCAAAATAACCGAGACATCCGACGGTCGCTCCGCCTAAGTTTCAATCGGCGACCGGTTCAAAACCTGCGAACATCTCTTTCGCTTCGGCCAATGTGTTGAGTGGGATGCAGTCGCAAATTGCGAAGAATTTATTCCACATCGCGAGGACGTTGGGATTTTTGTGCGCGGCGTCGATCGCTTCCCGCGATTTCCATTCCGAGACCTCGATGATGGTGCCGTCGCGCGAGTGCATGATCGTCGGGACGCGATCGGTCGCGAGTCCTTCTTTGCGCAACGTCGGCACGCGGCTTCGCACTACTTCGAGCAGCTCCGTTTCCTTTCCAGGCTTAGGTCGGTAAGCGACAATTACAATAACTCCATTCATAACATCGAGATCTTCAGAGATTAGGCCGTTGAATTGTCATCCGGAGCGAGGAGATGACCGAAGAGGCGGCCGGCGACGAGGAAAATAACGCCGGCAATTCCGGCCAACGCCGCGTGCAAAAGCCAGAATTGTGTCGCGGGCATCTTTTCGAGAAATCCGCCGATCCACCCGACGAGATTGTTGCCGGCGAAGAAGGCCAAATAATAAATGCCGATAATAGTGGCCGACAACGCAGCGGGAGCGACCCGCGCGTAAAGTGCGAGCGAAACCGGAAAGACATTTGCGAATCCGGCGCTGTTCAAGACATGGAATGCGATGAGCCACCCTATCGACACTTTTCCTTCGGGACCCGCGGTTGCCGCCCCGATCATGAGCGAAAGCATACCGGTGACAGCGATGAGACTGCCAATTGCGATCTTGGTGATCTCGGCTGGCTCACGAAATTTTTTAGACCAAATTCGCCAGAATATGACTGCGATGAAAAGAAAACTAACCGAGACGATCGAATCGAGCGTGATCAACCACGTCGTCGGCATTTTCTTTCCGAAGAAGATGAGATCGGCGTGGTCCTGGGCCCAGACCAAGTAAGCGTTGAAGATTTGTTGGTTCGGAATGATCGCAATTGTCAGGAATGGCAAAAGCACAATCAGCACGACGATCGCCATTTTATCGCGACGCGTCAGCTTGCTTTTGGCGGTGTGATTCGCGCTCGCTTGCTTTTCTTCGACAACTGGCGAGTCGGGTGGCAAATATTTCCGGCCAGACAAGTAGATGGTCAGGCCAATCAGCATGCCGACGCCGGCGGCGCCGAAGCCCCAATGCCATCCAACTTTCTCGCCGAGCGTGCCGGCAATCAGCGGGGCCGCGATGACGCCACCATTGATGAAGATGTAATAAATCTGGAACGCGTCCGCGCGACGGTTGTCGCCGGTGGCGTAGAGCCCGCCGACCTGGCTGGCGAGGTTGCCCTTGAAACAACCGACTCCGGTGAGGAGACAGGTCAGCGCGAGTAGGAAACTGAAGTCGAACGCCATCAGAAAATGGCCGACTGCCATGAGCGAGGCGCCAATGGTGATTGTGAAGGTGCGGCCGAGCCAGCGGTCGGCGATCAAACCACCGGCGATCGGCGTAAGATAAACAAGACCGGTGTAGAGACCGAAAATCGTCGAGGCGAGCGCCTGCACTGAAAGCGGCCCGCGAAAATTCTCGATCAGGTGGCGAAACGGGCCGAAACCGACTATGTGTTCGATGTGCCCGGGATGCAATAGCCGATTGACCATGTAGAGAACAAGCAGGGCCTGCATTCCGTAATAGGAAAAACGTTCCCAAGCCTCGGCGAAGGCGATGTAACCGAGCCCGCGCGGATGCCCGATGAAACTGCGGTCCTCAGGATTGTGCACGGAGCAAAGTAGAAGTTAGAAATTAGAAATTAGAAAGGAAGAAGTAGAAAAACGACCACAAACGGCCGACATTGTTCGGTGAGAACTTGAAACTCCCACCGATCAAAGAGCGAAAACGTTTTCCTTCGCCAGCGGTCACGCCGCAGGCGCTGGCGTGGGATGGGAGCGCGCTTTGGATGGGCTCGCGCGATCTGCGCCGGATTTACAAGATCGACGTCGACAAATGGAAAGTGCGCGAAGAATTCGACGCTCCCGGAATTCCGTGGGCGGCGGTGGCAACGAACGGCTCGCTGCGTTTTACGATCGGCGAAGGAGCGGATGATGATCGTTACGTTTATCGCTATGCGGGCGGCAGCGGATTTTCGAAGCTATTCGCGTGTCCGGAATTTACCGGATCGTACCTCAGCTTCGACGGGGGCAATCTCTTTCTGAGCCAGTGGCACAAACAGCGGATCCTGAAGTTCGATGACGACGGCAATATCGTCCGCAAGATCGACATCGGCGCGGAAATCTGCGGGCACACATTTGTCGATGGAATGATTTATGTCCTGCGTGGCGCGCAAAAACCAAATGAGGATTGGCGGATCGCGCGACTCGATCCAAGCCGAGAAATTCCCGAGATCAAAGATCTCGCAGTCGTCCCGTTCGCATGTCGCTCGCTCACATTCGATGGCGAGCATTTTTGGACGAATTATCGCGAGAAAGACACGATCGTTTCCTTTGCTCGCCCGGAGTAATTGACGCTTACGGTTTCAATATCGGGGCGAAGGAGCTGCGATATTGCCAAATCAAGAACAGCTCGAGCACCGTGACAACGGCCGCCGGCGGAAAACCTTCCGGCGACATCAGAATGTGAAAGAGCAATATGTTCACGATGATCGTGCCAAGAATGGTGAGACCGAGCGGGACGAACCGCCCGATGAGCAGAAGCAATCCTCCGACGAGTTGTAACACGCCGACTACGGTCATGTAATGGCTTTGCATGAGCGCCTTGGCGAAATCCGCGGCCAGCGGCGGCGGCTGTTGCTGTGGCATCGGGATGAACGGGAAGAGAATGTTCGAACCGAAGACAACGAAGATTAATCCAAGAAGAACACGGGCGCTGATGGTGGCGATTTTCATGACGAAACAATGGTGTATTGAGGGCAGCGAATTTCCAATCCTGAAATTTCCTAGCGGCGAAATAAATCTGCGTGAATCCGCACCGACTGCGGCTCATCATTCAATTATGCGCATCAGCGAGATGAATTGGATGATGGTGGAGGAGTACCTGAAACGTGACGACCGTTGCGTGCTGCCGCTTGGGAGCACCGAACAGCACGCTTATTTAAGTTTGAGCGTGGATAGCATTTTAGCGGAACGGCTCGCGACCGAAGTTGCCGAGCAGGCAGGCGTCCCGGTGTTTCCCGTGGTCGCTTACGGGATTACGCCCTATTTCCGCGCCTTTCCGGGGACGATCACGCTGCGGGTGCAAACCTACCTGTCGATCGTCCGCGACATTCTTGACGCGCTGGCGGAGCACGGGTTCAAGCGCATTCTGGTCGTGAACGGTCACGGGGGAAATACGCCGGCGCAGGGATTGGTTGGCGAATGGATTGCAGACCACCCCGGCGTCTGGGTAAAATTTCACAATTGGTGGAACGCGCCGAAAACCTGGGCGCAGGTGCAGGCGATCGACCCGGTCGCGTCCCACGCTTCCTGGATGGAGAATTTTCCGTGGACGCGTCTGGAAAAAGTCAAAATGCCATCGGAACAAAAACCGGAGGTCGATATGAACCATCTTCGTCAGCTCGATCCGAAAGCGCTGCGGACGTATTTGAAAGATGGAAACTGGGGCGGCGTCTATCAACGAAACGACGAAGAGATGATGAAAATCTGGCGCGTCGCCGTCCAAGAAACAGTAGAGTTATTGAGTAACAGCTGGGCAAAATAGTCCTCTGATAAGAGGAATTGGAATTGGAATTTGAGATATGAAGAGCCTCAAACAACTTAGCGTAAAATGGTTCGTTTTAATGATGTCGATCGTCGTGATCGGCACGGGCAGCGCGCTGGCCCAATCCGGGCCGTTCGAAAATTTCTTCCATAAATTGAGGCGCGCGTTGAGCGAGCCTGAGCATAAGTCAGCGCGTCGAACCAGTCGCAAACAGACCGACGAAACAAAAAATTCCGCGAATGAGGTATCGAAGCCCACCAGCTCCACAGGTGGCGGGCCCAGTGCACCGCCGAATGAGCACAACACGCGCAGCGCGACACGGGTATCTGGAAAGAAGGGGAGCGATTTGCGTTATGGAACTCCGGTGCCCGGCAAGGAAGGTTTGGTGATCAGCCCATATTCGCCCAACGGCGGTTACATCGATGTTCGCGGTTTTGCTCCCGGCACACCGGTGAAAGATCCTTACAGCGGGAAAATTTTTCTGACGCCCTAAAGCTCGGAGCTGGTAGCTGGGAGCTCGAAGTTCGAAGGATACGCCGGAGACAGTGTTGGAAATTTTGCGCGACGGCGTAAGCTCGGTGGCAATTCATGCCGAAGTATCTTGTCGTTAGCACCAGTGGAAATCCCGACAGCAACAGTCGTCGCATGGGCCGGGTGGCGTTCGCGCACTTACAAAAGCGGAAAGTCGATTGCACATGGATCGATATCAGCGAGATGGATCTTCCGCTGTGTGACGCAGACAAATGTTACAGCACTCCGGCGGCGCAGAAGTTGAATAAGGCGGTCGAAACCGCCGACGGCATTCTCATTGCGGCGCCGGTTTACAATTACGACGTCGCCGCGGCCGCTAAAAATATGATCGAGCTGACGGGCAGCTCGTGGGAAGAAAAAGTGGTTGGATTTTTGTGCGCCGCCGGCGGAAACAGTAGCTACATGGCGGTGATGGCCTACGCCAACAGCCTCATGCTCGATTTTCGGACGGTGATTATTCCGCGATTCGTTTATGCGACTAGCGACGCCTTCAAAGACGACGAGATTGTCGACAAAAAAGTCGCCACCCGGATCGAGCAGGCCGCGGATGAGCTGATTCGCTTTACCCAAGCGTTGCGCGGCTAAATCAAACCTCGACCGGCGCTTCTCGATGTTGCAGAACGGGCGGGAGGAGTGCTACAGGTCGACATGCGAACGCTTCCCCTTATTCTGTTTCTGTTCAGTGCCTCCACAGTTCTCGCGAGCGAGCTAATCACAGTCGTATCAAGCCGCTGGGACTGGGGCGCGGTAAAATTCGATGAAGAAGCGCAGAAGGACTTACAAAAGCGGGATTTGGCGGCGGCGCGACGCAACATTGACGAAGCATTGCGGCGCGGACCTAGCTACTGGCCCGCTTTTTACTCGCGCGCCAGATTGTACGTGATGGAGGCAAAATGGGACCTCGCCCTCCGGGATTGCAATGAAGTCCTTCATCGCTACTCGGCCTTTGTTCCGGCAGCTCTTTTGCGTGCGCAAATCAATGCGCATATCGGCCACTGCGCCGCTGCGCGCAGTGAATTTGATCATATGATTGCGATACAGCCGCGGCCACAGTTCTATGCGATGGCATACAACGGTCGTGCTCTGTTTCGAGCGAGCTGTCCGGATCCGTCGTTCCGAAATCCGCAAGGCGCGATCGAAGACGCCAAGAAAGCATGCGCGATCACGCAGTGGAAGGAGGCCGATCCAATCGACACGTTGGCAGTCACGTACGCCGGGGCTGGAGATTTCGATTCAGCAGTGCGTTACGAGCAGCAAGCGATGCAGGCCTACGACGCCGGTTCGATGAGTAAGACGCTGCAAGAGCATCTCGCGATGTTCAAGCAGCACCGGCCAGTCACCGGGCGTTAAACAGATTAGTTTGTGCCGAACACCTTGCGCCGGCTTGGAAAGTTTACGGCACCGCTCCTGCAAGCCCGAGACGGTACGCGTCGGGTTTGAGCGCGGCGATGACGTTGCTGATGACTTCGTCGAGCGGGATGCCGAGTTGTTCTGCGCCGTGGATGATTTCTTCGCGATTGACCGCGCGGGCGAAGGCCTTGTCCTTCATTTTCTTTTTCACCGCGGCCAGATCGACATCGTGAATGCTCTTAGTTGGCCTAACGAGCGCGACGGCGACGACAAAACTGCTCAGTTCATCCACCGCTCGGAGCGTTTTTTCCAGTGCCGTCTCCGGCGAAATGTCTGAGTAATCAGCGTGGGAAAGAATCGCGCGGCAAACTTCTTCGCTCCAGCCGTTCTCGCGCAGCCATTTCACGCCAACAAACGGATGGCCTTCGGTCGAGCTGCGCTCCAAGTTCGGATGCCGTTCATAATCCATGTCGTGAAGCAATCCGATCGCTTCCCAAAGATCGGCATCTTCTCCGCGCAATTGGGCGAAGTGCTTCATCGAATCGGCGACTGCGTAACAATGCTTTCGCAAACTTTCCGATTGGACCCATTCGCGGAGAATAGTGAGGGCGCATTCAGCTTGAGGCATGGGCAAGAAATTAAAAAGGAGGAGAGGAAAGCAAAGCCTTAACTTTTCAACGGCCTAACATTGCGTTAGTTTCTGCGAACATGTCCTGCGCGAAAATCGATCCGGCGCGGCACCAGGCGCATAAGCCGTCTTGGATCAAAGTGCGTTTGCCGTCGAATCCAGTTTTCTTTTCCACCAAAGCGCTCATTTCCGATCTGCGGCTGCACACGGTTTGTGAAAGCGCGCAATGTCCGAATCGCTGGGAATGCTGGAGCCAGGGGACGGCGACGTTCATGATCGCCGGTGATCGTTGCACGCGCGCGTGTGGATTTTGCGCGGTGACAACAGCGAAACCGTTTGCACTGGAGGAAGACGAGCCGCAACGCGTTGCCGAAGCGGTCATGCGAATGAAATTGAAACATGTCGTGATCACCGCCGTCGCCCGCGACGATTTGAAAGACGGCGGGGCGAACCATTTCGCGCACGTGATCGCTGCGATCCAAAAAATGGATTCGTCGATTATCATCGAAGTGCTCGTGCCTGATTTTCACGCGGAAGATTCATGTATCCAGGCTGTGCTGGATGCTCGCCCCGACATTTACAACCACAACATGGAGACGGTGGAACGGCTCACGCCGCTCGTACGATCGCGCGCAAAGTACCGGACCTCCTTGCGCGTGCTGCGCCGCGCGAAAGAACTTTCGCCGAAAGTCGTTACAAAAAGCGGAATCATGCTTGGTCTTGGCGAAGCCGAGCCGGAAATCTTCCAAACGATGGACGATTTGCGCGAGGTCGGGTGTCAGGTTTTGACGATGGGCCAATATCTGCGTCCGACGCCGAATCATTTGCCGGTCGTCGAATTCGTCAGGCCTGAACAGTTCGACCTTTACGGCGAGATCGCGCGCAACAAAGGATTCGAGCACGTCGCCTCCGGTCCGCTCGTGCGCAGCTCGTATCACGCGGCTGACTTTCATCCGGTTGTCCGCTGAGGATGGCAACATCGACAATCGCGGCGGTCATTCCCGCTTACAACGAAGAAAAGCACGTCGGCGACGTCGTTCGTCGAACGCGTCAGAAACTGGACGACGTTCTTGTCGTCGACGATGGATCGCGCGACAAAACCGCAGAGCGCGCGCGTCAAGCCGGTGCGGAAGTGATCGTTCATCCAAAAAATCGTGGCAAAGGTGAGACGATCAAAACCGGATTGCGTCACTGGCTGGAGGGGCAAATCGATTTCGTAATCATTCTCGATGCCGACGGCCAGCATCGACCGGAAGAGATCGATCGTTTCGTTGCGGCTGCGCTTTCGGCGGACGAGCCAAAACTGATTCTTGGCAACCGAATGAAGGATGTTTCGCCGATGCCGCGCGTCAGGCAGATCGTTAATCGTTGGATGAGTCAACGCATCAGTGCGGTCTGTGGTCAGGACATCCCGGACACGCAATGCGGTTTTCGAATGTTACATCGACAACTAATCCCCGACTTGCTCGGCGGTCCAGCGCGTTTCGATTACGAGACCGAAATGCTGATCGTTGCCGGCCGGAAAGGCTTTCGGATTGATTCGGTGCCAATCAGCACGGTTTATTCGGATGAAGTCAGTAGCATTCATCCCGTGCGCGACACGCTGCGCTTTTTCAAGCTGATGCGGCGCTACAAAAAGGGTAGGGGCGATTGAACGTGCCAGTCCGGCTCGGACTCGCCCGTGTCGAGTCACGGTTTTTTCGCCGGCAGTGGCTTGGTGCTCTTAATAATCTCGTCTTCCGGCGTGAGTTTGGGCGCTTTGCCGCTGAAGATCACGCGGTTTGGTTTTTCGGCGAGTGATTCGACCAACGCTTTGGCGTGGGTCGTAACAACTTTCAGGTTCAACAGGATCACGTGGAGTTCTTTCATCTGCTCCTGAAGCGATTTGTCTGTCGTGCCAATGAACGTGTTAGCGGTGCCGAAGAGTTGGTCGGCGCCTTTCGAAACACTGTCCAGATTCTTGATCACGTTCTGCAAATTATCGACGTCGACTTTTAATGAATCTGCGAGCGGCCCAAGCTTGGGCATGAATTCGCCGAGATCGCCGTGCAGATCGGTCACGGTCACGTCGAGATTGTCGAGCAACTTGTTTGCATTTTCGAAAAGCGGTCCGGCCGCGGCGGTAATTTGTTCGATCCCATAAGCCGGGTGTCCTTCGATCGCCGCATTGTTGGCGAGAGTCTTGCCGCCAGGCGTGCCGGCGGAGAGCGCGACAAATTTCGGCGCGAGCAAAGTGTCCGCGCTCAGGGTCGCCGTTACATCGGCAGGCAACGGCGGAATTCCATCATCTAGCTCCACTGTTACAATGACGGCGTCTTTTTTGTTGCTCAATTTCGCGCGCTCGGCCGCCGTCAGATGACGCACCGCAATCACGCGTCCGGCCGGGGCGCCGGCGTAACGGACTTCCGAATGAACTTTGATGCCGGTCACATCTTCGTATTGGATTTGCAGCGTACGCGCCGGCTTTTTCAAACGATAACCGGAGAGCGCAAACGTAAGCGCGCCGAGCAAGACGATGCTGCAAGCGACAACTGACAAAGCGACGAGATAATCCGAGAGGTTTTTCTTCATGCGGTCTTGCGATGAAATCGGTGACGCGCGCCGACAAACGGTCGCGGCTTCACGTGTTGATGGTGTTCATGTTCGTCCTGGGAAAGATTTAATGGGATCGGCCCATCGGCTTCGCCCTTGATGAACTGCTGTACTTCGGGATTGGGACTGTTGCGAATTTCGTCCGGCGTACCTTGCGCGACAATCGAGCCGTGACCAAGCATGATCATCCGGGTCGCGATCCGAAACGCACTGGTCATGTCGTGCGTCACGACAACCGCGGTCATGTGTTCGCCGTGCGTCAGCTTAAGCGTGAGTTGATCGACAACTGCGGTCATGATCGGATCGAGTCCGGAAGTTGGCTCATCGCTGAACAATAATTCCGGATCGAGCGCGAGGGCACGGGCGAGGCCGACACGCTTCTTCATTCCACCGCTGATCTCGGCCGGCTTGAGATCTTCAAAACCGCTCAGGCCGACCATTTGAAGTTTTTCCTCCACGATTTCTTCGATCTCATCAACTGAGTTGTCGGTGTGCTGCAAAAGCGGGAGCGCGACATTTTCACCGACTGTGAGTGAAGCGAGCAACGCGCCCGATTGAAATAACATTCCAAAACGTCGACGAACATTCGCGATTTCGCGTTCGTTCATCGTAGTAATTTCCTGGCCGAAAATTTTTACCGAACCGGAAGTCGGCTTCATCGAACCGATAATGTGACGGAGCAACGTGCTCTTGCCGCAGCCGCTCCCGCCCATGATCACGAGCGTCTCGCCACGGCGAACATTGAAAGAAATGTCGTTGATCACTGCGCGATCTCCGAATTTTCGGACAAGATCGACAACTTCAATGACTGGCTCGCCATCCGCGTTCATGCGCCGAAGAAAAAGATGCCGGTGAGAATGGCGTTCGTCACGAGCATTGCGAGCAACGCTTGAACCACCGAAGATGTGGTGGCTTGTCCGACACCTTCGGCGCCGCCTTCGACGTGCAGTCCGGCGTTGCACGCGATTGTAATCACGATCCAGGCGAAGACAACACTCTTGATCATTCCTGAGTACAAATCCCACGTGTCGGCGCTTTCGAGTGCACGCATGATGTAGCCGGCGGTGTTGAAATTAAGCGCGAATCGGCAAACCGCCCAACCTCCAAGCACGCCGATGTAATTGCCGAAAATCGTTAGGGCAGGGAGCATGATAAGCATGGCAAGGAAACGCGGCACGACCAGATATTGGATCGGATTAATCGCCATCACTTCGAGCGCCTCGATTTCTTCCGAGACTTTCATCGTTCCTAATTCGGCCGCGACGGCGGAACCGCTGCGCCCGATCACTATGACCGCGATCAGAACCGGGCCCATCTCCCGCAAGATCGACAACATCACGAGATCGGGCACATAAATCTCCGCTCCCATCTGTTGAAGTGAGTGCGCCGCCTGCATCGCGAGGGTCACGCCGATGCTGAACGCGGTCAACGCCACCATCGATGTCGCGCGCACGCCGATGAAGACCATTTGCCGAAAAATCTGCGAGATACTAAAAAACTGGCCGGTGAAAGGCGCGACGAATACCCAGTAAAGCAAACTCAGATTCAGGCGCAGATAATTTTTTAACATCAGGGCGCGCCAGAATGACAAGCTGCGCCGAATGACGAAAGCCGAAAATCCGAGCTCTCCACGGCGAGTCTTCGACCGGATTGGCCTTTAACAGAATTAGATGAGCCCGCGCTTGCGGAAGTCGCCGATGTTTCCGCCGCTGGAGCGCTCGATCATGTCGATGGTGAATTTGAGCAGGCAAACCTCCCAGGCTTCGTCCACGCCTTGGATGATTGCGCTGAGTGGTTCGTCGCGATGCTGGACGTGCGATTTGGTGCGCGCGATCACAGATTCGATCGGATCGCGAAACATCTTTTCGCTCACGTCGGTCTTGCGAAATTGAAAACCGTAACGAAGCACGGCGATGTTGTGCGCGTGCTCGCGCAGTTGATCGGCGTAGCGTTGCGCTTTCTCGCCAAAGCCTTCGAGCAACAAACGGCTGAAATGTTCCGGGGTGAGAATCTGAGGACGGTCGGCGTGAATTTTTCCATCGCGCACCCGGACTTCGTTGGCGCGGTCCATCAATTCGGAGATCAGATAAAACCGAAAACTGGTCGTGCCGAAGGTGGCGATCTTCTGCTCGGGCGCGAGGATGACCTGCGTGTTTTCAATCGCGTATTGGAAATCGTCGTCCTTCATTTGGCCGCGGCCAATTTAAGACAGCGCGCGCTTCTTTCAATCCAAGGCCGAAGCTTCGAACGCGCAGGTGTCGATCTCACGAACGCGGCTAGATCGCCAGCGCTGGACCGCTTCGCCGGTGAAAAGGGCGAGTGCGAGCCAGATCAAAACGAAAGTGATCAGATGTCCGTGCGTAAATGGTTCGTGATAAAGGAAAACGCCGAGAAAAAACGAGCCGATCGGAGAAAGATATTGGAGGAAACCGACGGTGATGAGCCGGAGATGTCGTGTGGCATAGCCGAACCAGAAGAGCGGAACGGCTGTCACGATCCCGGTGCTAATGAGCAAGATCGATAATGACCAGCCGGCGCGACCGAAGACGAGCGTGTTTGATCGTTGAAGATAAATGAGGAAAACCACCGCGAGCGGAACGAGCAGGATCGTTTCGATGAACAAGCCGGGAATGGCGGCGGTGCCGGATTGTTTTCGGAGCAATCCGTAAAGTCCGAACGTGATGCAAAGCAAAACCGCGATCCACGGGAAGCGGCCGTAGCCGAAAGTGAGATTCAAAACCCCGAGCGCAGCGAGTAAGACCGACGCGAACTGCAACCGGGTGAGACGTTCGCGGAGAAAAAGTGCGCCGAAGAGAACATTCATCAGCGGCGTCATGAAATAGCCGAGGGCGGTTTCGATGACGCGGCCGATGTTAACCGCGTAAATGAAGAGAAACCAATTCGACGCGATCGCCAGACCGCCGGTGAGACAATAAATTCGCGCGCGAGGCGAGCGCACGTTGGCGATCAGTTCAGGCCACCGCCGCTGCCAGCTCAGCACGATTGAAAGAAAAATCGTCGTCCAAACAAATCGATGCGCGAGAATCTCAGTGGCCGGAACGGCGGCGAGAAGTTTCCAATAAATTGGGATCAGACCCCAGGTCGTGAAGGCGGCGACTCCTGCAATCAGTCCGGCAGCTTCCCGCGACTTGGCGGAATCGGTGCGCAAGATCGACATGCACTCTTCCTATTTCATGGAAGAGACATGCGAGCAAGGTGGATCGGCCGCTCCGCGGGCGATGCTAATTCAACTCGGCTTCGCCGACACTTTTAGCATCGAGCATGGGACCGCTCGATCCACCAGTCGCGTTACTTTTGGCCGACCTGGGTCACGAGCGACACATACGCAGCGTAACCTTCATGCTGCATGTCGTCGGTGGGAATAAAACGTAACGCGGCGGAGTTCACCGCATAACGCTGTCCGGTTGGCGAGGTTGGATCGGCGATCAAATGTCCAAGATGCGCGTCGCTCCGTTTGGCGCGCACTTCGATGCGATGCATGTCGTGAGAATTATCATCCTTTTCGACGATCGAATCTTTCGAAATCGGTTTCGAAAAAGTGGGCCGGCCGGTGCCGCCGTCGAATTTGTCGACGGAACAAAAAAGCGGTTCGCCGGTGATGACATCGACATAAATGCCGGGCCGCACATTGTTCCAATACTCGTTTTGGAATGCTGTCTCGGTCCCGTTTTCGCGCGTGACACGATATTGGTCCGGCTTCAGCCGCGCACGCAGAGCCGCGTCGCTCGGCACCGGCCGATTGGGATCGAATCCAGTTGTTTCTTTCGTGACCGCGTGCGCGGCGAGCGCAAAATAGATGGCCACACCAAGCAGAAGAGCGGCGACGCCGCACCCGACGCACATGCTAACTCGCGAGGTGTCGTCGACGGTGATTCGAGTGCTGTTCATCTGGTCGCCTCGCCTCACCAGTGAAACAAAAAAGAGGGACTTAAGTCACTCTTTTTCTTCGAACGGGCGGAGATATTCGGTGTAACCCTCGGATTCCATTTTATCAGTTGGAACGAAGCGCAAGGCCGCGGAGTTCACGGCATAACGTTCGCCGGTTGGCGACGTGGCGTCTTTGAAGAGATGGCCGAGGTGAGAATTACTGAGCTTGGCGCGGACTTCCGTCCGTTGCATATCATGAGAAGTGTCGGCTTGCTGCAAAACGGAATCGGGTGAAATCGGTTTGGTGAAGGTGGGACGGCCGGTGCCGGCGTCAATTTTGTCGAGCGAACTAAAGAGCGGATCGTTCGTGATGACGTCGACGTAGATCCCGGGACGGTTGTTGTCCCAATATTCATTTCGGAAGGCCGTCTCCGTCGCGTTCTGACGTGCGACGCGATATTGGTCATCGGTTAATTTCGATTTCAGAACCGAATCACTTGGGACTGCTTTGAGATAATTGTAATTACCGGACTTCTTTTTCTCCGCCTGGATGCTGCTGTAATGAACGAATCCGGCCATGACCCCAACGGCTGCGAGCAGGCCGAGCCATAAGGTCAAATGCGATGAGCGCTTCGAAGGATGACGGATCCGGTGCATGGCGAAATTTTGGCTGATTCGATTGGGAGTCCCTTTGATTTGACGAGCCGTAACCCGGCAATCATCAAAGTTTCGTAAGTGAATCGCAGCCGAACCGAAAGATGGTCTGACCGAAATAGCCAACCGCAGCGATTATTTTTTGTTTTCGAAGAGCGGCAAATATTGGCCGTAGCCTTCTTCTTTTAGTTTTTCGACCGGAACGAAGCGCAACGCGGCTGAGTTAATGCAATAGCGCTGGCCGGTCGGGGCAGGGCCGTCGTCAAAAACGTGGCCGAGATGCGAATCGCTTTTGCTACTGCGCACTTCAGTCCGTTCCATTCCAAGGGTGCGATCTGATTTTTCGGCGACGTTTTTGTTGTCGATTGGTTTGGTGAAACTGGGCCACCCGCTGCCGCTATCGAATTTATCCAAAGAAGTGAAGAGCGGCTCCCCGCTGACAATATCGACATAGATACCGGCGCGATGATTGTCCCAGTACTCATTTCGAAACGGCGGCTCGGTGCCGCATTGCTGGGTGACGTGATATTGTTCCGGCGTCAGTTTTTTCTTTAACTCTTCCGAAGACGACTTGGTCGAAGTTTGATTAGTGGATGATGGAGTTGTCATAGAGTTTGATTGGGGAGCAGCGTCATTTGGTTTTTGAGCGCGGGCGCGATTGAGGAAAATTAGCACCCCGAGTAAAGCCACAAATACAACCGCGCAGAAAATCAACATTCCCCGCGATGAGGGTGGCGGCCGCTTGGGCAATTGAATCACGCCAAAATTTACGCCGTTTAATCCTGCCGTCCAGCTTCGGGGACCTGGATGTAACGTCGGAAGAGGAGCAATCCGATTGGCGCAACCGAAGCGGCGAGCGCGAAGATCAACCACAGGCTTCCCGCATGACATTCGCCATGCTCAGGGCAGAACTTCGCAAGGACCCATCCACTTGTTCCGATCAGGAGTTTGCCGACGAGAAACGGAATGTAAGCGAGCGCGCCGTAGGAAGCCTCCTGACCAGGCGGTGCGATCGCCGCCGCGTACTCATAAACGCGCGGCGAATAGAAAGCTTCGCCGACGGAAAAGATCGTTAGGTAGATCGCCGACATGATGTAATACGGATGAACCGGGCCCGTGAGTTGCAAATAAACGTGGCCGAGCGCGTGTCCAAGCGCGCTGTCTGCCACCGGGACGAACCAATCCGTCGGCAAAGCCATGATGAAAACTCCTCCCGCGCAAATGATGCTGCCGATAATGACTATGCGATACGACGCGACGCGCTGGGTGAGGGCACCGATTACCGGAGCGAGCACAATAATAAGGATGGCGTTGATCCCGGCCAGTTTGCCTACTGGCGCGTGTAATCCCATCTCGCGATCGCCGAACTTCGGGAAGACGTAATCCATTTGCAGAAAAATGGCTTTCAGGAATCCGATGAAGAGGAAGAACACCAGCAGGCGGTAAAATCCGGATTGCCCGATCAGGCGACGAAAAAGCGCCAGCGTGTCGTTCGAGCTTTTCTGGACGGTTCGCGCAATTCCTGTCCAAAAGCCGGAGCGAGCGGCGTCCATTTTCGTCACGGCCTTGTCGCCCTGCGCGTCGCGTCGGAGAAAATAAATCGTTGGGAAGAGCAAGATCTCGAGTGCGAGACTCACGCCGAAGAGTTGTTCGTGCGGTGTCGGCTGAAACCCTGAGATGCTAATGTGGAGATCGAGCGAGCGAATGAAATCGAAAACATAACCGGCGACGAAGTAACCGACGTTCATCAGCGCGTAGATGATCGAGAACGCGATCGAACGTTGCGCGGTCGTGGAATAGATTCGCGTCGCCGCGAGCAAAACCGGCGTGCCGAGCGCTTCGCCAATCGCCAGCGGCAGCAAGCCGCAGACCAGCGCCAGCGTTGGACCCGTGGTCAAAATCATGACGCTGCGCGCAAATGTGCAAATCGCGACGCCGAGGAAAAATGTTCGGCGCAGACCAATCGCGTCCGTGAGCGACCCAGCGAGCAAAGTAAAAACCGTCATTGCCGGCGCCCAAACCCAGCCCACCAACGCGCCGGCCGCTTGATCGCTGAAACCGAGATCTTTCGACAGCCACAGCACCATCGTTTTGTTCGTAACGGAGTAGGCGGTGTAGATGAGGAACTTGATTAGAAACGTGAGCCACAACTCGCGCTGCGCGCCTTTGAGCACGGTGAACTTCGCAAGAAAGCCGCGCTCGATTGGCGCGGCGATTTCCTCTGCCGCGACTGTGTCTTTGATTATTTC
>Ga0209217_1000070_pt1 | contig 20907 bp, 20 predicted proteins | sample JacPinW_OM3H0_M2_FD_187957 | JGI IMG/M metagenome (GOLD analysis project Ga0209217, IMG submission 187957) | Forest soil microbial communities from Algoma, Ontario, Canada - Jack Pine, Ontario site 1_JW_OM3H0_M2 (SPAdes) (version 2) | ecosystem: Environmental > Terrestrial > Soil > Boreal...
CCGAGCGTCTGATTGACGTTCGGTATGACCTTCACGACCTTGCTGAACAGGGCGCCCTTGCCGTCGTCGACGACTTCGGTGACGAAATTGGTGCCGATCGCCTGACGGTTGGAGTCGAGCTTGATCTTGCCATTGGGCGCATCGAGTTCGATCGAAGCCAGCGCGGCCTTGAGCTTGGACTGATTGTCGCTGAGGTCGCCGTTGACTTTCCTCAAACCCAGGATCAACGCCGACGTCGAGTTATAATAGTTGGTCGCAAGCAAAGACGGGCTCGGGAAGCGCTTCTCCGGCGGGAAGGCAGCCTGATAGTCTTTCACGAAGGCCTGCCAGCCCGGATCCTCCCAGGTGTCGGCCTGGCCGCTGGCGGCGACGGTGCCGATCAGCGCGTTCTTGGCGTTACCCTTGGCCGAAAGGATGGTCTGGTCGACCATGATCGAGCCGCCGAGCAGATGCGCCTTGCCGCCGGACTGCTGATATTGATTGAGGAAGTTGACGGCGTCCGCGCCGCCAAGCCCCAGATAGATCGCATCGACGTCGTCGGGCAGCGCGGCGATGACCGAGGCAAAATCCTTGGTGCCGAGCGGGACCCATTGCCGATTGGTGACCTGACCGCCGGCACCGCAGAATTCGAGCACCAGCCCGAAAACCTGGGTGTAAATGAACGAATAATCCTCGCCCACCGTGGCGATCTTCCGATAGCCCTTGGTGTCATAGGCATATTTGCCTAGGCCGACCTGCCACTGGGCGCCGTCCATGTTGTAGCGGAAGAAGTTGGGCGCCGGATCGACATAGGTGGTTTCCTGCGCGCCCGACGCCGCGTTGACGAATGTTAGTTCGGGGTGGGTCTTGGCGAAATTCTTGACTGCGATGCCTTCGTCGCCCGACAGCGGCGAAAGCAGGATCTGAACCTTGTCCTGCTCGATTAGCTTGCGGACCGCGCGCACCGCGGAATCCGGCGTCGCGTCGGTGGAGGCGATGACAAAGTCGAGTTGCTTGTCGCCTACCTTGGTGCCGAGTTTGTTCAACGCGGTCTGATAGCCGCGGATGCCGTCCTCGCCGAGCACCGTGTAGGTGCCCTCCAGGGTCGCGGTAACCCCAACCTTGATCTTCTCCTGAGCGAAAGCGGTGCCCGACATAAACAGGCCCGCCAGCGCGGCAAGACACAAACTGCCCTTCAGCATAGACTCCTCCATTCGCGTTTTTGTCACGTTCATTGCGCGGTGATTTGTATCCGGATCGAACGCGCTCCGATCCGGTCCCGCGCTTTACGCGGAAAGCGAATAGTGCGCACCGCGCAGCACCAGTGATGCCTAGCTACTTGAACGCCAGTCTCATTTTCCGTGCTGCGGCGCAGCGAGAAGTGCGCGGTGCGTCAGCAAAATGGGCCAATGAAGCTTACCCATTCAGCGCTGAGGCTGAGCGAATGCAACGCCAAGTCCGGCGTTCCGCTTTGCTGGAGCGGGAGCCGGCACCCGCTTATGAAAACGCTTTCGAGCGAGGTTCCGTAAGGGGACGCATCGCGGTTCAACAATCGGTCGGCATCACTGATCGTTCTACCGCATCGCAACGACCATGCGATCGAGAATATCGTCGAGGATCGGCATCGACGTTGCGAAGTTGAACCTGACAAACTGCGCGCAATTTGGATCGAAAGTCTCGCCGGCGCTAAATCCGATCCGGGCGTTCGTGAGAAAAAACTCGAAGGCTGAGGTCGAGAGTCCGAGTTTGCTGCAATCGAGCCATCCGAGGTACGTCGCCTCCGGAGCATAGAAGCGGATTTCCGGCATTTCCACCGCGAGCACATCCCTGACCCTGTTCCGAGCCTTGAATAGATGTTTCATCACTGCGTCAAGCCAGGGCTGGCATTCCATCCAGGCGGCGACCGTTGCGTCGATGCCGACGATATTGGGCTGACCTGTCAGCTTGAGCGGGATCCGCTTGTGAAAGCGACCGCGCAACTCCTCGGAGCCAAAGGCGATCAGCGCGCAACGAAGACCGGGAATGTTGAAACTCTTGGTCGCGGAGTTGAGGGTGACCGTGCGGGCGGCGATTTCCTTCCCGAGCGATGCAAAGGGGATGTGTTGCTGGCCCGGAAAAACCAGGTCGGAGTGGATCTCGTCGGAAATGACGATGAGGTCGCGCTCGATGACAAAATGGCCCAGTGCAAGCAACTCGTCACGGGAGAACACCCGCCCGGTCGGATTTTGCGGATTGCAGAGAATGAAGATGCGGGTTCGCTTATCCACTAACCTTTTAAGCTCAGCCATGTCGAAGGCGTAGCGGCTGCCGTCGTCGCGCATGGGCAGCGCGAGCAGCTTGCGTTCCGTCGTGTTGATGACGTCGCGGAATGGCGGATAGTTCGGGACTTGCAGAACGACGCCATCGCCGGGATCCGAGAACGCCAGGATAGCCGCATAGGTGCCCTGCACCAGATCCGCCATCGGCATGACGAGATCGGGCGAAAGCTCCCATCCGTAGAGGGATTGCATCCGCTTGGCGAAGGTATTGGCGACGAGTCGGTCTGCCTTTTCGCCGTTGCGTAGCGGATAACCGTAATCGCGCTCTCGGACAATTCGCTCGATCGCGGCCTGGATCGGGGCCGCAACGGCAAAATCCATGTCCGCGACAAAGGCAGGCAAGACGTCCGCATCGTACTGGTTCCACTTGGCGTTGCGGCGCGCCTGCAGGGCGGGTTGGCTCAGTTCAAAGCTGATCGTCTCTGTGCTGGTCATGTGGTTGTTTCGCGACGCTTTCTTGCCGTTGTTAAGGTTGCGACCGGCGGCTGATGGCCACATCGACACAGGTCAATGCGCCGCCCCGCTGAAGTTGAGGCTGAGAAATTCACGAAACAGTTTGGTGGCGGAAGAAATCTCCCGTTTCGTGTTCCAGGCGAGACCGATGTCCATGCTTGGGATGTCGGCAGCCACGGGTCGCAGCTCAATGCGCTGGCCGTCGAGCGACCATGGCCGGTAGACCATGTCGGAGAGGATCGTGACGCCCATTCCGGCGGCGACCATGCCGCGTACGGCTTCGACCGAGGAAGTGCGGATAATGGTTCGCGGGCGAAGACCGGTCGGCTTCCAATAGCGCGCCGCGGTTTTGCCCGCTTCATCGACGGTGAGCATGATATAGGGCTCCTTCGCGATGTCTTCGAGCGTCAGCGAACTGGCGTGAAGCAAGGGATGCTCAATCGGCAGCCACAGCCGACGCCGCGAGCGTACCAGTGTTTCGTAGGTTGTGTCGCGCCGGTTCTGCAGGTTCGAGACCAACATCACCGCGATGTCGAGAGTCCGGTCGACGATGCGCCTTTCGATTGTCTCGCGCGGCAATTCGATGAGGTCTACCGTGATCTGCGGATAGGTTCGCAGAAACCGCGCGACGTGGCGCGGCAAGAAATACCCGGCAACGGTGTAGGTAACACCAACCCGGACACGTCCCGAATGGCTAGTGTCTTCGGTCAGGGGTGAACTGACGGCCTCGTTCACCGCCGCCATGACGTTGCGCGCATGCTGCACAAAACGCGCGCCTTCCAGCGTCAGATCCATGCCCGATGGACGCCGATTGAAAAGAGAGACCCCAAGCTGGACTTCCAGCTGCTGCAACGCTGTCGTCACCGCCGACTGTGACACATTGAGGGCAATTGCCGCCTGTGAAACCTGCCCGGCGTCCACCGTGGCGAGGAAATATTCAACTTGCTTAACACTAAGGCGCATCTGATTTTTCGATAATGGATAACACGATTTACTATTTTACAATAATCCAACGCCCACGCAACCTCGCCTGAGTGAGGGTCGGCTTTGGGAAGCCGCGCCGGAGGTAGCGTTGTGACAGTGATTAATTGCGACATGGGCGAGGCCTACGGTCTCTATCGAATGGGCGACGATGAAGCGCTTATGCCGCTGATTTCGGTTGCCAACGTCGCCTGCGGATTCCATGCATCAGACTTCAACCACATGCGCAAGACGGTGCAGCTGGCCAAGCAGCACGGCGTCAAGGTCGGTGCGCATCCTTCGCTGCCCGATCTTCAAGGGTTTGGCCGCCGCGAAATGAAGATATCGCGCGAAGAACTGACCAATTGCATCATCTACCAGGTCGGCGCGCTCAAAGGCTTCCTTGAAGCCGAGGGCGTGACGCTCAACCACATCAAGCCGCACGGCTCGCTCTACGCTATGGCGGCGCAAGTGGAAGAGATGGCCCATGCCGTCTGCGACGCAGCGGATGTTTTCAAAGCCCCGCTGATGGGAATGATCGGGACGCAGCATGAGGCTGTTTACAAGGCTCGCGGCCATATGTTCGTCGCCGAGTATTATGCCGACCTCGAATATAATGACGACGGAAGTCTGATCGTGACGCGAGAGCATGTGGCGGTCGACCCAGCCGAGGCTGCATCCCGCTGTTTACGCGCCATCGCCGAGGGCAAGACCAAAAGCATCGGCGGCCGCGATGTGCTGGTGCGCGCCGATTCAATTTGCGTCCACTCGGATACGCCAAACGCCGTCGAGGTCGCAGTCGCCGTGCGCGACGCGTTGATGTCTCTCCGTAATCAGTAGTCGTCGATCAGCAACAGGGACCAACCCCATGGCCCAAACACATATTCTCTCTCCCCTTCCTGGCACTTACTACCGCCAGCCGGCGCCGGACCAGCCGCCCTATAAGAACGTCGGTGATCCCGTCACTGTCGGCGAAGTTGTCGGTCTGATCGAGGTGATGAAATCCTTCATTGAAGTGAAGTCCGAGCATGGCGGAAAGATCGTGGCATTCTTGATCGAGAACGAAGAGCCAGTCATGGCTGGGCAGCCGATTATCGCGATCGAGGGTTGATCAACAAAGAAGGTCGAGCGAGATTGTGAAAATCAAGACCCTGTTCATCGCCAATCGGGGAGAGATCGCGGTCCGTATCATCCGGGCCGCGCAGGAGCTTGGTATTCGTACAGTGCAGGCCTACAGCGCCGCCGACAAGGATAGTCTTGCCGTCAGGCTTGCCGATGAGGCGATCGATATCGGGCCTGCGCAGGCGGCCAAGTCTTACCTCAATATCCCGGCGGTCGTTGCGGCGGCCACAAGGAGCGGCGCCGACGCGGTGCACCCAGGCTATGGCTTCCTGGCGGAGAACGCTGACTTCGCCGATGCCGTCGAGAAGGCCGGCCTCATTTTCGTTGGGCCAACGGGCCAAGCAATCCGCTTGATGGGCGACAAGGTTTCGGCGCGGAACGCGGCCCTGGCTGCCGGCGTACCGGTTGTTCCGGGCAGCGAAGGGCGGGTCGATGATCTCTTGACGGCGCGCGACGTCGTTGCCCGCCTTGGCTTTCCCGTCATGATCAAGGCGGCCGCGGGCGGCGGTGGGCGCGGCATTCGCATCGTCGGCGATATGGAGGTGTTCGAGCGGTTGATGCCACAGGCACGCGCCGAAGCACTGGCCGCGTTTGGCGATGGTGGGTTATTCATCGAAAAGCTCATTGAACGCGCCCGCCATATCGAGGTTCAGGTTCTTGGCGACGGCCACGACGTAATCCACTGCTTCGAGCGCGATTGCTCGCTGCAACGGCGTCGTCAAAAAGTGTGGGAGGAGGCGCCGTCGGTGGCTTTGCCCGCGCGCGTGCGCGAAGCGCTCTGCGCCTCCGCAATCGCCCTTGCGAAGGCCGTCCGTTATCGCGGCGCGGGGACGCTGGAATATCTCTACGACGACGCGACGCAGGCCTTCTATTTCATCGAGATGAACACCCGAATTCAGGTCGAACATCCGGTCACGGAAATGATCACGGGTCTCGACCTCGTGCGCTTGATGATCCAGATCGCCGGAGGCGAACGCTTAAGTCTGCGCCAGGATGAAATTCGCGTGCGGGGCCACTCGATCCAGGTGCGCATCAACGCCGAAGATCCAGCGAATAATTTCGCACCGTTCCCCGGCAAAGTCGAAACGTTGATGACGCCGGGCGGCAATGGCGTGCGATTCGATACGATGCTGTTTGCCGGATACCAGATCCCACCCTTCTACGACTCGCTATTGGGCAAGCTGATCGTTTGGGACGACACGCGCGACCGCGCGCTCGCGCGCCTGACGCGGGCTTTGCGCGAGTTGGAGATCGGCGGCTGCAAAACGACGAAGCCGCTTCATCTGGCCTTGGCGGAAGATCCCGAGGTCCGGGCGGCAACTTACGATACGCGCTGGCTCGAGCGTCGGCTCGACCAAAACGCGCTTCGATTGACGTGACCAGGAGGGCTCGCCCATGAAGACACGGTATTCGTTCGGCGGCGACGAACATATCTTCGCAGAAATCGATGAATCGATGTCACTTCAGGCGTTCTTCAAATCCCTGTCGATGACCAAGGCGGTCAGGGAAAGTCAGATCGCGGGCGTCACCGAGATTTGCCCCGCCAACGCCTCATTCCAGATCAAATTCGACCCGGACAAGATCAGCCCCACCGATTTGCTCACTGAGCTGAAGAAGCTCGAGAGTGCGGCCGATAAGGCGGAGTCCGTGATCAAGACCCGGATCATCGAGATTCCGGTTCTTTACAACGATCCCTGGACTCATGAGACGTTGATGCGCTTTCGCGAGCGCCATCAGGATCCCAAGGCGACCGATCTCGAATACGCCGCCCGCGTGAACAATCTCGGGACCGTCGATAATTTTGTGAAGGCGCATTCGGGCGCGCCGTGGTTTGTATCGATGGTCGGCTTTGTTGCGGGCCTGCCCTTTCTCTACCAGATGGTCGAACGTCAGCGGCAGATCGAGGCGCCGAAATATCTGCGGCCGCGCACCGACACGCCCAAACTGACCGTCGGTCACGGAGGCTGCTTCAGCTGCATCTATTCGGTGCGTGGGGCGGGCGGCTACCAGATGTTCGGCATCACGCCGATGCCGATCTACGACCCCAGCCAGAGCATCTCCTATCTTCGCGACGAGATGTGCCTGTTCAATCCGGGTGACATCGTCAAATGGAAGCCGATCACGCGTGAAGCCTACGACCAGGCGGTGGCCGACGTTGAGGCCGGAAAATTCACGCCCCTAATGCGCGACGTCACCTTCTCGCTCGATGAGTTTCAGCAAGACATCGACGGCTACAACCGAAAGCTCGATGGGGTGCTCCATGGCCATTAAAGTTCTTAAACCCGGTCTCTCCACAACCGTGCAGGATCTCGGTCGACCCGGATACTACCATTTGGGCATTCCGCTATCGGGCGCGATGGATCGCTTTGCGCTCTGCTGCGCCAATCTCCTTGTCGGCAACGACGAAGGCGCGGCGGGGCTTGAATGCACGTTCATGGGCCCGGAGCTCGAATTCGAGGCCGATGCGACGGTTGCCGTGACCGGTGCGGATCTCCCTGTCAAATTGAACGGGACGGTGCAGCCCGGCTGGACATCGTTTGGCGTCAAAAAGGGTGACGTACTCGCCTTCGATTTTCTCAAGAAAGGCGCGCGCGCCTATATCGCGATCTCCGGCGGGATCGCGGTGCCGTTGGTGCTCGGCTCGCGCTCGACCTACACGCTTGGTGCGCTTGGCGGTCACGAGGGACGCAAGCTGCAGGCAGGCGACGTTTTGCCCTTGGGGAAGGCGCGCGGTGCAAAGGCCGGCTGCGCCATCGCCGAGGATCTTCGCCGCGGTCCCGGTCAGCAGGCCGAATTGCGCGTCATCCCCGGTCTCTACTGGCATCGCGTCACCGAGCCATCGGGCCAGCGCTTCTTCGAGGATACCTGGAAGGTGGCGCCTGAGGCCGACCGTATCGGGTATCGCTTCCGTGGCGGCCGGCCGCTCGACTTCGTGCCCCGAACGCCGCCGTTCGGCGCGGGATCAGATCCCTCCAACATTGTCGATGCCTGCTATCCCTATGGCTCGATTCAGGTGCCGGGCGGCACCGAGCCGATCGTCCTGCATAGGGATGCCGTTTCCGGCGGCGGCTACATGATGGTCGGAACAATCATTTCCGCCGATATGGATATGATCGGACAATTGCAGCCGCATACCGCGGCGCGTTTCGTCGAGGTCGACATGCCGGCGGCGATCTCCGCGCGTCACGATCGCGAGAGCCTGCTCAACAAAGTGCGCTCGGCGCTCGGCTGAAGGCGAAAGGCCATCTCAGATGAAGTGCGCCATGGTGACACGCTTTTTGTCCGAAAGACGGCGCAGACCTCGCGGCGGATTGGGCGCGTCGTGAGGCATGAGAGCCCGACGAAATTCGTTACAGGGGGCAACGTCCCGAGACGGAAGGTGTGATGAAACGATCCTTGCGAGCGGAGCAGGTGTCTGTGGCCTTCGATGGTCTAAGGGCTCTATCGAACGTGACGCTCGACATTCCGCCAGCGCGGGTTACTGGGCTGATCGGTCCGAACGGCGCCGGCAAGACAACGCTTGTCAACGTGCTGACGGGCTTTCAAACGCCGACCAGCGGCCGTGTCTGGCTGGATGGTGTCGCGACCGACGCGATGAGCGCCCATCAGGTTCGACGGCGAGGGGTCGCCAGAACGTTCCAGTCCGGGCGGTTGTTTCGCGATCTCTCGGTTCTCGACAATCTCGCGGTGACAGCAGTCGGGCTGGGGCTCGGACGGCGCGAGGCGGCGGCGAAGGCCGCTTTGATGCTCGACTGGATCGGCATCGGCGCACTCGCCGAACACGGCGCCGGAGCATTGCCGTACACGGATGAACGTCGGGTCGCGATTGGTCGTGCACTGATGCAAAAGCCGGCCTATTTGCTGCTCGATGAGCCTGCCGCCGGCATGTCACGCGCGGAGGCGGCCGAACTCGCATCCCTTATCCGCCGCATCGTCGCGGAACTGGAGTGCGGCGTGCTGCTGATCGAGCACAATATCGGGCTGGTGCTCGAGGTCTGCGATCACATCGAGGTGCTCGACTCCGGCGAGATCATCGAGGCGGGCGCCCCGATCCAGATTCGCGCAAGCGAAGCGGTTCGCCACGCCTACATGGGCACCCAGGTCGAGGTTGACGTCGCGGTCGTACAGGAGGCGATCCTTTGACGCTCCTGACGCTGGACAAGGTCTCGGTGCGCTACGGACAATTGCGAGCGCTTCGCGAGGTGTCCTTCGATCTGGCGAAGGGCGAGACCCTCTACGTGACCGGGCCCAACGGCGCCGGCAAATCGACGCTTCTCAAGGCAATCGCCGGCGTCGTCGCCGCCACCGGCGAGATCGGTTTCGAGGGCAAGACCATTACTTCGTCCGCGCCTGAGGACATCGCGCGTTTGGGTATTTCCATGGTGCCGGAGGGGCGTGAGATCTTCGGCTCTCTGACGATCGAGGAGAACCTGCGGCTTGGTACCGGCATCCGGACGGACAAAGCCGCGATCGCAGAAGACCTCGCCGACATCTATGCCGTCTTTCCCATGCTGAAGGAAAGACGGAATTCTTCCGCCGGCGTGCTTTCGGGCGGCCAGCAGCAGATGCTCGCCATCGCCCGCGCCCTGATGACCCGACCGCGCCTGCTCGCCATCGATGAGCCGTCGCTTGGCCTCGCGCCAAAGATCATCGATCAGGTTTACGAAACGCTTCTGAAGCTGCGCGACCAGCGAGGGCTGACGCTCTTGATTGTCGAACAGAGTTCGACCCGCGCACTGCTCAGCGGCGGACGAATGATACTGATGCGGTCAGGCGAAATCATCCTCCAGGGCGACGCCCGCGTCCTCGCAAGCGATCACTCCCTGACCAAGGCCTATTTCGGCTATGAGGAGACCTGAGCAGATGACAGCGCTGCTTCAGATCGTCTTTGATGCGCTGAGCCTCGGCAGTCTCTATGCGATCTGCGCGCTCGGCATCGCGCTGATCTTCGGCGTCATGCGGCTCGTGAACTTCGCGCAAGGAGACTACATCGCATTCTGCGTCTTCGCGCTGCTATGGCCGTCGATCAATGCGGCGGCAATCGTCTTCATCGGCAATTTACCCTGGTTCGTGCTGGTCCCCGTCGTGCTGGCATTCGGCGCGGGAATTTCAGTGATCTCCGAAATGCTGGTGTTTCGCCGGTTTCGCAACGCCAATCCGGCCACCATGATGATTGCGTCCTTCGCCGTCGGATTCGTTATTCAGCATGTCTTGCTCCTGCTGTTCTCCAGCCGGCCAAAATCGATCAATCTTTGGCCGGCCTTGAGCCTACCCGTTGAAATATTCGGAGCGCGAATTCCGCTCCTGCAACTGATCACCATTGTGATCACCATCGCAATTCTGGTCGCGCTGACCGCGTTCCTGCGTCGCACCCGCTACGGCCTTGATATGCGGGCCGCCGCGGAGAATTTCACCATGGCGCGGATGCTCGGCGTACGCGCAAATCGGGTGATCAGGCTCGCGTTCGCGATTAGCGGCGCGCTCGCCGCAGCCGTCGGACTTATCCTTGTGAACCAGACCGGAACGGCCGACATCCAGATGGGCGTGTCCGTCATGCTGGTTGCTTTCATCGCAACCGTGATTGGCGGACTTGGCAGTCTCACGGGCGCCGTTCTGGCCGGCTATCTGATTGGGGCCGCGAGCGTCGTGATGCAGGTGGTGTTGCCGCTCGATGCCCGCCCTTTCCGGGACGCCTTCGTTTATGGGGCCGTCATCGTCTTGCTGATCTGGCGCCCGCAAGGCTTGTTCGCGCCCAGCTCAAACAAACAAAGGATCTAAGCGTTGATGCGCAGTTCCATTTTCTATCGAACCGCGTCGACGCCGATCCTTCTGATCGTGATGCTGCTCGCCGTCGCAATATCCACGCAATTCATCGGTTCCGGTCCCTTCAGCCGCACCATCGTCGAAATGTTCATTCGCGTAATGCTGGTGGTCGGCCTTTACATTTTTATCGGCAATTCCGGCATCATCAGTTTCGGGCATATCGGCTTCATGTGCATTGGAGCCTACGCCACGGCCTGGTTCACGATACCGCCCATGATGAAAAAATTCTCGCTACGCGGTCTGCCGTTTTTCATCAAGGACCACCAACTTTCGTTCCTGCCATCGGCAATACTGTCGGCGCTTCTTGCCGCGTTGTTTGCCCTCATCGTGGGACGCATTCTAATGCGGCTGTCGGGGATAGCCGCCAGCATCGCGACCTTCGCCATGCTGGCAGTCATCAACACCGTCTATTCGAACTGGGAAACGGTGACGGGAGCGACCAGTTCGATCGTCGGAATTCCGATGTATACCGGCATATGGCTGTCTTTTGCCGGGACAGTGATCGCAATCGTCGTGGCCTGGCTCTATGCGGCGTCGTCCTCGGGCCTCGCGCTTCGCGCCGCACGCGACGAGGCGATTGCGGCGGCTGCATCAGGTGTCAATATCGAGCGGGAGCGGCTGATCGCCTTCGTAGTCAGCGCCGCGGTCATCGGACTTTGCGGCTCTCTTTACGCGCATTTTCTCGGCGTGGTGAACCCGGACGCCTTCTACCTCGGCCTGACATTCGTGGCGCTTTCGATGCTGGTGGTCGGCGGCATGAACAGCCTGTCGGGGGCGGTGATCGGGGTCGTCGTCATCTCGTCGATCATCCAGATATTGCGCTGGTTCGAGAAGGGCGTCGATCTCGGCGGTGTCACGCTGGCCCTTCCGAACGGCACGCAGGAGATCGCGATCGGGGTCGTCACGGTTGCGATCCTCATCTTTCGTCCTGCCGGCCTCATGGGCAACCAAGAGATCAGCTGGCGAAACTGGCACTGGAACGGATTCCGAAGGCACGTGACGGATAGGTTTCCGGTTGCGGGTTCGCGGAGAAGTGGAAAACTGGGTTCAAAATTGGGAGAGTAGAATGCGAATTAGGACAGGATTGAAAATACTTTCGATAGCGAGCGCCTTTCTGGGCTCGTCGATCGCCGCTCACGCTGCCGACATCGTCGTTGGCTTTGCGACGGCAAGCTCGGGGTTCATGCAAGCCTATGACAAGCCGGCGCAGGATGCCGCGATGATCCGGATCGACGAGATCAACAAGGCCGGTGGTCTTCTTGGGCGCCAGATCAAGGTCGTGGCCGTAGACACCAAGACGGATCGCGCCGAAGGCGCCAAGGCTGGCCTCGAAGTCATCGACAAGGGCGCGGACCTCGTGATCGTCTCTTGCGATTACGACTTCGGCGCGCCAGCGGCGCTTGCCGCGCAGGCGGCGGGAAAAGTCTCGTTCTTCCTCTGTGCCGAGTCGATCAAGGCCGGCATACAGGGTGTTGGTCCGAATTCGTTTTCGGCCTCGGTCCTCGCCGCCGTACAGGGCGCCACGATGGCGGAATGGTCTTACACAAAAAAGAACGCCCGCGATTACTATCGGTTGCTCGATACCTGGACCGAATACAACAAGGGCATCTGCGACGGGTTCGATTATATGCTGCCGAAATTGAAGGATGCCAAGCTGGTGGGCAGCGATACCTTCAAGAACGAAGATACCTCGATCGCCTCGCAGATCACGCGCATCAAGAGCCTGCCCAAGGCGCCTGATGTGATCATGCTCTGTTCAATGATGCCCGGGGTTGTCAGCGCCATCAAGCAGATCCGTGCCGCCGGCATCACATCAATGATTGTGAACGGATCAGGCGTCGATGGCAGCTATTGGTTGAATGCGGTGCCGGACCTCTCGAACTTCTTCGTTCCTGTGCAGGGCTCGATCTATGGCGACGATCCGAATCCGAAGGTGAGCGAGTTCAACAAGAAATACGCCGAAGTCACGGGCGGGCCTCCGTCCAGTCAGTATGTTTACCCGGGCTATGTTCTGATTGATGTCTGGGCAAAGGCCGTTCAACGTGCAGGCTCGACCGACGCCGCCTCGGTGACGGCCGAACTGGAGAAAATGAAGGATGAGCCGACGCTGTTTGGTCCTCGCACCTTCACGAGCGAGATCCATCATCAGAACCGCGGGCGCTATCTGATCGTCGACACGGAGAAGGGCAAGCCCGGCGTTGTTGACGAGTGGACCATATCCAAAGCGATTCCGGTTAGCGATCTCCTGAAGTGACCGATTAAACGGCCTCAATTTCGCGACCGCACGGGAGTGCGGTCGCCTTGCGAGGCGACCGGGTCGTCAGCTTCCATCTTTTTGCGCACCTGGTGTCGTTGCCAATGCGTGTTCGAGATGCAGGCGCATTTTTGGCGGAAGCCTGGCTCAGATCGCCGGTTGCGAATCGCCTCGATAATGGTGACGTGCTCGCGGCACCAGTCCTGGACGCGGCGACTGTTCGCATAGCTGCCATCGACGCCGATCCCGTGCTGGTCCAGTATATCGGTGGCACATTTGTCACGATCTTTCCCGCCGCGGTGGCGCTTGCCGAACCGCTCTGGCCTATGAATGCTTAAGGAGGCGACAATGCCATCCGTCGATCTCAATTCCGATCTTGGCGAGGGTTTTGGGACTTATCGCTGCGGTGACGATGACGCCATGCTCTCCATCGTCACCTCTGCCAACGTGGCGTGCGGGCTGCATGCCGGTGATCCCGAGGTGATGGCGCGGACCTTTGCCATCGCCCGTGAGCGCGGCGTCGCGGTCGGCGCCCATCCCGGGTTCCCCGATCTATGGGGCTTCGGGCGTCGCCGCCTCCCGTTCTCGAACGGAGAGATCGAACGGCTCGTCGCCTATCAGATCGGTGCCGCTACCGCGCTTGCCGCTTACGCTGGGCATCGCATCACCTACGTGAAGACCCACGGGGCGCTCGGCAACATCGCCTGCGAAGAACGCGGCGTTGCCGACGCGGTGGCGCGTGCGGTGCGCGCGGTCGACCCCGGCCTGGCGTTGCTGGCCAACGCGTTGACGGAGCTGGTCGCCGCCGGTGAAGCCGCCGGGCTTGAAACCCATCAGGAGATCTATGCCGATCGCGGCTACACCGAAACCGGGCAATTGATCCCGCGCAGTCAGCCCGGCGCCATGATCGAAGGCGCGGAGGAGGCCGCCGCGCGCGTGCTGGAAATGGTCGAAGCGGGAGCGGTGATCACTGCGGGCGGCAAGCATTTGCCGACACCGATCCGTTCGATCTGCGTCCATGGCGATTCCGACCATGCGGTTGCGACCGCCAGCCGTGTGCGCGAGCGATTGGAGCAAGCCGGTATCGTTCTGAAGCCGTTCAGGCCAATCGCGACATGACACCGAAGGTCGATCCGGGCCCAGCGTCTGGCTTGTCCGCTCCGCGCTTTCTCGATGCGGGGGAGGCTGCGCTCGTCGTCGAATTCGGCGATATCGTCGATCCCGCGATCAACGACAGGGTGCTCGCGATCGATGCGGCGTTGCGTGCCGATCCTCCCGCGGGAACACGCGAGTTCGTGCCGACCTATCGCTCACTCATGATCCACTATGATCCCTTGCATATCGACAGGGATACGCTTGTCGCCATTGTGCGCCGAAAGACGGCAGCCGTTGCCGAATGGCGGGGCAAGGCCGCGACCTGGACATTGCCCTGTTGCTATGATCCGGCGCTGGCCGAAGATCTCGACGAGGCGGCGCGGATTCTCGGCCTCACCCAGGACGAAGCGGTCGCATTGCACGCGAAGGCGACATATCGCGTTTACATGTGTGGCTTCGCACCGGGCCAACCTTACCTCGGCGGTGTGCCGGAGGCGCTCGTCATCTCGCGCCGTCCGACTCCGAGGCCGCCGCATCCGCCCGGCGCGGTTTTGATCGGCGGCGGGCTCTGCGTTGTTGCACCGTTCGCGATGCCGACGGGCTGGTACGTGATCGGCCGGACACCGGAGCGGCTCTACGCGGCGGAGCGCAAGGACGCCTTTCTGATCCAAGCCGGCGACAACCTGCGGTTCGATCCGATCGATGTGGCGACCTTCCGTGATCTGGAGCAGCGAGCGACAAGCGGCGAGATCGTTGCCCGCAAAAGTGCCGCATGATGGCTGCCGCGTCCGAAGCGATTGTTCGCGTCTTGTCGGCCGGGCCGGGCGCGACGCTGCAGGATGCCGGTCGGCACGGCTATCTGCGTTATGGCGTCACCGCCGCGGGCCCAATGGATCCGCTGGCGCATGCCACGGCAAATCTTGCTGTCGGCAATCAAGCGGGTTCGACGGTGCTTGAGGTTTCCGTGGGAGGTATCGAAGTGACCGCCGAATCCGGAACGCTCGGTGTCGCCGTCGCCGGCGGCGAGTTCGCGCTCAGCCTCGACGGCAGGCCGCTGCCGCCTGCGGTGGTTCTCAATCTGGATGAGGGCGCTGTGCTGAAGATTCGCGCCGGGCGCAGCGGCTCCTGGTGTTATCTTGCGGTGGCGGGTCGCCTCATCGTGCCAAAGGTGCTCGGCTCTCACGCCACCCACACGCGTACCGGGTTTGGGGGCGTTAACGGCTGCGCGATAGAAGCGGGCGACCGTCTCGGCATCGAACGGTCCGGATTGCCGAAGCCGTCGCTGAGCGCCATCGTGGCGCCTTGGCTCGACCGCCCTCTCAAAACCATTCGCGTGGTCCTCGGTCCTCAACACGACTACTTCGCCGACGACCAGATCGCCGCATTTCTGGCCGGGCCCTGGTCCGTCTCCGCCAAGCATGATCGCATGGCGTATTTTCTCGAAGGACCCCGACTGACGCACGCGCGTGGCTACAACATCGTGTCCGACGGGATCGCCATGGGTGCGATCCAGGTGCCGGGTGACGGCCGTCCGATCGTTCTGATGGCCGATCGTCAATCAACCGGCGGTTATCCGAAGATTGCAACCGTCATTGGCCCTGATCTCGGGAAGCTGGCCCAGGCGCGGCCGGGAACCGCGTTCACGTTCGAGGCGGTATCGATCGCGCAGGCAGTTGCGGCGCGTCGCGAGGAGGCGGCCTTGTTGGCGCGCGGCACTGTCGTCGAGCCCGTGGTGCGTGCTCACCTCAGCTCCGAATTCCTGCTCGGCCTCAATCTGATCGACGGCGTCGTCGGCCTCGACGCCCCCGGGTGAGCCGTCCTTGGCTACGAAAGGACGAAAAAGCTGGTCGATCAGATCAACGATCTGGAACGGGTAGATGATATGCGCGTGTTGCGTCCGCTCTTCACAACCTGATCCCGGACCTAAGACAAGTTGTTCATGAAGATCGACTATGCGTCAGATTGCTTGACAATAAAGCGGCGTAAGATGGTGCAAGCCATGCCACATGCTGAAAAGGGGAAAATATGAAATTGAAGCAGATCGTCGCCGGATGCCTCGGGGTTGCCGCCCTGCTGCAGGTCAGCGCATCCACCGCGGCAAGCATCGACTTGTCTGCGCACGATATCGGCGGGCAGGTGACTGGTGACAAGGGCCCCGAAGCGGGCGTGTGGGTTATTGCCGAGACAAAGGATCTTCCGACCAAATATGCCAAGGTCGTCGTGACCGACGATCAGGGCCGCTTCGTCATCCCCGATCTTCCGGATGCGAATTACAAGGTCTGGGTTCGCGGCTATGGCCTGCAGGACACGGCGCAGGTCGACGCTCGCCCCGGCAAGCTGCTCAACTTCAAGGCCGCGCCTGCGGCAACGCCTGCAGCAGCGGCTCAGATCTATCCCGGCATGTATTGGTATTCGATGCTCGATATTCCGGCGCCTTCGGAATTTCCCGGAACTGGCGACAAGGGCAACAAGATGCCGGACACCATGAAGAGCCAGGCTCAATGGGTGGATACGGTCAAGAACATGTGCCAGTCGTGCCATGCGCTCGGCTCACGCGGCATCCGCGAAGTGCCGAAGACGTTCATGGACGGTAACGATTCGCACACGGCGTGGGCGCTGCGCACGCAGGCCGGTCAAGCCATGGAATATATGGCGGTGGCGCTGGGCAGCATGGGGCCGGAAAAAGTCTATTCGCTGTTCTCGAAATGGACCGATCGCATTGCAGCGGGCGAATTGCCGTTCGACAAGCCCGAGCGGCCGAAGGGCATCGAACGCAACGTCGTGTACACGATGTGGGACTGGGCTTCGCCCAAGCACTACCAGCACGACGCGATCTCGACCGACAAGCGCAACCCGACGCTCAATGCCAACGGCCTGATCTACGGCTCGCCGGAGGAAAGCACCGATCTGATTCCGACCCTCGACCCGGTCAAGAATATCGCGTCAACGATCAGGGAGCCCTATCTCGATCCGAAGACGCCGTCGTCGGAGGACGCCGGGCGCGGACCATCGGCCTATTGGGGAGACGAGGCGATCTGGGACGGTCACACCAGCATTCACAACGTGATCCTGGATGAAGAGGGCAAGGTCTGGTTCACCGCGCGGCTGCGGCCGCCGGAAAATCCGGACTACTGCAAGCAGGGCTCAAGCCATCCGTCCGCGAAGGTTTTCCCACAGGCGACGTCGCTGCGGCAATTGTCGCGCTTCGACCCCGCGACCGGAAAATGGGATCTGATCAACAGCTGTTTCAGCACCCATCATCTTTACTTCGCCCACGATCCCAACGATACGTTGTGGATGAGCGCCGGCGGGCCCGGCCTCGGCGGCGGCGTGGTCGGTTGGCTTAATACAAAACAGTTCCGTGAAACGCACGATGGCGTGGCGTCTCAGGGCTGGACGCCTCTCGTGATCGACACCAACGGCAACGGCAAGCGCGATGCCTATGTCGAACCGAAGGATCCGCTCGATCCGAACAAGGACAAGCGGATCGCGGCGTCGTTCTACGGCATTATGCCGAGCCCGGTCGACGATTCGATCTGGGGCCAGGCGATGGACCGCGGTTTCTCGCGGATCGATCAGCCCGGCTATATCGTCCGCGTGGTGCCCGGCGCCGATCCGGCCAACACCGCGTTATCGGAAGTGTATCAGCCGCCGGAAGGTGCCTTTGGTCCGCGCGGCATTGATCTCGGACTGGACGGTCTGGTCTGGACGGTGCTCTCGAGCGGTCATCTGGCGAGCTTCGATCGCAAGCTGTGCAAAGGACAGCTCAATGGGCCGACCACGGCGGAAGGCAAGCAGTGCCCAGAAGGCTGGAAGCTCTATCGATTGCCCGGTCCGCAATTCAAGGGCCTGGATCCCAAGGGCAGCGCCAACCATGCCTATTACGTCTGGGTCGACCGCTACAACATCCTCGGCCTCGGCGCCAATGTGCCAATCGCCTGCGCCAACGGCGGCGAGTCGCTGCTCGCCTTGGTCAACGGCGAATTCGTCACAATGCGGATGCCTTACCCGCTCGGCTTCTTCACCAAGAATGTCGACGGCCGGATCGACGACCCCTCGGCCGGCTGGAAAGGTCGCGGCATCTGGACCACTTCCGGCACCCGCGCGAACTTCCACAGTGAGGGCGGGACGGAGGCTTATCCGAAAGTGTTCAAGGTGCAGATGCGTCCCGACCCGCTGGCTCACTGATCTCTGCAATTCAGTTAGGCTCCGCGCGCAAACGCGTGCGGAGCGTCTGTTCAGGAGAAATCGCCATGAAAAATTCCTCTCGGCGCGATCTGCTCGCGGCAGCCGCGGGCGCCACCGTTGCTGTCGCGATCACCGACATGAGCCCGGCCAACGCGCAGCCAGGGCCCAAGCCAATCTTCCCGATACCCGCAACGATAATTCCGATCGTTGGCGAGACGGATGTGTTCCAGGTCCGCCGCATCTACTGCATCGGACGCAATTACGCGGCGCATGCGATCGAGCGCGGCTCCGACCCGAACCGGGAGCCGCCGTTCTTCTTCCAGAAGCCGACCGATGCGATCCAGAATGTTGCGATCGGGGAGGTCGCCGATCATCCCTATCCGTTGCTGACGAAGAATTATCACCATGAGGTCGAGCTGGTCGCAGCCTTGAAATCAGGCGGCACCAATATCCCTGCGGAAAAGGCGCTCGATCATGTCTATGGCTATGCGCTCGGGCTCGACATGACGCGGCGCGACCTGCAGAACGGCATGGCAGCGGAAAAGAAACCGTGGGAAATCGGCAAGAGTTTTGATCATGCCGCAGTCCTCGGCCCGATCCATCCGGTGCCCAAAGTCGGGCATCTCGCCAAGGCCGCGATCTCGCTCGCCGTCAATGGCGTGGTACGGCAGAATTCGGACCTCGAGAAGATGATCTGGAGTGTCGCCGAGCAGATCGCGAAATTGTCGGAAGCGTTCGAGCTGAAGGCCGGCGACATCATCTATTCCGGCACGCCGGAAAATGTTGGCCCGGTCGTGAAAGGCGACGTGCTCTTGTGCAAACTTCAGGGTTTGCCCGACATGTCGATCAGGATCGTTTAGCGCTTCTTTTGCCGTGTGCTCGCGATCAATACCAGCAGGAACGAAGCGGCTGTCATCAGCGTGCTGATTGCGGCGATGGTCGGATCGATCTCGTCGCGCAGCGCGGTGAACATTCGTTTGGTCAGCGGCTGATACTGGCCGCCGGAGATGAACAGGCCGACGACAGTCTCGTCCATCGCCGAGATAAACGCGAAGATGCCGCCAGTCAGCACGCTGGCCCTGATCTGCGGCAGCGTCACGACAAAAAAGCTGCGCAGCCGGCCCATGCCGAGACTGCGCGCCACCATCTCCTGCGCTGCGTCGAAACTCTGGAATCCTGCCACGACGGAGGTGATGACATAGGGCAACCCAAGCATGACGTTGGCCAGCACGAGCCCTGACATTGTCGCAACCAGTCCGACCCGGGCGTAGACAAAGAAAATACCGACGGCTGTGATGATGATCGGCACCACCAGCGGCAGCATCAGCGCCAGATGGATTACTCGCATGATCCGCAGCTTGGAGTTGCTGATCGCGTAAGCCGCTGCGACGCCGAGCGGCGTTGCAATCAATACCGTGAGCGCCGCAACCGTGAGGGTCACGCGGGTCGCCTGCATCCAGGCCGGATTGCCGAAATATTCCTGATACCAGCGCAGCGAAAGCGACGGCGGCGGAAACGTCAGGAAGCGCGCGCTCGAAAACGACATCGGCACGATGATCAAGACCGGCAGCATCAAATAGAGCAGCACCAGCGCACAGAAAAGGACAATGGCGATGCGGCCGAGCGAGAGCGTCTTCATTTTTGCCCCAATACGCGATCGAGCGGAATGAACTGGCTCACGATCAGAAAGATCGCGAAAACGCTGATCAGGAGCGCCACGCCGACGGCGCTTGCCGCGCCCCATTGGTTGTAGAGCTCGACATTGCGGCTCACCAACATCGATACCATCACGGTGCGGCCACCGCCGAGCAGTTCAGGTGTGATGTAGAAGCCCAGACACAGCACGAACACCAAGGTCGCGCCGGCGAGAATGCCGGGTAGCGATAGCGGCAGGAAGATCCGCCAGAAGGTGTGCGATGGGCTGCCGCCAAGACTTGCTCCGGCCTGGATCAGATCGTTCGGGATCTTCTGCATGGTGGCGTATAGCGGCAGGACCATGAACGGCAGCAGGATATGCACGGTCGCAACCACGGTGCCAAAGGTGTTGTGGACGAGCGCCAGCGGCTCCTTGATGATTTCGATATGTTGGAGGAACTGGTTGATCACGCCGGTCCTTTGCAGCAGCGCTAGCCAGGCGTAGGTGCGCACCAGCACGCTGGTCCAGAACGGCAGGATCACCAATGCGAGGATGAAAACGCTCCATCCTTTGGGGGCCGCGCTAGCCGCATAGGCGATCGGATATCCGAGCACCAGCGCCAGCAGCGTCACCAGCAGGCTGATCTCGAACGTCAGCAAGAAGCTGCGCCAGTAGATGCCTTCATTGAGGATGCGGCGGTAGTTCTCCAGCGTAAAGCCATCATGATAGATCGACTGCCAGGCGAGCCACCCCACCGGGAGCACGATGAGCAGCAGGATCACCAGCAGCGCCGGCGATGCCAAGGCCAACATCAGGCCCTGCTCGCGGCGATGATGTCGCAAGGAGAGATCCTGGGTTGAACTGCTCAATGCTGTCTCCCTGCGGTCCGTTGGGCTTGCGCTCGGCCAGGCTATTTCTGCATGAAGGCGACCCAGCGTTTCTCGGCGGCCTCTCCTTCCGGCGACGACCACCATGCATAGGACATCAGCGCCTGCTTGCTGGCGTTCTCCGGTGCGCTCGGCAGTTGGGCGGCGCGATCGGGCTTCACCACGCCGGTATCGAACGCCTTCGGGTTCGCC
>Ga0209217_1000072_pt1 | contig 20599 bp, 12 predicted proteins | sample JacPinW_OM3H0_M2_FD_187957 | JGI IMG/M metagenome (GOLD analysis project Ga0209217, IMG submission 187957) | Forest soil microbial communities from Algoma, Ontario, Canada - Jack Pine, Ontario site 1_JW_OM3H0_M2 (SPAdes) (version 2) | ecosystem: Environmental > Terrestrial > Soil > Boreal...
ATTTGCGCGAGCGCCGGAAAGCGCAGCTTTTCAGCCGCCAGCCTGGCCTGTGTGACCCGGTGGACTGCGCCCCGCGTAACGACGAACCGTGGTCCCTCTAGGTGGTCGTGTTCGGGTACGACCAGCAGATCGAACTCGGAGCGGCCAACCCCCGGGTACTGGACCTGCGCTGCCATTGTACGCCCCCCGCTGGCGCGCCGGATCGCGAGGGCCGGCATCGCCGTATTTCTGCCGCAGCCGATGACGAGATCGGGCCAGGGCGACACCAGGCTCGCCGCGCTACCCCCGGCTGCGCGCAGCGGCATGAACCATAGCTGCGGCGGCAGGTAGGCCCAAGGAAAACGAATCGCGAGGCGTTTCTCGATAAACGGAAACCCGGTCGCTTCCGCGAGACCGAGGGCTTGGCTGGCCATCCCCGCTTTGCCGTCGTGCAGTACCCAAGCAATTGGTAACGGATCATTCGGGATGTGAAGCGGCGCAGGGCCGTCGGTCGGCGCGAGCGAATCCATCGGTCGGGTTTACGAAAACGGGTCAGACGTGACAAAAATGCAGGCTCAATCGCCCACGGCTGTCACCCGCCACCAAGCCGCCCTACAAGACCCGAAGCCGGTCTCGAAGCTCAGCCGAAAGCGACGGTGACCACCTCATAGGATTTTGCGCCCCGCGGCGTAGCGACTTCGACGCTTTCGCCGGTCTGCTTGCCGATCAGCGCGCGCGCCAGCGGCGAGGTGACCGACAGTCGACCCTGGCTGATATCGGCTTCGTCCTCGCCGACGATTTGAAAGGTCTGTTCCTCGTCGGTCTCCTCATCGGCGAGGGTTACCCTTGCCCCGAACTTGATCACCGAGCCCGACAGCTTGGAGACGTCAATGATCTCCGCCCGCGCGATCTTGTCCTCGATTTCCGCCAGCCGGCCTTCGATGAAACTCTGCCGGTCGCGGGCGGAGTGATATTCGGCATTTTCCGCCAAATCTCCGTGGTCGCGGGCCTCGGCGATGGCACGAATGATGGCCGGCCGGTCCACGGTCTTCAGCCGTTTCAGCTCTTCCTGGAGCCGATTGTAGCCATCGGCAGTCATCGGAATCTTGTTCATCAAAGACGCGTTCGCATTCCGCTGTCAAATTCCGCGGGGAGGACCGCGGCGGAGCAATCAAAGGTACGATTGTAGTGGCGCAACTTCAAGGCTGCCGGCGCGCAGCGCCGCAATCGCCTGAACCGCCGCCCTCGCCCCGGCGACCGTCGTATAGTAAGGGATGTCGGTGGTCAGAGCGGTGCGTCTCAAGCTGAAACTGTCCGCGATCGCCTGCGCTCCTTCGGTTGTGTTGAACACCAGGTGCACGCCGCCGCTCAACATTAAGTCCACGATATGCGGATGCCCGGCGCTCACCTTGTTGATGCACGCCACCGCAAGCCCCTGATCGGCCAAGACCCGAGCCGTACCGTTGGTCGCCACCAGTGTGAAGCCCATTTGGACGAGTTGCCGGCAGGGCTCGACCAGGGCCCTCTTGTCCTGGTCGCGCACCGAAACGAAAACATGACCCTCAAACGGCAGACTGGTGCCGCTGCCGAGCTGCGACTTCGCGAAGGCCCGCCCGAAATCGCTATCGAGCCCCATGACTTCGCCGGTCGATTTCATCTCAGGACCGAGGATCAGGTCTACCCCCGGGAAGCGGGCAAACGGGAAGACTGCCTCCTTGACCGCTACATGACCCCCGCGGCGACGGCGATGGGCGGCATCTGAAAGCGCTGTCGCCAGGGGCTCGCCCGCCATGACCCGGGCGGCGACCTTGGCGATCGGGACGCCGATCGCCTTGGCGACAAACGGCACCGTCCGCGAGGCCCGCGGATTGACTTCGAGAACGTAAATTTCCTCGCCCTTCACCGCGAATTGGACATTCATCAGCCCGACGACCTCGAGCGCCCGGGCCAGGACGACCGTCTGCCGCTCGATCTCGGCGATGGTTTCCGGCGAAAGGCTAAAAGGCGGCAGCGAGCAGGCGCTGTCGCCGGAGTGGATCCCCGCCTCTTCGATGTGTTCCATGATGCCGGCGACCTCGACGGTATGGCCGTCGGAGACGGCGTCGACATCGACCTCGATGGCGTTTTGCAGATAGCGGTCGATCAGCACCGGGTTCGTCCCCGACACCCTGACCGCGTGGCGGATGTAACGCCGCAGCGTGGTGCTGTCATGGACGATTTCCATCGCCCGCCCCCCGAGAACATAGGACGGACGGATCATCACCGGATAGCCGACGCGCGCCGCGATCTCCTCCGCCTCCGCCGCCGAGAAGGCGGTGCCGTTCATCGCCTGACGCAGTCCAAGGCTGCTCAGAAGCCCTTGGAAGCGGCTGCGATCCTCGGCGAGATCGATGGCGTCCGGGGGCGTCCCGAGGATCGGAATCCGCGCCTGCTCCAGCGCTGCCGCGAGGCGGAGCGGGGTCTGTCCGCCGAACTGCAAGATGACGCCGAGCAGGGTGCCCCGGCGCTCCTCGACGCGCACGATCTCGATCACATCCTCGGCGGTCAACGGCTCGAAATAGAGTCGGTCGGAGGTATCGTAATCCGTTGAGACGGTCTCCGGATTGCAGTTGACCATGATCGTCTCAATGCCCGCCTCACGCAGGCTGTAGGCCGCGTGCACGCAGCAGTAGTCAAATTCAATTCCCTGTCCGATTCGATTCGGCCCGCCACCGAGAATGACAACCTTGCGGCGGTCGCTCGGAGCGGCCTCGCACTCGGGTGGGTTGACCCCGTCCCCCTCGTAGCAGGAATACATGTATGGGGTGAGTGAGGCGAACTCGGCCGCGCAGGTATCGATCCGCTTGTATACGGGTGTCAGCCCGCGAGCCCGGCGTCGCGCCGACACCATTTCCTCGGCGAGTCCTGCAAGCTTGCCGAGGCGGGCGTCCGAGAAACCCATCTGCTTGAGCCGCAGAAACGCGGTGCGATCGTCCGGCAGCCCGTCCCGACGCACCCGTTCCTCAGTCTCGACGATCTCGCGGATGCGGTCGAGAAACCAGCGCTCGAACCGGCAGGCGGCATGCACCTCTGCGGTGGTGAGCCCGTGCCGGTAGGCCTGGGCGATCAGCAGCAGCCGATCGGGCGACGGTCTTGCGAGCGCCGCCTTGACCGCATCCTTGCCGGCGCTCTCGACACCCTCGATCGCAACCTCGTCAAAGCCGCTGAGCCCGGTCTCCAGCGAGCGCAGCGCCTTCTGCACCGATTCGGCAAAACTTCGGCCGATCGACATCACCTCGCCGACCGACTTCATCGAGGTCGTCAGCAGCGGCTCGGTCCCGGGAAACTTCTCGAACGTAAAGCGCGGCATCTTGGTGACGACATAATCGATCGTCGGCTCGAACGACGCCGGAGTGATGCCGGTGATTTCGTTGTCCAATTCGTCGAGCGTGTAGCCTACGGCAAGCTTGGCGGCGACCTTGGCGATCGGAAATCCAGTCGCCTTGGAGGCGAGTGCGGAGGAACGCGAGACCCGCGGGTTCATCTCGATGACCACGAGCTTGCCATCGACCGGGTTGACCGCGAACTGCACATTCGATCCCCCGGTATCGACGCCGATTTCGCGCAGCACTGCGATCGCAGCGTTGCGCATCAGCTGATATTCCTTATCGGTGAGGGTCAGAGCCGGGGCGACGCAGACCGAATCGCCTGTGTGGATCCCCATCGGATCGATGTTTTCGATCGAGCAAACGATGATGCAGTTGTCCGCGCGGTCGCGGACCACCTCCATCTCGAATTCCTTCCAGCCGAGAACCGATTCCTCGATCAGCGCCTCATGGGTCGGCGAGACCCGCAGTCCGCCGCGGACTATTTCCGCGAACTCCTGTGCGCTGTAGGCGATGCCGCCGCCGGTGCCCCCCAGAGTAAAGGAGGGTCGGATTATGGCCGGCAATCCCACGGTCTCGAGCGCTTCGATCGCTTCGTCCAAGGTGCGCACGAGCCGACTCTTCGGTGAGCAGAGCCCGATTCTGTCCATCGCCTGTCGAAAGAGCTGACGGTCCTCGGCCTTGGCGATCGCCTCCTCGCTGGCCCCGATTAGCTCGACCCCATACCGTTCGAGGACTCCCGCACGGTTGAGTGACATCGCCACATTGAGTGCGGTCTGGCCGCCCATCGTCGGCAGCAGCGCCTGCGGCCGCTCGCGGGCGATGATTTTGGCAACCATCTCGGGGGTGATCGGCTCGATATAGGTGGCGTCGGCGAGTTCCGGGTCGGTCATGATCGTCGCCGGGTTCGAATTCACCAGCACGATCCGATATCCTTCGCTCTTCAGCGCCTTGCAGGCCTGGGCGCCGGAATAGTCGAACTCGCAGGCCTGCCCTATGATGATCGGTCCGGCGCCGATGATCAGGATGGTGTCGATATCGGTGCGCCTAGGCATTTTCGCCCATCAGCGCGACAAAGCGCTCGAACAGGTAATGGCTGTCCTGCGGGCCAGGGCTCGCCTCCGGGTGGTATTGGACCGAAAATATCGGCTTCCCGAGGACCCGCAGCCCTTCGTTGGTCTTGTCAAAGAGCGAGAGATGGGTCGGCTCGACGAACCCAGGCAGGCTTTCGGGGTCGACGACGAAGCCATGGTTCTGACAGGTGATTTCGACTTTGCCGGTGCGCAGATCCTTTACCGGGTGATTGGCGCCGCGATGGCCGCGCGACATCTTGAGGGTCCGGCCGCCGAGCGCCAGGGCCAACAGCTGGTGACCGAGGCAGATACCAAATATCGGCGTGCCCGACCCCATTAGGTCGCGCAGTACCGGCACGGCGTAAAGGCCGGTCGCGGCGGGGTCGCCGGGTCCGTTCGACAGAAAAATACCGTCAGGACGATGACGCAGAATGTCTTCTGTCGAGGAGGTGGCGGGAACAACGGTGACATGACAGCCGTGGGCTGCGAGCATTCGCAAAATGTTGCGCTTCGCGCCGTAGTCGACTGCAACGACGTGATGATGCGGACGCTCTTGTCGGCGGTAGCCGAACTCGCGTTCCCAGACCGATTCGGTCCATTCATAGGTCTGTCGACAGGTGACCTCGAGAGCGAGATCCATTCCTTCGAGACCGGGCCACGCGAGGGCGCGTGCCTGGAGAGAGGTAATGTCGAAATCGCCCTCCGGATCATAGCTGATGACCCCGTGTGGCGGCCCCAGATCGCGAATCCGTCGCGTCAGGTGCCTCGTGTCGACCCCCGAGATCCCGACGAGACCATGGGATTTGAGCCAGCTTTCGAGGGACGCGCTCGAACGGTAGTTTGCAGGCTCGGTGATTGGTGTGCGCAGGACGAGCCCGCGCACCGCCGGTGTGGTGGTTTCTAGATCCTCTCGGTTGGTACCGACATTACCGATGTGGGGAAAGGTGAAGGCGATGATTTGACCGGCATAAGAAGGATCGGTCAGGATCTCCTGATAGCCAGTGACTGCGGTGTTGAAGCAGACCTCGCCAATTGCCGTCCCGGTAGCGCCGAGGCCGCGGCCCCAGAAAACGCTGCCGTCCGCGAGGACGAGCGCTGCGTTGCAGTCGGGCGGTCGCGGCATCGGCACGCGCATTATCAGTTTTGGTCCTGGCAAGGTGCGGCCTGCCCGGACGACTGAGGACGCCAAGGGCGAACAGCGACGCCAGAAAATAGCCGCTCGCCCTTGCGACGTCAACCCCGTAGGCATCAGAACCCTACGCGTTTTCAAGTACTTAGTGACTACCGCCTAAATTACGGTGGAACATGAGTCGGGATAGGCTTAATAGGTCAATACGTGGGGGAGCATGTCGTCGCTGCGTCAAGCCTTCGCTGATCGGCTCAAACAGGTGCTAAACGCGAGGGGGGCAGAGCCCTGTCGACGGTGCGTCTGATGCCGGCCGCGCTCCGCGTGCCGCGGAGGGGTTTTTGTTAGGATGGCTCTTCCGCCCGGTTTTCTTGATGAGCTGCGCAGCCGGATATCTCTTTCGGGGCTGGTTGGCCGCAGAGTCAAACTGGCTCGCCGCGGGCGCGAATATGCCGGTCTGTGTCCGTTCCACCACGAAAAGACGCCGTCATTTTATGTGGTCGAGGACAAGTTCTTTTTTCATTGCTTTGGCTGCGGCGCGCACGGCGACGCGATCGGGTTTGTCATGCGCGTCGACAATCTCGACTTTATCGCGGCGGTCGAGAAGCTGGCGGGAGAGGCCGGCCTGGCCGTGCCGCAGGCGACGCCGCAGGAGCGCGAGCGGGCGCAGCATCAAAAGACCCTGTTCGAGGCGCTGGAAGCCGCTGCCGCCTTCTATGAGGCTCGGTTGTGGGCGCCTGCAGGCGGGCGCGCACGCGATTATCTGGGGGGGCGCGGTCTTGATCTCGAGACGATCCGACGCTTTCGCCTGGGCTGGGCGTCCGACGACCGGCAGGCATTGCGTCGCAGCCTCGCCGGCGATTTTCCCGAGGTGTTGCTGACAGAAGCGGGGTTGCTCCGGCAACCCGAACATGGTGAACCCTTCGATTATTTTCGTGGCCGCATCATGTTCCCGATCGGCGATCGCGCCGGTCGGATCATCGCGTTCGGCGGCCGGGTGCTCGACGACGCACAGCCCAAATACCTAAATTCCCCCGAGCACCCGCTGTTCGAGAAGGGTCGCGTGCTCTATGGCTGGTCGGCGGCACGGGCGGCCAAGACAGATCGGCCGGACGCGATCGTCACCGAAGGCTATATGGACGTAATCGCGTTGCATCGTGCCGATTTCCCGACCGCAGTGGCGCCGCTCGGAACGGCGCTGACCGAGTTTCAACTGCACGAGCTGTGGCGCTTGGGACCGGACCCGGTCCTGTGCTTTGACGGCGACGCCGCCGGGCAGAGCGCGGCGATCCGCGTCCTGCGCCGCGCCTTGCCGCTGCTGCGGCCGGGGCAAAGTCTGCGCTTTGCAACATTGCCGAGTGGCCAAGACCCGGATTCGTTGTTGCGTACGGGCGGCCGCACCGCCTTCGAGGCGGTCTTGGGTGCAGCCCGATCTCTGGCGGATACCCTTTGGGAGTTCGAAGTAGGTGCGAAGCCTCGCGACACGCCGGAACGGCTTGCCGATGTCCGGAGCCGGCTGTTGGCCCACGCACAGTCAATTTCGGACCGCATGGTTCGATTTGAATACGAGACACTCTTTAAATCGCGATGCGATCCGCGGGGATTGAGAAGAGGGACAGCTCCCGCGGCCGCCAGCGCGGTCGGGCGGGATGGACCGCCACCGCCGCCGCGCCCGCCTCAGCGCCTGCAGCGCGAGATCTTGTTTAGAATTCTTCTTCATTTCCCTGAGGTGATTGACGAAGTGGCGCAAGAGTTCGATGCTCTTCACATGCCCGAGGCCGAGCTGAATAGGCTGCGCCGAGAGATTTTAGGGCTCACAGCCGAGCAGCCGGGGCTTGACGCTGAGGCGCTGCAACAACACCTTGTAAAAACCGGGTGCGCGGCGACCGTGGTGGGCCTCCTGTCCCCATCCGTCGACACGGGTTTTCTTGTCCGGTGCCCCGATCCGACCTCCGCCCGCAGGGAATGGACGCATGTGGTCAGAATGCTGATGGGCGGTGATCGAGCAGCTGTGGTCCAGGCGGGAAACGATCTCGAGCGCGACGTATCGGCAGAGATGTGGGAGCGGTTTCAGGCCGCCAGGGAGTGGGTGGTGCAGCAGGGTCTGATCGGTGACGACCAGATTTGACCCCTCGCAGCCCTTCGAAGTTTGTCGCGAGACACTTTTTTGGAGAAACGCTCTCGTGCGCCGGCTCTGCCCGAACGAGAGTTAACACTGATTGCCTAGGGATGGTGGGATGGTGAGCAAGGCGGCGAATACGGCTGAGGTGACGGAAACCCGTGAGGAGGCGGCGGAGGCGCCGTTGCTCGACACCCTTGCCGCTGCGATCAAAAAGATGCTGGCCCGCGGCAAGGAGCGAGGCTACCTGACCTATGACGAGTTGAACGCTGCTCTGCCGCAGGATCAAGTGTCCTCGGAGCAGATCGAGGACACGATGACGATGCTCTCCGAGCTCGGGGTCAACGTCATCGAGAGCGAGGAGAGCGACGAGCCAACTACCGTCGAGGGAGACGAGGCGGACAGCGAAGTCCGTGGTAACCTCGACGACGACGACATCGGCCGCACCGACGATCCCGTTCGCATGTATCTGCGCGAGATGGGGTCCGTCGAGCTGCTGTCACGCGAGGGCGAAATCGCGATCGCCAAGCGCATCGAGGCTGGCCGCGAGATGATGATCGGCGGCATCTGCGAGAATCCGTTGACGATTCGCGCCATCATCGGGTGGCGCGATGCCCTCAACGAAGGAAAAATCCTGCTGCGCGATATTATCGATCTCGACGCCACATACGGCAGCGGCGGGTTTGAGCAAGTACCGGCAGAGGTGGTCGGCCCCACGCTCCCCGAAGCTGGCTCGCAGGCTGATGGCGAGGCCGGCAATGAGGGAGACGCCCCGAATGAGGAAGATGCCCCCGCTGAACTTGCGGGGATCGAGGGTGACATCGCCGTCGAAGAAGGGGATGGCGAGGAGAGTTCGATCTCGCTTGCCGCTATGGAAGCTCAGTTAAAGCCGAGTGTACTCGCGACGTTTGATGCCATCGCCGAGATCCACAAGAAGCTGCACAGGCTCCAGGACCAGCGGATTAACGCCTTGTACAAGGGCGAAGATTTGCTGCGGGCGACAGAACGCCGCTACGAGAAGCTCAAGGCGGCAATGATTGACAACATCAAGCGGGTGCGCCTCAACAATACGCGCATCGAACATCTCGTCGAGCAGCTCTACGACGTGAATCGCCGGCTTGTCGCCGATGAAGGAAAATTGTTACGAATGGCCGAGAGCAGCGGGATCAAGCGCTCGGAATTTCTTCAGCACTACATCGGCAGCGAGCTCGCCGCGGATTGGCTCGATCGTGCCCGCTTACTGCCCGGCCGTGGTTGGGCAAAACTGGACGAAAGGCATGCAGCTGACGTCGCAAAGCTGCGCGGCGCCATCGTCCAGATCGCTGCCGAGACGAAGCTGCCGATCAATGAGTTCCGCCGGGTAGTGCAGACCGTTCAGCGAGGTGAACGCGAGGCGAGCCGAGCCAAGAAGGAGATGGTCGAGGCCAATCTACGGCTCGTGATCTCGATCGCCAAGAAATACACCAATCGCGGCCTGCAATTTCTGGATCTGATCCAGGAGGGCAATATCGGTTTGATGAAAGCCGTCGACAAATTCGAATACCGCCGCGGCTACAAATTCTCCACCTATGCAACCTGGTGGATCCGCCAGGCGATTACGCGGTCGATTGCCGATCAAGCGCGCACGATCCGCATCCCGGTGCACATGATCGAGACGATAAACAAGCTGGTGCGCACCTCGCGGCAGATGCTGCACGAGATCGGCCGCGAGCCGACCCCGGAGGAGCTGGCAGAAAAGCTTGCGATGCCGCTCGAAAAGGTGCGCAAGGTCTTGAAGATTGCCAAGGAGCCGATCAGCCTCGAGACGCCGATCGGCGACGAGGAGGATTCGCACCTCGGCGACTTCATCGAAGACAAGAACGCGGTGTTGCCGCTCGATGCGGCGATCCAGGCCAATCTGCGCGAAACGACGACCCGGGTTCTCGCTTCGCTGACGGCGCGGGAGGAGCGCGTGCTGCGCATGCGCTTTGGCATCGGCATGAATACCGATCACACCCTCGAGGAGGTCGGCCAGCAATTCTCGGTGACCCGCGAGCGCATCCGCCAAATCGAGGCGAAGGCGTTGAGAAAGCTGAAGCATCCCAGCCGCTCGCGGAAATTGCGCAGCTTCTTGGATACGTGAGGGCTGAAGTCAGCCACTCTTCGCCGGGACGACAGCGCCGCCGGGGGCCCGTAGTTCAGCTGGTTAGAACACGCCGCTCATAACGGTGTAGTCGCAGGTTCGAATCCTGCCGGGCCTACCATCGTCGTCCAAACTCTGAATGGGCCGGGGTGGAAGCCAAAGGCTGCGATGTTGACAATATCGCAATAATATAGTACGCTGCGTGGACATTTCAACCGATTGGATGAGGTCATGAACACTAGGTTGCCGATGGCTGGCGTCTGCCGGTTTGGACCGAGGGAAACCATGGGTTGGGCTCCCGCCTGAATTCCACCTGCATTATCAGGTGGGGGAGAAGGCGGCTATCGCGTAACCCGCGAAGCGAGCACGCCGTCAATGACGCGCCGGGAAGATAGGTGAGGCACCTACATTTCGAGTAGCTCGGCGGGCGACGCTGTGCCAACAACCTGCCCAGACGTCACGAGACCTGGGCGAGCTCGCGCACCCGCGTCGAATGGGCGGCCGCGAAGTGGTCCTTGGCCAGCACCGTGTAGACCGCGGGCAGCACGAACAGGGTGAACAGCGTACCGACCGACATGCCGGCGACCACGACGACACCGATCGAGAAGCGGCTCGCCGCACCTGCCCCGGTTGCGATCAGCAATGGGACCAGTCCGACGACCATTGCCGCCGTCGTCATCAGGATCGGCCGCAGCCGAACCCGGGCAGCCTGCTCGATCGCGCGCCGGCGGTCGAGGTTCTCGCGCACCTGCAGCACATTGGCGAACTCGACCATCAAAATGCCGTGCTTGCTGATCAGCCCAATCAAGGTAACCAGCCCGACCTGGGTGTAGATGTTCATGGTTGCGAGGCCGAAGAATAGGGGCAGCAACGCGCCGCACATCGACATCGGTACGCTCACAAGGATCACTAGCGGATCGCGCAGGCTTTCGAATTGCGCTGCAAGCACCAGAAAAATCACGATCAGTGCAAAAATAAAGGTGACGGTCAGCTGATTGCCTTCCCGCACGTATTGACGGGTGTCGGACAGGTAATCGTGGCTGAAGCCGGCGGGCAGGTTCTTGGTCTGCTGCTCGAGGAAATCGACCGCTTGGCCCATCGTTACCCCGGGCATCGGCACGGCCTGGAAAGTGGCCGAGTTGAGCTGGTTGTACTGGGTGAGCGAATTGGGTTGGGTGTCCATCTCGAGCGTCACGAGATTAGAGAGCGGCACCGGTTGCCCCGACGGCGCGGTAACGTAGTAGTGCGTTAACGTATCGGGTGTCAGGCGGTCCGCCCGTGGCACTTGCGGTATTACTTCGTAAGACCGGCCTCGCAGATTGAAGCGGTTGACGTAATTCTCGCCGACCAGCAATGCTAGCGTATCGCCGATCGACTGCATGGTCAGACCGAGCTCGTTGACTTTGGAGCGGTCAACCTTGACCTGGATTGTCGGCTGGTTGAAATCGAGATCGCTGTCGGTGACCATGAACAGCCCGCTCTTGCGTGCTGCGGCCTTGATGTTGTCCATCGCCGAGTAGATTTCTTTGTACCCTCCGGTCGAATAGATCGCCATCTGCACCGGCAGGCCGCCGATCGATCCAGGAAGTGGCGGAAGTGAGAAGACGAAGGCGTTCATCCCTTCGACGGCCGCCGCCTTGCGTTGCATTAAGGGCTTCAGCTGTTGCGCCGAACGCGAGCGCTCGCCCCAGGGTTTGAGGATCGCACCGGCGATACCTTGGTTGGGTCCGAACCGGCCGTTGACAATGAAGCGCAAATCGGTCTCCGGGAACGAGCCGAAGGCTTCGTCGAGCTTGTCGGTGTAGGCCTCCTGGTAATCGAGATTGGAATATTGCGGTGCTTTGGTTAGTGCGAAAAGGACCCCCTGATCCTCTTCGGGGGCCAGTTCAGCTTTCGTGTTCATGTACATCAGAACGAGGCTGGCGAAGACAGCCGCGGCAAACAGCGCCGTTACCGGACGATAGTCCAATGATCGTTCCAGCTTGCGACCATACCACTCGGTCAAACGGGAAAAGAAGCGATCGATCAGGTGAACAAATCGACCTTGCAACATCTCCCGGGACAGCAACAGGGAGCACATCATTGGCGATAACGTCACCGCGACAACGCCGGAAATGATCACTGCGCCGGCCAGAGTAAAAGCGAATTCGCGGAACAACGCGCCGGTGACGCCGCCGAGAAAGCCGATGGGGGCGTACACCGCCGCCAAGGTCAGGGTCATCGAGATCACCGGGCCGGCGATCTCGCGGGCGCCGATCAGGGCGGCCTGTGCCGGAGTGCGGCCCTCTTCGATATGGCGATAGATGTTTTCGAGGACGACGATCGCGTCGTCGACGACGAGCCCGATCGCAAGCACCATCGCAAGGAGGGTCAACAGGTTCAGGCTGAATCCGAGCGCCGCCATGATGATCCCGGCACCAACCAGCGAAAGCGGGATCGTCACGACTGGGATCAGCACCGCGCGCAAGCTGCCGAGGAACAGGAAAATCACCCCGACGACGATGGCGACTGCGGCGGCCAGGGTCGATTTGACCTCATCGATCGAGGCCTGAATGAATTTGGTCGAATCGTAGGCGACCTGCATCTTGACCGAAGCCGGCAGGTTGCGCTCGATCTCGGGCAGCAATGCCCGAATACCTGTCACCAGCGACAACGGGTTGCCGGTCGGGGTCGCCTGGACGCCGATGAAGACGGCATGCTGGCCATTCATCTCGATGCTCGAAGTCCAGCTCTTGGCATTGAGGTCGACGCTGGCGATGTCTTCCATCCGCACCACCGCCCCGTCCTTCGCCTTGACCACCATTTTGGTGAATTGCTGGACGTCAGCGAGCCCCGTATCGGCGTTGACATTGGTGATCGTAAAGTAGCCTTTGGCTTGTCCGGGCGCTGACTGAAAGTTATTGGCGCGAATCGCCGCAGCGACGTCGCTGGCTGAAATCCCGCGCGCCGCCATCCGTGCCGGGTCGACCCACAGCCGCATCGCAAAGGTCTGCCCGCCGAGGATGTCGGCCGAGGCGACACCGTCGACGGTGGCAAGCAGCGGCTGCACAACGCGGGTCAGGTAATCGGAGATCGCTGCGCTCGACAATTCCGAGCTGGCGAAGCCGATATACATGACCGCGGTGGTCTGTCCGGTCGATTTGATGATGATCGGGTCCTGCGACTCTTTCGGAAGCTGAAACTTGACCTGCTGCACCTTCGCCATGATGTCGGTCAGCGCCTGGCTTGGATCGTAATTGAGCCGGATGTAGGCGGTGACGGTGCTGGTTCCCTGGATCGAGGAGGCGGTCAGGTAATCGATGCCCTCGGCGGTCGACACCGCTTGCGAGATCGGCGTCGTGATGAAGCCCTGCATCAAATCGGGCGAGGCCCCGGGGTAGATCGTCGTGACCGTAATCGTCGTGTTCGACAGCTTGGGATACTGGCGGATCTGCAGCCCGGTCATCGCCTTCAGACCGATCAGCAGGATCAGCAGACTCACCACCAGCGCCAGCACCGGCCGGCGGATGAAGATGTCAGTAAAGGACATGTCTTAGTTCCGCGTCAACGCCGGCGGCGGTTGCGGTGCGGGCGAGTTGCTGACCGCGACCTGCGCCCCGTTCTGGACTTTGACCTGACCCGCGGCGATGACGCGCTCGCCGGGTTTGAGCCCGTCGAGGATCGCTACATTATTGCCCCACCGCGCCCCGGTTTTTATCGGCGTGCGCACCGCCTTGAAAATCGGATCACCCTTGGCGTCCTTGCCGTCCTCGCGGATCACGTAAACGCTGTCGCCGTAGAGCGTGTAATCAACGGCGGTCTCGGGCAGCACTGTCATATCGGGTTGCGGCGGCAGCACCACGGCGGCATTGACGAACATGCCGGGCAGCAGAGCGTTGTCGGGATTCGGCATCGTCGCCTGGATCGCCATCGTCCGGGTATCGGCGCTGATCTGCGGCTCGATCGTCGTTATCTCCGCGCTGAAGGTGCGGCCGGGGAACGCGTCGGCGGTGACGTTCACCCGCTGACCGGTCGAGATCTGCGCGCGGATCTGCGACGGGAGGGTGAAATTTGCGTATAGCGCCGACAGATCGGTCAGCGTGGCGATCCGGGCGCCCGGCGTGAGGTATTGCCCGACTTCGATCTGTCGCGTGCCCAGCTGGCCGGAAAACGGGGCGCGGATCAGCTTTTGGTTGATCAGGGCCTCGGTCTTGATGATCTGTGCCCTGGCCTGGTCGAGCTGGCTCTGCTTCTGGTCGACGGTCTCCCGTGCCGTGAAATCGCGCTTCGCGAGTTCGCTGGAGCGCTGAAGGGTGGTTTCGGCCCAGCGAGCCTGTGCCTGGTAATTGGCGAGGTCCCCGCGATCCGGCGCGTCATTGAGCTGGACGAGCGGGTCGCCCGCCTTCACTACCGCTCCCGGCTCGAAGAAGATTTTGGTAACGCGTCCCCCCACCTCGGGGTTGATGGTGACCTGGTGCACTGCGGCGACCGAACCGATCCCGGCGGCAAACCGCGGTACCGATTCGGTTTTTGCCTCGACCGCGCTGATTTGCGCCGGCGGCGGCTTGTTGTTGGCGAAATAGGTCGCGATCGCCTGCTCGCGGAACCGGTTGAAGCCGTAAAGTCCGCCGAGCACGACTGCAAGCAGCACAGCTATTATGGCAAACCAGCGGACCGTGTTCGGCCGCCTCTCAGTCGCGCCGCCGATCTCCCCACGCTCGTGCAAGGGCTGATTAGGGCTCAGCGCTTCGGCGGTCGTACCGGCTGTCCATTCCCCGTCCATGAGGCGTCTCCTCTTCCGTTAGGCCGAAGGGAGCTCGAGAGGGCTCCGGGCGCAGGTGGTGAGCGCTGATGCGATCACCGCGTCTTTCATCCCCATTCCGCGGAGGATGAACCAGCTTGCCTCTTCGACTAACGCTGTGAGCGCTCCGTGATAGAGGATCGAGGCTCGGCCAGGAAGAAAGCCGAACGCCACCATCGCGGCAACATGATGGCCGAACCAAAAGCGGTTGGTCGAGGCGATAGTGCTAAGGGTCAAATCACCTGCTGCCGCGGCTGCCTCGAGCGACGCCGCAAAAAGCGGGTGGACCTGCTCGAAGATCCGCTCGAACGCCTCGCGCGCGTAATCCCCGTCCTCGAGCAGGCTGTGGAGGACGAGACGAAGGCGTGTGTCGAGTTCGCTCCGGTCGGCACCGCCCCCGAGTAGGAAGTACCGCACCATGAAGTGGGTCATCCGGACAAGCGTAGCGGTCGAGGGCTCGAGAGCGGCGAGACGTTCGAGAGCCGGATCGCCTTCACAGCCCAGTCGCAAAATCTCGCTGTAAAGCTGCTTTTTGGTTGGGAAGTGGCGAAACAGCAGCGCCTCCGAGATCCCCGCCGCTTCCGCCAGTTCCTTCGTTGTCGTCCCGGCAAATCCTCTGCGGGCAAAAAGCGGAACCGCCGCTGCCACGATCGCTTTGCGGCGCTCGTCGCTATCCAATCGAGTCATCGCCATGTGGTAAGCAAGTAAGCACTTACTAACAGATGTGTCAAGCGGGCAGGCCCGCCAACAAGTCCAATCGACTGGTTTCGTCGGGGCCACTCTCGTCGTAAATATGCGTCTGCAGGGAGCAGCAGGTCGGCGGTCTGCTTGGCTTAACGATGCGGATGATCCCGTCCCGGCTCGTTCCGGCGTCGCTGCGGCATTTAGAGGTCTCCATGCCAGCTTACCAGTACATCTATGTGATGAAGGGCTTGAGCAAGACCTATCCCGGCGGCCGCGAGGTGCTGAAGGATATCTGGCTGTCCTTCCTACCCGGCGCCAAGATCGGCGTGCTGGGCGCAAACGGCGCCGGCAAGTCGACCTTGCTGCGAATCATGGCGGGTGACGAGCGGGATTTTGCCGGCGAGGCGTGGGTGGCGGAGGGGGCGCGGGTCGGCTATCTGCCGCAGGAGCCTGCGCTCGATCCGAGAAAGGACGTCTTCGGCAATATCATCGAGGGGCTCGCTGAGACCAAGGCGTTGCTCGACCACTTCGAGGCAGTCAGCGCGCGCTTTGCTGAAGACCTCTCGGAAACGGAGATGGATGCGCTGATCGCCGAGCAGGGCGAGCTCCAGGAGAAGATCGACCAGGCCAATGCCTGGGAACTCGACCGCACCATCGAGATCGCGATGGATGCGTTGCGCTGCCCGCCGGGTGATGCGGAAGTCAGCACTCTGTCGGGCGGCGAACGGCGCCGCGTGGCCCTCTGCCGGCTGCTGCTGCAACGCCCGGACCTTCTATTGCTCGACGAGCCGACCAATCACCTCGACGCCCAGTCGGTCGCTTGGTTGCAGCGCTTTCTCGAGGATTACCCCGGAACGGTCGTGACCGTCACCCACGACCGCTATTTCCTTGACGAGGTCGCCGGCTGGATCCTCGAGCTCGATCGCGGCCGGGGCATCCCCTACGAGGGCAATTATTCGGGCTGGCTGGACCAGAAGCAGCAGCGGCTCGAGCAGGAAGGCCGGCAGGAGGCGGCGCGTCGGCGAACCCTCGAACGCGAGCTCGAATGGGTACGGTTGAGCCCGCGTGCGCGGCAGGCGAAAAGTAAGGCCCGGCTTTCCGCTTACGAGACATTGGTCGCCCAGAGCCGGGAAAAAGCCCCTGAGACGGCCCAGATCGTGCTGCCTCCGGGGCCGCGGCTTGGCGATCTGGTGATTGAGGCCGAGCACGTCGCCAAGGGCTTTGGCGATCGGCTGTTGATCGAGGCGCTCGATTTCCGCTTGCCTGCGGGCGGCATCGTCGGGGTGATCGGCCCGAACGGGGCCGGCAAGACGACGCTCTTCCGCATGCTTACCGGCCAGGATACACCCGATGACGGCCGGTTACGGATCGGGGATACCGTCAAGCTCGGCTATGTCGATCAGTCCCGCGACGCCCTCGTCGGGTCGAGCACGGTATGGCAGGAGATCTCGGAGGATCAGGACGAAATCGACCTCGGCCGCCGCAAGATGGCGAGCCGCGCCTACTGCGCGTTGTTCAATTTCCGCGGCGCCGACCAGCAAAAAAAGGTGGGGCAGCTGTCAGGGGGTGAGCGCAATCGCGTCCACCTGGCCAAGATGCTGAAGACCGGCGCCAACGTGCTGCTGCTCGACGAGCCGACGAACGATCTCGACATCGACACATTGCGGGCCCTCGAAGACGCGCTGCTCGATTTTCCCGGCTGCGCGGTCGTAATCACACATGACCGCTGGTTTCTCGACCGCGTCTCCACCCACATCCTCGCCTTCGAAGGAGACAGCCAGGTTGTTTGGTTCGAAGGCAACTACGCCGATTACGAGGCCGACCGCCGCCGACGGCTCGGCGCCGAGGCCGATCAGCCGCACCGCATCCGCTACAAGCCTCTGGTGCGCAGCTGAGTTCAGCGCGGCACGGAGTTTGCGGTCTTTTCGCGCAACTGGGTAATTAGACCCTGCACCTGTCCGCCACTGCGCTGGATGACCGCGGCGAACTCGGAGCGCTGGGTCACGGCCATGCTGATGCCGTCGACGGCGACATCACTGATCTTGTATGTGCCGTTGCGATCCGTCAGATGCCACTCCACCTTAACCGGCGGGCCGCCCGTCGGACGAACGATTTCGCTTGCGACAATCGCCCCCTCGGGTCCTGGCCGGCTGCCCGTCACCTTTAGCGCCTCGCCGCTATAAGCCGATAGCTGAGCACTATAGACGAGCGCGATGTAATCCTCGAACAGCTTGACGAACTCCTGCTGCTGCTCGGGAGTGGCGGTCTTCCAATACCGCCCGAGGACGAAACGCGCGATCCCCGGCACGTCGAAATCTTCTCGGAACAGCTCCTGAAACCGGGCCGCTCTCTGCGCAGGGGTTGCATTCTTGCCCAGTATTTCGAGAGCGCGGTTGCCGAGTTGGTTGATCACAGCGGCTGGATCCGCGGCGGCAAGAGCGGAGGGGGCGAGCGCCACTGCGATCACGATTAAAGCGGCGGTCAGAACGGAACGTCGCGTCATTATCGAGACACCTCAGGAGCTGTTGCTGCCTCAGAGACAGAAACCGTCTGCGCTGCCCGACCCATGGTCGGAGCCGACGGTGACGGGCTGCCTCTTTGAGCGAACGAGGATGGCGGCGGGAGGTTCTGCTCCTTCTCGTGCCGGATCAACGCCGCCCGCCGCTGCCGATAAAGCGACCGGATCGTGGCGTAGTAGTCAAGTGAGGTCCGTTCGATGTCCGCCAAGGTCTCGATATAGCGCGACCGCTGATCGATGCCGGCGAGCCCTCCGCGCACGAACGGGATCCAGCGGAGATTATAGGGATTACCGGTCACCAGAACGGTCCATGGATCGCCGAATCCTTCGCCAACCTGGCCAACCAGGTCGCGCGGATTGGACGGACCGAGGACTGGAATGACAAGGTAGGGTCCCTCGGGAATGCCCCAGACGCCGAAGGTTATGCCAAGATCTTCCTCGTGATAAGGAAGCTGCCCCCACCGTCCGACAACATCCACAAATCCGGCGAGGCCGACCGTCGAATTGAGGGCAAAACGCGCAAACGTCTGTCCAGCGCGTTCAAAATCACCTTGGAACGCGTCGTTCACGAAAATCAGCGGCTCGCGCAGATTGCGGAGAAAGTCGCGCAGCGAATCGCGCACAGGGTCGGGAAGGACCGTTCGGTACGTCTTAGCGATCGGCACCAACACGTTCCGATCGACGACTTGATTAAAATCGAAAATTTTCCGGTTTGTGTCCTCCAAAGGATCGTTGAAATCCTCTTGCTCTGCAGCGCTTTCCACCTGCGAGGTGTTCGGCTGTGCGGCACATCCGGAAAGAATCAGGGTCGCGGCGAGAGAGAGGTTCGAGAAGACGAGGCGTGGCTGGCGAAGGTTCATCGATCATCTCGCATCAGGCTGTCGTCTCCGCTCACGGATAATTGCGGCAAATTAGCCGTATCGGCAAGTGGCGCTTCAGAGGGCTGAAGGTCGCGGGGTTCAGCTGTGGACCGCCATCATAATCCTCTTGCCGATATAAAGATATGTGTATATGTTGCTACCTCCTAATGTGAGGCGTCTGGTTGCATGGAGCATCTTTTAACCGCGTTGCGTGCGGTTGCCGAACCGACCCGGTTGCGGCTGGTCGTTCTATGTGCCCGCGGCGAGCTTACCGTGAGCGAGCTGACCCAAATACTAGGGCAGAGCCAGCCGCGGGTATCGCGACATCTGAAGCTTTTGTGCGAGGCTGGCCTGCTCGACCGCTTCCGCGAAGGGAGCTGGGTCTTTTACCGCCTTAGCCGGTCGAGCCCGGCGGGCGCGCTGGCTCGCCAGCTCGTGGCGAGCTGTGGTGAGACAGACGCGACAATTGCTCTGGATCTCCAGCGATTGGGTGCAATCAAACGGCAGCGCTCCGACCTCGCCAGCACCTATTTTCGCGATAACGCCCCACAATGGCACCGCATCCGCTCGCTCTATATTGACGAGCGCGAAGTCGAAGCAGCCCTCGTCGAGATCGTCGATGCGGCCGGCCCTCGTGATCTGCTCGACATCGGGACCGGCACCGGCCGCATGCTCGAAATTCTGGCGCCGCGGGTCGAACTCGCACTCGGCATCGACCAGTCGCGGGAGATGCTCGCCGTCGCGCGGGTCAATCTCGAACGGGCTGGGCTGGAAAACGGCTCGGTTCGGCTCGGCGACATGTATCGGCTGGCGCTGCCCGATGCGTCGTTCGACGCGGTAGTGATCCATCAGGTGCTGCATTATGCCGACCGGCCGGCGGAGGTCATCGCCGAAGCGGCTCGGGTGTTACGGCCGAACGGGTTCCTGGTGCTGGTCGATTTTGCGCCGCACTCACTCGAATTTCTTCGCGACGAGCACGCCCACCGTCGTCTCGGCTTTGCCGATGTCGAGGTGGTCGAGTGGTGCGAGGCCGCCGGCCTCGATCCGGCGCCGCCGCGCCCGCTGGCCGGCGATCCGTTGACCGTCGTCATCTGGACTGCACAGCGCTCGGCCTCGGCACCGCCGCTGTTAGTAAAAAATTTGCGCGAGACGGTGCCCGATGCGGTGCTCGAGAGGGAGCTCCACTGATGCCCCAGAACCTCGGCCAGAGGACTTCCGATGACCGATCGCGCGGCCTGCTCGCCGCCGACCCGGGCAGCGATTTCGACGCCGGCCCGCCACGCGTCTCCTTCGAATTCTTTCCGCCGAAGACAGCTGAAATGGAGCAGCGGCTGTGGGAGGTGGTGAGGCGCCTCGAACCGTTGGCCCCGCGTTTTGTGTCGGTGACCTATGGGGCGGGCGGCTCGACCCGTGAGCGCACGCACTCGACGGTCCGGCGCATCCGCCACGAGACCGCGCTCGAACCGGCGGCCCATCTCACCTGCGTTGCCGCCACCCGAGCCGAGATCGATGCGGTGGCGCACAGTTACTGGCAGGCCGGGATTCGCCACGTCGTTGCGTTGCGCGGTGATCCGCCCGGCGGCGTCGAGCATTACACGCCAGATCCCGGCGGCTACGCTTATGCCACCGATCTCGTCAGGGGATTGAAACGCATCGCCGATTTCGAGATCAGCGTCGCCGCCTATCCCGAGACCCACCCGGAAGCGCAGAGCGCCGAGCACGACCTCGACAACCTGAAGGGCAAGCTCGACGCTGGCGCCAGCCGCGCGATCACCCAGTTCTTCTTCGATGTCGATCTGTTCCTTCGCTTCCGCGATCGCGCGCACGCCGCCGGCATCCGGGTATCGATCGTGCCAGGCATCCTCCCGGTCACCAATTTCGCCCAGCTGAAGAAAATGGCTGCCACCTGTGGCGCCTCGATCCCGGATTGGATGGCCGGCCATTTCGACGGCCTCGACGACGATCCCGACACG
>Ga0209217_1000074_pt1 | contig 20387 bp, 14 predicted proteins | sample JacPinW_OM3H0_M2_FD_187957 | JGI IMG/M metagenome (GOLD analysis project Ga0209217, IMG submission 187957) | Forest soil microbial communities from Algoma, Ontario, Canada - Jack Pine, Ontario site 1_JW_OM3H0_M2 (SPAdes) (version 2) | ecosystem: Environmental > Terrestrial > Soil > Boreal...
CCATCAACACGATGGTCGATCAACTCAACGCGTTCGCTTCGGAAGTGACGCGCGTGGCGCGCGAAGTCGGCACCGAAGGCAAGCTGGGTGGCCAGGCCGAAGTGCCTGAGGTCGCAGGCACCTGGAAGGACCTCACCGACAACGTCAACTTCATGGCGTCGAATTTGACCGCGCAGGTTCGCAACATCGCCGAAGTGGCGACCGCGATCGCGGGCGGCGACCTGTCCAAGAAGATCACGGTCGACGTTCGTGGTGAAATCCTGCTGCTCAAGGACACCTTGAATACCATGGTCGAGCAACTTCGCTCGTTCGCAGCCGAGGTCACGCGCGTCGCGCGCGAGGTCGGCACCGAAGGTCGATTGGGCGGCCAGGCCGTGGTGCCCGGCGTCGGCGGCACCTGGAAGGATCTGACCGACAACGTCAATCTGCTGGCAGCCAATCTCACCACGCAAGTCCGTAACATCGCCGAAGTCACGACGGCGGTGGCGCGCGGAGACCTGTCGCGCAAGATCACGGTCGACGTGAAGGGCGAGATTCTCGAACTCAAGAACACCATCAACACGATGGTCGACCAATTGAACGCGTTCGCCGGTGAGGTGACCCGCGTTGCGCGCGAGGTCGGCACCGAAGGCAAGCTGGGTGGACAGGCGGAAGTTCCGGGAGTGGCCGGAACCTGGAAAGATCTCACCGATACCGTGAACTTCATGGCGGCCAACCTGACCGAACAGGTGCGCGGCATCGTGAAAGTCGTGACCGCCGTCGCCAACGGAGACCTCAAGCAGAACCTGACGGTGAAGTCAAAGGGCGAAGTCGCAGCGCTCGCCGAGACCATCAACAATATGACCGACACGCTGGCGACGTTCGCCGATCAGGTCACCAGCGTCGCCCGCGAAGTCGGCGTGGAGGGCCGCCTTGGCGGTCAAGCCAACGTGCCCGGCGCGGCCGGAACGTGGAAGGATTTGACGGGCAACGTGAACTTGCTCGCGGCCAATCTGACATCGCAGGTGCGCGCTATTGCCGAGGTGGCGACAGCCGTCACCAAGGGCGACCTCACCCGTTCGATTCAGGTGGACGCCAGAGGCGAGGTGGCGGAGCTAAAGGACAACATCAATACGATGATTGGCAATTTGAGGCTCACCACCGATGTCAACACCGAGCAGGACTGGCTGAAGACCAACCTGGCTAGATTTACAAACATGCTTCAAGGCCAGCGCGATCTTACTACCGTCGGCCGGCTGCTTCTGACCGAGTTGACACCCCTGGTCAATGCGCACATGGGCGTGATTTATCAGGTCGAAAATGAAGACAGTCCGCAACTGCATCTGCTTTCGGCTTACGCAGGCGACGGCACCAATCCTCATCAGCAAATGGTGCAATTCGGTGAGGGCCTCATCGGGCAATGCGCGATGGACAAGCGCCAGCGACTTGTATCGGACATTCCGACCGATGCGATCCCGATCAATTCGGCGCTCCTGCGTGTCGTACCGAAGAATCTCGTGGTGCTTCCGGTCTTGTTCGAGAACGAGGTCAAAGCCGTCATCGAACTGGCTTCGGTCAGCGCATTCACGACTTCGCAAATGACCTTCCTCGAGCAACTCACCGATAGCATCGGGATCGTGCTCAACAGCATCGAAGCGACCATGCAGACGGAAGGACTGCTGAAGCAATCGCAACAGCTCGCCGGAGAGTTGCAGACGCAGCAGAAAGAGCTGCAGCAGACCAATGAGCAGCTGGAGCAAAAGGCTCAACAGCTTGCCGAGCGTAACGTTGAAGTGGAACGCAAAAACCAGGAAATCGAACAGGCGCGGCGCGCGCTCGAGGAAAAGGCGACCGAACTTTCACTGACATCGAAGTACAAGTCCGAATTCCTTGCCAACATGTCGCATGAACTGCGAACGCCGCTCAACAGCATATTGATTCTTGGCCAGCAGCTTACCGAAAATCCCGACGGCAACTTGTCTGCCAAGCAGGTCGAATTCGCGCGAACCATCCATGGCGCGGGCACCGACTTGCTGAACCTGATTAGCGACATCCTCGATCTTTCCAAGATCGAGTCGGGAACCGTGACCGTGGACGCGGAAGAAATTCTCACATCCAATCTTCTGGACACCGTGGGACGCCCGTTCCGGCACGAAGCGGAAAACCGGCAGTTGTCGTTCAACATCGATGTCGATCCCAATCTGGGGCGCAGTATCGTCACCGACTCCAAGCGCCTGCAGCAGGTGCTGAAGAATCTGTTGTCGAACGCGTTCAAATTCACCGCTGAGGGCGGTGTGCGTCTCAGCGTTTCGGCGGCCGTGGGCGGCTGGAGCGCCGAACATCCGGTCCTCAACCATTCTCCTGCCGTTGTCGCCTTCGAGGTATCCGATACCGGCATCGGTATTCCCTTGGAAAAGCAGAAGCTGATCTTCGAGGCATTCCAACAGGCGGATGCAGGCACCAGCCGAAAGTACGGTGGCACCGGCTTGGGCTTGGCCATCAGCCGCGAGCTTGCGAGCCTGCTGGGCGGCGAAATTCATCTTCGGAGCACTCCCGGCAAGGGCAGCACCTTCATTCTCTACCTGCCGCTGAAATATGCCGGACCGACGGTGGCTCCGCGGGTCAGTGCTTCGTCCCAATACAACACTGCGACGCTGCAGGTGGCGACGCAGGAGCGCGTCATCGAACAGCTCCCGGACGACCGGTTGGATCTCGAACCGGGGGATACAATTCTTCTGATCGTCGAGGACGATCCGCATTATGCGCGTGTCCTGGTCGATCTGGCTCGCGACAAGGGTTTCAAAGTCCTGGTCGCGGCCCGCGGCGCGGAAGCCCTCGATCTCGCCAAGCAATTCCAACCTACGGCCGTGTCGCTCGATGTCTTCCTGCCCGACATGCTCGGCTGGACCGTGCTGAGCCAATTGAAGCATAACCCGCTCACGCGACATATTCCGGTTCAAATCATCACGCTGGACGAAGACCGTCAGCACGCACTGGCCCGCGGTGCGTTTTCCTATGTCAGCAAGCCAACGACGACCGAGGGGGTTAGCGCGGCGTTGTCTCAGATCAAGGAGTACGCCAAGCCCCGCCGCAAACGCCTGCTGATCGTGGAGGACAATGCGGCGGAACAGATGAGCATCCGGGAGCTCCTGGATCACCACGACATCGAGATCGTCACAGCGGGCACCGGCGCGGGTGCGCTTTCCACTATGCGCGAGAACCCGTGCGACTGCGTTGTGCTCGATTTACGGTTGCCCGACATGAGCGGTTTCGAGGTGCTCGATAGCATCCGCCACGATGATTCACTGTCCAATGTGCCCGTCGTCGTATTTACCGGCCGCGAGCTTTCGGTCGAGGAAGACGCGGAGCTGCATACGATGGCTCGAAGCATCGTGGTGAAAGGCGTGGAATCGCCGGAGCGCCTATTGGACGAAACCTCTCTGTTTTTACATCGTGTGATCACGGAATTGCCAATCGAGAAGCAGCGCATGCTCGAGAAACTCAACAGTTCCGATGAGGATCTTGTTGGTCAAACCGCACTGCTTGTGGATGACGATGCCCGCAACATCTTCGCGCTAAGCAGCGTGCTGGAGCGGCGCGGCATGAAGGTTCTCACCGCCACGACCGGAAGTGAGGCCGTCGCGCTGGTTGAGTCGAACCCGGAGATTGCGATTGTTCTGATGGATATCATGATGCCGCAGATGGATGGCTATCAGACCATAGGTGTTATCCGCGAAAACCCGTCGTTCCGTCGGCTTCCCATCATCGCCCTTACCGCCAAAGCCATGAAAGGGGATCGAGAGAAGTGCCTTGAGGCCGGCGCCTCCGATTATTTGGCCAAGCCGGTCAACACAGAGCAACTTCTTCTCGCCATCCGCATGTGGCTCCACCGCTGATTGATGCATTCGATGATGGACCATGAAAAGGTAAACATTCTTCTGGTCGACGATCAGCCGGCCAAGCTGCTTGCCTATGAGGTTATCCTGAAGGAGCTTGGAGAAAATCTCGTCGTTGCCTCTTCCGGCCGGGAAGCGCTCGAATACCTTCTCAAGAACGAAGTTGCCATTATTTTGGTCGACGTTTGCATGCCGGAACTGGACGGATTCGAGCTCGCCGCCATGATCCGCGAGCATCCCCGCTTCCAGAAGACGGCGATGATTTTCATCTCGGCAATTCAAGTCAGCGATATAGACCGCCTTCGGGGCTACGAGATGGGCGCGGTGGACTACGTTCCGGTACCGGTAGTTCCCGAGGTATTGCGCGCAAAGATCAGGGTGTTCGCCGAACTGTATCGCAAGACCCGACAGCTGGAGCGGTTTAATGCCGAGCTAGAGGACCGCGTTCGCGCTCGCACGGCGGAGCTTGAGGAATCCCACGCAAGACTTCTCGAGAGTGAGCAGCGCCGTAGCCTGGCCATCGCAGCGGGAAAAATGGGTTCCTGGGATTGGGACTGGGTCAACGGCGACTGGATGTGGGACGAAGGACAATTCCGTATCTTTGGAGTCGATCCGCAAAGTTTTGTGGTGACCCCGGCAAGCGTTCAGGCGTTGCTTCATCCGGATGATATTGACGAACTGCGCAAGGCGATGGCCCAGTTTGCCAAAGGCGCAAGATCATATGAAGCGGAGTTTCGGATCACCCGACCGGACGGCGAGACTTGCTGGTGCGTTGGCACGGCCGCTGCAACCCTCGACAAGGGCGGCCGTGTAATACGCGTCAGCGGCGTCACCGTCGATATCACTGAACGGAAGCGGGCGGAAGAACGTCAAAATCTGTTGGCTCGGGAAGTCGATCACCGCGCGAAGAATGCGCTGGCGCTTGCGCAATCCATCGTTCGACTGACGCGGGGCGAAACCGTCAAGGCTTACGTTAAGGCAGTGGAAGGGCGGATCAGTGCCCTTGCGCGGGTGCATACCATCCTCTCATTGTCGAGTTGGCAAGGCGCGGAAATAGGAAAGCTGGTCGATGAGGAGCTCGCGCCTTATTCTACCGGCGATCAGATCGAATCCCGAGGTTCGGAGATTCAGCTGCAACCCGCAACCGCGCAAACGCTGGCTCTGGCCCTGCATGAGCTGGTCACCAATTCGGCAAAGTATGGAGCTCTGTCAACGCTGTCCGGCCGCCTCACAATCAAGTGGGAAATCCACGCAGATGTTCTCCAGATGGTGTGGGAAGAGAGGGATGGCCCGCTTGTTGAGAAACCGGCATCACGCGGATTCGGAACAAGAAGCGTAATCGCCAGCATCGAGTCGCAACTCGGCGGACAAGCCGAGTTCGACTGGCGATCGGAAGGTTTGATTTGCCGGCTATCGGTCCCGCTCATGCAGGGCGTGGCAACGCGACCGCTCAACCGTCACCAAAATCTGACCGTCAATGGCAACGCGGCCGAGCTGGCTTCGAGATCCGCCGACGCGTGAGGCGGAATTCCGCTGCGGCAGCGCCCGGCCCCAGCTAATGGCGGGCGCGGCGGTATGGTGCCTGGACGGCAAACAGCGCGCCGCGACCCCGCACGCGCCCGGCCACTGCTTGCCTGCCGACCGCTTCGCCCTCTGCTTTCCGTGCTAGCATGCAACACTCGATGTCCAGGGTGGGTCGCGGCCGGCGCAACACTCGGCGGCGGATCAGCGCTCTCGCGCAGGAAAACGCGATGAATGAGACGGAGAAATTGCCTGAGAATATCGCTGCCCTCATCGTTTCCCCCAAGGCCTATGCCACTCAAAAACAGCTGATGGCGGGCTTCCGATGGCTTCGCCAGAATAACCCGCTCGCGCTAATCGAGACGAAAGGCTTCGATCCATTCTGGGCAGTGACCACGCATGCCGACATTCTCGAGATTAGCCGTCGGAACGACCTCTTTTGCAATGGCGACCGCGCGACCGCACTGGTGCCACGCGCGGCCGACGAACTCGCTCGTTCCCTGACCGGCGGCAGCCCGCATTTGATGCGTACGCTCCTGCAGATGGATGCACCGGAGCACGTGCAGTATCGACACGTTACCCAAGCCTGGTTCGCGCGACAGAATGTCGGCTCCTTTGAGCACCGCATTCGCCCGCTCGCTCGCCGGTCCATCGATCTCATGGCCGCACGGGGCGGCTCCTGCGACTTCGCCCGCGACGTCGCGCTCCACTACCCCCTGCGGGTCGTCATGGATATCCTTGGAACTCCTGAGGAAGACGAGCCGCTGTTATTCAACCTCATCCAGGAGCTCTTTCGCAGTCAGGATGAACCGCCGAGCCGCGATACCAGAGCGAGCCGGGATCCAACACGGCACGCCAGGCGCCTGCTCGACGCGTTCAACGGCTTCGACGCGTATTTTACACCGTTGCTGGAGCAACGTCGCAGAAGACCGCGCAACGACCTGGCGAGTTTTATCAGTAATGCCGTGATCGACGGAAAACCAATCAGTCATTTTGAGGCGATCAGCTATTACATGGTCATCGTAACAGCCGGCCACCACACGGCGGCGGCGGCGATATCGGGCGCGATCTGGGCGATGAGCGAGAATGCCGACGAGTTTTGCAAGGCGAAATCCGATATCGGCCTGGTGCCTCAACTCGTCGAGGAGGCGGTGCGCTGGACCACACCGGCGCACCATATGATGCGCGCCGCGAGCGAGGACACCGTGATGCACGGACGCCGTATCGCCAAGGGCGATTGGCTGATGTTGTGTTATTTGTCCGGCAACCGCGATGAGAGAGCTTTCGACCAACCGGATCAGTTTCGCGTCGATCGTGACTCGGGCCGCAACCTGGCCTTTGGATACGGCGCACATGCCTGTCTTGGTCAGCACCTCGCTCGCCTGGAGATGCGGATCTTCTTCGAGGAATTGCTTGCCCGGCTCGCGTGGATCGAAATTGCGGGCGTGCCCCGCCGTTCGGCGTCGGTCTTTCTCGGCGGGCCCAAGACTCTGCCGGTCAGGTTCGCTATGCTGTGACCCGGACGCCTGGTATTTTCCAACATTTTATTTAAACGCAATGTACCATTGAAACGGAGTTGGCCATGAAAATTCATTGCTCGAACCTTGGACCGGATTTCGCGAAAATCGTTAAGCACGCCATTGAGGATCTTCAGCCGGTTGAGGACGCCGGCGTCGCCGTCGCCGTCGTCAAGAACGGGCAACTCAGCTTCGCGGGCGGATTCGGTCTTCGCGATCGAGGCGCCGCAGCGAAAGTCGATGCCAAAACGCGCTTCGCCGTTGGCTCTGCGACCAAGGCGTTCACCAGTATGGCGATTTCGATGCATGTCGAAGAGGGCAAGATCTCCCTCGATGTGCCGATCAAGCAACTTCTTCCCGACTTCCAGATGAAGGATCCGCAAGCCGCGAGCGAGACGACGCTGCGGGATATCCTCTGTCACCGGTCGGGCCTGGCGCCGCACAACTCACTTTGGTACCTCGGCCCCTTCACCAGATCCCAGTTGCTTTACCGGCTGCGCTACCTCGATCCGTTCCCGGTCCAGGGAGGAACAGCCTTTCGCACCATGTTTCTGTACAACAACATCATGTACATGGTCGCCGGCCATCTCCTGGAGATCCTGTTCGGCGTGAGCTACGAAGACATTGTCGAAGCACGCATCCTCGGTCCGCTGGGGATGACGGCGACAAGCCTCTCGCTTGCCGACCTCACGGGCAGCACCAATTACGCCAAGGGATACGAGAAGGCGGACGAGCTTCCGTTGAAGGACTTCGCCAACATCGGCCCTGCCGCAGAGATCAACTCCAATGTTCTCGATATGGCAAAGTGGGTCCAGTTGTTTCTAAGGAAAGGGCTCTCGTCAGACGGCGGCGTGTTGATCAGCCAAGCCTCGCTTGAGCAGATGTACACCGCTCTCATCGGCACCGGCGACGGCACCGGGACCAGCTACGGTCTCGGGTGGACCATCGGCACGGTTCAAAGCAACCACCAGAACAAGCGGATCATCTTTCATACCGGAGATGCCGACGGAAATTCCGCCTACGTCTCGTTCATGCCGGACGACGGGCTAGGGGTGATCGTGCTCACCAATCAACATTGCACACCAGGCCTGATCAACATATGGCCGGACAAGGTGGCGACGGCCATCTACGACCACCTGCTCCACGGTCGGGTCACCGGCCAGTTGATCCTTCCCCCGCGCGCTGGGCTGCCCGTTGGCGCTTCAGCTGCCGCCAATGCCGCACCGGTTGCCGCACCCGCTGTCGCACCGCCTCTTTCTTCTCCAGGCGACTACACAGGAATGTTCAGCAATCCCGGATACGGCGACCTGGTGGTCAGTCGTTCCGGCAGTAATTTGAACGTCAGCTATTACGGCTTGACTTGGCCGCTTCAGCCTTTGTCGGATACGGTCTTTCGGTTCGATGTCGAGGGGTTCGGCACGGACTTTCCGGTGTTCGTCAAATTTGTACGAGGCAGTACCGGCTCGATCGACTCGTTTGCCGCCTCCTTGGTTCTTCAGCCGGTCGTCCTTTGGATCCCCTTCCTCAAGCGCTGACGGGTCTGCACTCCGGACGGGCAGCAACAAGGATTTCTGTCACATCCGCCTAAGGATGCGACGCTCCGCGTCGTCTTAACCATGGAAACGCCGTCGATCCGGCGGTAGTCTGGTTGGCGCCCGTTTTGGGCGGCTCAAGGTCTCGCGGATGCATTGCCAGTACTGCAATAGCGACAACAGCGCGACCAATGCATTCTGCGAAGCCTGCGGGAAGCCCCTCGGGCCTGCCTGTTCAGCCTGCGGCCATATTAACCGGCCCAATAGCCATTTTTGCGGCAATTGCAGCGCGCCTTTGGGCTCGGCGGCCCCACCGCGGCCGTCAGCGGAAGAGGTGCTCCGCGTTCTGAGTGCCAGTGGCGGAGAGCGCAAGCGCCTGACCGTGATCTTCGCCGACATCAGCAATTCGACGGGTCTGATTGATCGTGCCGACCCCGAGGATGCGATGGGCCGGATGCAGCCCGCCATAGACGCGATGAAGAGCGCTGTCGAAAGCTACGACGGCGTGGTCAATAAGATGACAGGTGACGGCATCATGGCGCTCTTCGGAGCACCTCGGCCCCATGAAGACCACGCGGTGCGTGCCTGCGCGGCCGCGCTGGCCATGCAAGCATCGATCGCCGGGCTCGGGGATCCGGACTTGAAGATCCGGGTCGGCATCCACACCGGCGTGGTCGTGGTCCAGGCGGTCGAAAACAGCCTTTATCAGACCTACGACGTTGCCGGCTCGGCGGCGCATCTCGCGGCCCGCATGGAACAGATGGCAGAAGCAGGCGACATCCTCTTGACGGGCGATACGGCTGCAGCCACCGGGCAATACGTCGAAGCCACGTCACTCGGCCGGCGGACGGTTCGCGGTCTGTCGGAGCCGGTTGAAGTTTTCAGGCTGTTGCGCCTCACGCATGCCCCAGCGAGCGTGATTTTCCGCAGCCAGCCGCATCTCAGCCTGCTGATCGGTCGCACCGCGCAGTTCAACGCGCTCGAAGCCGAGCTGGCGAGCGCCGCAGACGGCGAGGCGCGCGTCGTCGGTGTCGTGGGAGAGGCGGGATCCGGCAAGAGCCGGCTCTGTTTCGAGTTTGCCGAAAGCTGCCGCAAACGAGGCATCCGCGTGTACGAGGCCCGGGTAATGGCCCACGGTTACGCTACGCCTTACCACCCGATCCTCGAATTGCTGCGCGACTATCTTGGCATCAAGGCGGCTCAGCCGCTGGACGAAGCGCGGGATCAGGTGGCCAAGGCGATCGCAAGCCTGCCCGCCGCCGGCGATACGCTTCCGCTGCTTCTGGAGTTCCTGGGTCTGACCGACCCGGCTCACCCGGCGCCCAGGCTGGATCCCGCCGCGCGGAAGGTGCGGCTCATCGAACTGGTGCGCAACATCGTACGCTCCGGCCGGCGTGAGCATCCCACCGTCGTTCTCGTCGAGGATCTGCATTGGATCGATGCCGCCAGCGCCGAATTTGTCGAGACAATGGTGGATGCGGTGATCGGCACGACAACCCTGCTTCTGTTCAATTTCCGGCACGACCACGCAGCGCCCTGGATGCAGCGCGCCCACTACAGGCAGATCAGCTTGTCGTCTCTCAATCGGACGGAGGTAAACGATCTGTTGCACGACCTGCTGGGCAAGGATCCCTCGCTGGCGTTGATTTCGCGCCACATCGCGGAGCGCGCTCAGGGCAACCCGTTTTTCATCGAAGAGCTGGTCCACTCGCTGATCGAGCGCGGTGATTTCGAAGGCAAGCGCGGCGCATACCGACTCGCCGGCGGGATCGATACGATCCCTTTGCCGGCCACGATCGAAGCCCTGCTCGCGGCGCGGATCGACCATCTCAAAGAGCCCGCCCGGCAGGTGCTGCAGTACGCGGCCGTCATCGGCCGTGAGGTCCCGGCTGCGATCCTGGAAACCGTGACCGGACTGCCGCCGATCGAGCTGGCGGAAGCACTTTCGCTTCTGCGGCAGGCCGAACTGCTCCGCGAACTGCCGCTGACCGAGCCGGGGCTTCACGCCTTCGGCCATCCGCTCATTCAAGAGGTCTGCTACCGCTCGTTGCTGCGCGAAAGACGCCGGAAGATGCATGCCGACGTCGCACGCGCCATCAAGCCGCATTTTACCGATCGTCAGGAAGAGCGCACCAGCCTGCTGGCATATCATTTGGAACAAGCGGGTGAGCTGATGGAGGCGGCGCAGGCCAATATGCGTGCCGCCTTCTGGATCGGCACGCGGGACGCAAGCCAGGCACTGAGGAGTTGGAAAAAGGTCCATCAGCTTCTGGCCACACAGCCCGCTTCGGAATCGACCGACTATCTCCGCATGCAGGCGTGTCTGCAGATCATGTCGTTCGGCTGGCGCGAAGGAATCTCGGCCGAAGAGGCGCAGCGCTGGTTCGAAGAAGCCCGGCAGTTGGCGCTTGCGGCGGGCAACATGCGGGCAAACGCCTGGGCTCATGCCAGCTTCGGCAGAAATCTGGCGGTGAACGGGTCGGCGGATGAATATGTGTTGCGCGTGCGCGAGGCCTTGGCCCTCGCCATCGACGCCAAGGACAGAAGCGTGGAGGCGATGCTGAACGCCGTGCTGTCCCAGGCCACACGGTTAGCCGGACGCATGAACGAGGCGTTGGAGGCTAATGTCGAGGCTACCAGCCGGGTTCACGAGATCAGCGAGGTCGATCGTCAGCTGTTCAGTTTCGACGTCGAGCGATGGTTGACCGTCATGCGGGGACAGACCCTGGTCCTTCTTGGCCGGTTCGACGAGGCAAGGCCTTATCTAGACAGGGTGCTGCAGACCGACATCGACCCTAACGACCTCACCCTCCATCTCGTCAGCGTCGCCTATGTGGACCTGGCCTGGGGCGAGCATGACAAGGGCCTCGCCGAACATCACGCCGCACGGGCCATGTTCATGGCGGTCGACAGCGGCAGCCCCTATGTGCGCGTCAACGCCCTGGCTTGCCGGGGCCTCTCTTACATGATCTCGGGCCGGTTCGAGGCCGCCGCCGACGAGCTCGAGAAGGCCCTGTCTTTCGCGCGGATGCGAAGAGCCGGACTGGAAGGGGAAGCCCGCATTCTCGCCGACCTGGCCAACGCCTATCGGCTCAACGGGGACCTCGACAAGGCTGGACGTACGGCCGCCGAGGCGATCGACGTCGCCAGCGCGCGAGCCGCCCGCGTTCCGGAGTGCCTGGCGCGCATCGTGCTGGCGGAGGTCTCTTTGCTGGCGGGTGACGCCGACCGGGCCGGGCTCGAACTGTCGAAGATTCGGGCCTTGATGGAAGTGACCGCTGCGAAACTCTACGAACCCCTGGTGCAAGATCTCGCTGCCAAGATTGAACTCGGCGTCGGTCGCACTCCCGGGCCCGACACATTGCGTACCAGGCTTCTTAACGACCGCAGTTGCTCCTGAACCATATCGATGTCACTCTTACGTTGTAGCGGGATTATTGCGCGATCATATTGGAGATTTTCCATGCCCCACCTTCAAACCATTCTTGGTACTCTTAATACTGCGTTCTCCAAAGAAAGCATTCCGAGGCTGGTGGAACAGCGTGAAGCGTTTCGCCCGGGTCAAACGCTTGGCGCTGGTATCGTTGTCCACCCGAAAACGGCGCTGCATGCGGATTGGGTTGAATACCTCCACCGGATACCGGGGAGCATCCAGGAAACTATTCGTTCGGTGATTTACTATTCGTTGTCAACCAGCCCGCCAACCCAGATCACTTTCGCCTGGGCGCCGGGATATGACTATGAGCTGACGATCTGGCAGGCGCCCGATACGCGTACTTCGCGAGGTGGCATCACGGTGCTGATCAAGAGCCGCTACCCAGACGACAAGCATCCGCTGCACGACGAGCCTGCTCACGGGACCTGAAGACCGCAAGCGCGGCGACGGACTCTGCGGCCGTGAGGTGCTTGCCTCACGGCGCTTGATCTATTCCGCAAGCTCTCCGCAGCGCTGCTGCACCCATCCCAGATAATCGGCGGATCGCTCGAGCACCTGCGCCCGCGACAGGCCGAATTGCTCCAGCGTATATGCATGCCGTGGCCTCGCCGTGGTCCGGTCGCGCTCGATGTAGTGCGCCATATCCTGTTCGAACGCCGCGCCGTAGCGATAGCCGAGTTGGGCGTAGATGCGGCGAACCACGGCGGTCGGCGCGGCGACCAGATCGTCGTAGCGGATATCGATGATATGCCGCCGTTCAACCTGTGGCGCGACGGCCATCGATCGCCTCATACCGTCGACGAACATGTCGAGGATGGTTGCTCCGATCTCGCGATGGTCGATCCGCTGCGCGAACAGCCTTCGGTAGCCTGCGACGAGGCTGCACAAGGAGGGAACCGCATGACAAGGATGCCGATGCAGCCTGACCACATTTGCGTCGGGAAACACATCGAACAGGACCGGCATAAAATGCAGATGCGTAGTTGCTTTGCTCAGCCAATGTCCGCGACGGCAGAACAGCTGCAGATGCTGCACCTGGAGCCGGTAGTGTGAATAGAGTTCTCCCAGCTCCCCGTCGCTTAATTGCTTCAACCACGCCCAGTATTCCGGGACTTGGTAAAGCATGGCGGTCAAGGGAGTGTGCCGCATCATCCAGTGGCACTCGTCGGGCGCGCGCGCCGCCATCGGATGGATCTGTCGGATCAGGGGATCGGCCCGGGTAAACGCGTCGAGGCGACGCTGCGCGATCTCGATTCGCGGATCGGTGGCGTCAGCCTCGGGATGCGGCGGCGGCGACGGTGTCCACAGCTCCCACAACAAGGGCGCCCGCGCACTCGCGTCCAGCGCCAGCAGATTATGGAGCAGCGTGCTTCCGGTTCGGCCGAACCCCGCTATCAAAAGCGGCCGCTCGACCGGCACGTCGGCAATTCCGGCATAGCGGATCAGGTCGTTGGAAAAATTCAGATCGGCGAGGATCCTGGCGAATATTTCCCGCTGCAGCAGAGGCAATGCGTCGGCGTCGTAGCGACCCTCGCTCTGCAGCGCCGAAGCGAGGCATCGCAAGCCCTCGATGTGAAGATCGTGCGGCGGCAGCGGCGAGGTCCGCAATTTCCTCGCGGCGATGCGCCAGAGGCCATCGATATCGATCGAACGATCCATGGACGCTCAATCATAAACGAACGCGGGATCGTCGAGATCGATCGCCGGAAATTCGTCCTTCTCGATGGCCTTGGCCGCGAGCTCAAGGGCCTTGGCGCGATCCGCGGCCGGCTCAGCGGACCACCCTTGCCCCACCCACAGACCATACCAACGCGCTGCCCAGGCGACCGGCATGGCGAATTCAGGATCCTCCTCCATCGCCTTTTGCAAATAGTCTCGCGCCTGCATGAACATATTCTTCTCAAGGCTGTTGATGATGTGCAGTCCACGCAGCGTCCAGTCGTAGGCGCTGAAGTTCCGGTTTCTTTCTCATCGCAGTACGCAGCTCCGCAGCGCGCACATTGGGTGCGATGCCGGTAACGATCTTTCCGACAATCCGATCCTGCAGGTCGAACAATTCATCCGGTGCAACTTCTTCCTTTTCGCCCCACAGCGTCGCGCCCGTATTAGTGTCGCAACAAGAATTGCGAATATCCAGCACTTTCTTAGCTTGGCGCACGCCGCTTACCGGAAGGTTCTGGCGGACATAGCCATCTGGAAGTCAGGGGAGTTTCCGGGACCGTGGATTCTGGTGAACCCTTGGGGGATCCTTGATCGCGAATCCGAGCATCCCAAGGGCACTACACCCAGAATCCAAGTCCCTTCAGTAAAGGTGTTGTCGACGCGGTGGACGACAATATCGACGTCGTATTCGCAGCCGGCAATTGCGGTCAGTTCTGTCCGGATAGTTGATGCGGCGCAGAAGACCAGGGGCCTGTGCGAAAACCAGGCTGGGAGAAACCGGATTTCTGCGCGGCGAGCCATTTCTGCGAGGACGATGACGCATTCAGCCCCAATACAGGGACGTCGGCGGCCTGCGGCCTGACCGGCGGTATCGTTGCGGCTTTGCGCAGCCGATGGAATTCCACAAGGGTGTCTCCCAATCAGCTAAAAGACATCTTGAACCAGGCGGCGAGAAAGCCACCAGGCCTGCAATGGAGCAACAACGTCGGATATAGGATTGGCAACGGAATCCTTGACGCAAGAGCCACTTTCAACGAACTGAAAAGGCTATTCCCCTAAGGCGGCCTCCGATGCCGCTGGCAGTAGTCATGTTTTTCGTGGCCCCAAGCGCAACGGGCCGAGCTGGCATCGAGATCCGCCGACGCGTGAAGCGTAATTCCGTTGCGGCAACGAGGCTGACGGGTACGAGAGCGCATAGATCCTCGGTCTCAGCCCAAGGACGGTCGACAAGCATCTCGAGCAAATATACGCCAAGCTCGGTATCGAGAATCGTACCGCCGCGGCCGCCATTGCCGCCAGCGCGAGCCGGCGCAATTCATGAATCATGACCTCACGTGGTTCGTCTTTTCGTGCGGACCGTTTCGCCTGGCGCCATTCAGCAAATTTTCGCTCAGCATCCGACCGGCGAACGCGACGCATCGTGATGCTCGGGTGCGCTAGAATGCGACTCCCAGACGTCGCCCGGCACTCCAAACGACCCGGCAACGCTTCTTGGTACCGCCGAATAGCAATTCAAATCGATTAGGCAGCTTGATCTCCCCGCATATCTCAAGGCAGGCGCCGCCGGCTGAATAGTCTACAACCCTGCAATCAATGACAGGCTCTTTCGGACCAACGATTAATTTGGCCACGTTGGAATCTCTGCCTGTCGGCCGAATGCGTGCAAACCGTCGCGGATGCATGACTCGCCCCCTATTCCGGGAAATCCAACAGACAGATTCGCAGGCGATCTTAAAGATTCAGTTTAGTTATATGGTTCCCGAAAATTCTTGGTGCGGTGGTCATACAGAACGCGTCTCAACAAGCGTCGACGTTCGCGGCAATAGCAGAGGCGAGAGCACGACAAACTCTCAGTCGCAACGACTGCGCCGGGCGAACCAGCGAAAAGCCAAGGTGCAACGTAAAACGGAACCAGTATGTCTGATACCCGACACAAGGCCGTTTACGAAAAAGTCTCTTTTTTGGTGCGTAATTGCAATTGGAATGAGTTCGTTGCGGTTGTCGGCGAGCCGGCGCATTAGCGCCATTTTGTTATTACCGGAATGTGCGGCGGCGGGTCTCTCGCGTTGCATCCGAAGACCAGCACCCGCGCCTGTTTTCAGTTGGTGCGGTTACGGCCATGCCGAGGGCGAAGGTTCCCTGTTCGACGACCTCGATGTCGCACTGAAGAGCGGCTCATCGGAAAAGCGCGTGACCGTGCGCCAAGTCATCGATCTGTTTCTGAGCGAGACCGCCGACTGCTTCGATTTTGGAAGGGATGCGAGGTAAGTGCAAGGAGTGCCTAGTACCGGTTTTGGGTTTTATAAAAGATCGGATTGCATCGATGGCCTATGGAGACAGAAAGAGCGAGCGTGTCGATTTCGAACGCGGCATCCATGTTTTTATCATGGGGATTGATGGAACCTGGCGCCGGGACTGCATGATGATCGACGTGTCGCAAACGGGCGCGCGCTTGTGCATCGAAGGATCTTTTGAAGGACTAGATCTCAAAGAGTTCTTCCTGCTTCTGTCGTCAACGGGTCTCGCGTTCCGCCGCTGTCGAATGGTACGCGTGGATGGAGATCAAATCGGTGTCCAGTTTCTGGCGCGGGACAAGGCTAAGAAAAACTCTTTGAAACGACAGTCAACTGACGAGACCGTCTGAAACCCAGCCACCTTACCGGGTTTAGGTGCACGCCTGAACGCCAATTAATTAGCCGCGAAGTGACCCAAGACCCCTAACCCTTGCAAGGACTATGCGATGAGCGACGTGCACAAGATAACCGAGGTTTCCATCTTAACTAAATCAACAGAGCCGTTAACCGGAATTGTTCAGGTGAATACCGCTGACGCGGAAATGAAATTCGAAATAACAGAAGATCTGGCGCACACGATCTGCACCAATCTTGAGCGCTTTCTCACTCGATGACGGTTCGGAAACTCTATGACAAATCTAGCAGGGATTATCATCTCGGATGACGGCCGAGAGAATTGCGATCAACTCTCCCTGTCCGTTCATGTTGTCGCCGATACTATTAGCAAGCTTTCGGACCTGCGCGTCGTGCTGGAGCAGAAATACGCGGTAACTTCCGAATTGCTGAGCGGCGGAGGCACCCAATGCAGCGGGTATCATGCTGTGGTCGTCACGGCAGATTTACGGGCCGTTGAAAATATTGCGGCTCTGAAGGAGGTGTTCGGAAAATTAGGTCACGTGCGTAAGCGGATTTTCCTTGTCGATCAGAAGGAGCGCTTGCTCATCGTTCAGGCCTATGCACTGGGGGCGACGCGCGTGCTGATTGGTCCTATTAATCGAGCGAATTTGCTGGCGGAACTGAGCCATAGCGATGCTCCCAAGATTACCCCGAGCGAAGTCGAATGCGGCGGAAACGAAGTTGCCACTGGCGGGGCGACAGCCATCGCGGCGATGTTCTCGGCCGTCTTGAGCGGCAAGCCCATCGATGTTGGGAGCGCGAAAGGCGCAGGTAGCAGGATTGCAGACAATATCGCTGAGGATGGACTTTCAAGTTGGCTCGATGTGGTTCGCCGCCACCATGAGGGCACCTACCAGCACTGTCTTTTGGTCACGGGAATAGCTGTCGATTTTGGATTGAGCCTCGGTCTGGCGAAAGCGGACATCGAGCGACTTTATTCAGCTGCGATGTTTCATGACATTGGCAAGGCCAAAATTCCGCTCGCGCTCCTGGACAAGCCTGGGCGCCTCGATGCCCAGGAACGTGCACTAATCGAAACCCATCCCGCGACCGGGTATGAAGTGCTGAAGGGAAATGCCGGTATCTCCCTGGAAATCCTTGATGCAGTGCGGCATCATCACGAATATCTCGATGGAAGTGGATATCCCGACGCACTTTGTGCCTCAAGCATAGCTGACATCGTTCGGATATTGACCATTTCCGATATTTTTGCAGCATTGATAGAGCATCGACACTACAAGCCAACCATGCCTCGGGAACAGGCTTATGAAATCATTCGGAGCATGCAAGGAAAGCTGGAGATGCCACTCGTTGCCGCATTCAGGGATGTCGCCCTGAATCGTTGAAGGAGCGGATCGGATTACGATAGGCCTTGGCCAGCGCAAAAACTCAATCGTAGACGAACGCGGGATCGTCGAGATCGATCGCGGGAAATTCGTCCTTTTCCGCCCAGTAATCCTGGCTGTGCTGCCATTCCAGCAGGCTCACAGCGCTGAACCCCACTGGCGCGCGGTCTGCACAATCCAGTCGCGGTAGAGTGTGAGCGGCGTAACGCCGGTCAGGCCGCCGCAGCCCGTGCTGCCGTTCGGCCCCGTCGACCAGCTGATGACGCCGACGATGGCGGGGCCGCCCTGCCGGTCCTCAAACACGGGGCCGCCGGAATCCCCGGTGCAGGCGCCGAGCCCATCGCGTGTGCCCTGCCCGACCGGATCGACCAGGCGAATCTGCAAAGTCCCAGGCTGGCCGGTCGCGACCAGGCCGGCCACGCGGATGATCCCGCCGCTATTACCTTCGCCACGGATGGTCACGCCGATGCCAACGATGGTGAAGCGGCTGCCGGCGACAATCGGAATCTGCGGCGCGCCCAGCATCGCCGCGACTTTCCCCTTGGGCGGCGCTTCGAGCTGCAGCAACGCCACGTCGGCGGTGGCGCGATGGACGGTCATCGCCTGTAGATTGAAGGCGGGGTGAATGCTTACGCTTTTCACGTCTTGCAGCTGCGGCTGCTTGTCCGCGCCATATTCGACGATTTTGTAGATCGCGCCGGGCTGCACGCAATGCGCCGCCGTCAACACCAGTCTGGGTGCAATCAAGGCGCCGGTGCAGAAATTGCCGCGCGAGCCGACGATGGTGACGACGGAGCGGCCGATGCCTTCGGCGGACGGCACCCCGCCGCCGACGATAGCGTGGGCCGGTACGGAGAGGAGCAACGCCGAGACCGCAATCATTGGGGCTAAGATTTTCATCGGCGCAGGAATAGCGCGCACCACACTAATCGCCAAGGGCTGGTCCGGGCCGGCACAGCGTGTTAGCCGTTTCCAAATCGTGTTCATATTGGCAGGGAATTGATGGTCGAAGCAGTGATCTGGGATTTCGGCGGGGTGCTCACCACTTCACCCTTCGAGGCGTTTGCGCGTTTTGAGACCGAGCGCGGGCTGCCCGCCGATATTATCAGGCGCACCAACGCGAACAATCATTGGGAGAATGCGTGGGCGAAATTCGAGCGCGCCGAGGTCGACCTCGAAACCTTCGATCAACTGTTCGCGGCCGAATCGCTGGCGCTGGGCGCGGAGGTTAGAGGCAAGGACGTCTTGCCGCTCCTTTCAGGCGATCTGCGGCCTGAGATGGTCGAGGCACTCAGACGCGTGAAGGCTCAGCTCAAGACCGGGTGCATCACCAATAACCTTCCCGCCAACAGTATTGGAAGCATGGGGGGCCGATCACTCTACGTCGCGGAGGTGATGGCGCTGTTCGATCATGTCATCGAGTCGGCAAAGATCGGCTTAAGGAAACCTGACCCCCGCATCTATCGGATGATGGTGGAAGCGCTCGGCGTCGATCCCAAACGCTGCGTCTACCTTGACGATTTAGGGGTCAATCTGAAACCGGCGCGCGACATGGGCATGACCACCATCAAGGTGCTCAACGCGCCGCAAGCGATTGCAGAGCTTGAAGCAGCGACGGGGTTATCGCTGCGATAGGCGCTGGATAAAAATACCGCTGGCGTTATTCCAGCGGCTCGACCTTGACGATCGACGCGCCGTGGTTGCTGCCGGCCCAGAAGGTGACCGGGGTCGTGGAATTGTCGACGAACACGCGCCTTATATTGGTGGTGCGCGGCAGCAAATAATTGATCGCTTCGCCGGTTCTGGTGTTGAGCCGCGTGACCTGATCGCTCAGCATCGAGCCGGTCCAGGCCTCTTCGTTCTTGTCGGTGATGACGTCGTAGGGCGCCGACCATCGCGGCGACACCGGCCATTCCCTGAACTGCCCGGTCCTGGTGTCGAACATGCCGATGCGGTCGCCGCGATATTCGCCGAACCACAGCCGGTCCTGCGCATCCATGGTGCCGCGGCGCGGCGCGGAATTAGGCGTCGGAATCTCGTACAGCTTGATCTCGCCGCTTTTGGCGTCGATCCGCCCGATATGGCGCTGGCGGAAGTCCGTGAAATAGACGTTGTTTCTGGAATCCGGAATCACGTCGTAAATATTATGCGGGCCGGGCACGCCCTTGAACGGCTCCCATGTTTCGATTTTGCCGGTCGCGACATCGAGCCGATGAACGCCGGCAAAGCCATTGTTCTGGGCCCAGACCTTGCCATCGACATCGGAGCTTTGCGGGCTGACCATGTTGATCTGCGCGGCGTCGATGTTCTCGTCGCCTTGCAGCGGCCAGAACTTGAACGTCTCGGTGTTGCGATCGAACTTTGCGATCGTGGCCTGATACATATTGCCGAGCCACAGATTGCCGTCGCGATCGCTGCGCAGGCCAAGCAGACCGGTCGGGAAGCCCGGCTTGTGTTCTTCGATCGGAAACTCGGTGACCTTGCCGGTCCTGGGGTCGAGCCGGCCGAGATTCTGCTCGCCGAAGCTGGAATACCAGACCATGCCCCGGCTATCGACGATCACGTCATGCGGCGAGATCGTCTCGCGCGGCAGGTCGTACTCGGTATAGATGACGCGGGTGGCAGCGCCGGTCGGACGCGGCAGTGTTTTCAGCTCAAAATTCCATTGCGAGCGCGAGCTCAGATTGATGCTGGCGAGGTATTCGGCGGCGCCGCGGTAGACCTGCACGCGTTGATCGCCGCGTTCCTCCATCAGACGCTCGGCACGGCGCAGTTGCGGGTGTTCCGGAATGCTTTGGTTCACATAGC
>Ga0209217_1000076_pt1 | contig 20179 bp, 20 predicted proteins | sample JacPinW_OM3H0_M2_FD_187957 | JGI IMG/M metagenome (GOLD analysis project Ga0209217, IMG submission 187957) | Forest soil microbial communities from Algoma, Ontario, Canada - Jack Pine, Ontario site 1_JW_OM3H0_M2 (SPAdes) (version 2) | ecosystem: Environmental > Terrestrial > Soil > Boreal...
TCCTCGCTAAGCTCGATTGGGCCACCCATATGCGTGACGCCCACATTGTTATGCAGGATGTCGACACGCCCGAAGTGGGCGATGGTGTCGGCGACCGCGCCTTGTTGCGGGTCGAAGAAACCGACGACGAGAAGGACGCCGTTCCCTACAACGGGCGGGTCATCAAGCTCATTGGCAGGGCGAAGCAACGCGTACTCGGCATATTCCGCTCCAGCGCAATGGGCGGCGGCCGCCTGGAGCCGATCGACAAGAAGCAGCTCGGCCAGGAGTTGCTGATCCCGGCGGGAGCCGAGGGAGAAGCGTCAGACGGCGAGCTGGTCGCAGCGGAAGTAACACCGCGTCGAAGCGGCTATGGTTTGGCAGGTGCCCGCGTGAAGGAAAGACTAGGCTCGCTTGCGGGCGAGCGAGCCATAAGCCTGATTGCGATCCATGCCCATTCCATTCCGCACGTTTTTCCGACGGCGGCGCTGGCGGAGGCGGAGGCGGCCAGGCCCGCGCCGCTCGCGGCTCGGGAGGATTGGCGCGACCTCCCGCTGGTCACAATCGATCCGGCGGATGCCAAGGATCACGATGACGCAGTGCATGCTGCACACGATGGCGATCCCAAGAACCCGGGGGGGTTCATCATCACGGTCGCGATCGCTGACGTCGCTCACTATGTGCACCCCGGATCCGAGCTGGATCGGGAAGCTCTGTTGCGTGGAAATTCGGTTTATTTCCCGGACCGGGTCGTCCCGATGCTGCCGGAGCGCATCTCGAATGATCTTTGCTCGCTCGGCCCGGGAAAGGACCGCGCCGCGCTCGGCATTCGCATGGTCGTCGGCGCAGATGGGGGTAAGCGTTCCCATAGTTTTCATCGCGTGCTGATGCGCTCAGTTGCGCGTCTGAATTATCTGCAGGCGCAGGCAGCCATCGACGGCTGGCCGGACGAGACCACCGGCCCGCTGCTTGGATCGGCGCTTGAACCGCTCTACGCCGCCTATCGGGCGCTCAAGCACGCACGTGATGAACGCGCGCCTTTGGATCTCGATCTTCCCGAGCGCAAGATCGTGCTGACGGCGCACAACACCGTGGACCGCGTGGTGACGCCAGAGCGTCTGGACGCGCACCGGCTGATCGAGGAGTTCATGATCCTCGCCAATGTTGCCGCCGCAGAGACCCTCGAGCGAGGCCGCGTACCGTTGATCTATCGCGTCCATGACGACCCGGATCCGCAACGCGTAAATGCTCTGCGAGAGTTTTTGCAGAGCCTTGATCTCTCCTTTCCGAAAGGCGGAGCGTTGCGGGCCGCCCAATTCAACCGCGTCCTGCAGCGGGTGAAAGGTCGAGACGTTGAGAAGCTCGTCAATGAAGTCGTTCTGCGGACACAGGCGCAGGCCGAATACGCAGCGCAGAACTATGGGCATTTCGGGCTTAATCTGCGCCGCTATGCCCATTTCACCTCGCCGATCCGCCGCTATGCCGATCTCGTCGTACACCGCGGCCTCATTCGCGCTCTCAAGCTTGGGGACGGAGCTCTACCCGAAACGCATGATCTCGCGGCGCTGGCCGAAATCGGCGCGCAGATATCGGCCGCGGAACGGCGCGCCATGAAGGCGGAGCGCGAGACTTTCGATCGCCTGCTCGCCCATTTTCTGGCTGACCGGATCGGCGCAACCTTCGAAGGTCACATCTCGGGTGCCACCCGGGCCGGGTTGTTCGTGAAGCTGGACGAGACCGGCGCTGATGGCTTCATCCCTGCGCGCACTCTGGGGACAGAGTATTTCCGCTATCACGAAGACCGCCATGCGTTGATCGGCGACCACACCGGAGAGACTCATCGCCTCAGTGACCGGGTGACAGTGCGACTCGTCGAGGCAGCTCCGGTTGCGGGTGCGTTGCGATTCGAGCTTTTGACGCAGGGCCGTTCTGCCGGCGTGCGCCGTAGCGCGACCCGTTACGACAGGAGTAATCGGTCCGCAGGCGGCCAAGCCCGGGCCAAGCGCAGCAGCAAATGACGTCCAATATCCCTGCCGTAGATGCCCCGGAATCGAGAACGGCTGACAAACCAACGCAAAAGCCCATTCCTGCTGCGGAGCGTCCCAAGGATGCCGCAACGCTCATTCTAGTGGACCGCTCCGGGTCAACGCCGAAAGTCTTGCTTGGAAAGCGCCACGCCAGCCACAAGTTCATGCCGGGAAAGTTCGTCTTTCCGGGCGGGCGCGTTGATCCTGCCGACAGACTGATGCCGGTTGCGAGGCCGCTTGACCCCGCGGCGCAGGACCGGCTGATGAAGCGGATGGCTCGCCCCAGCCCTGCCAAGGCGCATGCACTTGCACTTGCCGCAATCCGCGAAACGTTCGAGGAGAGCGGGTTGCTGCTCGGTACTCCGGCAACCGAAACTCCAGCTGTCCCGAAAGGACCTTGGGAAGCCTTTGCCCAGGCCAAGATCCTGCCGGACCTGCAACGCTTGTATTTCATTGGTCGTGCGATAACGCCCCCAGGGCGAACGCGCCGCTTCGATGCCCGGTTCTTTTCGCTGGACGCGAGCGCGATCGCCCATCGCATTGAAGGCGTTACCGGGCCGGAGGCCGAGTTGGTGGAACTCGTCTGGATGTCGTTGCCGGACGCGAAGCAGCTCGATTTGCCGGCGGTCACAAGCGTAATGCTGGACGAGCTCGAGCTTCGTCTGGCTGGTGACTTCCGCCACGACCTGCCAGTGCCGTTCTACCGAATGCCCTTCGGGCGGTTCATACGCGAGATGCTCTGATCCCCGTCGCCCATTCGTCGCCCATCACCATTCCTTGACATTGAGCCCTCGCGGGCTACCCTCCGCGCCAAAATAACTGGTTGAGGTTTCCCATGGCGAAGGCCACCACCATCAAGGTAAAGCTTGTCTCCAGCGCGGATACGGGCTTCTACTACGTCACCCGCAAGAATTCGCGCACCATGACTGACAAGCTGGTGAAGAAAAAATACGATCCGGTTGCCAAAAAGCACGTCGAATTCCGCGAAGGCAAAATCAAATAGCCCGCGTGCCCTTCGGAACAGCGCCCGTGGTTGTCAGGCCTCCGTCGCGCCTGCTGCCCCAAGACATAGCCGAGGCGACTTTCCGTGCGGAACGAGGTGGCCGGTCGGTAGCGGTATCATGAGGAGGCCACTCGTACCGCCCCCCGACCGGCCGAACCCCACGGGACCCAGGAGATGCGGCGGACCTGAGCATTCCGTAGGGTTATCAAAAGGATAGCGCAAGTCATCCCCGTCGGCGAGCATCCGGCGGCCGTCTTGCGCCTTAGGCAAAATACCGCAACGGTCTCGGAAATCAACAATTTGCGTTGTGGATTACGAAGGCAATTCGTTCAACCTAAAGGATTAGGGTTGACGTCGGGCTCTAGGCAGCGTCCGGGACCACGCGGTTGCGGCCATCACGCTTTGCACGATAGAGGGGCTGATCGGCGCGCTTGGTGGCGCCTGCAGCGCTTTCCCCTTCGGTGACCCCCGCGATCCCGATTGAAATCGTCACCTGGACCGCACGCGCACCGCGCTGGATGGCAAAGGGCTCGCTCGCGATCCGCCGACGCAGGCGCTCTGCGACCATGGTCGCCACACCGACGTCTGTCTCCGGCATCACCACGAATTCCTCGCCGCCGTAGCGGCAGGCGAGGTCGATGCCACGGATCGACTTTCGCATCCGCAGGGCGAATTCCCGCAGCACCTCGTCTCCGGCATCATGCCCATGGGTGTCGTTGATCGATTTGAAATAATCGATGTCAAGCACCAGAACAGTAAGCGGCTTGCCGCGGACGACAGCCTGCTCCACGAGAGTACCGATGTGGGTTTCCATATAGCGTCGATTGTGAAGCCCGGTGAGCGCATCCGTAATCGCCATTTCGATCGACATCTGCGCGTTGTCGCGCAGTTGTTCCGTGTAGCGCTTCTTCCGGATCCAGTTTGACATTAGCGGGTATGTCATCCACGACAAGAACACGAGCGATCATCCGCGCACCTCCTCGGCCGAACTCAGAAAGTGCCGAATAGTGTCAATGAACTTACCGACCGAAATGGGCTTGGACAGATAGGCCTCGCAGCCACCTTGCCGAATGCGCTCTTCATCACCTTTCATTGCAAATGCAGTAACGGCAACGACCGGAATATCTTTGAGATCAGGATCTTCCTTGAGCCATTTCGTCACTTCCAGACCCGACACCTCAGGCAATTGAATATCCATCAGGATCAAGTCGGGTTGATGCCTGCGCGCGAGATCGAGGGCCTCGATGCCATTGCGCGTACCCACGGTGCGGTAGCCGTGAGCCTCCAACAGGTCGTGGAAGAGCTTCATGTTGAGCTCGTTGTCTTCCACGATCATTACGGTTTTCGACATTCCCGCCCTTCCAGCCGCCCCATCTCCCGAGCCGATTACCGATGTGCGACGGCGGCATGCCCCGGTGGCGAGACATGTCGAGAAAATTAGGGATCATGTGTTACGGAAACGGAAACGCAAACGCAATCTAAGAATCAGCCGCCCTAATTGTGGCCGGCAAATAGGCCAAAATGATGGGAATTCAGCGCTTTGCAACTATGGTTTGGGGGCGCGATTAAGAGAAACGGCATCCCTGCCCGCGAGCCATGAGGCCCGGTGCGGGCGCGCCGGCTGCACGACAGGAGACTAACCGGGCGTCATCGGGCTGACATCCATCATTCGGCGGCTGAGCGCGATATTGAATGTGTATCCGCCGAAGAGGTCAACCATGGTTACGAAGATGAGCAGCGCTGCCGCTTCCCAGCGTTGCGGCGTGTTAAGAAGGTGCGGCTTGCCGAACGCGACGATGAGTACGACGGCCAGCGGAACCAGCGAGGCCATTCCATCCACGACGCCCACGAATCGATTGGCAGTCACCGGCAAGCTGAAGGGAATGGAGATGAGCTGATAGGTCAAGTAAATCGAGGCCAGCCACGCCATGTTGAAGCCTAGGCGGTCGGCGGTAAACCAGCCAAGCCGGCCTTCGAGCTGCGGAAAGGAGCCCGCATACCAGAAGAAATAGGCCTCCCAGACCGCAAGCCCCAGCGCGAATAGAATGCTTATGCCTGCGACGGAAAAATGCCACCTGCGCATGCGTGCCTCCGTGGGTCCTAAGGCGCACATCACCTATCGACATTGCGCCCAGGCGTCGACTCCATTTTTTCGGTTTCAACACGGCTTGATTTACCGGCGCATCTCGGATTTCCTTCTTGCTGCTCCCACCAGGCTTCCCGATGAGGCCGAAACAAATTGGTGCATCATACCCGGATGCCGATTCGAGCCCGGCCAAAGCACCCAAGGTCCCGCGACGAGGAGCAGCTCGAACCCGCACAAGAGCTGGCGGTCGCCGCGTTTGGATTTCTCGCCGCGGACTCTCGTCGCCTGCAGCACTTTCTGGAAGTCTCGGGCATCGCGCTCTCAGCGCTGCGCGAAACGGCCCGGGAGCCCGATTTCCTTGCGGGCGTGCTCGACCACCTGTGCGGCGAAGAGGAGCTACTGGTTGGATTCGCGAGGGAAAGTGGCATCGAGCCAAACCGTGTCCTCGCGGCGCGTGATGCTCTCCATGGCTATGGGTGGGAGCACGACACGCCGTGACGGACACAACATGAGGGTGGATAAGGAACCAGGGCGCAAGACATGCCGGGCTTTTGCCGCGATTGCCGGCGCGACGTTCCGGATGGATCAGGCCGCTGCAGCAGCTGCGGCTCACCGCGCCTGTTGCGCCACTCTGAGCTTGAGACCCTGGCGATCGCTCACGTCGACTGCGATGCTTTTTATGCCAGCATTGAAAAGCGCGACAATCCTTCGCTGAAGGACAAACCGGTTATTGTGGGCGGAGGCGCCCGCGGTGTGGTGCTCACCGCCTGCTATGTGGCCCGGACATTCGGGATCAAATCCGCCATGCCCATGTTCGAGGCGCGGCGGCTCTGTCCGCACGCCACGATAGTTTCTCCGCGGATGGATGAGTACGCACACATTGGTCGCGAGGTGCGCGCGCTGATGAGCGAGCTCACTCCAATCGTCGAGCCGGTATCCATCGACGAGGCCTTCATGGACCTCTCAGGAACCTCCCGTCTGCACGGCACGAACCCCGCCAAAGCACTTGCACGCTTTGCTCATGAGGTTGAAAACGACCTCGGCATCACCGTCTCCATCGGTCTGTCATGCAATAAGTTTCTCGCCAAGATCGCCTCCGATCTGGACAAGCCACGCGGCTTTGCCGTGCTCGGGCGCGAGGAGGCGAGCGCGTTCCTCGCACCGAAATCGGTCACGTGGATCTTCGGCGTGGGAAAGATCGCGCAGCAGCGATTGGCCCGTGATGGCGTGCGCACCATTGGCGATCTTCAGCGCCTGGGCGAGCGCGAATTGATGCGGCGGTATGGAGCTGAAGGGAGGCGGCTGGCGCGCCTTGCGCACGGCATCGACGATCGTTGCGTGCAGGCGCAGCGCGAAACAAAAAGCATATCGGCAGAGACAACGTTCGAGCGCGACCTTGCCGATTTCCGGCCTCTTGAGCTGCACTTGTGGCAACTCTGCGAGAGAGTCTCCTCACGTCTCAAGCGCAGCGCGCTTGCCGGCTCGACCGTGACGCTCAAGCTCAAGACTGCAGACTTTCGCTTACGTACGCGAGCGCAATCGTTGGCTCACCCCACCCAGTTGGCCGGACGCATTTTTGGCGTCGGACGCGACCTGCTCGCAATCCAGGCCGATGGAACCATGTTCCGTCTCATCGGCATCGGGATGTCATCGCTCGGTCCCGCAGAGGGAGCGGAGCTGGCCGATTTGGTCGATCGCCGTACGGCCGAGGCCGAGCAGGCAATGGACCGCTTGCGCGAAAAGTTCGGGGAGCGTGCGGTAATCCGAGGCCTTGCATTCAACGCGGATGACGAGGAACCTGACGACACGTAGCGCATCCGCCGCTCATCTGCAGCTGTGCCCCCTCACCTGCACGGCTTGCTTTCTCTGAGATCAAGGGAAGTGAGCTCGCCTGAGATGGCAAAATCATTATAGTCGAGTACCAGTGCACGCGAGATGCCATTCTCATAGAGCTCGAATTTGATAGCGTATACCGGCGGTTGGTCTGTCTTGGCATCTCTATTGAAATAGCTCACCGTGACGGGCCAGCGCTTCATTTGTGCAAGCTCGACCTTGCCAGCCGCTGCGTCGGTGGGAACACGTTCACTCGGAGCGATGGCCCGCCCGATCACGCTGAGAGTATTGAACACCTTATCGCCTTTTTCCGAGCCGTCGTAGACGGGGAGCTCCAGGATGCTCTTTTCTTGGCGGGCGGCCGCGATGATACGACGCATGTGATCGGTAGGAAACGCAACGGTAGGCTCGATCTCGAACTTCCTCTCTTCCGGCTTGGTCAAACTGACTTGAACCTTCTCGCCAGCACGTCGAGCCTCGCCGTCGACTGTATCGAGGAGATTCTCGTTCAGGTAGTTCTGCGATTTGAAAACCAACCGGTTTGCCGTCCCCTCCTCCCAGCTGGTCGAGCGCAGGTCGCTTAGAGTGACCTTGCCCTCGCCATTGTCCAGTTCCGAGACCTGGCGAAACAGAAGCGCGTAACCATCGCAGGAATTGCCGGAAAAATCATAAAGAATCCGGCCGCGCGCCGCCATCGTGGACGAATTCCCTCGTGAGTGGGCGAGCTTGAGCTCATACACGGCGCGGTGGGACGCAAATTCGACCTGCGACTCGGCTGCCAGCGCTCCCCTGGAGCGCAATGGAGTGGCGACGAGCAGCACGGCCAAAACGAGGACCGCCGCAGCAACCGGCATAGCTCTGGCGAGATTTGTCATGGGGTTTTCGTCTTGTCGGCGCCCGTGCGGCGCAAACATAGGGTTCTTGTGGGGGGCCTGCAACCTGCATCACGGCTTGCATGCGAAGGCATGATGGGCGAATACACCTTCGCTCATCGAGACTCGGGTAACTCGCTTCGAGAGGAAGTCCAGTATGGCCGGAATGTTTGAACGCAAACTCACGGAACTCGGCATCTCCCTTCCCAAGCCGGCAAGTCCGGTTGCAAATTATGTCCCCTTCGTTCGGGTCGGCACGCTGCTATTCGTGTCAGGCCAGGTCTGCCTGGATGAAGCCGGCAAGCTCGTCGCCAAAGGCAAGCTTGGAGGGGCCGTTTCGGTGGAAGATGGCCAGAAAGCAGCGCGCGCATGCGCGGTCAATGTGCTGGCGCAGGTCAAGGCGGCAGTTGGTGATCTGGACCAGGTTGTGCGTGTGGCCCGGCTTGGTGGGTTCATCAATTCCGACCCATCGTTCCTCGAAGGTCCCAAAGTGATGAATGGTGCCTCCGATCTTATGGTCGCGGTATTCGGTGACAAAGGGCGCCATTCGCGAACGACGGTGGGTGTTGCCGCGCTGCCGGGAGATGCGGCCGTCGAAGTCGATGGGATTTTCGAAGTGGCATGACCGCACGAAACCGGACAATCGCGTCGCCGGTATCGCTTCGCTACTCTGCGCTTGTATGCGACAGAGCACGAACGCATGCTCGCAGAAAAGAGTATTTCGAAGGGGTTCGGACCAAGGACGAAATTGGTCGAGCAGCCGTGGATGTCTTCGATCCAGCTTAACCTGCGGATAGCAAATTCGATCGGCGACATCGCCGCGGATGCTTGGGATGCTTGCGCCAATCCTGGCCTGTCCTTCGTAGCGGATCGCTCTTCGGAGTCCAAACTCTGCACGTCAAAGGCGCATCCACCGAAGTTGGAGACGGCGTACAACCCGTTCATCTCCCATTCCTTCCTGGCGTCGCTCGAATCCTCCGAATCGGTGCGCGCGCGGGCGGGCTGGCAACCCATGCATCTGCTCGTCACCGATGACGAGGGCACGTTAGTGGGAGCGGTCCCCTGCTACATGAAATCCCATTCACGCGGGGAATACGTATTCGACCACGGCTGGGCGGAGGCATATGAGCGCGCCGGGGGCGCGTATTATCCCAAACTGCAGGTCGCGGTCCCCTTCACGCCGGCTACCGGCCGCCGGCTCCTGGCTCGCCCCGGGCCCCAGTCGGAAGCGATCCGCGGCGCCCTTGCCGACGCACTGATCGATGTCTGCCGTCGCACAAGCGCCTCCTCGGTGCACGTCACCTTTCCGACTGAGCCTGAATGGGACCTGCTGGGCGGCCGGGGCTACCTCAAGCGTACGCATCAGCAGTTCCATTGGGAAAATGCCGGCTACGCGAGCTTCAGCAACTTTCTCGACGCGCTTTCCTCACGCAAGCGGAAAACCATAAGGCGCGAACGCGAAGAGGCTCTGGCAAATGGCATAACCGTACACTGGCTAACCGGCTCCGACCTCACCGAAAGCGTCTGGGATCATTTCTTCAAGTTCTACATGGAGACCGGCTCGCGCAAGTGGGGGCGTCCCTACCTTACACGCGCATTCTATTCGCTCGTGGGCCAGAAGATGGCGGACCGCATCCTGCTGGTGATGGCGAAGCGAAACGGTCGTTGGATCGCCGGAGCCATCAACTTCATCGGTTCCGATACTCTATTTGGTCGCCATTGGGGCGCGATCGAGTATCATCCGTTTCTGCACTTCGAGCTTTGCTACTATCAGGCAATCGAATATGCCATCGCGCACAAGCTCGCATGCGTCGAAGCCGGAGCGCAGGGCGAGCACAAGATATCGCGAGGTTACCTGCCCAAGGTCACCTATTCGGCGCATCACATCGCGGACCCCGGTTTGCGACGCGCCATCGACGATTTCCTCCAGCGCGAGCGCGCTTATGTAGCCGCCGCCGGAGAGGAGCTCGCGCAAATAGCACCATTCCGAAAAGGGTAAATGAGGGCGCGCACATCCCTGGACTCGCACTCGCCTGGATACACTTTGAGCGGAGAGCGTTATGTCTGCCTATGATCCGGACAACATATTCGCGAAGATCCTGCGCGGCCAGCTGCCGTGCCACAAGATCTACGAGGATGCCAAGACATTTGCGTTTCTCGACATCATGCCGCGCGCCCCCGGCCACGCCCTCGTGCTGCCGAAGGCGCCGGCTCGCAACATTCTGGATGTCTCCCCCGATGATCTCGATCACGTCATCAGAGTCGTGCAGAAGATTGCCAAGGCAAGCGTGGACGTTTTCCATGCCGATGGCGTGACCATTCACCAGTTCAATGAGAGTGCCGGCGGGCAGGTCGTCTTCCATCTGCATGTGCACGTTATTCCACGCCGGCAGGGCGTTGCGATGAAGCCCCCGGCCAGCGTGAAAGAGGCGCCAGAGGTCTTGGCAGAGCAGGCGAAACAGTTGATGCGGGCGCTTTCCGCCTGATCGTGTCAAATAGTTCCGGACCTATACGGAACTGGCAAAGCGGGGATAAAGCACATTGCCACGGCGCGCCTGAGAACCAGAGATGCAACCAGCAGGACTGCCGCCAGGCCGACCGGACCCCCTCAGGAATGGAAACAGGAGAACAAGGAGACTGCCACAGCCGATGCCACGCAGTTATTGCGGGTTGCCTAGCGGATCGCGATATCTGGTGACCGAGCGGGCTTCGACATACCTACTGAGGATGCGCGCTGCAGCGTCAACACCAGTCGCTGCGTCCGCCCCCTCACGCTCACCTATACTTTAACCAGCGGCACCTTCGGCACGGAGCCGCGCGGAGACGGCGTACCGTCGCCACTGCGCGGGCCTGGCGGTTTTCGACGCGGCGGCCGCCGTTTTGCCCTCGCCCCGGTCCGCTCGGGAATCTTTTCCGGCTTCGGGGTGACCGGTCCGTCCAGATATTCAAAGGTGAGCTTCTCTGCGCCTGCCTCGTCCGTGCCAGCGACGACCCGCACGTGTCCGCCAGCCTTGAGCTTGCCGAACAGCACCTCATCAGCCAGCGGTTTTTTGATCGTCTCCTGAATGAGCCGGGCCATGGGCCGCGCACCCATCTGCTCATCGTAGCCATGCGTGACGAGCCACTTGCTGGCATCCTCCGAAAGCTCGATCGTGACATCGCGGTCGCCAAGTTGCGCCTCCAGCTGCAGCACGAACTTCTCGACAACCTTGGCAATGATCTCGGGGGTGAGATGCGCGAACGTGATGATGGCATCGAGGCGGTTGCGGAATTCTGGCGCGAACATGCGGTTGATTGCCTCGAGATCGTCGCCTTCACGCTTGATGCGGGTGAAGCCATAAGCCTGTCGCGCCAGGTCTGCTGCCCCGGCATTGGTTGTCATGATCAGAATCACGTTGCGGAAGTCCACCTGTTTGCCGTTGTGATCGGTCAGCTTCCCATGATCCATGATCTGCAGCAGCACGTTGAACAAGTCCGGGTGCGCCTTCTCGATCTCGTCGAGGAGAAGGACGCAGTGCGGATGCTGGTCCACGCCGTCGGTGAGGAGACCGCCCTGGTCGAACCCCACGTATCCGGGCGGAGCTCCAATCAGACGCGAAACCGTATGCCGCTCCATGTATTCGGACATATCGAAGCGGATCATTTCCACGCCTAATGCCGTGGCAAGCTGCTTTGCCACCTCGGTCTTGCCGACCCCGGTGGGCCCTGAGAACAGATAGCAGCCGATGGGCTTCTCAGGCTCGCGCAGTCCGGCGCGAGCGAGCTTGATGGACGCAGAGAGCGCGCCAATCGCCCGGTCTTGCCCGTAGACCACCTGTTTGAGGGTTTGATCGAGATGCTGGAGCACCGCGGCATCGTCCTTGGAGACGGTCTTGGGCGGAATGCGGGCCATCGTCGCGATCGTAGTTTCAATCTCCTTCAGGCCGATCGTCTTCTTGCGGCGGCTTTCCGGCAAAAGCATCTGCGCAGCCCCGGATTCGTCGATCACGTCGATTGCTTTGTCCGGAAGCTTGCGGTCGTGAATATAACGGGCGGACAACTCGACCGCGGCCTTGATCGCCTCGCTGGTATATTTGAGCTTGTGGTAATCCTCAAAATAGGGCTTGAGCCCCTTGAGGATCTCGATTGCATCGGGGACCGTCGGCTCGTTCACGTCGATCTTCTGAAATCGCCTGACCAGCGCGCGGTCTTTTTCGAAATATTGTCGATACTCTTTGTATGTCGTGGATCCGATGCAGCGCAAAGTGCCGGAGGCGAGCGCTGGCTTGAGCAGGTTGGACGCATCCATTGCCCCGCCCGATGTGGCGCCCGCACCGATGACGGTGTGGATCTCGTCGATGAACATGATTGCGCCGGGGTAGGCTTCGAGCTCCTTGATGACCTGCTTGAGGCGCTCTTCGAAATCGCCCCGGTACCGGGTCCCCGCGAGCAGGGTTCCCATGTCGAGCGAGAACACGGTTGCGTTCTTGAGCACGTCCGGAACTTCGCCATGCACGATTCGCCGCGCCAAGCCTTCCGCGATCGCGGTCTTGCCCACGCCTGCATCGCCGACGAATAACGGATTGTTCTTCTGACGGCGGCAGAGCACTTGTATGGTGCGGCTGATCTCGGCGTCGCGACCGATCAGGGGATCGATCTTCCCTTCCCGCGCTTTCTTGTTCAGGTTGATGCAATAGGCGTCGAGTGCATCCCCTTTCTTCTTCGAATCATCGCCGCTCTTGGTGTCGGTCTCATCGTCGGAGCCCCGCACCGGTCGGGCCTCGGACATGCCCGGCCGCTTGGCGATGCCGTGACTGATGTAATTCACCGCATCGTAGCGCGTCATATCCTGCTCTTGCAGGAAATAGGCCGCATGACTTTCCCGCTCAGCGAAGATGGCCACCAGCACGTTCGCACCGGTCACCTCCTCGCGTCCCGATGACTGGACATGGATGACGGCCCGCTGGATCACGCGCTGAAACCCGGCCGTCGGCTTTGAATCTTCGTTGCCGTCGCTGACCAGGTTCTCCAGCTCACTCTCGAGATAGGCCGCAAGCCCGCGCCGGAGCTTGTCCAGATCCACATTGCATGCCCGCATCACGGCGGCGGCGTCCTGGTCATCCAGCAACGCCAGCAGCAAATGCTCGAGCGTGGCATATTCGTGATGCCGCTCGTTTGCGAGCGCAAGCGCCCGGTGCAAGGACTGTTCGAGATTGCGCGAGAACGTGGGCATGTCAGGCCTCGTGGTAACGCTTGAATGTATGCGGGTGTTCCCCCCGTTCTATCGCGGTCATTTTTTTTCCATCACGCACTGGAGAGGATGCTGGTGTTTGCGGGAAAAGTCCATCACCTGCGTCACCTTGGTCTCGGCCACCTCGTAAGTATAAATGCCGCACTCGCCGATCCCATGCTGATGCACGTGCATCATAATTCTGTGTGCGGTCTCGGGATCCTTGTTGAAGAACCGCTCGAGCACATGCACCACGAACTCCATCGGGGTATAATCATCGTTCAATAGCAGCACACGATAGAGGCTGGGACGCTTGGTCTGCGGTTTGGTCTTGGTGATAACCGCTGTCCCAGGCGCTCCGGGCCGGCGCTTGCCGGTATCCTCCTCTCCCAAATGCGGCACCCACAGTGCATTGCGTGTACGGACTTTGGTTCTGGCACGCGTTCCGGTCGGTCTTGGGCTCATGGTAGGTTCGATAGCACAGTCTCGGGCGGCCCCAGGATCACAGAGGGGCGGCACCCACTCTACGGCGGTGTTGCCGGCGAGTTCAGCCGGTGATTAGAGTTAATCCCGGAAAAGCTGGTTCGCCAGAGCGCCCCTCCAGCGCGCAAGTTCGCGACTCAATTGCGGGCAATTCGCGGCAGGTCCGCCGAAAAGTTGCGGATAGCTCCCAACAGTCGCGCGCCGCAGCACAGGAGATCGCGGGCATGCCGCCTCGAGACGGATATCGGCCCAGGGTCGTATTCAAGCGGGGGAGCGCGGGATGCCCTGAGCGCCGCGACTCGACGCCGCTCCTCAGGCACGTCTAGAGCGGATTGAGGACGCCTCAAAAGCTAAGCCCGGCATTTCGCCGGGCTTCTCGTAAAACGAGCAGGCTTACTTCACTACTGAAGCAATTTTCCCGAACTGGTTCTCGAAGGGCTTGTAAGCCTCCTTGGCGAGGTCAGCGTAGAGCTCGCCCAGCTTGGTGGCTTGGGCGACGAAACCCTCATACGAGTTCCTGACGAAGTCGCTCTGTACCTCGAAGGCTTTATCCAGCGATTTCACACCCATCAGCTTTTCCGTCGCGGCGGTACCTTGCTCGAAAACGCGCTTGGAGTAGTCGGCCAACTCGACCGCGATCGCCTGCATGCTCTTTGAGCAGGCCCCGAACGACCTCATCGCCGCGTCCACATTCTCCTTTCCGAACTGTTGTACCTCTTCGATATTCTTGACCATCTAGATCTCCTTTCCGGCAGCAACCGATTTTCACTAAGTGGTTCTCGGACATCCACCCGAGAGCCGAGCCTTAATATATTGCAGTGCACAAAAATGTCAATATAATTTTTGCGGTGCAAAATAAGGCACAACCGCTGCCGTTTACGGTTTCGCAAGCGGCCCTATTTAGGTTGGTTGCTAATCCATTCTCGCAGAATGGAAAAAGATCCTGGCTGGCTTGCTCGGGGTTGCAGTGGGGAGAGCGCCAAAAAGGCCGGAAAACTTCAGAAAACCGCCTTTTTTGCCTCGTCCAATCGGTGAGCCTCGGGGTGACAGGGGTGTCGGTGCTCGGCTGGGCACCAAGGGGACGAGGACGGGGGAAAGTATCATGCTGCGGGTCGGATCCGGAGCCCGACATGGGCTTCGCTTGGTCGTCGCGTGCAGTTCTGTTGCGGCACTGTTGACCTTCGCAAGTAGTCCAACGCAGGCCGCGCCATACTCGGACATTGTGGTCGACGCCAATTCCGGGAAGGTGCTGCACGAGACCAATCCGGATGCCCGGCGTCACCCGGCATCCCTCACCAAGATCATGACGCTCTATTTGCTGTTTGAACAACTGGAGGCCGGCAAGCTCAAGCTGGACAGCCAGCTTAAGGTCTCGCGCGAGGCGGCCGGTCAGATGCCCACAAAACTTGGACTCAAACCCGGGAGCGCGCTGCAGCTCGAGGATGCGATCAAAGGTATCGTCACTCGCTCGGCAAACGATGCAGCCGTCGTGATCGCGGAAGCACTCGCAGCGGACGAGGATGGGTTCGCCAAGCTCATGACCCGAAAGGCGCAGTCGCTTGGCATGACGCAGACCGTCTATAAGAACGCCTCCGGGCTCCCGGACGATGACCAGGTAACGACGGCGCGCGATCAGGCGACGCTCGGACGCGCCATTCAGGAAAGATTCCCGCGGTATTACAAATATTTTTCAATTCGCTCATTCACATTCCGCGGCCAATCCATCGGGAACCATAATCATCTGTTGGGCCGGGTCGAAGGTGTAGACGGTATCAAGACGGGGTATATTGGCGCCTCCGGGTTCAATCTGGTCACTTCGGTTCACCGGGAAAACCGTTACCTCGTCGCGGTCGTCATGGGCGGCAGCAGTGCAAGCAGCCGCGATGCGCGAATGCGGGAGCTGATCAGCGAGAAAATCGCACAGGCATCTACGAAGCGGACTGCGCCCATGATTGCGGAAGCAGCCCCGGCCACCACCATTGCTGCCAACGAGCCCAGCGCTCCTCCCAAGGCAGCCGTGAAGGCAGACGCGCCCGTTGCGCCGGTCGAAGCCAAAGTTGAACAGCCTGAGCAAAAGCGAGACCCGAAGTCGGAGCCGCGATATGCAGTGGCGAGCGCCGGAAGTGTGCCGGCGCGATTCAATCCGCCGGCGGGTCAAACCAAAGGACCGACTGGAGGGAGTGTTTCCGGCACCCCAAGCCCGACCCCGCAACCGGTCATCGGTTCGACAGAGCCCCTGCGTCCCGTGATGGTGAAGACGCTCAGCGTCAGGGCGGGCACCCGTACCGGATCGAGCACGTCGGCGGCGCCCTTCCATCCTGCTCCGGCAGAGGCAATCAAACCGGCTGAGGATCCGCGACCCGTTGCCGTCCCGGTATCCACCGCGCCAGAGGTGGCCAAGCCCGAATCGAGTCCAGCGGCAACGATTACACTTGCGTCGGCCGCGCCGAGCGGACCGGCGGAGTCCCTGCCGGCAGCAGCACGGACGGTCGCTCCCCAAGCCTCCCCCGCTCCAACACCCAAGCCGCAGATGCGCAGCGGCTGGCTCATCCAAGTGGGCGCCTACCATGGGGAACAGGAGGCGAAGCAGCGGCTCTCGGCAGCGCAAACCAAGGCGTCGAAGATCCTTACCGGCGCCGATCCGTTCACCGAAACGATCGATAAAGGTGGCACTACTTACTATCGCGCCCGGTTCGCCGGCTTGGATAAGGACAAGGCTGAAGCCGCCTGCAAGTATCTCAAGCGCAACGACTTCGATTGCGTAACACTTAAGAACTGAGTCTCGGTCACAAACAGGAAGCCGCGTTTAGCAGGAGCCGCCCCACATGCATCGAGTAACGGAGTTTAGCGATGGCGGCGCAAAAGGACTTCCTTGGCTTCATTGACGCGGGCCGCGAGATACGTCGACCCCCCTTGGTCGGGATGCAATTTCTTCATCAGCGACCGATGGGAACGGCCAATCTCGTCGGCGCTCGCCCCCGGTTGCACGCCAAGGATCTGATAGGCCTCCTCTTCCGTCATTTTGCCGCTGCTCCAGCCCGAGCGGCCCGGCCCCGCTGCCGAGTCGTCCTGCGTGTGCTCACGCCAGCGGGGTTGCCGGCGGTCCAGATACGCCATCAGTAGCGCGCGGCTCTCCTCATCGATCTCGCCCAAAAGTCCGATCAGGCTGGAAACATCGATCGAATCGAGCGCCGTGCCCTGATGCCGGCCGGCCAGAATGCGCCCATGCATCGCGCCAGTGTCATGGTCGAGCTCCATTTCCAGGAAGGCCGAGCGTACCTGGGAAACCTGACCGGGGCGCTTATGCATACGGGCCGCCAAACCAGGCATGCTCCAGGGCAGCCAGCCCAGCAGGCCCAGCCCGGTCAGACCAAGGGGAATCGCAACGTCAAGGCGACCGCGCGCGCCAAGCAAGCCGGCAATCGCCAACGCTCCCAAGCCGCCCCCAGCCTTGAGCACCGCGGCGGCAGTGTGCGGATTGACCTTGGTGAATGCGCTGAGCGCCCATAATGCCAACGCGAGGACCAGTACCCCGAAGATGAGCGAGGCCATCAGGGCCTCATCTGGGCAAGAAGCTTGGCGGCTCCGGCCTCGCGCCGAGCAGAGAGTTCGGCAAGAGCGCGCATGCCCCCGGCGGCATATGCCGCCACGGCGCGCAACAGCTCGGAAAGCTGGTGTGCAGCGCCGGGATCGAAACGGCAATAAGCGCCTCGCGTAAGGCGCGCAATTTCGCGAAAGGCCTGCTCAGCAACTGGATCATGGCCTTCCTGAAACATGAAGGCGGGCACCCCAAGGAGCCCAAGCTCGCCGGCGGCATGGCAAAGATCGTCAAGCTTTTCCTCCATGGCATCGCCCACAAACACCACTGCCTGCACCTTCGTGCCTTGGGACTGCCGCTTGGCATGCGCAATGATCTTGCCGATCTGGGTGTGACCGCCCCGACAATCGATTTGCTCCATCAGCCTGGCGAGACGTTCGGCCTCCGAAACCCATGGCGACGCTCGGCACTCGCCAAGGCCGCGATAATATACCAGCTGGATCTCAAGCCCTCCCACGGAGGCGGCCTCGCGAAACATGTCAGCTTGCAGCTGACAGGCGGTGTCCCACAGCGGCTGCCGGCTCATGGTAGCATCGAGGGCAAAGATGAGACGGCCACGCTGCCCGGATTCTTTCGCCGCAGCGAGCCCTTTCACCCTGTTGAGGAAGGCGTCGATCTCTTGGCGTGTTGAATTCGCTGCCGGGGCCTGAGCGCCACCACTTGGCACCGGGGTGCTATCGTTGCGATCCTTCGACATCGATCAAACGATTCCGATACTCCTGTGAACGCAAAGGTGGCCATGCCCAAGGGCCGACGCAATGGCTTGGAGCGGCAGGGGTCGGAATCAATCGCGGGCCGCAATGGCCGCCGGGAAGAACAGGGATGAGATTGCGTGTTGTGCACACGGTGCCCGCGCTCCGTCGCGCCGTGGCGCAATGGAGAGCCGCCGGCGAGCCGATTGCACTGGTCCCGACCATGGGCGCGCTCCACGCCGGGCATGTTGCGCTTGTGCGCGCCGCCAAACGCCGTGCTCGCCGTGTGGCCGTCTCCATCTTTGTAAATCCCGAGCAATTTGCGCCGGAAGAGGACCTGGATAAGTATCCGCGGACCTTCACTGCAGACTTGGCCACGCTTCGGAATTTGCCGGTCGATCTGGTCTGGGCACCATCGACGCAGGTCATGTATCCGACAAGCTTTTCGACCCGCGTCGTCCCGGAGGGCCCTGCGGCTGCCGGTCTCGAAGACAAGTTTCGTCCTCGTTTTTTTAGCGGAGTCGCCACGGTCTGCGCCAAGTTGCTGGTCCAATGCATGCCTGATTACGCGACCTTCGGCGAAAAGGATTATCAGCAGCTCAAGGTAGTCAGCCGGATGGCGAGGGATCTCGATCTGCCAACAAGGATACTCGCCGTCGCCACCGTGCGCGAGAACGACGGCCTCGCCCTGTCCTCGCGCAATGCGTATTTGTCGGTGAGCGAGCGCGCTACTGCACCGACCCTCTACCGGATCCTCAAGCGATGCGCAGCCGAGATTGCAGGCGGCGCCTCGCCTGCCCGTGTGTTGGACGAAGGCGGGGCCGAGATCGAGCGCGCAGGCTTCGTTCTGGATTACCTGGAAGCGCGCCACGCCGAGACGCTGTCGCGGATCAGTTCGGTGGAGGACGGCCCGGTTCGTCTGCTGGTCGCGGCACGTCTCGGCACGACCAGGTTGATTGACAATGTCGCGGTGTGATGAGTGAGGCTGACTACCATGCCCCAGGTCGAAAGAAAATGCAGCGCGCGGGTGACGGCACGGCCGGTGATGCCGCCTCGCTTGTGGGCTCGCCCCGTTTTTCCCATCCTTCCGAATGCTATAACGGCGCGCAGGAGGCGCCCATGAATATTCAGTTGCCCCTGGGCATGGACAAAGTCGCGTTTCTAGACTGGGTGCAGGGCCGCGAGGAACGCTATGAGCTTGATCGGGGACGCGTCATCATGATGACCGGCGGCTCACGAGCGCACTGGCAGATTACCGCAAATCTTTTCAAGGCTCTGGATGCCCGCATCGATCTTCAAAGGTGGGCAGTGTTGCCGGAATTCGGCGTTGAGCTTCAGTCGGTGTCCATCCGATTCCCCGATATCATCGTAGACAGAGCCGGCGAGGCGCCCAAGGATTTGACAGCGACTGCACCGGTGCTCATAGCCGAAGTGCTTTCACCATCCTCGGAGCAAGTCGATCTCGGCGACAAGTCCACTGAATATCTGCAGCTGCCAAGCCTTGCGATCTATCTTGCATTCGCTCAGGACCAGATCAAAGCGTGGGTCTGGACACGCGGGCCTGCGGGCTTCCCTTACCAGCCGGACGTGCTGGAGGGCGAGGATGCGGTCGTCCGGATCGAAGCGCTAGGCATTAATTTGCCTCTAGCCGAGGTCTACGCGCGCGTTCGAATGGATTGACTGGTTTGCGCAGGACTGCGAGAGGCCACGGTCTTCGGCGGCCCCTCTTCCACGCCGGTATTGACCAGCGCCACCGCAAGCGCTGGCAGCCCACAAAACCTGCGGAAATTCTGAATCCAGTGAATGCCCCCTAATGACCGGTTCGGGTCAAACCGCGATCGCGCGTCAAGCAACGGCTGCATGTGGGCTGCGCTGGTGTGTGCCAGAACCGGACTCATGCAGTGCAACAAACAAGCCATCGTCACTCAATTACCTCGTCGGCCGCCACTTGTAGCGTTTGCGGCACAATGAGACCGAACGCCTTAGCGGTCTTGAGGTTGATGACTAGTTCGAATTTCGTTGGCTGGAGAACCGGCAGATCAGCGGGTCTGGTGCCCTTTAGAACTCTGCCGGTGTAGACTCCGCCCTGGCGATACGCATCGGTAATGCTGGTGCCATAGCTCATCAGACCGCCGATGGCGACGAACTCACGCCACTGATAGATCGCGGGTATCGCATGGCGCGCAGACAGCGTGACGAGTTTATCCCGTTGGCTGTCGAAAAAGGGATCGCCGCTGACAATGACCGCACCTGCCAGCTGTGGTGCAAGCATAGCGAAGGCGGCGTCGATTTCCTGCGGTGTGGCGGCACCCAGCACCTGGACCTGCCATCCCAAGGCGCTCGCCGATCCCATTACGTCTTTCGTTTCCGGCTCAAAATAGGGACTACTGGGATTTG
>Ga0209217_1000078_pt1 | contig 20066 bp, 20 predicted proteins | sample JacPinW_OM3H0_M2_FD_187957 | JGI IMG/M metagenome (GOLD analysis project Ga0209217, IMG submission 187957) | Forest soil microbial communities from Algoma, Ontario, Canada - Jack Pine, Ontario site 1_JW_OM3H0_M2 (SPAdes) (version 2) | ecosystem: Environmental > Terrestrial > Soil > Boreal...
CGCGGCGGGCGCGCAGCAGCCGGCGACGCCGGTGATCGGATTTCTTGGCACCGCATCCGGCGCCGAGTGGGAACCGTTCGTGACCGCATACCAACGTGGTCTGAAAGAAACCGGCAACGTGGAAGGTGAAAATGTCACCATCGAATACCGCTGGGCAGACGGTCAATATGATCGACTGCCGGGCCTAGCCGCCGATTTGGTTCGCCGACAGGTGACCGTGATTTTTGCGGCAGGTTCTCCCGCTCCAGTCCAGGCCGCCAAGGCAGTTACTGCGGCTATTCCGATTGTCTTTGCCCTCGGTGCCGATCCGGTTCACTTCGGCTTGGTCGCGAGCCTTAACCGGCCTGGCGGCAACGTTACAGGCGTGAACTTTCTCACGGCCGACATGGGGGAGAAAGCGCTCGCCTTGATCCACGAGCTGGTCCCCAAAGCGGCTCTCGCCGCCATGCTCGTGAATCCAAATAACCCGAACGCCGATTCCGTGGCGAGAAACGCACGCGCTCGGGCTGCAACTCCACATCTTGAACGCCGGAACCGCACAGGAGATTGATACTGCCTTCGCGAGCATTGTCCAGCAGCGCACTGGGGTGCTTTTGGCCGGCGCCGATCCGTTCTTTCTCGGTAGGCGCAACCAATTCGTGGCATTGACAGCTCGCCACGGCATTCCTGCGATTTACAATGCGCGCGAGTTCGTCACTGCCGGCGGTTTGATGAGCTACGGCACGAGCATAAGCGAAGCTTATCGCCGGGGCCGGTGTCTACACCGGAAAAATCCTCAAGGGCGCAAAGCCGACCGACCTGCCCGTCGAGCAGTCGACCAGGTTCGAATTCGTGATCAACCTCAAGACCGCCAACGCGCTAGGCCTCACCATTCCAGACAAATTGCTTGCTCTCGCCGACGAGGTGATCGAGTGACAGCGAGGCTTACTTTGCTGCGATGCAGCAATGTCTGCTGTGGGTTACCTGCACATTTCCCGGCATTACCGCACCGCAACAGTAATGGCCGGTTCACCTCAATCAACGGACATAGGCCCTGCTCGACCATTTGAGAGTGAGCACTGCGCAGGCGAGAGAGTGTTCTGCGGCAATTCGGCTGGTCCCGCAGCCGATCAATTTCATGCGCTCGCGCGGGTGCGGTGAGATCGAATCGCCTCTGCGCCCTAGGGTGGGCAAAATCGCCCGCGTGCAGGAATAAGGCACGCCTGAGAACGAATCAGGGGCAGGTAGGCGCGATGCCTACCTACAAACTTCGCGTACGCCTACCGCGACATGCCGAGCAGCGCGGCGAGATCCTCGATCGAGACCAGGCGGTACGTATAGATCAGGTACCACAGCATGAACACGATCGCGGAGACGACCGTGTTCCACAGAAGCTTGCGCTTGAGATGGGGGACCGCAGGGGCGCCGGGGTCGGTGCCTCTCGTCATCGTGCCGCTTTCCTCCTGACTGCGCACGCCCCATGGCAGCACCGCAAACAGGACGGTCCACCATATGATGAAATAGATCGCAATCGCGGTTGCCAGGGACATCAATCAGTTACCATACCAGGATGAAGGCATACAATTAAGGTAAAGAGCAATTCGAATTCACAGAGCCATACCGCAAAAACGCCGATCGATGTTATTCATGCAGTCCTGCGTGTTAGGAGAAAAAACTTATGACCCCGGCGTATATTCAACTAGCGAGCCGAATGCGTTTAGCCGTATAGCCGCGACGATACGTTAACCGTCCTTTACCTGCCATTCGCGTCGTTCATGCTCACGCCTGCTCGATCTCTATGAGCGTTCCGCAAAAATCCTTGGGGTGCAGGAACAGCACCGGCTTGCCGTGGGCGCCCATCTTCGGCTCCCCGTCGCCGAGGACGCGTGCACCTTCCTCTTTGAGCTTGTCGCGCGCGGCGCGGACGTCATCAACCTCATAGCAGACGTGGTGAATTCCACCGTCCGGGTTGCGGTCGAGGAACTTGGCAATGGGCGATTGGTCGCCAAGCGGGGCGATCAGCTCGATCTTGGTATTCGGCAGCGTAATGAATACGGTCGTAACCCCGTGTGCGGGCTGGGCTTCCGGCTCTGAAACCTTTGCCCCGAGCACGCGTCGATACACCTCTGCGGCCCTGGCGATGTCGTGAACGGCAATGGCAACGTGGTTGAGACGTCCAATCATGGTTGCTTCCAGCAAAAGCGCCCGGCCAGCAGTGCTGGCGGGAACGCCAGCGCTACGGTCCAGAGGCTTACACTTCGATTACGTGCACGTGGCAAGTAGGCTTTTTGTTCCAGGCGGCGCCCAGGGATGCGCGAACGGCACGGCGGATCGCCTCGGCCACAGCATCGGGATCGCGCCGGTGTGCGCGCGGCAAACTATCAAAGGCCTCCACGGCAGCGATCCGTGAGACCTCAGCCGTATTGCGTCCCTGCGCATCAGTCGCCGGGATGCCGGTAAGCGTGACCATGGGATCGCCAAGCATCTCGCCTCTGCTGGAGAGCGCCATTGCGATTGAGACGACCCCCGCGAAGCCAAGCCGGCGCCGATCGGCGACAGTGCGCTCTTCCGCGCTGACGAGGAGCGAGCCGTCCCGGTAGACGCGCCCGGCCGGTACCTCGTCGATTTTGCCAGGCTTCCCCGGAGCAAGCCGGATGAGCTCGCCGTCCCGGCAGACAAGAACGGTTTTTACGCCGGCGGAGCGGGCAAGCTCGGCGTGCTCGGCCATATGGAGCGGCTCCCCGTGCACGGGAAGCAGCACTTGCGGCCGCACCCACGAGATCATGTCTCTCAGCTCGTCCCTGCGGGGGTGGCCGGAGGCATGAACGAGATGGGTGCGATCGGTGATGACCTCCACCCCCTGCGCGATCAGGCCGTTGATGACCCGCATCACCGCCTTTTCATTGCCGGGGATGGCGCGCGACGAAAAGATCACGCGATCGCCCCGCGAAAATGCCACGTCCGGATGCTCGTCCTGGGCGATGCGCGATAGCGCCGCGCGCGGCTCGCCCTGGCTGCCCGTACAAAGCGCCACCACCTTGTCCGGCGGCAGATGGCCGTAGATATCCACCGAACGAAACTCTTTGATGCCTTCGAGATACCCGGTCTCGCGTGCGACCTGGGCGATGCGATCCATGGCACGCCCGACCAGGACCACTTCGCGCCCGCATGACGCGGCAGCTTCTGCCACGGTGTGCATGCGCGCCACATTCGAGGCGAAGGTCGTAACCGCCACCCGGTGGGGCGCCGAGCGAATGAGCTTGACAAGGCACTTTGCAACCTCCGCCTCCGACGGGGAGCGGCCCTCCCGTACCGCATTCGTAGAATCGCCAATCAGCGCTAGACAGCCTTCGTCACCCAGCGCACGCAGCTTTGTTTCGTCGGTTTGAGGCGAGATGACGGGGCTGCGATCGATCTTCCAGTCACCGGTATGCAGCACCGTGCCGAGGGGCGTGCGGATGATAAGACCGTTCGATTCCGGTATCGAGTGCGCCATTGAGACGAGCTCGATGTCGAACGGGCCGAGGGCAAATCGTCCACCAATGGGAACGATATTGACTGGAATGTCGGGCGCACCCGGCTCCCCTGCCCTCTTGGCGGCGAGGAGTGCGGCCGTGAAGGGGGTTGCATGGACCGGGATCTTGAGTTGCGGCCAGAGATCGAGGAGCGCGCCAAAATGATCCTCGTGCGCATGCGTGAGCACGAGGCCCAGGAGATTACGCCGCTCCTCCACGAGATAACGGATGTCGGGAAGAATGACTTCGATGCCGGGCAACTCATCCCCGGCGAAAGCGACCCCCATGTCCACCACAATCCAGCTGCGGTGCTGCTCAGGACCGAAGCCGTAAACGGCGAGATTCATTCCGATCTCGCCTACTCCGCCGAGTGGCGCGAATACGAGCTCATCGGTGGGCCCTGGCATGCTCGTGTTCCGATCAGCCGGCGTCTTCACGTACGGAGAAGAGCTCCGCGTAAAGCGTATCGCCAGCTGTAACGGCTACAGCGCGGCCGTCCGGCAGGCGCAAGGTCATGTTGCCATCAGCGTCGAGGGTTTCGAAACGGCCCGACAATTCACGATCTGCGACACGTACGCGTATGTCCTGGCCGAGGCCGGCGGCGCGGGCGATCCAATCGGCGCGCACGCTCGAAAACCCCTCTCCGGCAGCCCATTGCGCCAGCCGTTCCATCATCTTGACTGAGAGATGAGCGAACAGCGTGGAAGGGGTAACGGTAGCGCCCGCGGCCGCGAGGTCGGTCGCAGGATAATCCGTATCCCTCGGATGCGAGGCGCAGTTGACTCCGACGCCGATTGCCACCGCGGGAGCATCACCGGTTTCGCCTTCGATCAGAATGCCGGCGAGCTTGGCTCGCCCCAGCAAGATATCGTTCGGCCACTTGATGACGAGGGCCGCCTCCATTCTTTTCGTGCACTCCCCGATCGCGTCATGGAGCGCGAGCGCTGCGACAAGCGAAAGCTGAGGCCACACGCGCGGCAGCGGCGGCGCCGTGAGCAGCAGGCTCGCATAAAGATTTCCGGGTTCCGACACCCAGCGCCGTCCGCGCCGTCCGCGGCCCGCACTCTGCCGGGCAGCTACTACCCAGAGCGGTCCGCGCTCTCCTTTGCGTGCAAGGTTCAATGCTTCTGTATTGGTCGAGCCAACGACTTCATGCGCGACAAGGCGTACGCCCGCCGCGATTGCCCGGGAATCAAGCCTCATCGCAGCTAGAACAACGAGCGCGCGGCAGTGCTCGCGGCTTCGACCAAAGGCGCAGGGTAGATGAAGAACAGCAGGTTGAACAATCCCGTGATCGCGAGCACAGCCCCAACCTCGCGTGGCATCGGCTCGAAGCGCGGCGCCGGCTCGTCGAAATACATGATCTTGACGATGGCGAGATAATAGTAGGCCCCTACCACGCTGGTGACGACGCCGATGACGGCGAGGGTGAAAAGGCCCGCTTGGATGGCTGCGAGGAATACATAGAACTTGGCAAAGAAGCCTGCGAGGGGTGGAATGCCGGCCAGTGAAAACAGCAGCATGGCCAGAAAGAACGCCATGGTGGGTTTGGTGCGAGCAAGCCCGGAGAGATCTCCGATGTCCTCGACCATGCTCCCGTTGCGCCGCATGGCGAGAATGCAGGCAAATGTCCCCAGCGTCATGGCGAGATAAATAGCCGCATAGACGAGAACCCCCTGCACTCCTTCGGGAGTCCCGGCGGCAAGCCCGATAAGCGCAAATCCCATATGGCCGATGGAGGAATAGGCCATCAGCCGTTTGAAATTCCGCTGCCCGATAGCTGCGAAAGAGCCGAGAGCCATGGACGCGATCGAAACGAACACGACGATCTGCTGCCACTGCTCCAGCACGCCCGGGAAAGCCACGATGGTCGGACGCACGAACATCGCGATGCCTGCCATCTTCGGGGCCGCGGCAAAAAATGCCGTCACCGGCGTGGGCGCACCCTCGTACACGTCGGGCGTCCACATATGGAACGGCACAGCAGAGACCTTGAAGCAGAAGCCGGCGAACAAAAATACGATCCCGAAAACGAGACCGAGGCTCGGCTCGCGCGCAGCCTTGGCAATGCCGGAAAACGATACGGTGCCGGTGAAGCCGTAAACCAGCGACGCGCCGTACAGCAGCATGCCGGACGAGAGCGCTCCAAGCACAAAATATTTCAGCCCCGCCTCGGTCGAGCGGACGGAATCGCGGTCGATTGCCGCCACCACATAGAGCGCGAGACTCATGAGCTCGAGCCCAAGGTAGAGCGCGATCAGGTCGCCCGCGGAAATCAGGATCATCATCCCGGCGGTCGAAAGCAGGATCAGAACCGGAAATTCGAACCGCTGCTGATTCTCGCGGATGAGGTAATCGAATGACATCAGGATCGCCGCCGCCGAGCCCGTCAGCGCCAGCAGCTTCATGAACCGGGCAAAGCTATCGAGCACGAAGCTGCCGCCGAAAGTCACAAGCGTTCCCGAGGGAAGCCAGACCACAATGGCTCCGGCGACGATCAGCAGCAGAATTGCCGCGCTCTCGATGCCGCCCGATGTCTCTCGTCGGCGGAAAACGCCGGCGAGCAGCAACACCATTGCGCCAAGCACAAGGACGAGCTCAGGGAGTGCCGGCAGCAACTCCGGAAGCCCAGGCGTCTGCGTCATGGCTGCCCCCGCAAAGCTGCGGTCTTGGCCGCTCCAACCGCATGGTTGTAACCATCCAGGAGCTGCGCCACTGACGCCGCCGACATGTCGAGCACTGGCTTGGGATAGATGCCGAACAGGATCGTCAGCGCCACGAGTGGCCCGAGCGTGATCATCTCGCGGTAGTCAAGGTCCTTGATCGCGGCGAGGCTCGGCTTGCTCAGCGTCCCGAAAACGACCTTGCGGTAAAGCCATAGCGCGTAGGCTGCGGAGAGAATGGTGCCGATTGTCGCCAGGGTCGCGACCAGACTATTCACCCGGAACGTGCCGATGAGGCTGAGAAACTCGCCGACAAAGCCCGAGGTGCCGGGCAGTGCGACATTGGCGAGCGTGAACACCATGAAAGCCGCCGCATAGAGCGGCATTCGATTGACGAGGCCACCATAGGCGGCAATCTCGCGTGTGTGCATTCGGTCGTAGACGACGCCAACGCACAAGAACAATGCCGCCGAGACCAGACCGTGGGAGATCATCTGGAAGATGCCCCCGGCGACGCCTTGCGTGGTCGCAGCAAAAATTCCCATGGTGACAAAGCCCATATGGGCCACGGAGGAATAGGCAATGAGCTTCTTCATGTCCTCCTGCGCGAGCGCCACCAGCGATGTGTAGATCACTGCGATCACCGAGAGCGCGAAAACGAGCGGGGCGAGGTCGTGAGAAGCCGCCGGAAACATCGGCAACGAGAAGCGAAGAAATCCGTAGCCGCCCATTTTCAGGAGAATGGCCGCAAGGATCACCGATCCGGCGGTCGGCGCTTCGACATGCGCGTCAGGGAGCCAGGTGTGCACGGGCCACATCGGCAGCTTCACGGCAAAGGAAGCCAGGAAGGCGAGCCATGCCCAGGTCTGCAGGCTGCGTGGGAATCCGTGGTGCAGCAGCACAGCAATGTCGGTCGTGCCGGCGTCCCAGTACATCGCCATGATGGCGAGCAGCATCAGCACGGAGCCGAGCAACGTGTAAAGGAAGAATTTGAAGCTGGCATAGACTCGGCGCGGGCCGCCCCAGACCCCGATGATAAGGAACATCGGAATGAGCCCGCCCTCGAAGAACAGATAGAACAGCACGAGATCGAGCGCGGCGAAGGTACCCACCATCAAGGTCTCGAGCACCAGAAATGCGATCATGTACTCTTTGACGCGCCGCCGGATCGGATTCCAGCTCGCAATGATGCATATCGGCATCAGGCCGGTGGTAAGGACGACGAAAGGCAGCGCAATGCCGTCGACGCCCATATGGTAGGTGATCGCTCCGCCAAGCCAGGGCTGTTTCTCCACGAACTGAAACTCGAACGAGGTTGGGTCGAAGCGGTAGAGCAGGATCAAGGAGATGGCGAACGTGACCAGCGTGGTCCACAGAGCGATCCAGCGCGCATTGCGCTGCTCGGCCTTGCCGTCGCTCGGGAGGGCCGTGATGAGAAGCGCGCCGACGAGCGGCAGGAACGTGGTAACGGACAGGATTGGCCAGCTCATTTCAGCCGATCCGACCGCCGAACATGAACCAGGTGATGAATGCCGCCACTCCGATCAACATGGCAAAGGCGTAGTGATAGAGATACCCGGTCTGCAGTCGAACAGCGCCTTGCGTGACCTCGAGCACACGCGCAGAAACGCCGTCCGGTCCGAAGCCGTCGATCAGCCAGCCATCGCCCCCCTTCCACAGCAAGCGTGCAAGCCACAGGGTCGGGCGGACGATGATGGCGTCATAGATCTCGTCGAAGTACCATTTGTTGAGCAGGAACCGATAAAGCGCGTCATGCTGGCGCGCGAGCTCGGCTGGCAGCTGCGGACGCCGCATGTAGAATTCCCACGCGATCACAAAACCGACCGCCATCATCACTGTCGGGAGCACCGTGACCAGATAGGGGGCGTGGTGCATGTTTTCGAGAATGCCATTCTCCTGCGCAAGCTTCAGCGAGTCCCGGAAAAATTCGGTTACCCCGTGACCCACGAACAGATCCTGGAAGGGAAAGCCGGCGAAGATCGACCCGACCGCCAGGACCCCGAGCGGGATGATCATCACCAATGGACTTTCACGTGCCTGCTCGTAGTGGTGATAGTCGTGGGGGCTGCCGTGAAAGGTAAGAAGGATCAGGCGCCAGGAATAAAAAGCCGTGAGCGCAGCCGCTATGACGGTCGCCCAGAAAGCATAGAGCGCCATCGGATTATGCGCCGCATAGGCCGCCTCGATTATCGCATCCTTGGAGAAGTATCCGGCCGTGAGGGGAAACCCGGTAAGCGCAAGCGTGCCGACCACCATGGTCCAGTAGGTGAATGGAAGCCTGTCCTTGAGGCCCCCCATGTGCCTGATGTCCTGCTCATGATGCATGGCGATGATCACCGAGCCGGAGCCGAGGAACAGCAGTGCCTTGAAAAAAGCATGCGTGAAAAGGTGGAACATGCCCACCGAATAGGCGCCGGTGCCCATGGCAACGAACATGTAGCCGAGCTGAGAGCACGTCGAATAGGCAATGATCCGCTTGATATCGTTCTGAACGAGGGCGACGGTTGCGGCAAAGAACGCGGTGGTCGCTCCGATGAACGTCACGAATGTCTGCGCGGCGGGAGCAAGCTCGAAAAGCGGCGAGAGGCGCGCCACCATGAAGACTCCTGCCGTCACCATAGTGGCGGCATGGATGAGTGCCGATACCGGCGTCGGTCCTTCCATGGCGTCGGGCAGCCAGGTGTGCAGCAGAAACTGCGCCGACTTTCCCATGGCGCCCATGAACAGAAGGAGGCAGATCAGGGTAAGGGCATCCACGTTCGCGCCCAGGAAGTGAATGGTCTTGCCAGTGAGCGCCGGCGCCTGTGCGAATATGGTGTCGAACTCAATCGCTCCGGTCAGAGCGAACACGGCAAAAATACCGAGCGAAAAGCCAAAATCGCCCACCCGATTGACAAGGAACGCCTTGATCGCAGCCGCATTCGCTTCCGGCTTCTGGTACCAGAACCCGATGAGCAGATAGCTCATCAGCCCAACACCTTCCCAGCCGAAGAACAACTGCACGAGGTTGTCCGCGGTCACCAGCATCAGCATCGCGAACGTGAACAGGGACAGATAGGCAAAGAAACGCGGGCGGTGTGGATCCTCCTCCATGTACCCGATGGAGTAGAGGTGTACGAGAGCCGAGATGGTCCCGACCACCACGAGCATGACGGCGGTGAGAGTATCGACGCGCAACGCCCAATCAATCTTGAGGTCGCCGGAGATGATCCAGGGAAACAGCGTCACCCGGGCATCGTGGTGAGCAAATCCGACATCCACAAAGGCCACCCATGACAGCAGCATGGAGGCAAACAGCAACACGGTGGTGACAAGCTCTGCCGGCCGTGAGCCTCCGGCTGCAGCAGGTTGCTGCGTGCGCGGTTCTGCCGACGACGCAAGCAGGGCGGCATGTGGCTCGTGCGGCGACGGTGCGCCGCGAGGGTGACTCTCATCGACCGGCCCATGCGCGTGATCCTCCGCGTCCGCCGCGGGAGTGCCGCCGGGATGACGGGCATGCGCTCCTGCAAGGCTGATGAGGGCTGCAATGATCGCCCCCAGGAGCGGCAGGAAAACGATCGCCTGATACATGGCTCTTGAGCCCTCAGCCCTTCATCAGATTGATGTCTTCGACGGCGATGGAGCCGCGATTGCGGTAGTACGCCACCAGAATGGCAAGGCCGATGGCCGATTCCGCTGCGGCGACCGTGAGCACCAGAAGCGCGTACACCTGCCCGACGAGATCGCCGACAAAGCTCGAGAAGGCTACCAGATTGATATTCACCGCCAGCAGGATCAGCTCTATCGACATGAGGATGATGATCACGTTCTTGCGGTTCACGAAGATGCCAAATATCCCGATGGTGAAGATGATGGCAGCAACTGTGAGATAGTGACCAAGCCCGATCGTCATCTCGCAACAGTCCTAAAGTCCCTGGCCCGACCGGACCTTGACGATCTCGATCGAGGTCGCCTTCGTTCGGGTAATCTGATCGGCAATATTCTGTCGCTTGACCCGTGGCTTATGGTGCAACGTAAGCACGATGGCACCGATCATGGCCACGAGCAGCACGATCCCGGCCACCTGAAAGAAGTAGACGTAGTTGGTATAGAGCACGTGCCCGAGCGCTTCAGTATTTGGAACCTTGGCGAGCGGCGGAATGGGGGTCGCAATCGCCGCCCGCACATTCGCCCCGATCGACCATGTGAACACGACCAGCAAGAGCTCGATCAGCAGAATGATGCCGACCAAGGCCCCCACGGGCAGATATTGCAAGAAGCCCTGACGCAGCCGGGAAAAGTCGACATCGAGCATCATCACTACGAACAGGAAAAGCACCAGGACCGCCCCGACATAGACGATGATGAGTATCATCGCCAGGAACTCGGCGCCGAGGAGCACAAATAACCCCGCGGCGTTGACGAACGCGAGAATGAGAAACAGGACGGAGTGAACGGGATTGCGTGACGCAATCACCATAAAGGCCGCGGCAACGCATGTCGCGCCGAACGTATAAAAGAAGATCGCTGGAAACAGCATCGGCCGTCACCGATAAGGGGCGTCCAGCGCGATGTTCTTGGCGATCTCGCGCTCCCAGCGATCCCCATTGGCGAGCAGCCGCTCCTTGTCGAACAAGAGCTCCTCGCGTGTCTCCGTCGCAAATTCGAAATTCGGCCCCTCGACGATTGCATCGACGGGGCACGCTTGCTGACAAAGCCCGCAATAAATGCATTTCACCATGTCGATGTCATAACGGGTGGCGCGGCGGGTGCCGTCGTTACGGCGCGGGCCGGCCTCGATGGTGATCGCCTGGGCCGGGCAGATTGCCTCGCACAGCTTGCAGGCAATGCAACGTTCCTCCCCGTTAGGGTAACGGCGCAGGGCATGCTCGCCGCGAAAGCGCGGCGAGACCTGTCCCTTCTCGAACGGGTAGTTCAGGGTCGCTTTCGGCTTGAACAAATAACGAAGTGCCAGGAAAAATGCCGCTATGAACTCCCCCAAGAATACGGAGCGTGCAGCGCGATCGAGCCTCATGACCTCATTTCCTTGTCGGTGCTGCGCACTGTCCTGCCGTTCTCACCAATTCGCCAGCGCTGCAGCGAGCCAGTAGCCAAGCCCTGCGAACACGATGATATCAGCCGCAAGCAAGCCCCTGCGCAGAAGCGAAATCTCCCGCTGCATGACGCCATCATCAACGTGCTCGGCCGCGCCTTCGCCGGCGGCGCGCGTGCGCAGGTGACGTTCGATTGATGACACCAGAGGCGCGTACGCGAATGCGGCAATTGCCGTCCCGATGAAGGCTCCGATGAGGCCGGAAAAGGAGATGTCAATCATGCGGCTTCAGCCTCATTGGGCTCCCAACCCGGCATAGTCCCAGACCTGCGCGATCCCTGCAACGATTGCCACCATCGCAAGCGAGAGCGGCAGGAATACCTTCCATCCCAACCGCATCAACTGATCGTAGCGATAACGCGGAACTATCGCCTTCGCCATGGCGAACAGAAAAAACATGAACGCGCATTTGAGAACGAACCAGATCACCCCGGGTATCCAGGTGAACGGAGCGGTCGGAAATGGCGGCAACCAGCCCCCGAGGAAGAGGATGGTGGCCATGGCGCAGATGGTAAGAATGGCGATGTACTCGCCCAGAAAGAACAGCATGTAAGGCGTGGACGAATATTCCACAGCATAGCCCGCGACCAGCTCGGATTCCGCTTCGACCAGATCGAATGGCGGCCGGTTCGTTTCCGCCAGGCCAGAAACAAGGAATATGACGAACATAGGCAGCAGTCGGAGCCAATACCAGCCGAGCAACCCCCACCGGCTCGCCTGGGCTTCGACGATTGCCGAAAGATTGAGCGAACCGGCGCAGATGAGCACGGTGATCAGCACAAAGCCGATGGAGACTTCGTAGGAGACCATCTGCGCTGCCGAGCGCAAGGCGGCAAGAAACGGGTATTTCGAGTTGGACGACCAACCCGCCATGATCACGCCGTAGACCATCAGCGACGAGATCGCGAAGATGTAGAGAATGCCGACATTAAGATCGGCGATCTCCCATTCGGCGCTGACCGGGATTACCGCCCAGGCGGAAAGCGCAAGCGCCCCAGTGACAAGGGGCGCGAGCAGAAACACGCCTTTATTGGCACCGGAGGGAATGATCGGTTCTTTGAACACGAACTTGAAAAGATCGGCGAAGGACTGGAGCAGTCCCCAAGGGCCGACCACATTGGGCCCTCTGCGGATCTGCACGGCGGCCCAGATCTTGCGGTCGGCATAGAGCACGTACGCGGTAACAATCAGCAACAGCAGCAGCAGCAGCACGCTCTGTGCGACGATGATGGTCACCGGCCAGATGTAATCGGTCCAGAGCTCAGCCATTTGTCAATCAGGCATCCGTAAGATCAAGTCGACGCTCGATCCGCTGAAACCGCATGTCGATCCGATCCGCTCTGGTCGACAGCGTCGCATATTGCAGTGCCAGCTCCGCTTGGCCGCGCTCGAGGTGACCGAGACGGTTTTTGATCTCACCGGTGTCGTTTTGCACCGTGTCCAATCGACCATCAATGCGGCCCAGCCGCTCAAGAATGAGGTTTTCAACATCTGCGGTCATTTGTTCCGCTACTCCGCCGCTCGCAGCGCGCCCCGGCTCTCGGCCAGCGCGGAGCACTCCGCCATGATCGGCGAGGACCGCGCAATCGCATTGGTCAGGTAGAAATCATCTGGTGCCGGGACAAAGGATGCTTTATCCGGCGTCCCGGCGCCCGCCGCCAGCGCCGCCACATCTGCGCGCAATCCCGGCGAGACTTGATCGATCTGCTGGAGATGCGGATGTGCCTTGAACATGGCTTGACGCAGGAAGGGAAGAGAATCGTAGGGAAGCCTGTTTCCCAGCACGTCCGAGAGCGCGCGAATGATTGCCCAGTCCTCACGCGCTTCGCCGGGAGGGAACGAGGCGCGTCCGGCCATCTGCACCCGGCCTTCGGTATTGACAAAGATGCCTGATTTCTCCGGATACGCGGCACCCGGCAAAATGACGTCGGCGCGGTGGGCGCCCTGGTCGCCATGGGTACCGATATAGATGACAAAAGCTCCGGGGGCGATCTCGATCTCGTCGGCTCCGAGCAGAAAGATTGCATCGAGCCGACCAGGTTCTGCCATCTCCCGCGCTGTGCATCCGCCCGGACCCGGCGTGAAATCCACATCGAGTGCTCCCACACGCGCGGCCGCCGTGTGCAGCACGCAGTAGCCATTCCAGCTCTCAGAACCAAAAGTGGTGGCAACCTGAGCGGCAAGCGAGGCCACTGCTGCGCCGTCCGGCCGCGCCAGCGCGCCCATACCGACGATTACTAGCGGGTGCTGCGCCTTTCTAAGCACTTCCGCAAACTCGTGCCGGCCTGCTGCGATATCGGTAAGCGTCTGCGGTCCCGCGCCGAGATGCTGGTGCGGGTAGGTGAGATCGACCTTTTGACCGATAAGTCCAACGGGAAAGTTTCCCCTGAGCCACCGCTTGCGAAGCCGGGCGTTGAGCACGGCGGCTTCGCGCCGCGGGTTGGAGCCGACGAGGAGAAGCGCATCCGCCTGTTCGATTCCGGCAATCCCGGCATTGAACAGATAGGTCGCCCTTCCTTGCTTCGGATCAAGCGCAGCGCCGTCCTGACGGCAATCGCGATTGGCGACGCCAAGCCGCGTGAGCAGATCCCTCAGCGCGTATATTTCCTCGACCGCAGCAAGATCGCCGACAATTGCCCCCAACCGTCGCGGCGAAGCGGACGAGATCCGGGCGGCGATGGCATCGAACGCATCGCGCCAGGACGCCGGGCGCAAGCGACCCGCCTCGCGAATATACGGCTGGTCGAGCCGCTGGGCTCGCAGCCCGTCGACCACATGACGCGTCTTGTCGGAAATCCACTCCTCATTCACTTCATCGTTCACGCGCGGAAGAATGCGCATGACCTCACGGCCTCGCGTGTCGATGCGGATGGCTGAGCCCAGGGCATCCATGACATCAATGGATTCGGTTTTGTCCAGCTCCCATGGCCGCGCTGCAAATGCGTAGGGCTTGGAGGTCAGCGCGCCGACCGGACAGAGATCGACCACATTTCCCTGCAGCTCAGAGGTCATCGCCTGCTCGAGATAGGTCGTGATCTCCATATCCTCGCCGCGTCCAATCGCGCCAAGCTCTGGCACGCCGGCAACTTCGGTCATGAACCGCACGCAGCGGGTGCAATGGATGCACCGATTCATGATCGTTTTGACGAGGAGCCCGACATATTTGTCCTCGACAGCGCGTTTGTTCTCGCGATACCGGCTGGCATCGACGCCATAGGCCATCGCCTGGTCCTGCAGGTCGCATTCCCCGCCTTGATCGCAGATCGGACAGTCGAGCGGGTGATTGATGAGCAGAAACTCCATCACGCCTTCGCGCGCCTTGCGCACCATCGGTGACTTCGTGCTCACCTCCGGCAGTTCGCCTTTCGGGCCGGGGCGGCAGTCCCGCACAGCCCAGGCGCACGAGGCGACCGGCTTGGGCGAGCCTTTGAGCTCGACGAGGCACATGCGGCAGTTCCCGGCGATCGAGAGCCGCTCGTGGTAGCAGAAGCGGGGAATCTCGGCCCCTGCGGCCTCGCACGCCTGAAGGAGCGTGTATGCCGGCGGGACCTCGATCTCCTTGCCGTCAACGATGAGCTTGCTCATGCAGATTTGCCTTGAGCTTGCAATCGCTTCACCTGCCTCTCGAGTCGATCCAATCTTCGAAGCAGAGCATCTCTCCGTTCTTTTTGTTTCGTCTTCTCTTGTTGCACAAAGGCAATTCCCTTCCGATACAGTTTTGCGAATTTTTTCTCCGGGAGCGAGCCTGGGCCGCAATGCTCCTCCACAAAGGGGCGAATTTGCCTGTACAGTTGCTTAATTCTCCGTGGTCTTGCTTTCGAACGATCCATCACATTGCCTCGTGCCGCACCTCAATAGATTGTGCGCTCTCTAACTCCGCATCAGCGCTTGCTCCCGAGCCGGGCGACAACAGTCTCCAATTCCTTCAATCTTTTATCCACGGCCTCGTAACGTATGTCGGCGCGACTCACGAGTCCAAGCGCCGCGACAACCCCGTCATTCACATCGTCCAGGCGCTGTTCTATTTCGTCGAAGCGCCGGTCTACGACTGCAAATTTCTTGGTGTGCTCCGCCAAGGTGCGCTGGATATCTCTCGAGATCCGAACAACCAAATCTTCAGGCTGCTTTGCCATCACCCCTACTCCGCCGCCACCTGCACCGGCTCGGGGTGCGGGTTCGCCGTATAGGCATCGATGCGGCGCTCAATCTCGGGGCGGAAATGGCGGATCAGGCCTTGCACCGGCCAGGCCGCGCCATCGCCGAAGGCGCAGATGGTGTGGCCCTCGATCTGGGTGGTCACCTCCATCAGCATGTCAATCTCGCGCTTGTGGGCGCGTCCCTCGGCCATGCGCGTGAGGACGCGCCACATCCAGCCCATGCCTTCGCGGCAGGGGGTGCATTGGCCGCAGCTCTCGTGCTTGTAGAAATAAGAGATCCGCGCCATGGCCGCGATGATGTCGGTCGACTTGTCCATGACGATGACCGCCGCGGTGCCGAGCGCCGACTTGAGCGCTCGGCATCCGTCAAAATCCATGAGCAGCTCATCACATTGCTGCGCAGGAATGAGCGGCATGGACGAACCGCCGGGAATGAGGGCGAGTAGGTTGTCCCATCCGCCGCGCACCCCGCCCGCATGGGTCTCCAAGAGTTCGCGGACCGGAATGCCCATCGCTTCTTCTACGTTGCAGGGCTTCTCTACGTGGCCTGAAATGCAAAAAAGTTTTGTGCCGGTATTGTTGGGCCGCCCTATGCTTCCAAACCACGCGGCCCCGCGCCTGACGATATCCGGAACGACCGCAATCGACTCGACGTTGTTGACCGTGGTCGGGCAGCCGTAGAGGCCCATGTTGGCCGGGAACGGCGGCTTCAACCGCGGCATGCCCTTCTTGCCTTCGAGGCTCTCCAGCAACGCCGTCTCTTCACCGCAGATATAGGCGCCGGCGCCGTGATGCACATAAAGATCGAAGGGAAAGCCGTGGATGTTGTCCTTGCCTATGAGCCTCGCCTCGTAGGCCTGATCCACGGCGGCTTGCAGACGCTCTCGCTCGCGCACGAACTCGCCGCGAATATAGATGTAGCAGGTGTTCGCCTGCATCGCGAAGGATGCGATCAGGCAGCCCTCGACCAGGAGATGCGGGTCGTGGCGCATGATCTCGCGGTCCTTGCAGGTGCCGGGCTCGGATTCGTCGGCGTTGACCACGAGATAATGGGGGCGGCCATCGAATTGCTTGGGCATGAAGGACCACTTGAGGCCGGTCGGAAAACCTGCGCCCCCGCGTCCACGCAGACCTGAGGCTTTCACCTCGTTGATAATCCAGTCGGTACCCTTCTCCAGAATGGCCTTGGTGCCGTCCCAGGCTCCGCGCGCGCGCGCTCCCGCGAGCCCCCAGTCTTGCAGCCCGTACAGGTTCTTGAAGATGCGGTCCTTATCGCTCAGCATCGCTGTTATCCGGGTGCGGATGTATCGCCGATGGGAGGTTTGGGTATTGCCGCGTCGCGCACGTTCGCGGGACTGCCCGGTTTCTTGGCGTCGGCATCGCTGACCCCATGGTTCTGCTGTTCGCCTCCATGACGAGCGGAGAAGACCGCAGGGTCGGTGAGCGTCGTCAGCCCGCCGACGGGCGCCGACAACTGACGCTCGATCTGCGGGCCCGGTTTGACATCGCGCCCAGCCGCGAGATCATCGAGGATTCGACTTAGACTGGCCGGCGTGAGGTCCTCATAATAATCATAGTTGATCTGCGCCACGGGCGCGTTCACGCAGGCACCGAGGCATTCGACTTCGATCCACGAAAGCTTGCCGTCAGCGGTCACATGCTGCTGCTCGCCGATCCGTTCGTGGCAAAGCTCTATGAGTTTGTCCGCTCCCCGCAGAACGCAGGGCGTGGTGCCGCACAGCTGGACATGGAATCTCCCGACCGGCGCGAGATTGAACATGGTGTAGAAGGTTGCAACTTCAAGCGCCCGTATCCTGGGCATGTCGAGGAAGCGCGCGACATGCTCAATTGCCTTTTGCGGCAACCAGCCCCCGGCCTGCTCCTGGGCGCGCCACAGCAGCGGAAGAATGGCGGAGTGCTGTCGTCCCGGCGGGTATTTCGTGATCTCGCGCTCGGCCCAGGCGCGGTTCTCCTCGGTGAACGCAAAGCTCTCGGGCTGGATTGCTGGATCGGCGAGGCGGCGAACGGCCATTAGATAAGCCCAACGATCATCGATCCACCTCCCCGAACACGATATCAAGCGAGCCCAGGATTGCCGCTACATCCGAAAGCATGTAGCCGCGAGACAGAAAGTCCATCGCTTGCAGATGCGCAAAGCCCGGGGCGCGGATCTTGCATTTGTACGGTTTATTGGTGCCGTCGGAGACCAGGTAAACGCCGAATTCGCCCTTGGGCGCCTCGACGGCTGCGTAAACCTCGCCGGCGGGCACGTGGAACCCTTCGGTATACAGCTTGAAATGATGGATGAGCGCCTCCATCGAGCGCTTCATTTCGCCCCGCTTGGGGGGCACGATTTTATTGTCCATGATCATGACCGGCCCCTGCCCCTCGGGTGAGCGCAACTGCTCCAGACATTGTTTCATGATGCGCACTGACTGGCGCATCTCTTCCATGCGAATGCAGTAGCGGTCGTAATTGTCGCCGTTCTTTCCAACCGGAATATCGAAGTCGAGCTCGGAGTAGCATTCGTAGGGCTGGGCCTTGCGCAGATCCCAGGCTGCACCCGAACCGCGAACCATGACGCCGGAGAACCCCCACGCCCAGGCATCTGCCAGGCTCACCACGCCGATGTCGACATTGCGTTGCTTGAAGATGCGATTATCGGTCAGCAGATCTTCGAGATCGTCGCAGACCTTGAGGAACGGATCACAGAAAGCCCAAATGTCGTCGAGGAGTTTTGCCGGCAAGTCCGCGTGCACCCCGCCGACCCGAAAATAGTTGGCGTGCATCCGGCTGCCGGAGGCGCGCTCATAGAACACCATCAGCTTCTCGCGTTCCTCGAAACCCCACAGGGGCGGCGTGAGTGCCCCGACATCCAAGGCTTGGGTGGTCACATTGAGGAGGTGAGACAGGAGCCGCCCGATCTCACAATACAGCACGCGGATAAGCTGGGCGCGTCTGGGTATCGTGAGCTGCAGCAGCTTCTCCGCCGCAATGCAGAAGGCATGTTCCTGGTTTATTGGCGCGACGTAATCGAGCCGGTCGAAATAAGGTATGGCCTGCAGGTAGGTCTTGGCTTCGATCAGCTTCTCGGTGCCGCGATGCAGGAGCCCGATATGCGGATCCACCCGCTCAACCACTTCGCCATCGAGCTCGAGCACGAGGCGCAGGACCCCATGGGCCGCCGGGTGCTGCGGCCCGAAGTTCACGGTGAAATTGCGCAACTGCGGTTCAGCCATCGACTGCCTGCCGCGCCATCGCCATTCGCGCCCGCTTATCGTCGAGACGTGCGTTGAACTTGTCCCACGCCACGACGAAGCGCTGGTGACGGCCTTCGCCGATTGCGTCCATTCCGTCGTGTGCCTTGACCGCAAAGGTGATGCGCGGCCCATCGACGGCGACACACTCGGCTTCCACTGTCACGGTCAGCCCAGGCGGAGTCGCGGCCGTGTGACTCACATCGATGTGCACGCCGAGGCTGCCTTCGCCCGCATCAAGGTGGGGAGCGAGGAGCTGCATGCAGGTCCACTCCATCAGGCCTACCATGAAGCCGGTGGCAAACACCGCGGGCATGGTTTGTAAATCGGCCACCTCGGGATAGAGGTGCGGGACCGTCTTTTCCTTCGGCACCCGATATCTGAAACGATGGCTCGATCCGCGCTGGAGCGTGGCCTTCATTGCGAAGGCTCCTTTGCGCCGGTTGCCTTCTCGTCGCCCGGCAGCGGATATCCTGGGCCCTCCCACGGAGAGAGAAAGTCGAAGTTGCGGAACTCCTGCGTGAGCCGCACAGGCTCATAGATGACACGCTTCTGCTCGTCATCGTAGCGGACCTCGACAAATCCGGTCAGCGGAAAGTCCTTGCGCAGGGGATGGCCTTCGAAACCGTAATCGGTCAGCAGCCGCCGCATATCCGGATGGCCGATAAATGCAATGCCATAGAGATCGTAGGCTTCACGCTCGAACCAGTTGGCGCCGGGAAAGACTTCGGTGATCGAAGGCACAGGGATTCCCTCGTCTATTTCGACCTTGACCCGAATGCGCTGGTTCTGCTTGGGCGAGAGGAAATGATAGACCACATCGAAGCGGCGTTCGCGCTCCGGCCAGTCGACTCCAGTGATGTCGATGATGCACCAGAATTGGCAGCGCTCGTCATTGCGCAAGAATTTCACCACCTTGACGATGTCGCCAGCAGCGGCTGCCACGGTGAGCTCTCCGTGGGAGATGTGATGTCCCTGCACGGAACCCGGCAGGGCGTCGGCGATGATCCCGCCGAGTGTGTCGAGGCTATTATTATCCATCAGGGAAATCCGTCAGCGCTCGATAGTGCCGACCCGGCGGATCTTCTTCTGCAGCAGCAGCACCCCATATAGCAGCGCTTCGGCCGTCGGAGGACAGCCGGGCACATAGATGTCGACGGGAACGATCCGGTCGCAACCGCGCACCACCGAATAGGAATAGTGGTAGTAGCCGCCGCCGTTGGCGCAGGAGCCCATCGAGATCACATAGCGCGGCTCGGGCATCTGATCGTAGACCTTGCGCAATGCGGGCGCCATCTTGTTGGTGAGGGTGCCGGCCACGATCATGACGTCGGATTGGCGCGGGGATGCACGAGGAGCAAAGCCGAATCGCTCACAGTCAT
>Ga0209217_1000079_pt1 | contig 20054 bp, 19 predicted proteins | sample JacPinW_OM3H0_M2_FD_187957 | JGI IMG/M metagenome (GOLD analysis project Ga0209217, IMG submission 187957) | Forest soil microbial communities from Algoma, Ontario, Canada - Jack Pine, Ontario site 1_JW_OM3H0_M2 (SPAdes) (version 2) | ecosystem: Environmental > Terrestrial > Soil > Boreal...
ATTCCCTGCGCCCTCTGTTGGGCGAGAAATTCACGTACAACTCGGGCGTACAGCGTCGCGGGATCGCTGACGTGTATCCAGCCGTCATTGCGAGGAGCGCTTGCGACGAAGCAATGCAGCTTTCTGTTTTTCCGCGCCAAAGCAGGATTGCTTCCGCCTTCGCTCTTCGAGCTACGGCGGACAAGTCGCTTACGCTCGCAATGACGATCTCGAAGCTAGCGCACTTGGCTGTTTGAAATTTTGAATCAGGAATTTGTACGGGCGGCTGCAGCGTCAGTCGCTTCGATGCCTGTCATCGGCAAGCATCATTGCCCGCTTCTGGAATGGCGAGAAAAGTGATCGTGGCTGGCGCGAACGTCACAGCATTGGCCGTCATCGGCGCGCCTTCGAGTGTCGGCAGCTCATCGCTTGTGGAAAGCTCAAGCGGGTGGCCGTTGAGCCGGATACGCTCGTCCAGCAAGTTCGCGGCGTCCAGCGTGTAACGCACCGACGCCGTCGGAAGCATCAGCGTATGCGGTGCATCGCGGTCGGTATTGATCGCGAGAAGCGCCACGCCGCCTGGCCTGCCGCTTTGACAATGGGCGTAGACGTGAAGGCCGGATTGGCTGGGCACTCCAGCGTCGAGCACCGTGGTTCCCATCAGTTGCCGCCAGAGCCACCCGCCCCAATATTTTGACCTCGGTTGCAGCGTCTTCCCGTCGAGCATGCCGTAATCGCTTGCCGCGAGCGTGTTGTGCATGACGATTTGAACGCCGGCCTTCGCCAGCCGTCCGAGTTGATCGAGATAGCGGAACGTATCGAGAAAACTTGCGGCCCACGGATTTCCGCCGCACGCGGCATCCGCGGTTTCGGTGAGCCAGATCGGCCTGCCCGGCTCGAATTTTTCCCGAAGCGTTTTGTAAAAGCTCAACGCCCGGTCTGTCCCCGAAAGCCATTGTTCGGAAAGGGCAGCCTCCGGAGCACTCTTTCCGATGCAGCGCTCCGACAGCGTCCCATAGTAGTGGTACGAAACCACATCCACGCCGGGTCCGGATGCGGCAAGCAGGTCCGATGCAATAGTAGATTCACCAGCCGTGCCGGGGGCGAGGATCATCGTCTCACGCGTCGTTCGCCTGATGAACGAGCGAAAAATTGTAAAATCCGTTCCGTAGGCGGTCGCGTCATAGCCTGCCGGTGCGCCGCCCATCTCGGCGAGATCGGGTTCGTTCATGAACTCGGCGGCGGCGATGCTGCCTCCCAGCGAGCTTGTGTAGGTGAGAAGGCGGTTGGCCTGGTCCGGATTCCAGACGCCGGCGGCATCGCGGGTGCCCGGGCTGATGGCGAACGATGTCACGATCCGCGCGTCCACCGCTTGCGAGAAGTCGACGACGTTCCGCCATTGTTGACGCGTCAAGACGCTTTTGAATCCGGCCGGCGGCGCCGACGGCGCATCGTCCGAGTAGGCAAAATAAGTGCTGTTGGCCCAGGTGCCGCTGACACGCACATAGGCCGGCGCCAGCGCGGCAGCAAGCCTTCGCAGCCGGGCATTGGTCAGATCGATCGGCGGCCGGTATTGATACAAATTCGAATCTTTCCCCGGCGGCGTGTCTGATCCCGTGGGCTGCGGTTGCGCGGACTGAGCGTCCGCAGCCGGTCGATAGGGCTTCCAAAATCTTCCGCCGGTAATCTCGACCATTTCAATATTGTAGGACTGGAAGCGCGGATCGACGCTGCCGATGCGCGGCAGGCTTGATGGTTTGATCGTGGGGGCTGTCTCGGCTAAAGCGGGAGCCAACAGCAGTGCGGATGCCAGGCAGCCGCAAAGCCTCGCGCCGATCGGAGTGAGCATGCGCAATGTTTCCGGGGCAGGGTGCATCGTAAACCTGACCGAATTTGATTTGCGGCAACCACAGCATACCGAATATATTTTCGATATACAGGGAGGCGCGGCGTGGTTCTTTCAATGCGTATTTTTTTGTGCTGCGTCGCGGCGACGCTGGCCGTGAGTTCGACGCGGCCGGCCTTTGCGCTGGACCCGCGGTATCCGGACTGGCCGTGCCAGCAATTGAAGGTCCCGGAGATCTCGATTGCGAGTATCTGGACAGGTCCTCCGATCGAGGCGGCGGATCAGGAAAAACCCACGGAGGCGAAACAAGCCGAGCTCGTCGCCCGACTGGCGGCGCGCCGCACCTCGATGGAGGACGCGCGTAAACTGATCGCGGATTATGTGGTCGGAACCAGCGAGGAAAAGCAGCAGAAGGCGAAGTCGCTGTTCGCCGCGTTGTATTCGACGCTGAACGCGCAGCGCAATCAGGTGATGAGCGGCATCGAGCGTTTTTCTCGCAAACAGAAGGCGATGGCCGGGGACATCCGCGAAATAACCCAGAAGATGCGGGAGCTGCAGGACAAGCCCGACGCCGATCAAGCTTCGAGCGAGCAGCTCGCCACGCAACTTTCGTGGCAGACGCGCATTTTCGAGGACCGGCGGAAATCGACGGCCTATGTCTGTGACGTGCCTGTCCTGATCGAGAAGCGGTTGTTCGAATTGGGACGAGCTATCCAGGACGTCTTGAACGCCAGCTCGCAGGCGAAATGAGGATCCGGTCTATTCGCCCGGACGCGGTTCCGGCGTCGCGTCTTGCAGCGGAAGGAGGGCTGCGAACCAACCGTCGGTGCCTTCCGGGTACCACGCGACGTTGGAATAGCCGAGCGCCAGCGCGCGCTTGGCAGCGTTCCACGACATCCAGCAATTCGCCAGGCAATAGACAACCAGCATTCTGGCGCGATCGCCATGTGTCGCCTTTTCCAAGCCGTTCGAGAAATAGCCGGCCATCGCGGGCGCGAGTTCGCCATAGCCGGTGTCAGGCAGCCAGATGCTGCCGGGGATATTGGCCCGCGGCTTGTCATGCCAAATGGTTCCTGCGGGCAGCCCGCGCGGTCGCGGCGGCCTCGGCATCACATCGACAAAGGAAGCGGAATGGCTGCGCCAGATCTGTTCCGCCTCGTCCGTTCCGATCACCCGGGCGCCGCGCAGCGTAGTGGGCGTCGGCGCTCGATAGTCCTCGAGGCGATAAGCATCCGGTTCGGGCACATCGGCTGCTTGAACCTCAGTGGCAGCCACGATGATCGCAGCGAACGCGAAGCGGATCGCGGTTGCCATCATGGCCGCTTCGACAATGTCTCGGTGGTGATCGGCATGTTGGCCTCGTCGAGGATTGGGATGTTGTAGCTGATCAACAGCCTGTTGATCTCCGCCTGGTTTTCCGTGATCAGCTTGTTGAGCGTGCGCTTCCATTCCTGGTCCGCGGGGCGCACCGCCATGCCGATGCGGAAGGTCATTTGCGGCCCCGTGGTTTCCTTGATCAACGGCACGACGATCAAGGGCGGCTCGGTCCGGCCGGCGTAATAGCCCGCCATCGGCCCCCACAGGATGCCGCAATCGATATCGCCCCTCGCAAGGTCGTCGATCATCGCCTGCGCCGAGGAATCCGCGCGGGTGTCGATGAACAGCGGGTAGGATTTGGCGTGGGCCAGAAGGCCGTTGATCGCCATGTTGGTGGTCGGCGGTGTCCTCGCGACCACGCCGATCCGCTTGTCCCTGAGCTTCGGGTCGTCGATCGCGGTGACGTCTTGCAGGCCGCTTCCCTGTTTTGCGATCAGCGCATAAGTGGTCCGGTAATAGGGGATCGTCACTTGCGCCTGCTCGTCGCCTTGCGGAAATCCCATGATGGTATCGCAACGGTAGGAGCCCAATGTCATCCGGACGAAGCCGGTGGCCTGCGGGACATAGGTGTAGCTGAGTTTCTTGCCGAGCTTGGCGGCAAACAGTTCGGCGAGCTTGTTTTCAAACCCTTCGCCCTTGTCGTTGGAGAACGGCAGATTGCGCGGATCGCCGCAGGCGCGAAACACATTGGGATCGACCAGCTCGAGCGAACCGGACTCGCTGGCCTGGGCATAGGCGCGGTTCGATGGCGGCACGACAAGGGTGCATGCCAGAAAGCCGATGATTGCCGGCCACCTCGACGTCATTTTATGCCCGTACAGCTGGCCTCGGCCGCTTTCGCGGCCTCCGGCTTGTCTTCGTGCTTCGGAGGGCGGCCGCCCGGAACGGCGTTGTTGGCGCGGGCGCGCAAATACACGTAGATGTCGTCGAGGAAGCACATCACATTGACGTTGTCCGCAAACGACGGCATCACCTTGTCATTGGCGGCGTCGACGTTCTTGCGGCCGTTGGTCACGATATTGTTGAAGTCGACATAGCTCAGTGTCTTCAACGAATCGGCCAGCGCCGGCGCATAGCTCGATCCCTCGCCATTCGGGCCATGACAGACATGGCAGTCGGAATGATAGCGACGAAAGCCGGAGTAACTGTACCAGTCGACCACGCCGTCCTCACCGACCTTGTAAGTCGGATTGCCGTCCTTGTCCGCGTACTTGCCATTGTCGGAGGAAGCCACCGCCGGATCGCCCGATCCGTCGGCGCACGCGGCGCCGCTCGCCAACACGCCTGCCAAGATAACGAACGCGTATTTCCACTGATTGATGTTCACGCAAACTGTCCCCGTGCAACGAGAGTTGGGGGGTCGGGCAAGCAATCGGCGCGCAGCGACACCGCTAGCGCGCCGATCTAGTGTCACCCAACCGTGGCGTCGGCCCTATTGGTTCGGCAGGGCAAAGACGGTCAACGTCCCGCCGAGCGAGGTATAGGACGCCAGACCCGCATAGCCACCGACGGCACCGAGGCCCGCCGTGTCGACAGTCTTGTCTTTGGTCGGCAATTTGCCCTGATCGACAGCGCCATGCCAGGCGGCGGCGTTTTCGGGCTGCAGCAGACCGGCCGCCAGACCGATGCCGGCCCAACCGCCGACGCCGGACAGCACGGCAACATACTGCTTGCCGCCATGTTCGTAGGTCATGACGTTGCCGATGATGCCGGACGGGGTCTTGAACTTATAGAGTTCCTTGCCGGTCTTGGCATCGACGGCCTTCAGATAGCCCTCAAGCGTGCCGTAGAACACCACGTTGCCGGCGGTTGCCAACGCGCCGCCCCACGCGGAGAACGCCTCCTTGTTGGACCACGCGATCTTGCCGGTCTTGCCGTCCCAGGCGATGAAGTTGCCCATGTTGGTATCGCCCTTGGGCGGATACATCGCCACCGCAGCGCCGACATAGGCCTGTCCTGCGGTGTAGGATACTTTGTAGGGCTCATAGTCCATGCAGACATGGTTGGTCGGCACGTAGAACAGCTGCGTGTCCGGGCTATAGGCCGCGGGCTGTTCGTCCTTGGTGCCGAGCGCCGCCGGACAGATGCCCTTCGAGTTGGAGTCTTCGCCATTGTGCTGCGTCGAATAGGCGTCGACGACCAGCGGACGGCCGTAGGTCTTGGACGATTTGTCCATGTCGACCTTGGTTGCCCAGTTCACCACCGGATCGAATTTCTCTGCGACCAGCAATTCGCCGTTGGTCCGATCGAGCGTGTAACCGAAGCCGTTGCGGTCGAAATGGGTGAGCAGTTTTCTCGGGGTGCCGCCGATCGCCTGATCGGTCAGGATCATCTCGTTGACGCCGTCGAAGTCCCATTCGTCGTGCGGCGTCATCTGGTAAATCCATTTGACCGCACCGCTATCGAGGTCGCGTGCCCAGATCGACATCGACCACCTGTTATCGCCGGGGCGTTGCACCGGGTTCCAGGTCGAGGGGTTGCCCGAACCGTAATAGACGAGGTTCAACTCGGGATCGTAGGAATACCAACCCCATGTGGCGCCGCCGCCGATCTTCCACTGATCGCCCTGCCAGGTCGAGGTCGATGAATCGGGCCCGACCGGCTTGCCGAGCGCCGTCGTCTTGACCGGATCGATCAGCGTGTCGGTGTCCGGTCCTTCCGAAAAGCCGCGCCAGGCCAGCTTGCCGTCCTTGATGTTGTAGGCGCTGACCCAGCCGCGGACGCCGAATTCGCCGCCGGAAACCCCGACCAGCACCTTGTCCTTGAATACGAACGGAGCGTCGGTGCCGGACTGGCCCTTGCCGGCTTCGCCATCCATCACCGACCAGACCTTTTGTCCGGTCTTGGCGTCGAGCGCGACCAAGGTCGTATCGGCCTGGTGCAGGAATATCTTGCCGTCAGCGTAAGCGACGCCGCGGTTCACCGTGTCGCAGCACATGATCGGGATCACGTTCGGATCTTGTCTCGGTTCATACTTCCAGAGAATCTTGCCCTCATTGTTCAGGTCGAGCGCATAGACCGTATTTGGAAATGGCGCGTGCACGTACATCACGTCGCCGACCACCAGCGGCCCGCCTTCGTGACCGCGCAGCACGCCGGTCGAAAACGTCCAGGCTACCTGCAGCTTGCTGGCGTTGGACGAGTTGATCTGGTTGAGCTTGGAGTAGCGCGTATTGGCGTTGTCACCTTGCTGCATAACCCATTGCTTGGGATCCTTGGCCCGATTGTCGAGATCCTGATCGGCGCGCGCAGGAAAACCCTGCACGGCCAAGAGGCCGAAGATCGAAGTCGTAGCGATTAAGATTTTCTTCATTCGCTTCCTCCCTGGGTTTTTGCGAAGAGGGTAGCCGGCGCTCCTTGGACCACAGATTCGCCACGGGACATCGTTCGCCCTCTTTTGGATGAATTCTTTCCGCCCCTGTCACAGCCCTGTGAATCGTTTCACAATCCATGAATCAGGAAGCAGTGCTCACCTAAGTTTCAGAAGAAGAAAAAGATTAGGTAACTCTAGAAACATAAGCAAGTTATGATTTGCGACTCGACGTCCGACCTGACGCTCTCTCGCATTGCAATGCGAGTCGAAAAAATTTTGCCCGCGTAGGAACCAGAATCAACGTTGCGAATTGCGATAGGTTAACGATTGCCGATGTGCCGAAGCGTGTTGTTTTGCTCGGGAGTTTGGCGTGCCCACTCCGGTGAGCGCGGGGTACGAGCATTGCACTTCGTGGGCATCGTCCTTGGGCTGGTTTTCATTTTGATTCTCTTCCCGTGCGGCAGTCACGCGCAGCAGCAAACAGCGAATGCACCGCTGCCCACCTCTGAGATCGCGCCCGGCGTCTACGTTCACATCGGCGCTATCGATCTGATGCGTGAGGCCAATCAGGGCGACACCGCCAATGTCGGTTTCATCGTCGGAGCCGATGCGGTGGCCGTGATCGATTCCGGCGGCAGCGTGCGCGAGGGCGCGCGCCTGCTTGCCGCGATCCGCACCGTGACGTCAAAGCCGGTTCGCTATGTCATCAATACCCATGTTCATCCCGATCATGTGTTTGGCAATGCCGCGTTCGTGCCGGAGGGGGCGACCTTCGTCGGGCACAGGAATTTGCCGCGCGCGATGGCGGCACGGGGAGAGTTCTATTTAAAGGCGTTTCGTCGGACGCTCGGCGATGCGCTGATCGACGAAGTAAGGATCGTGCCGCCGACGCTGCTCGTCGACGACGAGATCCAGCTCGATCTGGGCGGGCGAAGATTGACGCTGAAGGCCTGGCAGCCTGCGCATACCGACAATGATTTGACGGTCCTCGACAGCACGAGCTCTACGCTGTTTGCCGGCGATCTGCTGTTCATCGGGCACCTGCCGGTGCTTGATGGCAGTATTCGCGGCTTCCTCGCCGACCTCGAGGAGTTGCGGCGCATCCAAGCCGAGCGCGTTGTTCCCGGGCACGGCCCGATGGTCAACGATTGGCGAGGCGCCGTTGCCGACGAGCGCCGCTACTTCAAAGGCCTCGCTGGCGAAGTGCGCGGCCTCATTGCGCACGGCGTACCGCTTACCAAGGTAGCCAGAGAGGCCGGACGAAGCGAACAGTCGCGCTGGGAACTGTTTGACGAATATAGTTCGCGCAACGTCATCGCTGCGTTCGGGGAACTCGAATGGGAATGACATCTGCCATGCCGCTGCGACGGCAAGCGCTGCTTGTCGCTCACGGCTGTTTCATATAGGTTGATGAGCGCTTCCTCATGGAAATGGCGGTCGACGATGTCGATTTTTTCCAGAGTCATTGTGCCGGCCCTGATCGCAACGGCCTGTGTTGTTGGGTCTTACTTCGCGGTGTCGCCAGCGGCGCGGGCTCAAGCCGAGCAGCCTTCGGAAGAAACCTGGAACAGCATCAGGGGCGACATCTTCAAAAACCGCCCGATCCTCGATGGCTCGGGGCTGGTGATCCTCGATGCGCCGCGGCGCGCTGAGGATTCCGCGATCGTGCCGGTCGGCATGCGCGTCAGCCTCGCAAGCGATGACAAGCGGACGCTGCAATCGATAACGCTTGTGATCGACGAAAACCCCGCGCCCGTCGCCGCAACGTTTACGATCGGCCCGCGGTCAGGCGTGACCTCGATTTCCACCCGGGTCCGGGTCAACTCCTACTCCTATATGCGCCTCGTTGCCGAACTCAGCGACGGCCGGCTCTATGGCGTCAAGGCCTATGTGAAAGCGTCGGGCGGCTGCTCGGCGCCGGCGTCGTCGAATAGCGATGCGACCAAGGCAGTGCTCGGACAGATGAAATTCCGCACCTTCCGGGCTGAAAGCGATGCGCCGCCTGAGGCTCAGATCATGCTTCGTCATCCGCAGAATTCGGGCCTGCAGATGGATCAAGTGACGCGGCTCTACGTGCCGCCGTTCTTCATCGACAATCTCAAGATTTGGCAGGGCGACGATCTCGTGGTGGCGATGGAAGGCGGGATCGCGATCTCGGAAGACCCGAACATCCGTTTCAACTATCGGCCCAATGGCGCCGCGAGCTTCCGCGCCGAAGCCGTCGACACCAGCAAAAACCAGTTCAAGGACGAGTGGTCGATCGAGAAATCGATGCTGTAGCGGCGTAATCGAGCAAGGGCCCGCTCAAAAGCAGCGAACTTCGGCTTCCGCCTGCGCCCGACGGAACTCCTGCAATGCCAGTTTCGCCTGCTCCGTCGATCGAAATTCGGAACCGACGGGACCCGTGACCTGGGACATCGACAGAATGGTCTCGGTGGTCACGTAGCGGTCGTACGGGATGATCGAAGCAATGACGTCGATCGAACAGGAACATTTTTGCAGAAGTTCCTGGGTTTCGCCGTTAGCTTTCATGCAGCCGAAAACATAGTCCGCGCGCGCCGCAGTCGGATAATCGTTGAGATCATCAGCCATCGCGCTTTGAGCCGCAGCCACGATTATGGCTGCCAAAAGCGTGCTCGATCGGAATAAGATATGCAAGCAGGCCATCGTCAACACCGCTTACGGGGCGCTTGGAACGCCGAACGTTCGATGCGCTGCAACACAAGCACGCAAGGTTCGGCAGGCGCGTTCCGCCAGCTTGAACAAATTCTGTCAGGGTCGGTATCCCAGGTCAAGCTTGGGTCATCGAAGCTTGCTGCACGCAGCGCAGTGCGCTAAATCGCCGACATGAACCTCAAGATCGGCGGGTTGGGAATATTTGGCATGACGGACGTCGCCGACATGCGATTGCGCGACGTGCGAGGTTCTAATCTGCCAGCTTGCCGGCCCTGCGGACGGGCAGGGCGCGTTCGGGAATGGCGATGAAGCCATTCGACCCCGATAAAACGCCCGCGCTTGAAATCGACCGTGTTAGCCATCGCTACGGCGCGCGGGTCGCGCTGAATAATGTCAGCCTCACTGTCAGGCCGTCGTCTTTTACCGTCCTATTAGGATTGAACGGCGCCGGCAAGTCGACGCTGTTCTCGCTGATCACGCGGCTCTACGCGATACGATCGGGCCAGATCCTCATTTTTGGCCACGACGTTGGAAGCGAGCCGGGTGCGGCCTTGAGCAAGCTCGGGGTCGTGTTTCAGTCCCGTGCGCTCGATATCGACATTTCGGTGCGGCAGAACTTGATGTATCATGCTGCGCTGCACGGCATCGCCGGCAAGCGCGCCAGTGAGCTGATCGCGCAGGTTCTGGATCGCGTGGCCATGACCGATCGCGCGCTCGATCGGGTCGGAAATCTCTCGATCGGGCAGATGCGCCGGATCGAGATTGCCCGCGCGCTGCTGCATCAGCCCCGTCTGCTTTTGCTCGACGAACCGACGGTCGGCCTCGACATCAAGGCGCGCGCCGACATTCTCGATCACGTCCGCGGGCTATCGAAAGTTGAAGGCATCGGCGTGCTGTGGGCGACGCATCTCATCGACGAAGCCGGCGCGGGCGATGACGTGGCGGTTCTGCACAAGGGTAATATTCTTGCCAATGGCGGGCTTAACGAAGTCGTCGGCAAGTCCGGAGGCGCCGATCTGCGCGACGCATTCAACCGGCTCACCGGAGCTGCCGATCAGGGCGCACTGGAGCCTGCCGGATGACGGCTACCGTCGAAGCCCGCGACCGACACGGTTTCTCGCCGGCGCAGTATTTTATCTGCCTCAAGGGCATCGTCTGGCGTGAGGCGTTGCGCTTTATCCACCAGCGCGAACGCTTCGTCTCGGCGCTGGTGCGGCCGCTGGTCTGGCTTTTCATTTTTGCCGCGGGATTTCGGCAGGTACTCGGCGTCTCCATTATTCCCCCCTACGAGACTTACGTGCTCTACGAGGTCTACATCGCCCCCGGTTTAATCGCGATGATCCAGCTCTTCAACGGCATGCAATCGTCGCTGACGATGGTCTATGACCGTGAAACGGGAGGAATGCGCACGCTGCTGGTCAGCCCATTCCCGCGCTGGTGGCTGCTCACCTCAAAACTTTTGGCGGGCACGCTGGTGTCGGTGCTGCAGGCCTATGCGTTTCTGCTGATCGCCTGGTTCTGGGAGATCGAAGCGCCGCCGCTCGGCTATTTGGCGCTGCTGCCGGCGCTGCTGCTCTCCGGATTCATGCTGGGGGCCCTGGGAATGCTGATTTCGTCGCTGATCAAGCAGCTCGAGAACTTTGCCGGCGTGATGAATTTTGTCATCTTCCCGATGTTCTTTGCGTCGTCGGCGCTCTATCCGCTGTGGCGCGTCAAGGAATCCAGTCTGCTCCTGTATTATGTCTGCGAGCTCAATCCCTTCACGCATGCGACCGAACTGATCCGCTTTGCGCTCTATGAGCAGGTGGCGTGGGTTTCGCTGGGCGTCGTTCTCGGTTGCACCATCGTATTTCTGTTCGGCGCGATCTTGGCCTACGATCCGGCCCGCGGCTTCCTTGCCCGCCGCAATAACGCGGCGGGGTGAAGCGGGTAACCCCCAAAAATTTCAGAACGTGGCCTTCAGCCCGACATAGAGGGCCCGCGGCCGCGCCGGGCTGAGCGAGCGCGGATCGGTAAATGGCACGCCGCCATTGGCGAAATTCGGAATAGAGCCGATGTTGAAGAACGTTCCGTAAGTCGCATAGCGATTGTCAAAGATATTATCGGCACGTGCGTAGATCTGGAACGTCTTGTCGATTTGATACGAGGCGTGGAGGTTGAAAACCGCATAGGAAGGCAGCCTCGGTGCCTGATTGGATTCGTCGCCGACAAAAAATTGATCGCTGATGAACAGGGCGTCGCCGCCAACCTTGAACGCCTCGGTGACCGAATAATCGATGCCGGCCTTGATCCGGTTTCGCGGGATGGCGGGGATTCGATTGCCGGGAACGATCTGGACCTGACCGTTGGCATCGGCGAAGGGACTGTTGGAGCCGACCTGCAGGGCGTTAAGGAATCGCGCGTCCACGAGGGCATAGCTGGCGTATAGCTGCACGGCGCTCGATTTCAGATTGACCTCGGCCTCCAGTCCCTGCCGGCGCGTCGAACCGACGTTTTGGAAATAGCCGAAACCCTGCAGCACCGGGCTCGGAATGGCGAGGATGTCGTCGCTGTTGTCAGCCCGGAATACGCCGACCTTCCAGCCGAGCGTACCGATGTTCACTTCACTGCTGCCGCGCAGGCCGGCTTCCACGGTGCGGGAGACGACTTGCTTGAGCGGTGGATCGGAGACCAGGAACGCGGCGACGATACAGGGACGCGCCGGATCGGCGCATCCGAGTTCCAGCGGGGTTGGCGCGCGGTTGGCTTCCGAATAGCCGGCGTAGGCTGAAAGGCCAGACGTAATCTTATAGGTACCGCCGATGATCGGATTGAAGCGGGTATAGGTAGCATTGCCGTTCAGCGCCGTGCCGATCTGGTCTTCGAGCCGGATATCGGCGAGGTTGTAGCGGCCGCCGCCCGTGATCGAGAACGCGTTGGTGATGTCGAAGGTATCGAGCGCGTAAAGCCCGGTATATTGATTGGTGGTACGAAGCGCGACCGGACCGATCGAAACCGGACTACCGGATTGACCGAGAAATATTCCACTGCCGCTGACGACGAAATTCGGACCAATCGTGCCCAGTTCCGGGATGCCCGAAAAGTGCGTCACGCCGGAATCGAAACTGGTTCCAACCGTGAAATGATTATTGTGACCGAACAATTGATCGGTATTTGTGGCTTGCAACGACACGCCCGTGGTCGTCGACCGTGTCGTCGTCCGGTCGATCTCTCCTAATGTGGCGCTGGGATCGAAGGGATTGGCGAGCTGGGCCCCATTCAGGCCATTTGCCGGCGTGCTGCCGTCGCCAAAACAAAGCAGCGTCGGATCGGCGGTGCAGGGCTGAGTTCCGGTCGGATTGCCATCCACGGTCTTCTGGTCGAATACCCGCAAATGCGCGACACCTTCGATCGTCCAGGTAGGTGTAACCTCGACTTTTCCCGTCAGATTGGCATAGCCAACGCGGTTTTCCGTGGTTTGTGGCGTGGTGTAGGTCGCCCCCCAATATTGCTGCAGCAGTTCAACCGGCGCCGTTGCGGTGTTGCCGAACTTATTATCGGCCGCGCCCATGTTGAGGTGAAATTCGCTTGCATCGTTCTTGTAGCCGACATCGCCGTAAAAGCGGCGAACGTCGGAAGCCGAGAAATTGCGAAATCCGTCATCGTGCAATCCCTCGATCGCGCCGTAGACGGCAAACTGATCGACCTGTTTTCCCCACTGCGCCGAGCTTTGGATGCGCCCGAATGAGCCGCCCATCGTATCGATTTCAGCGCCGTGATAGCCAAAACCGTCTTTCATCTGCATGTTGACGGCCCCGCCCAGCGCATTCAGGCCGAAGGACGGATTGTTGGTCACCACCGTGGCCGATTTTATCGCGGCGGTCGGGATCAAGTCCCAGTTGACGGTGTCGCCGAACGCTTCGTTGATGCGCACGCCATTCTGATAAACCGCGAGCCCCTGCGGCGTGCCGGAAACCGGGGATCCCACAAAGCCGCGAAATTGCACATTCGGCTGGAATGGATTGCCGGCAACCTCATTGACGACGACGCCCGGCACATATTTTTGTAAGGCGTCGCCGACATTCAGCGAGCCGGTTTGCTTGATTTGATCGGCATCGACGATGTTGACACTGGCCGGGACCTTTTCGGGATCGATGCCGGAGCCTGAGCCCGACACGGGCGTGGTCGGGTAGACCACGAGCCTGGGCATGGTCCGGGCGGCTCGGGTGGCGCTTGGCGCACGGCCGCGTTTGGCGCTCGGCTTGGTCCCGGTGACCACGATGGGGGGCAACGCCTGAACGACGCCGGGAGTATCCTCGGCACGAGCACAATCGCTCCCAAAACACAGGCACATCGATATCGCAAGGATCAACAGAGATCGGGCAAGCATCCGCCGCATCGCATTCCGCTTCGGCTATTCTTAATTTCCCAGCTCGGGGATGCTAGGAGATCGACAGGCGATCGACATCGGGAAATTTAGGTCGCGGCATCGGGAAAAAATCCCGGTCTGCCCATTTGGCTTACGTTGGTTGAAGTATCCGGGATGACTGGATCTCGCAGGGAACCAGGGCCTCCACGGTGACGCCCTGGTCTGTCGAGGCCACAGTCATCGAGCCGCCCAAGGCCAGCACCCGCTCGCGCATGCCGAGCATCCCAAAGCCCTGCTTATGATCGGTCGGCAGGCCCGCGCCATTGTCGCGTACGCTCACCCTGATCGCCTCGGTTTCGACGGTTCCGGTCCGGCGGGGAGCCGCTGGCTCGACCGCGATATCGACCCGCGTCGCGCGGGCATGGCGGAAGACGTTGGTCAGGGCCTCCTGAATGACGCGATAAATCGTCAGTTCCGCCGTCTCGCCGCGGGCGCCGAGTGACGGCGAGATCGAGGTTTCGATCACGACACCCGGATAGGTCTCACGCCAAAGCCGCAATAGCGCTCCGAGCGCATCGGCGAGGCCAAGTTCCGCAAGCCCCACAGGCCGCAACCGTTCAAGGACGCGCCGATTGAATTGCTGCAGCGCATTCACCTGATCGAACATCGCGCCGATGTGCTTGCGCAAGGCGCCAAGATCAGGCTCGGAACTATCGGCCAATCGCGTCAGCGAGGAGGTGTGCGCGCGCAGCGCGAACAGATGCGGGCCAAACTCATCGTGCAGTTCGCGCGCGATCTCCTTGCGCTCGACATCCTGCAACGAGACCACCCGCTCGGCGAGGCGTCGCTTGTCCTCGACGGTGGTCCCCAGGACCGTTGCAAGATCGTTCAGTTTCCGGCAAATCGCGGCGAGCTCAGGCGAACCGCTGGGCTCGACGCGGGTTTCATAGCGGCCCGCCTCGATCGCGCCCATCGCATCCGCGAGCGATTTTATCGGCGCCAGCGCACGGTTGACGACCGTCATCGTGATGAGAAGGAGCGCCAAAGCGATCGCAGATCCAATTTCAATTTGGGTGATAATGCCGTCCCAGATCTCGGATATCTCGTCGGTCGGGTGCGAGGTGATGACCAGCGAACCCAAAGACCGCCCGTTCGCCGCAATCGGTACATCGACTGTCGTCCGCTCCGGGTGAATGAGAGCGAGAAACCATTCGGGGACCTGCCGTGGCTCGGCGACAGCGCCTGAAGGCACTGAGGCTGCAGGCGGGCGGCTCGCGGCCGGATGAGGCTCGCGCGTGATACTGACATGGCGCAGTTGCTTCAGCCCTTCGACGATCTGGTCGAGCCTGGCGTCGGGATCGGGCGCGTCATTGAGGTCTGACACCAACGTCTCGACGAAACCGCGCGCAAGCCTGACCACGCTTTGATCTTCGGCCGCCACCCGGGGGCCAGCCTCCAAGAGCAGCCGGGCGATGTTGATGACCAGGCCGAGCACCATCACGAGCGCCAAAAGCGTGTTCAGCCGCGCACGCAGGGAGAGCTTCTGCCACATTGCCATGCTCCACTTGGACCGCATTGGGCTGCTGGCGCAAACGTTGACAGCCAAAAACAGCGGTTATCTAATTGAACGGTACTGCACTTTTTCCGGAAAGGCATGGGGCGAAGGTGGGTGAGCAAGGTGAACATTCTGCCAACTGCCGCGGTTTGGCCTACGCCGGCCGTATTGCGCTGCAAACCGATCCGCGCGCGTTGGCGCCACGGCCCTCGGACCGACATTGATGCGCATCCTGATCGTGGACGATCATCCCATCGTCGCCTCCGGTTGCCGTGCGCTCTTGGCCGGCGCCCCCGATGTGACGATCCTGGAAGCGTCCGATGCCGAAAGCGGCGAGGGGGTTTTTGTCGCTGAGCGTCCAGATGTCTGCGTCCTCGATATCAATCTGCCGGGCGTCTCGGGCTTTGAGCTGGCGCGGAGAATTCTGGCGCGCGATGCGACCGCCCGCATCATCATGTTCAGCATGAACGATGATCCGATATTTGCGGCGCGCGCCATCGAGACTGGCGCGAAGGGTTATGTTTCCAAGTCCGGGGACCCCGGCGATCTCGTCGAAGCCATTCGCAGGGTTGGTGACGGTGGCGTATTCCTGCCGGCCGCGATCGCACAAAGCATCGCCTTTGCCGGGTCGGGGCGTGCGGAAAGCCCGCTCGCGAAACTGACGCAGCGCGAGATCGAGATACTGCGCCTGCTGGGTGCCGGCAAGAGCCTTTCCGAGATCGCCTGGCTGATCAACGCATCCTACAAGACGATCGCAAATACGTCTTCCATTATGCGCCAGAAACTCGGCTTGCGTTCCTCGTCCGAACTGGTGCGCTTCGCCATCGAAAGCCGGCTGGTATGACCTAACAACCTCGTTTGGCTTCGGTTGTCGCCTGCGATACCAACAGCCGCATTTCATCGCTGATCGACGCAATGACGTCGCCGCTGCGCGTTCCTCGGGGCGGCGGCAGCGTCTTTTCGGAGATAATGCGTGTGGGGCGGTCGGACAGAAAGAACAGCCGGTCCGCCAGCTGGATGGCTTCCGCCAGGTCATGAGTAACGAACAAGGTTGTCGTCCTGGTCCGCGTCGTCAGCGCCACGAGTTCGTTGCGCAGCCGTGTGGCGACGGCGTCATCGAGCGACACAAAAGGCTCATCCAGCAGGAGAAAATCCGGCCGCACCGCAAATGCGCGGGCGATGGCGGTGCGGCGCGCAAGGCCCAGCGACAATTCGCCGGGATATCGCGCCAGATGCGAGCCGAGGCCGAGGATTTCGACCAGTTCCGTCAGATCGCTGGCTGCCTCATGTGCCGGCAAAGCGAGGCGGATGTTTTGCTCGACCGTGCGCCAGGGCAGGAGGCGAGGCTCCTGAAATACGATGCCAAGACGCCCAGACCCGGGCACGCCCAGCCGGCCGCGGAAATCCGGATCGAGGCCGGCCGCGATCTTCAGGATCGTCGTCTTGCCGCATCCGGAGGGGCCGATCAGCGCACCGAACGACCCCGCCTCCAGTCGAAGCTCGAAGCCGCGAACCACTTCCACCGGCGTGCCGTCCGCCGACAGAAAACTCTTCGCATCTATGCGAAGCTCAAGCGGGGCGGCGTCGCCAGCGGATTGCGCGTCGTTCAAGCGGTTGCACCAAAAGACTTTCGATCACCAGCATAAGTGCGATGAAGGAGATCGCATAGCTCAGTATTTTGGCCATGTCGAACAACGAGAATGCCGAACCCAGCACGAACCCCACGCCATTCGGGCGCCCGATCAACTCCACCACCAGGACGATCTTCCAGACAATCGACAGGCCGGAACGCGAACTGGCCGCCAGATATGGCGCAAGTTGCGGGATCACGACGTGGCGAATTCTCAAGAAGCGGGTGAACTTGAAGGCCTTCGCCATCTCGTCGAAGTCGGGATCGAGCGCGCGGGTACCCTCGCGCATGACGACGACCACATTGGGCAGCTTGTTGGCCGCCACCGCCAGGATCGCGGCGGTCTCGTTGAGGCCGATCCAAACATAGGCAAAGATGATCGTCACCAGCGCCGGCATGTTGAGAAGCACGACGAGCCAGGGGTCGGCGTATCGATCGACCGTTCGCGAGCGGCCCATCGCATAACCTGCGATAATGCCGAGCCCCATCGCGATCGCAAAAGAGCCGACCACCCGCCCCAGCGTCCAGCCGATCTGATAGGGCAACTCGCCGGAGCGAGTGTCGGCGAGGATGGTCGCCCCGATCGCCAGCGGACCCGGCAATAGCCGCGACTGAGCCAGTGCCGCTGCGAGGGCCCAAAGAGCGATCAGAGCGGCCAGCGAATAGATTCTCGGTAACATCAGTTTCCGGTTGGGGCGGGTTGGTAATAAAGACCTGGATCAAGCTCCAGCGATGGACCTACGAGCTCCGGGCCGCCAACGCTTGCCAGCGCCTTGAAGAGCGCGCGCGCGTCCGCTTCCTCCTCCGCAATCGGCCGCCTTGGTATTCCTTCCCTGGTCCGGTCGCGGTAGGCCTTGAATGTCGGTTCATCTTCGGCGTTGATCAGCGGGCGGAGCGCGTCCCATTCCTCGTCAGATCGCAGCATGATGTCACTGGCCTTTTCAGCAATCGCGATGAAGCGATCGATCAGGCCCTTGTGACTGGCTAAAAATTCCTCGGAAAACGCGTAGCCGACAAGGGCGACCGGCTGCTTCAGCCCGAGGGCCGCTTGCGCATCACGCACATCGAGCAGCCGCCGATAGCCGTTCGCCTCCAGCCTGGCGCAGAAATTCCAGAAATTGAGGCTCGCTTCGGCTTCGCCCTGCTGTAATTTTTGAAAAATCAGCGGCGGCGCGCCGTATTCGAGTGTCGTTTCGCGCTTGAGGTCGATGCCCTGTCGCATCGCGGCCGCCCGGACAATGAGCCAGCTCTTGTCGAGCGGGCCGCCCGCAATGGCGAGAACGTGCCCCTTGAGATCGGCCATGTTTCGCAGCTTCGAATCGCTCTTGACCATGATGGAGCCGACCGAGCTGGAATAGGGATAGAACCGCAATTTGGCGCCCAGCGCGCGCGCTCGCGCAACCCAAAGCCAATCGACGACGGCGAGATCGACCGACCCGCTATTGAGGGCAAGCTTGCCCGCGTCCGGCGACGCGTATTCGCTGATCTTCAAATCAAGGCCAGCGCCGTCGGCAAGGCGGTGGCGGCGGATCACGTCCAGTTGCCAGGCAAAGGTGCCGGTCGTTTGCGAGCCGATGCGCAGCGTCTCGCCGGCGAGCGTTGGTGCCGCCGCAACGACAAGACCGAGCGTCACGAGAATTCTGAGCATTGCCGATATTTCCGGGCGATCGAGGGTTCTATCTGGAGCAGCCTGTTAGATTCTTTTCCTCGATCGAGAAGATCGAGCCCGCCTTGACCTGAACATTCGAGACGACGCAGGTCCGTCCGCTCTTGTCGACGAATTTGACGTCATAGATGCCCGGGATGGTGTCGGTTATCTTCAGCCGCTCGTCGTGATCGACGGTGTGGTCGCGATCGTTGTCGGTCTGGTTGGAACCCCACTGGTTTTTGCCGGCCGGCGAAAGCTGCAATGAGGTGATCGTATTGGCCGTCAGGTTCCAGAATTGGGTGTCCTTCGCAAACGCGCCAGTCGGAATGATTGCCATACTGAAGGCCATCAGGGTCGTCGCCGGCGCCATTCTCGCTGCGCCGGAAATGTTGCGGCGCAATACCCGTTGCGCGACCGCGATTGAGGCGCGGTGCTTCATCATGCTTTCAATCGCGCGGCGTGCCAGCGCATATGATCTGCCATGAATGTCGACACAAAATAGTAGCTGTGGTCGTAGCCGGGCTGGCGGCGAAGGACAAGAGGAATGCTGGCCTGCGAGCAGGCGTGCTCCAATAGTTCGGGGCGAAGTTGTTCGCCCAGGAATTGATCGGCATCGCCGACATCGACAAGCAAATCGGAAAACCGCGCGCCATCCTCAATCAGGGCGACGGTATCATGCTTGCGCCAGGCATCGCGCCCCTCGCCGAGATATCCGCCGAGCGCCTTGTTCCCCCATGGCACCTGTGACGGGGCTACGATCGGCGAAAAAGCGCTTGCGGCGCGATAGCGATCGGGATGGCGCAGCGCGATAGTGAGGGCGCCATGCCCGCCCATGGAATGACCGAGGATCGATTGCCGCTTCGGATCGGCTGGAAAATGCTCGGCGATCAGCCCGGGCAACTCCTCCGTCACATAGCTCCACATGCGGTAATTGCGCGCGAATGGCGGTTCTGTGGCATCGACATAAAATCCGGCGCCAAGCCCGAAATCGTAGAGGCCCGCGGGATCGCCGGGCACATTTCCGCGCGGGCTGGTGTCCGGCGCAACAAAGATCAGGCCCAGTTCGGCGCACGCCTTGCGATATTCGCCCTTTTCCGTGACGTTGGCGTGGGTGCAGGTGAGGCCCGACAGATAATAGACCACCGGGAGCTTCGCACCGTCTTGATGGGGAGGGACATAGACCGAAAAGGTCATGGCGGTCCCGGTCTCGCGGCTGGCGTGCTTGTAGACGCCCTGCACGCCACTGTGCGAGCAATTGAGGGAAACGGTTTCGACCGTCATGATTTCATGGCTCCAGCGCCGCTGAGCGACGGCATTGCAACGGCGGGCAGTCCGGGCTCGGTAGCCGTTTCTTCACCGACCGAGCCGGACAAGTCGGTCAAGCCGCTTTGGGTCTCGATTTCGCCACGTGCGTGGCGATGTGATCCATCAGCGCCGGCGACAGACAATCATAAGGCTCAAGGCCCAGTTCCTTGAGGCGCGATCTGATCGCTGGCAACTCGGACGGGTCGACGCCGGACTCGATCACCGAGGAAACAAACGCCGCAAATCCCGGAGCGGCCCAGCCGCTGCCTTCCGCAAACAGTTCGGGATGAATGAAGTCGAGACCATAGAACGGATGCCCTTTGTTCTCGATGCGGCCGAACATGTGGGTGCCGCAGGCCCGGCAAGCGTTTCGCTGG
>Ga0209217_1000080_pt1 | contig 20001 bp, 15 predicted proteins | sample JacPinW_OM3H0_M2_FD_187957 | JGI IMG/M metagenome (GOLD analysis project Ga0209217, IMG submission 187957) | Forest soil microbial communities from Algoma, Ontario, Canada - Jack Pine, Ontario site 1_JW_OM3H0_M2 (SPAdes) (version 2) | ecosystem: Environmental > Terrestrial > Soil > Boreal...
TCTGGGAGTCGCCGACCACGATCCCGGGCCGATACACCCGCCACGGCACATACGGCTGCTCGCGCACGATCCGCTCGGACTCGAACTTCGTGCGGTGGTAGGGCGAGGGCAGCTTCTGGCCCTCGTCGAACATCGACTCCTCGAAGGTGCCGTGGTAGTCGCCGGCCACGGCGATCGAGGAGACGTGGTGCAGGCGCTGGGCCTCCAGCGTGCGTGCCAACTCCACGGCGTGGGTGGTGCCGCCAACGTTCACGGCCGTGTTGAGCTCGGCCGGTGCGGTCATGTCGTACACCGCGGCGAGGTGTAGGAAGTGCACGATCTTGCCGCGCAGCTCGGCCACCTGGTCCTGCTCGACGCCCAGCAGCGGGCGGCGCAGGTCGCCGATCACCGGCTGCACGCGTTTCGCGGCCGTGGGGCCCGCCACCACGCTCCAGCGCCTCTACCGCGCCCGCGCGGTCTCACCGCTCGAGGTGATGCAGGCGGTGCTGGGCCGCATCGACGCGGTGAACCCGCGCGTGAACGCCTACGTCACGGTGGTCCGCGAGGCCGCGCTCGCCTCGGCCCGAAAGGCGACCGCCGCGCTCAAGCGGAAGAGAGCGCCGCTCGGGCCGCTCCACGGCGTGCCGGTCTCGATCAAGGACCTGACTCCCACCGAGGGCATCCGCACCACCTGGGGCTCGAAGATCTTCGAGCACCACGTGCCGGAGGAGGACGCGCTCTACGTGGCGCGGCTCAAGGCCGCGGGCGCCATCGTGGTGGGCAAGACCAACACGCCGGAGTTCGGGGCCGGCGGCAACACCTTCAACGCGGTCTTCGGCGCGACCCGCAACCCGTGGAACCCCGCGCTCACCTGCGGCGGCTCGAGCGGCGGCGCCGCGGTGGCGCTGGCCACCGGCATGGGCCCGCTCGCCAGCGAGCCCGACGACGTCTCGGTGTCGGCGCGCGACCGGCCGCCAGCCGAACGCGAGCGCTATATGCGCGAGTACCTCGCGTGGGAAGTTGACCTCGTCAACCAGATCGCCCGCGACGCCGACTGCCGCTTCCGTTTGATGCCGGTGGAATGAACATCCGTACGGGTGTTGCCTCAGCCCGAAGCCGTCACCGCAGCAGCCACGGCGTGTTCACCAAAAGGATAGCTGCGAGGATCACCGTTATCACGGCAGCGTCGATCGCGACGTCTATTGCGATCCCGACCGGCGCTCGAGAGCTTCTGGGAAATTTCCTCCGCATCGGCGCCTCCGGGTAGGAGTCGTCTCCTTCGGAGGATTTGGGGCCTGGCATGACTGAGGAATGGGACCGACTTGGCGGGTTCATAACCTCGTTCTCCCCGGATGCTTCTCCGCGGTCTGGTCGGCCTGTTCGATCCAACCATTACGATGGTTAACCGGGGATCGGCCGGCCGTATGTGAACTTGCTCACACCCATTAGAAATAAAGCTGCGCGGCAAACGGCTCAGAAATAAGTTCGCGCAGCAAGCTCCGCGGCGCGGCAAGCGCTGGTTGTTTTTCGTCGTTTCGCCTCGTAAGCTCGGATGATTGCCCCGCGCAAGGGAGCCGAGAGATGCGCTTGTCCCATCTAATCGCCGGGGTGGCGGCGCTACTGCTCGCAACAATGCAGCCCATAAACGCGGAGGATGCGGTGAATACCTCGGTCTATGTCGTCACATACTTCGAGGTCGCCCCGCCTGCGGCAGCGCAGAGCGCCACGCTCGCTCAGTACTACGCCGATGTGAGCCGCAAGGAAGCCGGCAGTGCGGCTTATGAGGTGCTGGCGGAGATCGGGCGGCGGAACCGGCTCGCGATTCTGGAGGCCTGGCGCGACAAGCACGCTTATGAGACGCATGACGCCGCCGCCTCAACGATGGCATTCCGCGAAAAGCTTCAGCCGCTGCTGATCAGCGGCGCCGGGGCGCGCGTCCTCAGCGGCTTCTCGGTTGCAGCACCGACCGGGCGGCCCGGCCGTCAAGCGGTCTATGTCCTCACTCATGTCGATGTCCCGCCGCCGCAAAAGGATCAAGCCATCGAGCTCCTCAAGGCGCTATCCGCAGCCGCACAAAAGGATAACGGCAATCTTTGGTTCGACGTGCTGCAGCAGATCGACCGCCCGAACCACTTCACATTGTTCGAGGGCTGGCACAACCGCAGGACCTTCGATGCCAGCATCATGGCGGCGCACACCAAGGAGTTTCGGCAGAAGCTGAACCCGCTCGAAGGTGCGCTCTATGACGAGCGGCTCTACCAGGCGGTTCGCTGACGCGTCGCCCTCATGCCGACAAAGTCCGGGAGTATCGTCGGCGTCGGATCAGGAGCACCGCGATGCCTTTGGGTTCGACGTCAGAAGCGCGTCAAAATTCCCCTGCCGGCCGCTATTTCGTCGGCCGGTGATGCTTCCTAAGTAGCGGATCAAGAAGGCGTTTCGGCGTTGGACCCCCGCCGTTCGCGATTTTTTCCCCGTAATTTCCCTGTCTGGCAGGGAAAAATCCGCGCGCGCTATTCCCTGCTGGCCGCCGGCGTCTGGCTGACAGCGCTCAGCGTCGGCATCGCATACGCGGCGGTCGAAGCCGAGCACGGCATGATGGTCTCGGCGCAACGCTATGCCTCCGAGGTCGGGGTGCGGATCCTTGCCCAGGGTGGCAACGCGATCGATGCTGCTGTTGCCGTCGGCTACGCGCTCGCCGTCGTCGACCCGTGCTGCGGCAATATCGGCGGCGGCGGGTTCATGACCATCCACCTGAAGGATGGGCGCGACACCTTCATCAATTTTCGCGAGACCGCACCCGGTGCGGCGACCGCCGCGATGTATCTCGACGCCGCCGGCAAGCCGATCGATGAGCTCAGCCGCTGGGGCTACCGCGCCGCCGCGGTGCCGGGCACAGTAATGGGGCTTGAGCGCGCGGCGGTCGAATACGGCCGCCTCGCACGCGCGGCACTGCTCGCGCCGGCGATCGCATTGGCGCGCGACGGCTATGTGTTGGGCCAGGCCGATGCCGACACCCTCGAGAGCAAGCGGCTCGCCAAGGATCCGGTCGCTGCCAAGATCTTTCTGCGGCGGGACGGCAGCCGCTTGGCGGCGGGCGACCGGCTCGTCCAATCGGATCTCGCGGCGACGCTCGCAGAGATCGCAGAATACGGGCCCGACGCCTTCTACAAGGGCGCGATCGCCGCTGCGGTCGCAACGGCGAGCGCGGCCAATGGCGGCATTCTCACCCCGGAGGATTTCGCCAATTATCGGGTGACCGAGGGGCCGCCGCTGACCTGCTCCTACCGCGGCTACCGCATCCTCTCGGCGCCGCCGCCGAGCTCCGGCGGCACGACGATCTGCGAGATCCTCAACATCCTCGAAGGCTACGATCTGAAGGCCCTCGGCCTCCGCTCGGCACAGTCGGTGCACCTGCTGGTCGAGGCGATGCGCCACGCCTACCGCGACCGCAACACTCATCTCGGCGACCCGGCCTTTGTGCATAACCCGCTGGACCGCCTGTTGTCGAAGGACTACGCCGCCGGCATCCGCACCGCGATCGACGCGCAAAAGGCGATGACCCCCGCCGCACTCCCCGCCCGCGAAAAAGCCGAGACCACCCATTATTCGGTCGTCGACGGCGAAGGCAACGCGGTGGCGGTGACCTACACGATCAATGGCAGTTTCGGCGCCGCCGTGATCGCGCCGGGCACCGGATTTTTCCTCAACAACGAGATGGACGACTTCACCGTCAAGCCAGGCATGCCCAACCTCTACGGGCTCGTCCAGGGCGAAGCGAACGCGATCATGCCCGGCAAGCGGCCGCTCTCCTCGATGGCCCCGACCCTCGTCGAAAAGGATGGTCGGGTTGTCCTCGTGCTCGGCAGCCCGGGCGGCTCGCGGATCATCACGACGGTGCTCGAGACGATTCTCAACATCGTCGATTACGACATGTCTCCGCAGGAGGCGGTCGAGGCACCACGCCTCCACCACCAATCGCTACCCGACGAAGTCGCATACGAGCGAGCGGGCCTGATGCCCGACGTGATCACGACACTGACCGAGATGGGCTATAAGCTCGTCGAGCGCGGATCCTGGGGGGCCGTCGAATTGATCGCGATCGCCACCGGCCGTTTCTACGGCGTCAGCGACCCCCGGCGGCCGGCCGGCGCCGCTGTCGGATACTGAGTATGTCGTTCGTGCATGCCTAAAGCGTCTCGAGTTCGTAGATGAACAGGGATTCGATGAAGATCGAGCGCTCGGCAACCAGACGAGCTTGGAAGCGCGCTCTGCTAATCAGCGCACTGAACAGATCGAGGTCGGAATCGGACGACACCAAGAGGTAGACGCGTCCGCCCGGGGCCAGCCGCTCGCGCGCCTGCTCGAACAGCGGAGCGATGTCGCGGTAGTTCGGGCCGGCATGCCATGAGCGGTCGGCAATATCGCGGGGCTCGCCCGGAAACGACGGCGGGCTCGATATGACCGCGTCGAAAAGCGCACCGGGGGCAAGGGCGCCGAGGAGGTCCGAGCACACGGCCATAAAGCAATCGCCGTAACCGTTTGCCCGCGCATTTTCGGCCGCCGTCAGGGCCGCGTTCGGGTTTACGTCGACAGCCGTGACACTGGCCGCACCGGCCCGGGCCGCGGCCAGACCGAGGATTCCCGACCCCGTCCCGACATCTGCCACCCGCTTGCCGTTCAGATCCTGCCGACTGATAAAGGATGCGAAGAATTCGCTCGTAATGAAGTAACGCGGGTGAAAGACCGTCGGTCGAACAATCAGCCGAAACCCGGCCGCCCGCGTCATTCGCGTCGAGCGTCGTTTCAAGATCAAATGATACGAAAAAAAGTGAATCGCAGTGCGCAGGAGACGCCGCCACAACCTCGGTGGGACGGTTCGGTGCTCAAGCCCATAGGTGACTTCGACCAGTTCGGGGACGTCGTTCATCTCTCCCCTTGACGCGGTTGACCACCGGAAAGTCCGATTTGCTCATGCAACGGGTCCACCGGTCAACGTCTACGCGAGACCGGCCGTTGGCCGGATGGTGATGCGGGTCGCCCACCCCTGGAACCGAAGGGTTTCCTTAGTGGTTTGCTTATAGCACGTAGCGAAGGTGGTCGGCCGTCATACCTCCCGTCGTGTGCAGGGGAGGCGGGTCAGGCTGCCAATGGGCGGCGCCATGTTGAGATCATCAGTTTTTCGCACGGTCGACTTCTGCACTCGCCGCGCCTGGTGGGTGATCGTGCTCGCCCTCGTACTGGCGGCCGCATCGACCGTCTACACGGCTCGGCATTTCGCGATCAAGACCGACGTCACCGATCTATTCCCACCCGATCTGCCGTGGACGCAGCGGGCATTCGATTACATGCGGTCCTTTCCGCAGCCGGACATCCTCGTCGTGATCGACGCGCCGACACCGGAGCTGGTCGAAGAGGCGACCACCAAACTGGCCCAGGAGCTGGCGGCACGCCCCGACATCGTCCGCGCTGTCCACCAACCCCAAAGCGGCGAGTTTTTCGAGCGGAATGGCTTATTGTATCTGCCCACCGACGAGATCCGGCGGCTGACCGCCGGTCTCCTGCAGGGCGCCCCGCTTCTCCAGAAGCTTGCCTCGGATCCGAGCCTCAGGGGCAGCCTGGAGGCCCTGGGATTGGGCCTGACGGGCGTGCAGTTCGGGCAAGTCGCGCTCGACGATCTGGTGCGGCCCATGACGATGGCGGCCGACACCGTGAGCGAAGCGCTCGCCGGCCGTCCCGCGAGCTTTTCGTGGCGCGTATTAGCGAGCGGCAAGCCAGCCGAGCCGCAAGAGTTGCGCCGCTTTATCGAGGTCGAACCGGTGCTCGATTTCAGCGCGCTCGAGCCAGGACGCGCGGCGACAGATGCGATCGCGCAGACCGCCCGGGATCTACATCTGCTCGGTAATTTTCAGGCGCGGGCGCGTCTGACTGGGCTTGTGCCGATCAATGACGACGGGTTTGCGACCCTCAAGGACAATGCAGCGCTAAACGCAACCGTCTCTCTCTTCGCGGTACTCGTCATCCTCTGGCTGGCGCTGCGCTCCCCGCGGATCATTCTCGCGGTCATCGTCAGCCTGATCATCGCTCTACCCGTTACCGCAGCTCTCGGGCTGATGCTCGTCGGTGCCCTGAATTTGATCTCGGTCGCGTTTTTTGTTTTGTTCATCGGCCTCGGCGTCGATTTCGGGCTCCAGTTCTGCGTGCGCTACCGCGCCGAACGGCACGATTACGGCGATCTGCGCGCCGGTCTAAGAAGTGCAGCAAGGAAGGCCGGCGTGCCGTTGGCCCTGGCTGCGACGGCGACCGCGCTGGGGTTCGCGTCCTTTGTTCCGACGGCATATCGGGGTCTGGCCGAGCTCGGGCAGATCGCCGGCTGCGGCATGATCATCGCTTTTCTCTCCTCGATCACATTGTTGCCGGCGCTGTTGACGGTACTGCACCCGCCCGGTGAGCCTCACCCGATGGGTTTTGCAGCGCTCGCCCCGGTGGACCGGTTTCTGCAGCGCCATCGGATGCCCATCGTCCTGATGACGATCTTTGTAACGATACTTGCCTCGCCGCTGTTGCTGTTCCTGCCGTTCGATTTCAATCCTCTACATTTACGCAATCCAAAAGCCGAATCGGTCGCGACATTCCTCGAATTGCGAAAAGACCCGCAAACCGGAGCCAACGCCATCGAGATCGTCGCGCCTGACCTCGGCGCCGCGGATGCAATCGCCAAACGGCTTTCGGTACTGCCGGAAGTGGCCCAGGCTCAGACGCTGAGCTACCTCATCCCCCCCGAACAGGAACAAAAACTGGCCCTGATCCGAGATGCCTCGGAGGCGCTCAAAACCTCGATCAACCCCGCGGCGGCGTCCCCGTCTCCAAGCGACAAGGAGAACCTCGAGGCGCTGACATCGACCGCCGACCGCTTGTCGGCGATCGCCGAAAACGCACACGGACCGGGAGCCGAGGCGGCGCGGCGCCTCTCTGCCCTTTTGCAGCGTTTGGCAAAGTCGGAGCCGGCCGTCCGTATGGCCGTCGAGAAAGCGGTGGTCAGTCCGTTACGGGTCTCGCTCGATCAGCTACAGCGAGAGCTCGATCCCGAGCCAGTCACGGCCGACGCGATTCCGGCCGACCTAAAGAGAGACTGGGTAACCCCGGAGGGGCGGGCGCGCGTTCAGGTCCTGCCGGCGGGCGATCCCGACGATACGAAGGTATTGCGCAACTTCGTTTCCGCCGTATTGGCGGTTGAGCCTGACGCGACGGGCCCGGCTGTACTGCTGTTCGAAGCCGGCAATACCGTGGTGCGGGCGTTTATCGAAGCCGGCATCTTCGCGCTTGCCGCCATCGCCTTCCTGCTGTGGATCACGTTGCGCCGGCTACCCGATGTATTGTTGACGTTGGTGCCGCTGCTCGTCGCCATTGTCGTGACATTGGAGCTCGCTGTCGTTCTCGACATACCTCTGAACTTTGCCAATATCATCGCATTGCCGTTGCTGCTCGGCGTCGGCGTAGCCTTCAAAATCTATTACATCATCGCCTGGCGGAGCGGAAAAACAGCACTCGTGCAATCGACCCTGACGCGGGCTGTGATCTTCAGCGCCATGACCCAGGCCGCCGCGTTCGGCAGCCTCTGGCTGTCCAGTGATCCGGGTACCTCGAGCATGGGGAAACTGATGGCTCTGTCGCTGTTCTGCACGATGGCAGCCGCAGTGTTGTTCCAGCCGGCCCTGATGGGCCGGCCGCGGGTTCGCGCAGTGCCGCTCGAGCCGGCGTTCGAGCCGGAGCCGCAGTTCGAATTTGGCAAGGCACGGCACACGGCTGAACAGCCGGTCGATGAACTGGTCGATTAATGAGTCCGGTGCCTCGAGCCGACCCGATGCGACCGCGTGCCAGTTGGGCGCTCGACAATCTGCGGGGGTTTGTCATCCTTCTCGTACTTTCGTTTCATTCCGTCTTGGCCTACCTGGATTTCCTGCCTGCTTCGCCATTCCCGTTCGACGACCCCCCGTACCTCTGGCGCGCCTTTCCTGTGGTCGATCACCAGCGCTGGTTCGGCTTCGACCTGTTTTGTGCGTGGCAAGACGTCTTTCTGATGTCGCTATTCTTTTTTCTCTCCGGCCTCTTCGTATGGCCGAGCCTGGAGCGCAAAGGAGCCCGGATATTTCTCCATGATCGAGTGCTCCGGATTGGCGTACCGTTTGCCTTGGTCGTTACATTGCTGATGCCGTTGGCCAACTATCCCACCTACCTGCAGACCACGGCCGATCCCAGCCTCATTGGCTTTTGGCGACATTGGCTCGCATTGCCGTTCTGGCCGTGCGGGCCAATGTGGTTTCTATGGCTACTGCTGGCGGCCGATTTTGCCGCCGCCGGGCTCCACGAATACGCACCCCGCTGGGGCAGCCCCCTGATGCGAGTTTCCTCTTCCGCCGGAAGCCGTCCCGGGCGGTGCTTTGCCGGATTGCTAATCGCCTCGGCTGTCGCCTACGTCCCGCTCGCCGTCGCCTTTACGCCTTCGGCGTGGACGGCCTTTGGGCCGTTCGGCTTCCAGCTCAGCCGCCCGTTGCATTACGCGGTTTATTTCTTCGCTGGCGTCGGCATCGGCGCGTGCGGCATCGAGCGCGGCCTGTTCGCCCCGCACGGAGCGCTGGTGCGCCGTTGGGCGGTCTGGCTTGTTGCAGCGGCGGCACTGTTCCTCGTCTGGATAGCCCTGACCGCGCTGACGATGGGTGACGGCGGGCCGACCTCGCTCAGTTTGCAAATCCTCGACGATCTCAGCTTTGTCGCCGCTTGCTTTGGCAGCTGCTTTGCGGTCCTGGCTCTCGTTCTGCGGTTCGCAGGAAAACGATTACCGGGGCTCGACCCGCTCAAGCGCGACGCCTATGGCATGTATCTGGTGCACTATGTTTTTGTCGTTTGGCTGCAGTACGTCCTCCTCGGTGTCGCGCTCATCGCGGTCGCCAAGGGTGCGATCGTATTCAGCGGCACCTTGCTGTTGAGCTGGGGTACCATCGCTGTGATCCGCCGAATTTCACCGGCGGGTCAGGTCATTGGCGCGGATCGGGCGGCGGCCTCATAGCCTCGGCGACAAATTCTCCAATCCGCGCGATCGCGCGGTGCGCCTCGGGCAAAACCGGAGCGAAGAGATGCCAGACATGCGGCATGCGCGGCCAGATTTCGAGCTGGACAAGGCAGCCGGCGGCGCGCATTCGCTCAGCCATGCGCACCGCATCGTCGCGCAATACCTCGTCGCTGCCCACCTGGATAATGGTCGGCGGCAGACCCGTGGGCTCGCCGTAAAGGGGCGAGGCGTAGGGCAAACGCGGATCGGCGCCGGCGAGATAATAGCCGACAAAGCGCCGCGCCTGGTCGGCGCTCAGCAACGGATCGGCGCCAGCGTTCGCGGTAAACGAGCGACCGGTCAGCGCGAGGTCGGTCCACGGCGACACCGCAACCGCGGCGGCGGGCAGTGGTGTGCCTTCGTCGCGTAGCCGCAGCAGCAACGATAGCGCGAGCCCACCGCCCGCCGAGTCACCCATCACGGCGATTCGCCGCGGGGCGACCTCCTGCGCGAGAAGCCAGCGGTAGGCCGCAACCGCATCATCGAGCGCTGCTGGGAAGGGATATTCGGGCGCCAGCCGATAGTCGACGGACAGCACCGAGGCGCGGGCGGCAGACGCAACGCGCCAGGTCAGCTGGCGATAGAGCGACGGCGAGCCCGCGATGAAGCCGCCGCCGTGCAGGAAGAGGATGTGCCGGCCGGGTTGTGAAGCACGCGTGGCGATCCGATCCGCCCTCACTCCGCCGGCATCGACCGCGAGCGTCCGGGTACCGGGCGGCGGAACCGGCACCAGGCGTTCGGCCGCGGCAGCGCGCCGCCGCTTCTGCTCGACGGTGGCGTCATTGCGGGTGCGATGTTTGAGCATCCAACGCCCGCCCAGCCGAACGAGCTCGGCCCGAAAACTCGAACGATCTGGAATCACGCGATCGGCGCAGCGGCGAGGCTGGCTCGGGGTCCGCGAACTGTGGTAATCGCGGATGCGGCAGGTGCTTCTCTCATCGGGAGATTATCGTGCGTTTTTCGCCGCTTGTCGACCGCATCGCGGGCGAGGCAGCCGGAGCGTGGCGCGTTCACCAAGAGGGCGTGCGCCGCCGCGAGGCCGGCCACGATGTGATTTTTCTCACCGTGGGCGATCCCGACCAGGCCGCCCCCGAGGCCGTCGTCGACGCGACGATCGCGGCGCTGCGGCGAAACCGCACGGGGTATTCGCCGATCATCGGCTATCCCGAGGTGCGCGCGGCGGTCGCAGCGCGGGTGCAGCGGCGCACAGGCCGCCCGTGCAGCCCTGACAATGTCGTGCTGACACCCGGGACCCAGGGCGGGCTCTTCTGCGCGCTCAACTGCCTCGTGGGCTCCGGAGACGAAGTGATTTTACCCGAGCCGATCTACGGTCCCTATGCCGGGGTCGTCGGGGCGAGCGGTGCCCGGATGGTGAATGTCCCGTTGCAGGCGGATAGGAGATTTCATCCCGACATCGAGAGCCTGGCCCGCGCGGTGACGCCGCGGACGCGGGTGATCTGGATCAACAGCCCGCACAACCCGACCGGGGCTGTCTTTACCGCCGATGAGATCGCCGGCATCGCCGAGCTATGCCGCGAGCACGATCTGTGGCTCGTCTCCGACGAGGTCTATGAGGACTTGGCCTTTGCCAGGCCGCATGTCAGCGCGTGGTCGCTGCCGGACATGGCGGAGCGCACGATCGTCGTCTCCAGCCTGTCGAAATCGCATGCGATGGCCGGCTTTCGCTTCGGCTGGGTCATCGGGCCGCCGGCGCTGTCGCGGCATCTCTTCGATTTCCTGCTGTGCATGTATTTCGGCGGCCCCGCCTTCATTCAGGACGGAGCCATGGCCGCACTCGGCGGCGAGCTCTCCGAAGTCGCTGCCCTGCGCGAGGCTTATCGGCACCGCGCCCTTCTGCTTTCGCATATTCTTGCCGACGCCCCGAATTGTCGGGCGCTCCCTCCCGAAGGTGGCATGTTCGTGCTGTTGGACATCCGCGGCACCGGTCTCGGCGCAGAGGATTTCGCGCGAGGGCTGCTGCAGCGCGAGGACGTCGCCCTCCTCCCTTGCGACGGGTTCGGGCCGAGTGCGGTCGGTCACCTGCGCATCGCGCTGACCGCGCCGGAGCCGCGCCTCGAAGACGCCGGGCGGCGGATCGTCCGCTTTGCGCGCACGCTGGCCAGCTAGGCTAGCAGGGAGGAGATCCTCCGGGGTCGAGCCCCGGATCCTCCCTGCTCTGCGGGGAAGCTGAGGGAGAAAAATCGTTTCGCGGCGCCGCCCAGGCGGAAAACGTTTTCTATCTCAATTGCTTGTGAATCAAATGCCGCGTCAACACAGCCGCCGGCAGGGAATTTTTGACGATCCTTTGACAAGACACGGTTTTCGGGTCGACCGAGGGCCGGATCCCAGTCGATCAGGTCAGATTATGCGATTATCGTAATATTGTGCCATACTGATCAGGATTTGTCAATTCTGGATTTATGTCGAGCCCGAGATCGAGGATCGGGGCGCTGTGGGTGATCCAGCCTGAAGAGATCAGATCGACACCGGTGGCGGCGACGGCGGCGGCAGTTTCGGGGCTGATCCGGCCCGAGGCTTCGGTGACGGCGCGGCCGTCGACCATCGTGACCGCGCGGCGCAGGGTCTCGGGCGTCATGTTGTCGAGCAGCACCGCATCGACACCGGCTTCTAATGCCTCGGCGAGCTGGTCGAGGGTGTCGACCTCGAGCTCGATCTTGACGAGATGTCCGGCGTGCCGCTGTGCTCGCTCAAGCGCTGCCCGCACCCCGCCTGCGAGCGCCACGTGGTTGTCCTTGATCAGCATCGCGTCGTCGAGCCCGAAGCGGTGGTTGGCGCCGCCGCCCAGCCGCACCGCCTGCTTTTCCAGAGCCCGCAGCCCCGGTGTCGTCTTGCGGGTGCACACAATCTTGGCGTTGTAGCCGGCGATCGCGTCGGCTAAGCCCCGCGTCGCCGTGGCGATACCCGACATTCGGCAAAGGAAATTAAGCGCGGTGCGCTCGGCGCCGAGCACCCCCCGCGCGCGGCCGCTGATCCGGGCAACCGTCTCGCCGCTCGCTATCTGGGCGCCATCTTCGCACAGCTGCTCGATCCGCAATGTCGGGTCGACAAGTTCAAAAGCGAGGAGTGCAGCCTGGAGCCCGGCGACGACGCCCGGCTGGCGCGCCGCGATCACCGCCTCGACCGTCGCCTCGGCCGGAACGATCGCGTCGGTCGTAATGTCGCCGGCTCTGCCGAGATCCTCGAGCAATGCCGCCCGGACAACGGGCTCGATTATCAACCGCATTATCGACATGCCCCTCACCCTCCCGCTGACGCGGGCCCCTCCCTCTCCCCGCTTCCGCGGGGCGAGGGACGCTTTCTCCCTCGCCCCGCTTGCGGGGAGAGGGTTGGGGTGAGGGGCGCTGCGAGGCAGCGGGCACGGCACATTAGTTCAGCCCATCGCCAGCATGCGCTCTACGGTGCGGCGAGCCCGCTCGGCGATCGCCGGGTCGACGGTGACCTCGTGGGTCATCGCTTCGAGGCTGTGGCGGATCTTCGGCAGCGTGATCCGTTTCATGTGCGGGCAGAGGTTGCAGGGCCGCACGAATTCGAGATCGGGATATTGCAGCGCGACGTTGTCGCTCATCGAGCACTCGGTCAGCAGCACCACACGGGGCGGCCGCTCCTTGCCGACATAGTCGGCCATCGCCGCGGTCGAGCCGCTGAAATCGCATTCGGCGATGACCTCGGGCGGGCATTCGGGATGAGCCAGCACGATGATCCCCGGATGGCTCTCGCGCAGGCTTCTGATGTCCTCGGGCGTGAAGCGCTCGTGCACCTCGCAATGTCCGCTCCAGGCGATGATCTCGACCTTGGTCTGCGCCGCGGTGTTGCGGGCGAGGTATTCGTCGGGCAGCATGATCACGCGGGGTACCCCGAGCCCTTCGATGATCTTCCTCGCGTTGCCCGAGGTGCAGCAGACATCGGACTCGGCTTTCACCGCGGCTGAGGTGTTGACATAGGTCACGATCGGCACACCGGGGTGGCGCTCGCGCAATAGCCGGATGTCGGCGGCGGTGATCGAGGCGGCGAGCGAGCAGCCGGCCTCCAGATCCGGGATCAGCACTGTCTTCTGCGGGTTCAACAGCTTTGCGGTCTCGGCCATGAAGTGAACGCCGGCCAGCACGATCACGTCGGCATCCGTGCGTGCTGCCTCGCGCGCCAACGCCAGGCTATCGCCGACGATGTCGGCGACTGTGTGGAAGATGTCCGGGGTCTGATAATTGTGCGCCAGGACGACCGCGTTGCGTTCGCGCTTGAGCCGCAGGATGGCGGCGACGTCATCGGCGAGAATTCTCCATTCGAAGGGCGGGATGTGCCGCTCTACCCGCCGGTAGAGCTCGGGCATCGGCAACGGGGCGGTGGGGGTCTGGGAAGCGGTCTGGAGCATCGTTATCTCCTGTTATACTCAATATGAGCATTACCAGCGTCTGGAAAAGCCGGGCGAATTTCGCCCGGCTACCGAATTATGCTAAGTATGAGAATAAGCGCCGAAAGCCGGCTGTCAAGATACTGTCACACGGCGCGCGGCGCGCAGCCGCAGCCCCGGTGCCGGACGCTCGAGCACGACCTCGCGCCGGAAGCGCACGAGCCGCGCCGGCCGGCCGCCGGTCTCCGCGCTGATCCCGCCGGTTTCCTCGACCAGGCCCTGGTGCTCGACGAGACGCCGGAAATTCTGCTTGTGCAGGCGCACTCCTGACAGCGCCTCGACCGTGCACTGCAGCTGCAGCAGCGTGAAGGCGGGCGGCATCAGCTCGAACACCACGGGCCGGTATTTGATCTTGCCCCGTAGCCGGCCGATCGCGGTGGCGAGGATCCTGCGGTGGTCGGCCGCCATCGGCACGCCGAATGCCGGGCCATCTGCCGACGGTATCGGATGGCCGAGATCGCGCCAGCGCTCCTGGATCAGCCCCGCCTCGTAGAGCAGCTCATAGCGCTCGAGGACGAGCTCTTCGTTCCAGGAGCGGGCGAAGGCAAGGCCGACCCTCTCCTCGCGCAACCGCCGCTCAGCCGCACCCACCCCTTCTCCCGCCCATTGGTTCAGCCTCGCCTCGAGCGGCGGAAGCGCCGCAGGCCTGCCGGCGCGCCAATCTTCCCACGGAAAATACCGGTACCAGCTATGCCAGTCCGCTTCGGCCTCGCCACCCGGCCGCGCTTCGCGCACCAGCGCAAGATAGGCCACCGTCAGCGCGCGGCCGGCCCGCACGTCCTCGACGCGGTCACGATCGCCGAAAGTGTAGAGCTGCTCGACATAGCCCAGCTTCTGAGCCGTCTGCCGCTCGACCCAGGCGCGCAGCCCAACCTCGAGAGTGCGATGCTCGACCTCCAACGGGCCGGATGGGAGCGCTTCCAGGGGGTCGTCCCCGAGGCGCACGGTCAGCACACGCGGCTCGGCGATCGTCGCGGTTACGATCACCGCGCTGAGCCTGACCGCCAGTGCTGCCCGATGCCCACCCCGGCGCGGGATCGTCCGCGGGCTCAGCGCGGCGGCATGTTCTCCGGTTTGCTCCATGCGTCAGGCTCGCCCCTGGGGTGCATCCGACGCATTCTAACACCCTTGGGTTCCCACCTCACTCTCAGCCGCCGCCCGCGGGGAGAGAAGCACGGACCATTATGCGACAGGACGGATCACGGCTTATGTTCTCTGCCAGTGTTGTGGCTAACCCTGGCGAGGAGCATCCGAAGGCGCGGCATGGCCAGAACCCTCCAAGCGGCCGCACTGCCCCCAGTTGAAACTCGGCAACTGCCCGCCGCCACGACACTCGCGGCTCTCGGTATCGTCTATGGGGATATCGGCACCAGCGCACTCTACGGGTTCAAGCAAGCCGCGGAGGCCGGCGGAACACCCTCGCCCGAAACCGTCGTGGGCATCGTGTCGGTGATCCTCTGGTCACTGATCGTGATTGTTTCGCTCAAATACGCCATCCTGATCTTGCGCGCCGACAATCACGGCGAAGGCGGAATTGTAGCGCTTTTGGCCCTCCTCGATGTCCGGCACGCCCCCCGCGGAAGCCTGCGCGCATCGCTGCTGATTATCGGGTTGATCGGCGCGGCGCTGCTTTATGGCGATGGCGTGATTACGCCCGCGATCTCGGTGCTCAGCGCCGTCGAAGGTCTCAAGCTCGACGCACCCCAGCTCGCGCCCGTTGTCGTTCCGATCAGCGTCGCGATCCTAGTCGGCCTGTTCCTGGTGCAACGCAAGGGAACCTCGTTCATCGGCAACATCTTCGGGCCGGTGATGCTGCTCTGGTTTGTTATGATCGGCCTGCTCGGCCTACTCGGCATCATCGGGGCACCCGGCATTCTGAGCGCACTCAGCCCGCATTATGCGCTGATCTATCTAATTCATGTGCCGCCGGGCATCGGTTTTGCAGTGCTCGGCGCGGCCTTCCTCGCGCTCACCGGCGCGGAGGCGATGTATGCCGATATGGGGCATTTCGGACGCCTGCCGATCCGCCTCGGCTGGTTCACCGTCGTTTTTCCTGCTCTGGTGCTTAACTATCTCGGTCAGGGAGCGCTGCTGCTGGCCAACCCTCGTGCCATCGAGAACCCGTTCTACCTGCTGGCACCCGGATGGGCGCATTACCCGATGGTGGCGTTCGCGACGGTGGCCACCGTCATCGCCTCGCAGTCCATCATCTCGGGCGCGTATTCACTGACCCAGCAGGCGATCCAGCTCGGCTTTCTGCCGCGCATGCGCGTGCTGCACACCGCCAGCGGCGAGAAGGGTCAGATCTACATGCCATTCGTGAACTGGCTGCTCGCCGCCGGCACGCTCGGGGCGGTAATCACCTTCGGCTCCTCCGATGCGCTCGGCGGCGCCTACGGCATCGCCGTCTCAATGCTGATGGCGATCACCACCGTGCTGGCGGCGCTCGTCGCCCTGCAATGGGGCTACAACCCGTTCACCGTTGCGGCCGTGAACGGATCGCTGCTCGTCGTCGAACTTGTCTTCGTCGCCGCCAACGCAACAAAGCTGCTCGCGGGCGGCTGGTTTCCCCTCCTCTTGGCCGGAGTCATTGCATTCCTGATGCTGACCTGGCGAACGGGATACGCGCTGCTCGAGCAACAGCGTTCCAGACTACGACAGCGCGAGGACGAGTTTGTCGCCTGGGTGCTCGAAAATCCGCCTATCCGGCTGCCGGGTGCGGCTGCGATCTTTACGGCGTCGAGCTCGGGGATACCGCTAGCCCTGACCCACCACCTGCGCCACAATCGCGTCCTGCACGAACGAATATTGCTGGTCTCGACCACCAGCACCGGCGCGCCCCGCGTCGACCCGTCCGAGCGCGTACAGCTCGTCCCCGTCGGCGCCGGCATCACCCGGGTTATCCTGCTTTTCGGATATATGGAGCATCCCAACGTCATGGAGGGATTGAGGTTCGCCTGCCATGACCATGCTCTGCGGGGCATCGATCCGGAGCAGATCACCTATTATTTTCGCCGGGTGATGGTTGTCGCCAGCGGCAAGGTATCAGGCATGGCGGTGTGGCGCGGGCGGCTCTTCGCGGCAATGCATCTCAACGCCAATCTTCCCGCAGCCTATTTTGGCGTGCCCCCGGCGCAGGTGGTAGAGGTCGGGCTCGAAGTCGAAATCTGACTGAGGTCGCGCCCGCCCTCGGCCGCCAGTGGAATTTGCGGCGGCCGAGAGGCCGGTGGTCCCGAAGGCCGCCTGCGACGTGCAATTCTGCGCTGCCGAGATCGAGCTGCCACCCAAGCGAGATTATCTATCAGCCGGGCCACCGCGGCGCGTGGGTGCTCAAGAGAGTTTTTGCAACGTCTCGACCCCGGGCGGGCGTGCTAGGCTCGCTGCGGAGACCAGGTCGAGGGAAGCCGATGCCGACAAATAGGCTGGGGTTTGCGCTGATCAGCTGCGCCATATTTGGGCTGCTCGCCAGCCCCGCGATTGCGCAGCAAAGCGGCGGCGTGCTGAAGTTCTTCCACCGTGACAGCCCGGCGAGCGCCTCGATCCACGAGGAGGCGACGATTTCCTCGGTCGCGCCATTCATGGGCGTCTTCAACAATCTCGTTTTGTTCAAACAGGACGAGAAGCAGAACCGGCTTGATTTGATCGAGCCCGAACTTGCCGAAAGCTGGTCGTGGAATGAAGATTTCACACGGCTCAGCTTTCGCCTGCGCCACGGCGTCAAATGGCACGACGGCAAGCCCTTCACCGCCAATGACGTCAAATGCACCTGGGACATGCTGCTCGGCAAATCCGCCAACGCGCTGCGGCTCAACCCGCGCAAGGCTTGGTACCGAAACCTCGAAGAGGTCACGGTCGACGGCGAGGATGCGGTGACTTTCGCGCTCAAACGAGCGCAGCCGGCCTTTCCGATGCTGCTCGCGAGCGGGATGTCGCCGGTCTACCCGTGCCATATCCCGCCGCGCGAAATGCGCACCCATCCAATCGGCACCGGCCCGTTCAAGTTCGCCGAGTTCAAGCCGAACGAATACATCCGTGTGATCAAAAATCCCGAGTATTGGAAGGCGGGACGACCCTATCTCGACGGCATCGAATGGACGGTGATCCCGAACCGCTCGACCCAGACGCTCGCCTTTATCGCCGGCAAGTTCGATATGACCTTTCCGTACGAAGCCACCGTGCAATCGATGCGCGACATTAGGAGCCAGGCCCCCGAGGCGATCTGCGAACTCACCCCGGTACCAGTCGCCTTCAATCTGCTGGTCAACCGCGACGCTCCGCCCTTCGACAATCCGGACATCCGCCGGGCGATGCAGCTGACGATCGATCGCAAGAGCTTTGTCGACATCCTTCTCGAGGGACAGGGCGATATCGGCGGCGCGATGCAGACGCCCCCCGGCGGGCTCTGGGGTCTACCGCCGGAGGTTCTCGCAACATTGCCGGGCTACGGTCCAGATGTGGCGAAGAACCGGGCCGAGGCGCGCAAACTGATGGAGAAATATGGTTACCGGCCCGACCAGCGGCTTCCTGTTAAAGTCGCGACCCGCAACATCGCCCAATACCGCGACCCGGCGGTGATCCTGATCGACCAGCTGAAGGAGATCTACATCGACGGCGAACTCGATGCCGTCGAAACCGTCAACTGGTTTCCCAAGATCGCGCGCAAGGACTTCATGGTCGGCGCCAATTTGTCGGGGTCGGGGGTCGACGACCCCGACGCCTATTTCTATGAGCATTACGCCTGCGGCTCGGAGCGCAACTACACCAATTACTGCAACCCCGAGCTCGAGAAGATGTACGAGCAGCAGTCGATCGAGCCCGACCAGGCAAAGCGCAAGAAATCGGTCTGGGAGATCGACCGCCGGCTGCAGGAGGACGGCGCCCGGCCGATCATCTTCAATTACCGCCTTGGCACCTGCCATTACCCGCGGGTGCACGCAATCACGGTGATGACCAACAGCCTCTTCAACGGCTGGCGCCTCGACAACGCCTGGCTCGGGCAATAGCCGACAGCCCAGTGCTCAGACCCAAACACAAAATTACAGCCTCTTCGTCTTGGGTACTGCCGTCCGGTTCAGCTTTTGCTTCAGCCCCTCCACAACCTCCGGTCCCCCGTGGCCGGACTTTGTGCAGTCGTCAGCAGCACTATCGTTTGGCGGTAGCGAAAAGAGGACAAGGGCGGGCATGGACGAAATAGGGCTATCCCGGGTGCACTATCTGATTGCATCTGAGCACCAGCTCCCGAGTCGGTGTTCCTCAAATTCGATATGTTATAGTCTCGTCGCGGACGGCCGGCGAGGTCCGGTGCCGTCAGAGCCCGAGAGGAGGACCTGGCGATGGGTTGGCTCGATGGTCAGGTGGCGCTGGTTACGGGCGGCGGCTCGGGGATTGGCCGAGCCGTAGTGGCGCGGTTCATCGAAGAGGGCGCCCGCGTCGGGGTCCTGGACCGCGTCTCCGACAGAGCCGCGGGGCTGCGGTCGGAGTTTGGCGACTTGGTGATTGCCCTTACCGGGGACGTGGCTCAGCTCGCCGACAACAAGCGGGCCGTTGCCGACACCGTGGCCGCCTTTGGCCGCCTCGACATCTTTGTCGGCAATGCCGGGGTTTTCGACGTCTACGCTCCATTGGCCGAATTTTCGGAAGAAGAGCTCCCGAAGGCCTTTGACGAACTCTTCGGGGTCAACGTCAAGGGGTGCTTCTTCGGCGCGAAAGCCGCCTTGCCGGAGCTGATCAAGACCGAAGGCTCGATGGTGTTCACCGCGTCCGTGGCGGGCCTGAACTCAGGCGGCGGCGGAACCCTCTATACCGCGTCGAAGCATGCTGTGGTCGGGCTGATCCGGCAACTTGCGGTCGAAGTCGGACCGCGTGTCCGAGTGAATGGCGTCGCCCCGGGCGGCACGATCACCGATTTGCGCGGTCTGGCGGTGCTGCGCCAGGACGATCGCTCGCAATTTACCGATCCCGGCACCGAGGACCGGCTGCGCGGCGGCAACCCGCTGCAAATCGCACTTCAGCCGCCCGATCTTGCCGGGGCCTATGTCTTCTTGAGCTCGAGGAACAACGCCAGAGGCATCACCGGCACCATCCTGACCGTCGACGCCGGCGCGATGCTGCGCGTGCCGCGCCGCAGCCAAGCAAACCAATGAGGAGCCAGCCGATGGAAACCGATATGCTGGGGTTGGTCGACGCCGAGAAGGGTTTGGTCAGTCGCCGCATATTCATCGAGCCGGAGCTCTACGAGCAGGAGCTGGAGCGGATCTTCGCCCGCTGCTGGCTTTTCCTGTGCCATGAGAGCCAGATCCCGCAGCCCGGCGACTTCTTTACCACTTACATGGGCGAGGACCCGGTTCTGGTCATCCGTGACACGCAAGGCCAAGTCGGCGCTTTTCTCAACGTCTGCCGCCATCGCGGTAATCGCTTATGCCGCGCCGAGTTCGGCAATGCCGCGAGCTTCACCTGCGCCTATCACGGCTGGACCTACCGCAATGAC
>Ga0209217_1000081_pt1 | contig 19932 bp, 15 predicted proteins | sample JacPinW_OM3H0_M2_FD_187957 | JGI IMG/M metagenome (GOLD analysis project Ga0209217, IMG submission 187957) | Forest soil microbial communities from Algoma, Ontario, Canada - Jack Pine, Ontario site 1_JW_OM3H0_M2 (SPAdes) (version 2) | ecosystem: Environmental > Terrestrial > Soil > Boreal...
GGCGAGCGGCACGCCGAAGAGGATGATCCAGAACGTCTTGTCGACGACCAGCAAACCACTTTGCAGCTGATCCCTTGCGAGGAAGGCGGCCGGGATCACGAGCGCCGCCATGTCGTAGGCGAATGCATAGGGTGTGGCGAGGAGCATCGCGGCCGACAATATTGCCGCCTTCAGCGAATAACTCGTGTGAGACCGCCAGGTGATCCACACGGCAATCGCGGCGCAGAGTGTCGCTGCTCCTTGCGCCACCCAAGCCAGTGCGGATCCGCCGTGCAAAGCATGGATCACGCCGTAAACCGTTTGGAGATAGCTCCAGTTTTCGGTCGGACCGGCCAAGCTAAGCCCGGCTTGGGCGAGAAGCTGTCGAGGAAATGCTTCCCACGCGCCGATCCCGAATGCGGCGATCGATATGCCGGCGAGGACGATAATCGTCGCCGTGGCGCTGACGATGGAGCGCCACTGATGAGACGCGATCAGCGCCACCGGAAGTAATATGCCGAATTGCGGCTTGTAGCTGAGCAACCCCATGAAGATGCCCGCCACCCAAGGCCGACGCTCCAGCAACAATAGCGCAGCGCCGATCAATGCAGCGGTCAAAAAGCCGTTCTGCGCGGCGAGAAAATTCCATGCGGTAAACGGTGCGGCAAGCGCCAGGGCGATCGCCGGGCGCCGCCGCACGATCAGATAGACGACCGCGAGGCAGACCAGCAAGGTCGCCAGGTCCCAAGTGATGAACGCCCAGCGATACGGCATCGCGGCAAAAGGCGCCAGGATCAGAAAGAATGTCGGGGGATAGGGCCAGTACGGGTAATCAAAGGCCGTCGGCCCGAACAGCGCCGCGTGGACCTTGGCGAGCTCGGCCGGGTCGTACAATGCGGCAGCGTTCCCGTGAAGCGCCTGGATCCCGGCCGCCCAGGCGTTGGCGAAATCGGTGTAGATCGGCAGCCCATTGCCGTTAACGATCCATGTTCCCGCCCGGTAAAGAATGACGAAGTACAACAAATAAAGGGCGGCCAGCGCGTAGCCGAACGACTGCAGCCACCAGCCGGTGAAGATATCGACCGAACGCCGGGATTTGCCGACGGGAGCGGTTCCCGTATGAAGGTTGTCGAGGGTGTCAGTCACGATCCACCGCCGACTCAATTTCCGGCGGCGGCGTTTCTCTCAAAGATATTTCGCCATCTTGGTGCCACGATGGAGGGGTATGGTTTATGCGAGGATGGCGGAGTGTCGCCGGTACCACGAGCCGGCGCAACCGGGCGTCGCTAGAACGGAAAGAGGGCGGCCCGGCAAAATTCCCCTGCGATCTCCCTGCTAGAGCGCAAAAAGCTCCCTGCTCGACATTGCCGGAAAACAGGAAATACTTCGTAAGTATCTGATCCAAAATATATTTTCCGCCATGACCGGACCGCTTCCCGGCCCCAACAGGAAATTTCTCCCTGCTAGCAGGGAGGTCGCGCATCTGAGCTGCGCCGAGATGCTAGGCGGGCGGCGGCCTCCTGCGGTGGATCACGGCGTAGGGGTCGGCATAGACGCGCTCCCACCCGGGCAGATGGTCGAGGAGGCCTGCGGCCGAGCTCTGCGGCTCGAGCAAGGTCCAGGCGACGGTGTAACGGTCGAGCAGATCGGGCAGCCACCCGCCGACAGCACTCGACGCCGCGACGTAGCGCTGCAGAAACGCATCGCCGTAGAGGTCGGCGCGGCCGTCGACAAAGGTCGGAATGGCGACGAGCATCAGATAGCCGCCGAAGCGGACCGAATTGAAGACATGCCCGCTGAGCCCCGCCTCGCGCGCGGCCTCTACGGCGGCCACCGGGGCGACGTCGGCGCGCGGGGCGATGCCGCGCCGGTCGAGCGCCGATGCCGTTGCGAAAAACCCGAGCGCGATTACCGCCGCCGATGCTGCGGTCGCGGCAAGCGGTCTGGCCGCTCCACCCCGCCCGCCGCGCCTCGTCGGCGAGCCGTCTTTGGAGGGCGATGCCGGACCCAGCTGCTTGGCGAGCGGGACGGCGATAAGGAGCGGCGCGATGATCCCCAGCAGCTCCTTGTTGCGGACATGGGTCAGCGCCAGGTAGAGCAGCAGCAGCACCATCAGCGTGCGTAACCACGGCAATCGCAGGCCTAACGAAAAACCGCCCAGTATCGCCAGCCCGATCCATACCTCGATCGCGTCGAAATGCCCGAAATCGACACTCTGCCACTCGGAGATCGACCCGGTCGCGAACCCCATCTGAAGTAGGTGCAGCGGCAAGGTAACAAGATCGATCCCGTTGGGCGACATCAGCGCGGCGAGGGCGGACAAGGCGAGAAAGACGCCCCAGCCTCGCAATGTCGGGAGCCGACCCGGGCCCGGTGCTTCGAGCACCGCCTCTGCGGCGAGGAGCCCAGCGAACAGCAGGCCGACGACAAAGCCGCCGTGCAGGTTGCACCACAGGGTCATCACCGGCAGCAGCGCCAAAGACGGGAGGCGGCCCTCGTCGCGCGCCCTGATCACGCCAGACATCCATATCACCAGCAGCGGAAGGGCCAGCACATGGGGGCGGGCGAGCAAATGCGACTCGGTCAGCAGGAACGCCAATGCGGCGCCAATTGCGGCGCGGCGCGACCCGAGCGAGCTCTGCAATGCGCGGGTCAAGAGCGCGAAGGCGACGGCAGTCGCCAAAGCTGTCGCGGCGATCACGCCGCCCCACCCAAGCCAATCGTAGAGCGCGGCAAATACGATCTCGGCCAGCCATTCGTGGGGGACCCAAGTCCCGCCCTGGAAGGTGTGGGAGAAAGGGTCGTGGAACGGCAGCGCGCGGTGCTCGATTATCCAGCGCCCGATCACGATGTGCGATAGCGTGTCGCCGTCATTGAGTAGGTTGACGGCGGCACTTACCGCGACGGCATAGGCCCCCAGGCCGACGAGCAGCGGGACGAGCCGTATGCGCGCCTGCCATGCGTCGGGCGAACCGCGATCGTGGAGGCCAGCCCTGCCGAGGGCTGTTACAGAGGGCATCCAGCGTCTACCGGCTCCGCCGGGGCCGGCCTCGTTCAGTCAGCGCCGGTCGGGGTGCCGGAGGCGGGCGCGGTGACGGTAGGGCGTGGGGTGAAGGGCGGACGCGTGTCGGAGCCTTGCACCGCCGTTCTGAGGCGATCGCGTCCGCGCGCCAGGTGCGAGCGCACCGCGCCGACCGATGTCCCCATCGTCTCGGCCGCCTCGTTGTAGGATTTGCCCTCGACACCGATCAGCAGGACCGCCGAGCGCTGATTGCTGGGGAGGCGGCGGAGTGCCGCATAGAGGTCGCGCAGGATCAGCCGCAGCTCGCTCGAGCCGGTCGCCGGTCTCGATTGGTCTGCGGCAATGTGCTGTAGTGCGGCAGCCGAGCGGTTCGATCTCGTCACCCCGGCAAGGAAGCGGTTGCGCATGACCGTGTACAGCCAGCCGCGCAGATCGGTATTCGGCTCCCACAAATGGGCGTTGGCGAGAGCCTGCACGACGGTATCCTGGACGAGATCGTCGATGTCGGCCTTCTCGCGGTGCCAGCGGCGTGCAGCACGGCGTAGGAACGGAATTTCGTCTTCGATCCGTCGCGCGAAACCCGGATCCGCCTTTTGCCGGGGGTGCGGTTGCGCAAGAATTGGATCGCTCTCGGCCCCGTCAGACGCCGGGCTCGCCAAGAGGGTCGCGTCGAGCAAGCCGCTCCCGCTGCCTCCAAGTAATTCTCTGGATGCCACGGTATGTTTACTTCGCCACTTTTCGATCGCCGAGCGCGGGAGATTGACTAGGCGCACGAGTGCGAGGTGCACCCGCACATTCCAGTATTTATCCCTTGACGGGTTTTTGACGGGTTTTTGACACAAAGGCAAGAAAAATTTTACCAAGAGTCATCAAATCAGTAGCGGATGGTTAACAGGGCAGCCGAACGCCGTCCGGCGGGGCTAAGAAATTACAAGTCTCGGGGAAATAATTGGCTTTTGCACCAGGCCTTTAGTCCACTCGGATCTAAGGGGGCAGCTCAATTCGACAACCGCGAACCCAAAAATCGCCAAATTCGTATTGCATCTTGGTGTGACATCGGTGATGGGAACGGACCGTCGTGGCGAAGTGTCATTTCAACCTGACGGCGAGATTTCGCTGTAGACTCGCTGCAGGTGCAGCGATAGCCGATCGCTGACACAACTGCTAATTGCGACTGGCGGCGGGCCGGGCATCGGCTCGGGCTGGCGGCGCCTGCTGGCGAACGTGCACCACGGCTATATCGTCGGCGTAAAGCCGTCGCCAACCCGGCAAATGATCGAGCAGCACCACGGCCGGGGTCTTGGCGCCGAGCAGAGTCCAGGCGATATGGTACTCTGTGAGCAGTTGCGGTAGCTCGTCGCTCGCAACCGAAACCGCCTCGGCATAGCGTTTGATGAAGGCGTCACCATAGAAGTAACGCCCGTCGATGAACGGCGCGACGCCAGAGAAGATCAAATAACCGCCAAAGGCATAGTCGTTGAAGACCGGGCCTTCGATATGGTGCTCGGCGACGGCGGCGAGGGCCGCGGCCGGGGTGATCGCGTCCCCGTCACGGGCGATGCCGCCGCCCAGCGCCACGGCGCTCAACCCCAGCACCATCGCTCCGGCGAGGGCAACGCCGAGCGGGCCCGCCGGCTTGGCGAGTGCCGCCATCGCGCGATCGAGGAACGAAACCTGATGCCCGGAGCGCCTGGCGAGCTGCGCGCCGAGTGCGGGCGCCAGCAGCAGCGGCCCGACCAACCCCAAAAGCTCGGCGTAGCGGCCGTGTCGCAGCGCCATGTGCAACAGCAGCAGCAACATCGGGATGCGCGTCAGCGGAAGCCGCCAGCCGCCCGAGAGGGCGGCCAGGAGGAAGGCCATGATCCACACCTCCAGCGGCTGAAACTGCTGGAAGTTCGGGCTCTGCCATTCGTTGATCAGGCCGAGGGTGCTCATCGTCGCGAGGTCGATCGGCAGGAGCAAGCCCGCAAGACCGAACGGCGTGATCAGCGCCGCCCCGACCGATAATGCGATGAAGAGCCCCCAACCCCGCAGCGCGGCGCGCCGCGCGCGCCGATCCCGGGCGGCGAGCAGCGCCTCTCCGGCGAGCAGTGCAGCGAGCCCGAGCCCGAAGATGTAGCTGCTGTGGAGATTGGCCCACAACGTCATCAGCGGCACGAGCCACAAGGGCGGGGCGCGATCCGCGCCGCGGGCAGCGACGAGTTCCGAGGCCCACCAGACGAGAACAGGCAATGTCAGCACGTGGGGACGCGCCAAGAGATGCGGCAGCACGAGCAGCGTTGCCAGCACGGTCGCGATCAGTGCCTGCGCCGGCATCAGGCTGCGCAGCAGCGCCCGCAACAACATGGTCAATGCTGCGGCGAGGCTGAGCGCCGTCGCTGCGACCAACGCCCCCCAGCCGAACCGGTCGTAGAGCCAAGCAATGCCGAGTTCGGCGAGCCACTCCGGAGGCGCAAACGGCGCACCCGGCATCGAGAATGAGAACACGTCGAAGCGCGGCACCTCTCGATGCGCAATGATCCACCGCCCGACGGCGATGTGCCAGTAGGTGTCGGGGTCACCGAGCACCGCACGGGCCGCGAACAGCAGCGGTACATAAACCGCGAGACCGAAGATCAGCGGCAGCGAGAGACGCAAACTCCTGCGGCGGTATGCCGAGGTCGCGATGTCCGCCATATTCGTCCGGCTGAGCTTTGAGACCCGAGGACGCGGCAGGGTAATTCGCGGACAGGGCGTTTTCCATGGTAAACGCGGGACCCCGGTAATCGCCTGGCAGGGGCGGTTATCCCTTCCTTAAAGGTTGCGCATCAGGCTGAACGCGCCATGACTGCGCCTTTCGCGATACACCTCGTGCCGGTCGCCGGGTTCACCGGTTTGATGGCGGTGGCTGCGTTCGAGGATCTCCGCCGGCTGGTCATCCCCAACCGGTTGACCCTGGCGTTGTGCGTCCTTTGGCCTTTTTATCTCGCGATCGCGCCGAACCTCGGTCTGGCGTCGGGCGGGCTTGCTGCCGGTTGCGCAGCGGCGGTCTTTGTCGTCGGCGCTCTGTTGTTCGCTCGCGGACTGATCGGCGGTGGTGACGTCAAGCTGCTGGCGGTTGCGACACTGTGGGCTGGTCCCGCCGCAACCCCGGCGCTTCTCATCTGGACCGGGCTCCTGGGCGGGCTGTTGAGCCTCGCCCTTCTAACCCCGCTGCGAATGGTGCTACCGGGTCCGGTCGGCGCCGCCGCGGACGACGCTCACCCAATTGCCGTCCCTTACGGCATTGCGATCGCGGCCGCCGCGATCATCGTCACGATTCCCCCCAACTTCAGCTGGTAGCAAGCAAATGCGCATACGCACCCTGGTCCTATTTCTCGCCGCCGTGGTGCTCGCCGGCGGCACCGGAATGCTGGTCCGATCCTTCCTGGCGCAAAAGACCGCGGAGGTCGAAGCCGCACCGCTGGCACGCGCCGCCGCACCGCAAAAATCGGTGCTCGTCGCGCGCAACGCCATCACCCGTGGCCAGATCCTGAAACCGCAGGATTTCTCGTGGCAGGTTTGGCCCGAAGGCGGGATCGACCGCAACTACATCCAGTTCGGAACCCGGCCGGCCGAAGCGTTCACCGGCTGGGTCTCGCGCGACCCGTTCGCCGCAGGCGAGCCGATTAGCGAAGCTAAGATCGTCTCGCCGGGCAGCCGCGGCTTTCTCGCCGCAGCACTGGCTCCCGGCATGCGCGCGGTCTCGGTACCGGTCACCGCGACCTCCGGCATCTCCGGCTTTGTCTTCCCGGGTGACCAAGTCGACATTCTGATCACCCACATGCCGCTCTCCGGCAACAACAACGAAGCCCAACACCGCGCGTCCGAGACGGTACTGCACGACGTGCGCGTGATCGCGGTCGATCAAAAGCTCGACAGCAAGGGTAACGAAGCGCTTGTTGCCCATACCGCGACGCTCGAGGTCACACCAAAGCAGAGCGAGATCATCGCGGTCGCAACCGAGATGGGCAAGTTGTCGCTCAGCCTCCGCAGCCTCGCCGTCGCCGAGGAAAAATCGCCGGCCGATTCTGCCGGCGGGGGCGAGCGAGGAACGTTCACGCTCGACAGCGAAGTCAGCCAGCTGTTAACCACACGTGGAAACTCTGGCGCGGGTGGCGTGACGGTATTGCGCGGAAATAGCAAATCGGGTTAGAGTGGAACCTCGAAATGCGTTTCGAGGTTCGCGATGCGCTTGTTGCCGCTCTCCGGCATTGCCGGATCCGTCATCTTCGTGGCGCTTGCAGTCTCTCTGGGCGCAGCCGAGGCGCAGGCGCCGGCTGCTGCGCCGCGCGGCACCGTTGTCGCACCGCCGCCGGCTGATAATCCGGCGCCGGCCGAGCCGCGGGCGGCGCGCGGCACCGGCGCCGCGCAGATACCGGCGAATGGCGGGCGGATCGTGCTCGAAGTCAACAAGGGCACGCTCGTCCGCCTGAGTGGACCCGCCGCTACCGTCTTCGTCGCCAATCCGGACATCGCCGATGTCCAGGTCAAGTCACCGACGCTCGTCTATATCAGCGCCAAGGCTCCGGGAGAGACCGTCATCTACGCCGTCGACGCCGCGGACAGCGTATTGCTGAACGCGCCGATCCTCGTCGAGCACGATTTGTCGCGGCTGCGCTCCTCGCTCCGACAGCTGGCGCCGGGAGAGCGGGTCTCGGCCGACTCGGTCGACGGCAATCTCGTGTTGAACGGGGTGGTGTCGGACGCTGGGAAGGCGAACAAGGTCCAGGCGCTCGCCGCTTCGATCGCCAGCGAGGTCAAGGGGGCGCAGGTGATCAATCGAATGACCGTCGCCACCCCGAACCAGGTCAACCTGCAGGTCCGCATCTCCGAGGTGAATGTTACGAAGCTGAACGAGATCGGGGTCAACTGGCAGAAGATCGGCTCGACAATAAAGTTCGCAACCAACAACCCGGTGACAATCGCGGGCGAATTGACAAACTCGATTACTGCCGGAACATTCGCTACGACCACCAACGCGAACTGTCTGTTGACCGGCAAGGGATGCTTGGAGTCTACCAACGCGACGCTCAGCGCCCTCGAGCAAGAGGGGTTCATCACGGTCTTGGCAGAGCCGAACCTGACCGCGATGTCCGGTCAGACCGCGAGCTTTCTCGCCGGCGGCGAATTTCCGGTGCCGATCTCCGGCTCCTCGGCCGCAACCGGGGGTTTCCCGACCATCACGGTCGAATTCAAGAGCTTCGGGGTCAGTCTCGCTTTCACCCCAACGGTCATCGACGCTACACACCTCAATCTACGCGTGCGACCAGAAATCAGCCAGCTGACGACCACCGGCGAAGTGTCGGTGCCGCTGACGGCGACCGCAACCGTGACGATCCCCGCACTGACCGTGCGCCGTGCCGAAACCTCGGTCGAGCTCGCCAGCGGTGAAAGCTTTGCCCTTGCCGGCCTGCTGCAGCACACCTCCACGCAGCTTGTCTCCAAGGTCCCGTGGATCGGTGATATTCCGATCCTCGGCGCGCTGTTCCGCTCGGACCGCTTCCAGCGCGGCGAGACCGATCTCGTCGTCATCGTCACGCCCTATCTCGTGCAGCCATCGCAGACACGCCTGGCTGCCCCGACGGACGGCTTGCTGCTGCCGAACGATGCGCAGCGAGTGTTCCTCAGCGACAAATACCGCCAGGGGCTGCCCGGACCCGCGCGCGGCCCGCTCAATGCCGGCGGCAAGGGTCTGATCGGTCCCGGCGGCTTCCGGCTGGATTGAGGGAGGAGCAAGGTCATGAAGATCCGCCTCTGCCTCGTCGCTCTCCCGCTGCTGCTGGGGCTCGGAGCGTGCGTCGCCGAATACAGCAAGAGCGAGGCGCCGAACGAGCTGCAGGTCGACGGCGCCGAGACCCGGCGCGAGCTCGCGTTCCCCGCCGGATCCGCCTACCTGCCTCCGCATGAGCTTCGCAAAATGGACCAGTGGGTGTTGAGCGGCAGCATCCGCCCAGCCGATCGCGTCCAGATCGCAGCTGCCGGCCCGCCGGGCCTCGCCGAGCGGCGCGTGGCTGCGGTATCGAGCGAGCTCTTACGCTACGGGATCGTCGCCACCACCCTGCCGGTCGACATCGTGCCGGCCAACCGCGCGGTCGTCTCGATCGGCCGCTACGCCGTGACCCTGCCGACCTGTCCGAATTGGAGCCAGTCGCTGCGCTATGAATTCACCAACGCGTTTACGAGCAACTATGGCTGCGCCAACGCGACCAATCTCGGCCTGATGGTGGCGAGCCCCGCCGATCTCGCCAGCGGCCGCCCATTCACCGGAATCGACGGGCAGCCCGCCGTCAGCGCCGTCCAGCGCTACCTCACTGACCGTGTCAAGCCGCCGCCGGCTATCACAGCCTCGCCGTTCGCGTCGACGACCGGAGGCGCGGGCGGCGACGCGGGGGCCGGAGGCGCGACGGGTACACCCGCCCAGTGATGCGGGGCGGCGTGCACTGCCGCCGGCGCTCGGCTGCGGGGGGCCAAGCCCGTGTTACGGCTGAGAGTGAGCGATCAGCCAATCTCAATCTAAATCCCGCGTCTGATCGCATGTAGGCGTCGGCCGTGGGCGGGGGCGCCCGCGATGCGAGCATCGCAGCCGGCCGCCCTGCTCCGGTCCCAACCGCAGAGGCTCGCCCGGCTCCTTACCATTCGGTAACGGTTGCAGCTTACGCTGTCGCGAGGCCATCGGGCTTTCCCGATGCCACAACCATAGTTCGGCAGCGCGCATATGCCCAAAAGCGATCCGATCAGCGCGGTAGCGTGTTCCCAATGAGAATATTTCGGCGCTTTGCGCGCGAGCAATCGGGCGCCATCGCGCTCGAGATGGCGCTCGTCGGCCCGCCTTTCTTTCTGATATTGCTCACAATCATCGATCTCGGGCTCATGCTCGCCAATCAATCGCTCCTCGACGGAGCGGCGCGCGATGCGGCCCGACTGATCCGCACCGGGCAAGTGCAAGCTGCGACCAGCCCCATTACCACCTTTCAAAACTTGCTTTGCTCCGACATGGGCCCGGTGATGACGACCGCGCAATGCAGCGCGAATGTCATTTTCACGGTCCAAACCTTTACCAGCTTCGGCGCCGTCAGCTTCACTCCCTGTGCGCGGAATAATAACGACACAAGCGGAACCGGCACGCTCTGCAGTTGGACGCCTGGCACTGGCGGACAGATCATTGGCGTTCAGGCGACGTATAACCGACCGTTTATCATTCCGTGGGTCGGAGGGTGCTTGTCAGGGGGCTCTTGCTGGGCGGGTCTCGGCACCGCCAGCGGCACGAGTTCCGGCACCGGCAGTGTCCCCCTTATCTCGACAGTCATCTTTCGCAACGAGCCGTTTTTATGACGTTCCGGTGGCTCCGGCCGACGCTTGACACCAACGTCGCGGGCAATCAGTCCGGCACCGCAGCAGTCGAATTTGCGCTGGTCCTCCCGGGTATACTCACTCTGGCCATTGGTTGCTACGAGGCAGCAAATCTCATCCTCGCCGATTTGAAGCTCGAGGCTGCGGCGGAAACAGCTGCCGACCTGGTCGCCCAGACGAGGGTCAATACGGTCCTACAAAGCACCGACTTCACCAACTTCACGAATGCTGTGAAACAGGTGATGACGCCGTATCCGACGAGCGGCAGCCAGCTCAAGATCGCCTATGCGAGCGTAACCTACAGCACTGGTTCCCCAGTGATCAACTGGCATTTCGAGGTGAACAGTGCCACCCCGATCAGCGCGACGAGCCTCCCCAACAGCGCAGTTGCCGCCAATCTAGGCGACCAAACCGCAGGATCCATAGACAGCGTCGTCGTCGCCAAGCTCACATACGCCTACACCTCGCCGATCAGCTACACGCTGAGCGCTTCCTATACGCTCTCGGAAGCCGCATTGAATCGACCTCGCTACATGAGTTGCGTGCCGACCTACCTCAATACCGGCAGTCAGTGCCCGTGAACGCCAGTGGCATGCAGAAGGAAATCCGAGCGATGCTCCATTGCCTCACCGCTGCTCTCGTCACCCTCCGCCGGCTCGCCTGCAGCCGCGAGGGGAACGTCGCGATGCTCGTCGGCCTGTTCGCGATCCCTCTCGTCATCGCAGGCGGCATCGCCACCGACGTGGGACGCGCCTACATCGTGAAGGTTCGGCTGGGCGCCGCGCTAGATGCGGCCGCACTTGCCGTCGGATCTGAGACCAACCACACTGCGACGCAGCTGGCCGACGACCTACAGCATTATTTTACGGCGAATTATCCGTCGACCGCCCTCGGCACGAGCGTCACGGTAGCGCCGGTCCCGTCAACCGCCGATTTGGCCGCCACGACCGTAAATTATAGGGCGCAAGCCACCGTGCCGATGGTCTTTATGCCGTTGATCGGGATCAACAACGTCAACGTATCAGTGACCGCGCAGACCAAAAAGACCACTGGCCTTGAAGTCGCTGTGGTGCTCGACAACACCGGCTCGATGCTGTGCGGCGCCAACGAAGGCGTCCCCTCGACCTGTGGAGCAGACGTAGTAGCGTCGGACACGACATGCACAGACCCGACCAACAACAGCCGTATCTGCACGCTGAGAAACGCCTCCATCGATTTTGTCAATACGCTGACCAGCGCCATCAATTCTTCCCAGCAGCTTTATATGGCCATCGTCCCCTATGTGACGACAGTCAATGTCGGCGACAGCTTCTGCACGAGCGCGACGAGCTGCAGCCACATCACGGCGACCAGCGGCAATTTTACCGACCTGCGCGGCAACATGCTGCCGGTAACCCCGATCATCGGGACCACGACCAGCGGCAGCAGCACGATCTCGAGCGTCTCAATGCTTACGCCAAGCGGCTCGGTTTCGGGTACTGCCGCCATTCAGGCGGGGATGTACATATACGGACACGGCATTCCGAATGGCGCGACGGTTAGCAGCGTCAGCAGTTCGTCGATCACGATTTCCTCGAATGCGACCCTGACCTTCACCGGCAACTCGCTGGCTGTCGGACCCATCAGCGGGAACACGAGCACCCCCTACACCGACCCGACGACATTCACGACCACGGGAACCTGGACGACCCTCAGCAAGACGGTCACGGTCCTCAGCACTAGCGGGGTGGCCAACGGAATGGTTGTCACCAGCAGCAGCGGCGGCATCCAAACCTCGCCCGCCACCACGGTCTCTTCGTTCACACCTGCGACGGTGACGCTGTCGGCCTTCCCGACCGGCAATAAGACCCTTCAGTCGATAACCTTCAGCATGGCCGGCAACACGACGAGCGGCTCCGCGACGATCACCAACCTCAAGGGAACAACCGCCAGCCTCAACAGCGTCGTCGTCGGCATGGGAATTTCCGGAACCGGAATCCCCGCCAATGCTTATGTCACCAGCACCACCGGGTCTCCGCCGACGTCGCTCACGATGTCAGCCAACGCGACGTCGACGAACACCGCCGACATCGTAACGCTGACCAATCTCGGGGCGACCACGACGACCGGGAGCAGCACAATCTCGAACGTTTCCTTCACGACGCCTCCGAGTGTCGGGCAGATCATCATCGGCAATGGCATTCCGGCGAACACGAAGATAACCGCCGCGCCGAGCACGGCGGCGCAATACGCGGCCGGCACCGGCTCGCTTACGATCTCCGCGAACGCCACGACGCCGAGCAACTTCTCGAGTGCGACGGGCACCTGTTGCAACACCACGCTGACGGCATTCGCGCCGCTCACCTATGATTCGGCATACAATACGGCTAGCCCGGCGGGTTCATCGACCACGACAAACTGGGGCGGCTGCGTGATCGAGCCAACCAGCTCGGGCGAGAATGCCGCCGGCACCGGTGTGCTCAGCGTGACAGGCAACCCGGACACGTCCGAGCCGGCGAGCGGGACGAGCTGGTATCCGTTCTACTGGGTGACGGATTCGACGAACAGCTGGGCCAGTGGGAGCGTGTCGCGGCAGGACACCACGACCGAGATACAGGCCAACGAGTATCCCGATTGGCTCGCCTTTCCCGGCCCCAATCAAGGCTGCCCGGTTTCGTTGTTGCCGCTGACTGACGTCACCAGTTCGGCCGGCAAGACCACGGTGCTCAATAAGATCAGCAGCATGTGGCCGCGCGACGCCGGCGGCACCCAAGTCCATATCGGGATGATCTGGGGCTGGCGCGTTCTCTCGTCGAACGGGCCGTTCACCGCCAATAACGGCCACCCGCTGAGCTACACGGACGCCACGACCACCGGCTGGAAGAAAGTCGTCGTGCTGATGACGGATGGCCACGAGGAATGGCCGGCGAGCGATAACATGACCGGGCTCGGTCAGATCACTGACGGGAAAATCGCCACAACCAACACCGGCACCGCGGTAACCAATTTGAGCACTCGCCTGGCAAGTGTCTGCAGCAACATGGCTGCGACCGGCGACTTCGTGATCTACACGATCGGTCTGGGGAGCGCAGGCGCCACCAACACTGATCTACAGAACTGCCCGGGGTCCACCGGGGGCTTCTTCGAGGCCGCCACCCCGAGCAACCTGAAGAAGGTGTTCAACGACATCGCGCAGGCGCTCATCGCTCTGCGGCTGACCCAATAATCACCGACCCCACAGCCGGACGATTTAACGGTTATCCGTTACTTAACTCTTGCGGTCCAGGATGTTCGCGAATGCCCCTTGCTCGGAGTTGATCATGTCCGGCCGACCCGCGCGTACGTGCCAAACCCCCGCCACAGCGGTGGAAACCGAGACCGTCTCCCAGTTCAAGTTCCATCGGGTCGGAGGTCAGTCATGAGAGCATCGCGCTCCGCCGCTGCGCTCAAGCCCGAACGAACGGGCGTTCTGGCCGTCGTGCAGGAGCAGCAGACGGTCGATCGCCTGCAAGGGATCTGCCGCGATATGCAATTGGATGACGAGCTGATCTTTGCCGACACGCTCGACGCCGCGTTGCGGCGCATTCGCTCCGGCTATGGGCCGCGGGTTCTGCTTCTCGACCTTGCCGATGCCGCAGCCCCGATTGCCGAGGTCAGCTCGGCGCGAACTGTCGGCGGCGCCGAGCTCAAAATTGTCGTGCTTGGCGCTCTGAACGATGTCGCGCTGTTCCGCGACCTCCTCGCGGCCGGGGCCAACGACTATTTGGTCAAGCCGCCGACCCGCGAGACTTTATCCGCCGCGCTGGAGAAACGATCGCACGCGCCCGGAACAGGGACCGACGGCGGGCTGGGTCAGGTCATTGTTTTTACCGGGAGTCGCGGCGGCGTCGGCACGACGACAACCGCCGTCTCCTGCGCCTGGCTGATCGCCGAGGAGCGCGGTGAACGGGTGGCGCTTCTCGACCTCGATCTCCATTTCGGCACGATCGCCCTCAAGCTCGATACCGATCCGGGCAGCGGGCTGTGCGAGGCGCTGGAGCAGCCCTCCCGCATCGACAGCCTTTTCATCGACCGCGCAATGGTCAAGGTGACCGAAAATTTGCGAGTGCTAGCCGCCGAAGCGTCGGCGACCCAGCACATGATCATCGATGCCGGTGCAATCGATGTGCTGCTCTACGAGCTGCGCCGCAAATTCTCCAAGATCGTCGTCGATCTTCCGCGCGGCGCGACGCCGATACAGCGCGTTGTTATCGCCGCGGCAACCCACGTCGTTGTCGTCTGCGAGCGCAGCCTTGCCGGCCTGCGCGATACGATCCGGCTGCAAACCCTGATGCGCGAGCAGGCGCCCCAGGTTCGGCTCTGGCTCGCCGAGGCCGGTGCGACGGCGGGGCGCGCCTTGATCGGTAAGAGCGATTTTGAGAAGGGGATCGCAAAGTCGCTCGATTTCTCCATCTCCTACGATGCGAAATCGGCCGGCGCGGCGGCGAATTCCGGCCAGCCCCTGCCGGTCGCGGTGCCGCGGAGCCCGATCGTGCGCGAGTTTCGTCAACTCGCCGAAGTCCTAGCCGGCCCGGCCTTGCCAGTCGCGAAACGCAAATTGTTTGCCCTGTCATGGTAAGCCGCTTCAAACGCTCGGAGAGCGAAGACGCGCTCGACGCACGTATCGCGGTGCTTTCGGCGCGCCGTTCCTCGGCGGTCGAGGCCGTGCCTGCCCCTGCTCCGGTTTCGGTCCCCGAGGTCGAGCCCATAATTGGCTCTCCAGTTGAAGACCGGCTGCTGACGGCCAAAGAGCAGCTGATCGCTAGGCTCAATGCCGAAGTTCGGCCCGAGCGGAGAAGCCTCCTCAGCCGCGGTGAACTGGCCAAGGTCGTTGATGCGGCAGTGCAGGCCTATCTTGTGCGCCACGGGATGGAGGCCAACCCGCTCGACCGCCGCGATCTCGTCACTTCAATCATGGAGGCTCTGCTCCATCCGGGCAGATCGGAATCCAACTCGGACGGCTCCGGTCCGCGGCGCTCCCACCGCGCCGCAATCGACGCCGCGAAGGCCCACATTCAGCCGCTCGTGCTCGAACACATGGACGTAGCGGCCGCGGCCGATATGCCGCGCGCGGTTTTCGAGGCGCAGCTCAGCGGCTGGGTCAAGGACCTGCTCACCGAGAGCAAAATACAGCTGAATTTCATCGAGCAGCGCGAGCTCGTCGAATCGCTGATCGCGGACATGCTCGGGCTCGGCCCGCTCGAGCCGCTAATCGAGGATGAGACCGTCACCGACATCATGGTCAACGGCGCAAAGCAGGTCTATGTCGAACGCCGCGGCAAGCTCGAGCTTACCGACGTCGTGTTTCGCGACGACGACCATGTGATGAACGTGGCGACCAAAATCGTCACGCGGGTCGGTCGCCGCATCGATGAGTCTCAGCCGCTCGTCGACGCCCGCCTGCCCGACGGGAGCCGGGTCAACATCATCACCCCGCCGCTCGCGATCGACGGGCCGAGCATCTCGATCCGCAAGTTCTCAAAGAAAACCATCACCCTCGACACGATGGCTCAGCAGGCTAACATCTCGCCGCAGATGGCGACGTTCCTGAAGATCACCGCCCGCTGCCGGCTCAATATTCTGATTTCCGGCGGCACTGGTTCCGGCAAGACGACGTTGCTGAACGCGCTGTCTCGGCTGATCGACCTGGCCGAGCGGACCGTGACGATCGAAGACGCGGCCGAGTTGCAGATGCAGCAGCCCCATGTCGTGCGGCTCGAGACCCGCCCGCCAAACCTGGAGGGCACCGGCGAGATCACGATGCGCGACTTGCTGCGCAATGCCCTGCGCATGCGCCCCGACCGTATCATCCTGGGTGAGATCCGCGGCGCCGAGGCGCTCGACGTGCTGCAAGCGATGAACACCGGGCATGACGGCTCGATGAGCACAATTCACGCAAACTCCCCGCGTGAAGCGCTGACCCGGTTGGAGAACATGGTCGGGATGACCGGCATCAACCTGCCGTCGAAGGCGGTGCGCACCCAGATCGCCGCCGCCGTCCATCTGATCGCGCAGGTCAACCGCATGCGCGACGGGGTCCGCCGCGTGACGCATATCATGGAAGTGGTCGGGATGGAGGGCGACACCATCACCACCCAGGAACTCTTCTCGTTCCAGTTCCAGGGCGAATCGGCCGATGGAATGCTGCGCGGAGTTTTTAAATCGAGTGGCATTCGCCCCTATTTCCTGCCGCGCGCGGAGTATTACGGGCTTGAGCGGCCGCTCCTCGAGGTGATCTAAGTGATGGGCTTCAATCTCGACCCGGACACCTTGATCGCGGTCATATCCGCGCTCGGCATCGGGGCGACGTTTTGGGTGGTGGGGTTAATACTGACCGGCGGCGGCGCCGGCAAACGATATCAGCGACGTCTCAATTCAATGCAAGAACGGGCGCAAGGCATCGCCACGAGCGAGTGGGCCGTGGCTCGGTCGCTTTCGCGGCAGCAGAGCACCACGCGAATCGATCGCATTGCCGGCAACTGGCTACCTAGGCGCGATCTCCTCCTGGCCCGGCTCGAGCGAACCGGGCGGGCGATCAGCATCGGCAAATACGCGATGACAGCGATCAGTCTAGGGGCACTGTCGGCGATCGGGCTTGTGAGCGGCACGGGCATCGGCATCGTGCCCAGCCTGCTGATTGGCCTGCTGATTGGCACTGCAGTTCCCCACTTCGTCATCGGCCGGATGGGGAAGCGCCGGCTGGCCGCTTTCATCAACTTGTTTCCCGACGCCATTGACTTAGTAGTGCGCGCGCTGCGCTCGGGCCTTCCGGTCACCGAAGCAATCGTCGGAGCAGGCCACGAAATCGCCGATCCGGTCGGCGCCGAGTTTCGCCTCGTCGAGAGCGGAATGCGCATGGGGCGCGACCTCGAAAGCCTGCTTTGGGAAACTGCAAAGCACATCGACTCGCCGGAATTCCGGTTCTTTGTGATTGCGCTCAGCGTGCAGCGTGAGACCGGCGGCAACCTCGCCGAAACCCTTTCCAATCTCGCCGACATCTTGCGGCGGCGCAAACAGATGAAAGCAAAGGCCCACGCCATGGCGAGCGAGACGCGGGCGACGACGATGATCCTCGGCGGATTGCCAGTCGCCGTCATTCTCGTGCTGATGCTGACCTCGCCCGCCTATTTGACGCCGCTCTTCAACGACGTCCGCGGGCTGGTCCTCGACGCGATCGCCGTAACGATGCTTCTAACCGGCATCGTCATCATGAACAAAATGGCAAAGTTCCAAATATGAGGAGCAACCGCCTCAGCAATTTTCAGCTCGCCGACTGGCTGCCGGCGGGGGTCACCCTCGACGACGCGATCACCTTGCTCGCTGCACTCGCGGTATTGACGACCGTTCTGGCAATTTGGCAGGTGCTGCGACCGAGCAGCGTCTTCGAGCGGCGTCTCGAGCAAATCGGACAACGCAAGGAGAGCTTGCGCCAGCAGGCGCTTGCGGCGCGCCGAAGCGGTCGCAGTCTGGCCGCTGTCGGACTGATGCGCGAGGCCGTGACCCGTCTCAACCTGATGCGCTCCCGGCACGCCGCAGATGCAAGGAACATGCTGGTTCAGGCCGGGATCCGATCGCGTGACGCGATGGTCGGCTTTCTGTTTGCGCGGATCAGTCTTCCAGTTCTGTTTGGGATCATGCTGCTGGTCGACACCAAAGTGTTTCACCTCCTGCCGATCACGCCCGCATTCGAATTCGTACCGCCTATGGTGGGCGTGCTGCTCGGGTTCTACGCTCCTACCATGTATCTTCGGAATGCCGCAGCAAAGCGCGCCAAACAGCTGCAGCTCTCGCTGCCGGACGGGCTCGACCTGATGGTCATCTGCGCCGAGGCCGGGCTCAGCCTCGACGCAGCCCTCATTCGCGTTTCGCGAGAACTGGGCAACGGTTCGCCCGAACTCGCCGAAGAACTCGCCATCACCGCTGCCGAACTGACCTTTCTCCCCGACCGCCGCATGGCGTTCGACAACCTCAACACCCGCACCAACTCCGAGGGCATCCGGGCCGTCGTCAACACATTACAGCAGACGGCTAAATTCGGCACGCCGCTTGCCCAGTCCTTGCGCGTGCTCGCCTCCGAGATGCGTGCGGCGCGCATGACGCGGGCGGAGGAGAAGGCGGCGCGGCTGCCGGCGTTGCTGACCGTACCGATGATCCTTTTCATTCTTCCGACGCTGTTCATCGTGCTGCTCGGCCCGGCGGCAATCGGCATCATCGATACATTCGCGCAGCGCTGACCGCGACTGCGGCTTCAAGAAGTCGGGAACCGCCGGCCGGCTTTTAAGACTTCCCTCCAGAGGACAATATCGCCCGGTTGCGGGCTTCGGGCGGAAGCGCGCGCAGCGTGGCGTAATAGGCGAGATTATGCTCGGCCGAGGCGTCATCGAGATCGATTCGATTGAGCCGCGCCGCCTCGACAGCATTTCCGCGCAGACCGTAAATCAGTGCCAGGGTCTGCCGCTCCTGCGCGGATCCGCGCGGTCCTATGGCGATCGGCTGCAACATGCTGATCGCGCCCGAATAATCGCCACTCAACGCCAGCGATAGAGCGAGATCGACGGTCAGCGCCGCATCGCCGGGAGCAAGCTCAAGTCCGCGCCGATACCAAGCCTGCGCTTCGCGGTGCTCTCCTGACAGATCCTTGGTGACGCCGAGCAGAAGCAGGACCTTGGGTTCGTCGGGGTTCAGCGCGTAGGCTTTAGAGAGGGGTTCGAGCGCGAGTGCGGGTTTGCCGGATTTCAGATACGCCTTGGCCAGTCCGAGCAGTGCGGGCAGATTTTCGCCGCCGCGAAGCAGAGCGTTATTATAGGCCACGATCGCTTCGTTGACGGACCCCATCTCGAGGAGCACGTCGCCAGCGGCGACGAGGGGAGCCGGATTGAGCAGATCGACATCCGAAGCGCGGCGGTAGACGCCGACGGCGTTGGCGAGATCGCCGCCGTTGCGCGCTGCGGCGCCAATCCGCATCAGCGCGTCGTAGCTTGGCACGACGCCACCGCCATCCCGCCCGTCGACACTCAGGACGTCGAGATGCTGTGGTGGGGTGCTGCTGCAGCCGGTCAAGCCCAGAGCAGCTGATGCCGCCAGGATGAGCGCGGGCGCGGAAAGAACATCCTTTGTGCGCCGCATTGGGCCGCAAGCCGGCCCGTGATGATGTCGTCGATGCAAGTGATCCCCCTCACTGCATTATGAGGAGTGCATAAACCTCTCGCCGACAATTTCAGAATATTTCTTTAAAACAACGAGTTGATGTGCTTTGTGCCGGCCGGGCGACGCCGATTGTCAGGCGAATCGCAAGCTCGGGCGGGCTATTTACGCGGCAGCCTCGATCTTGGCGGCCACAGCGCGCTCGACGGCCGCCAGCGCCTGCTCGGCACGCGCGGCTTCCGGGCCGCCTGCCTGAGCCATGTCGGCGCGGCCGCCGCCGCCCTTGCCGCCCAGCGCTTCGGCGCCGCGACGGACGAGCTCGACCGCGTCGAAGCGGCCCGTCAGATCTGGCGTTACCCCGACCACAATCGCCGCCTTCCCCTCGGCGCGCGACACGA
>Ga0209217_1000083_pt1 | contig 19712 bp, 21 predicted proteins | sample JacPinW_OM3H0_M2_FD_187957 | JGI IMG/M metagenome (GOLD analysis project Ga0209217, IMG submission 187957) | Forest soil microbial communities from Algoma, Ontario, Canada - Jack Pine, Ontario site 1_JW_OM3H0_M2 (SPAdes) (version 2) | ecosystem: Environmental > Terrestrial > Soil > Boreal...
CGATGACCGTAACCATGCTCAACAGTCTGGATCTCGAAGGCCGTCCGCAGGACACCAGGGTCGTCGTCGCCATGTCCGGCGGCGTCGATTCCTCAGTGACCGCCGCGCTGCTGAAGTCCGAGGGTTACGACGTCGTCGGCATCACGCTGCAGCTTTACGATCATGGTGCGGCCACCCATCGCAAGGGCGCCTGCTGCGCCGGGCAGGACATCCACGACGCCCGCAATGTCGCCGAGCGGCTCGGCATTCCGCATTACGTGCTGGACTACGAGAACCGTTTTCGTGAATCGGTGATCGACAATTTCGCCGCCAGCTATGTCTCGGGCGAGACGCCGGTGCCCTGCATCGAGTGTAACCGCTCGATCAAGTTCCGCGATTTGCTGGCGACCGCGCGCGAACTCGGCGCCTCCGCCCTCGCCACCGGACACTATGTAGCTTCGCACCGCATGGGCGACGGATCGCGCGCGCTGGTCTGTGCCGCCGACGCCGATCGCGACCAGAGCTATTTCCTGTTCGCGACCACGCGCGAGCAACTCGATTATCTGCGCTTTCCCCTGGGCGACATGACCAAACAGCAGACGCGCGAACTGGCGCGGCGCTTCGGACTAATGGTCGCGGACAAGCAGGACAGCCAGGACATCTGCTTCGTGCCGACGGGGCGCTATACCGACATCATCGGCCGCTTGAGGCCGAATGCCATCGAGCCCGGCGATATCGTCGACCTCGATGGCCGCGCCATCGGCCGGCATCAGGGCATCGTTCATTTCACTGTCGGCCAGCGGCGGGGATTGGGCATCGCTGCAAGCGCGCCGCTGTATGTGGTGCGGCTGGAGGCAGCCAGCCGCCGCGTCGTGGTCGGCCCGCGCGAGGCATTGCGGATGGATCGCATCGTGCTGCGCGATGTCAACTGGATCGGCGACGGCGCGCTCGATCGTGCGGTCGGCGAGGGCCTGGAGATTTTCGTGCGGGTGCGCTCGACCCGCGCGCCGCAGCCGGCGTGGCTGCGCTCGGCTGACGGCGGATATGAAGTCGAACTGGTCGCGGGCGAAGAGGGGGTATCCCCCGGACAGGCCTGCGTGTTTTACGATGCACCCTCAGGGCAGGCACGCGTGCTCGGCGGCGGATTCATCCAAAGCGCGACCGCGAAGAGTGCCGCGGCTAAAGGCCCGGCGCGGCCGCCGCCGCTCGCCGAGGCAATGCGCGGATAAAAGTTTCAGGGCTGGGGCATGGCTGCAGATATCGACCGTGCAGGGGTCGCAAAGGCTTATGGGCGCTGGGCGCCGGTGTACGATCTGGTGTTCGGCAAGGTTTTCGACCACGGCCGTCAATCGACCATTGCGGAAGCCGACAAGATCGGCGGGCGGATACTCGATGTCGGCGTCGGCACCGGATTGTCGCTGTCGGATTATTCGCCGACCACGAAATTGTGCGGCGTCGATATCTCCGAACCGATGCTGCGCAAGGCGCAGAGCCGCGTCCGCGCGCTGGGTCTTAACAATGTCGAGACGCTCGCGGTGATGGATGCCAGGAGTCTGGCATTTGCGGATTCGGTTTTCGACGCGGTGGTGGCGCAATATGTCATCACTGCGGTGCCGGATCCCGAAGCCACCCTCGATGATTTCATCCGCGTGCTGAAACCCGGCGGGGAACTTATTCTGGTCAATCACATCGGCGCCGAGAGCGGCCCGCGCCGCATCTTCGAACTGGCGTTCGCGCCGCTGGCGCGGCGGCTCGGCTGGCGGCCGGAATTTCCTTGGGCGCGTCTGGCCGATTGGGCGGCAAAACATGGCGGCGTCAGCCTGACCGAGCGCCGCCCGATGCCGCCGATGGGGCATTTCTCGCTGATCCGTTACCGCAAAGCCTGAGGTTTCCGATTTTATGCGGAACCTCAGGGCGTGCGGGCCGTTTTCCCTGCATGCAGATGAAACACACGCTCTTTCTCTCATGCGTGCTGATGGCCGCGCCTTGGGCGGCGAGCGCGCAAGCCCCGCCTGCGCCGGCGACGCCACCGGCCCAAACGGCCCCGCCTGCGCCGGCGCGCGCCAACGATTGCTCGCCGATGCATCCGGTGCCGCCGCGGGGCACCGTTTCGCCGGAGGGCACCACGACCGGCCAGCGGGCCGAGCCGCTCGGCGACAAACTGGCGAGATCCGACGGCGTGCTGTGCCCGCCCTCAGGGGTTGACCCGGAAATCCGCGCACCGACGCCCGATACCGGCAATACGCCGGTGATACCGCCGCCCGGCAGCCCCGGCGGCGATCCCAGCGTGCGGCCGAAATAAACACTGACTGCAAGCACTTGGCGGAATAGCCGGGTTTGCTTGACATGCCCTTGACCGGCTTCTTATATGCCGCGCGTTCGCGACTGCGGCATATAAAGCCGCAATGGCGGACGCCGTGGCGGGGTAGCTCAGCTGGTTAGAGCACGGGAATCATAATCCTGGGGTCGGGGGTTCGAGTCCCTCTCCCGCTACCATTCGACAAATTGTCCAGCCCGGAGACATCGGTAACAGGTCGTACCTAAGACATGGGTGACAATTTCGCGCCGAACGACGGGTTGTCGAAGGGTTGCGAGGTTCTCTGCTCCAGGTCGAACATAGTAGATGGAGCTCACGAGCCAAATGCCGTCGTCGATCGCGGCTATCCGAGGAACCATCGCCCTTTGTGGATATCGAATTTCACCGAACCTTCGTCTCGCATTTTCAATAAGAGCGATTGGCAAGATTCCTCATTCATGACATTGGCGCGTCTCATGATCTCGTAAACTTTAAGCGGCTTCTCGCGGAGCGCACTCAGGATATTTTCTCGGTCACTCATCACCCGTTACTCCCTTTTTTCTGTAATACCGATTCGCCACGGTTACTTGCGCCGGTAAACCGTACGATTGACGGCATACAAAACCGTTTACCAATCATTTGAATGGCCTGAAAACCACATTTTCCAACTGGCTTAAAGGTGCCATGCAACCGCCAACACGCCGGGGCGATGGCTGATGTGACTGGTCAGCGCAGCCCCAGACGCTGACCGGCCTGCCTTTGACAAATTGAAGAACCAGCGGCGGAGACCGGGGCGCCTTCACCGCCGATACTTTTAGGAAGTTTCGGCTTCGGGTATCCTTGGCAGTTCTTTCAGATTTCTCGATTGAAGTTCATTGCCTGTCACGGGCAGTTGCAGAACCCGAGCACGCTGGCCTCTTACCAATGAATTCACGAGAACCGTGCTTCCGTCTGGAAAAGCGAGCGCATCGTGATGTTGGCACAGGATCTCAGGTGCTATCTTGCAGAATTTCGCAACGTTGAAGTTGACGGTACGGGACTTGAACCAACCACCCTGATATTTCACGTTTCGGTCGAACGCCAACTCGGTACCCGGTAGAAGGCAGACGGCGACACCTTCTTCTGCAGGAGAGGCAAAGCCCAAAGTCCCGGAACCGCGAAAGCCGGTGGATACCAAGGTTTCTCCAACTCTGGCAGGACGAGACGCGACGGCGTGGAGGCTGTAATCACACATCAGATTTGCTCCCATTCCTGATAGCAAATTCCCGCCCGGTATGGACGGGCACTCCTATCCACATGGATCCGGAACGCAGGCCAAAGCATGTGGTTCCTTAAGCCCGAATTTTTTGACGTTACCTTTGGGTTCACGCCAGCGGCGAACGTCCAGGCGGCTAGAGATTGTTCGACGCTTACGGCATTATCCCTCAAGTTTATCGTGCACCCAACGGACGAAGACCCGGCAGGAAGCGCCATCTGGCCGTTGTAAGATGAATCGAAACGTCTGACGGCGGATAGAGGCTGTTCAGCAACATCCTCATATCCGCAATATTGCGTTTTGGCTGTCGAGCGGGCGGCAGTTCTTCCAGCGCCACTAAAGCCGTAGCCAGAGCCTCTGCGATGATGAATTCGTCGCGGCCCGTAATTGACTCCAATGTGCCATCTCTCATTGCAGCGCCCTTACTCGGTTTCGCGGCTGCGCGGACCCCATCGGAAAATCCTTTCCGCCGGGACGTGACCAGACCCGAGGGCACCTATAGAAAATCCCGCAGCCGGGCGATTTCAAGAATATGTTCTGCGGATAAGACGGCGCCAATTAGTTCTCCCTGCGGCGCAGTATGTATCTCATACAGGTGATGCTGACTTACAGGCTTCGCCATGAATTGCCGGATGCAATCGTCCAGAGTGCCGTCAACTATTGAATACGGGCGTCCACCATCGGCGGCGCTAAGCCGCTCATTTTTGATTGAAGGCCATTTTTTAAGAGTCGCGGGAGCTTCGAAGCGAATATGAGGTCGGTATCGGGCATGATCAGTGTTTAAGGGTTGTGTGATACCGGGACGTTCAGAGTCGTTCCCTTGCGACATTTCAGAACCCAAAAGCAGCAACAGAATTGCTATGTCGTGCGGCCTGCGTCTTTGATCCCGCAACAGCTTAGTGCTAGCGGTGGAATCTGTCGGTCCGGTTTGCGACTCTTAGTCAGGCGACTGCAAACTGAGTCGGCCTCAACATTGAGGCCGCTCTTGCAGCAGTTTAGGTGCCGTACATGCCCGCCATAGCTCACGACTTGGAGCAAGAGGTTGCAGAACAGAGGAGAGAATATGAAAGTAATCTTCGCGTTTTTAATCACGGTCGTTCTGACTGCAGGATTTTTCGGCTTGACACCGGCAGGTCACCACATCCTGGCAACGCTCGGCTTCGCCACAGCAGATGGCGGTTAGGATGGAGGGGGCTGTCATTTCGCAATCTATTGCGAGATTGGGGTGTTTGTCGTGCTCGACTATCTCTAACGATGGCTGTCATCTGAGGCGCTAAACGCGCGGTTACACCACAGCACATTCATCGGGGGTCTCGAACAAGGTCGATCGAAACGCGCGAAACCCAGGCTCCGGGTGATTCCACGCGAGCGATTGCGCCCCAATAGGCAGAAAAAGGGCAGGCTTTCGACCTGCCCTTTCTATCTCAGCTTACCTGCTTCACCAGTGGCGCAGATCATCCTTTCGCCAGCGGCACCGCGACGAACCGCGTCGCATCCGCTGTCTTCACTTGCATCAGGACACTGTGCTTGCCATTGGTATTGGCCTCCATCAGCGCCGACCGTACGTCGCCAGCGTTTGCGACCGTTTTGCCGCCGACATTGAGAATAATGTCTCCGGTCTGAAAGCCGTGCTCCGCGGCAGATCCTTCCGGATCGACTGAAGTCACTACGACACCCTTTTGGCCTGCACCTTCTACGTCGCCCGCAGGCGCAAGACCGAGGCCCAGACGGGGAGTGTCTGCCGCGGCTTTCGGCCGTGCATCGCCCGCATTCGCTCGATGGTCATTCGGCATTTCGGCAAGCGTCAGCGTCATCGGCTTGGCTTCTCCCTTGTGCAGAACATCGAGCTTCACCGATGTTCCCGGCGCTATCATGCTGATGGTGCGGGCCAGATCGTGCGAGTCCTTCAAATCCGTACCGTTGACGGCGGTGATGACGTCACCCGCCTCGATCCCCGCCTTGGCCGCCGGGCTGCCGTCCTGTGGGTCATCCACCATCGCACCCCTGGCCTGCTTCATGCCGAGGCTGTCGGCGATGTCAGCCGTGACCGGCTGCGCTCGAACGCCGAGCCAGCCCCGTGTGATGTAGCCCTTGTTCTTGAGTTGAGCGACGACGAGTTTCGCCGTGCCGGCAGGAATGTCGAATCCGATTCCGACCGAACCGCCCGACGGCGAGTAAATCGCGGTGTTCACGCCGATCACATTGCCGTTCATGTCGAAAGCCGGACCGCCGGAATTGCCCTTGTTGATGGGCGCGTCGATCTGGATGTAGTTGTCATACGGCCCCGCGCCGATATCGCGGCCGCGCGCGGAAACGATTCCGGCCGTGACAGTGCCTCCGAGACCGAACGGATTGCCGACGGCGACCACCCAGTCACCGATGCGCGACGGTTGGTCCGCGAACTTGACGTAAGAAAAGTCCTTCTTGCCATCGACCTTGATCAGCGCGAGGTCGGTCTTCTGGTCGGTACCGACGACCTTAGCTGTATAGATCGCGCCGTCGTCGGCAGTGACCTGTACGGACTTGGCATGGTCGACCACGTGGTTGTTTGTCACTGCGTAGCCATCCGGCGAGATGAAAAAGCCTGAACCTTCGCCCATGATAATTTGATGGCGATGCGGGATGCCGTCGGGCACGCCGGAACCGAATTGTCTCGAAAAAAACTGTTCGAACGGCGAACCGGATTGATCCGGATCCGCCCCATCGCTGTCGCGCTCGGAAACCATTGCGTTCCCGCCATCGTCATCGATTTTGACGCGGACCGATATGACCGCTGGTTTGACCTTTGCGACGAGGTCGCCGAAGCCCGCGGGAGCTTGAGCCGTTTCGGCCGCGTGTGCGGATGCCGTCCATGCCGGAAGATTTAGCGGCCGGTAACCGCCCGGCCCGATGACAAGGACGGCCATACTGAGACCGGCAACTGAAGCAAGCAGTGCGAGGCGGCGTGGCTTCAGGTTTTTTCGTGGCGCGTGGCCTGGGCCGTTCGATTGATCGTTCATGACAACACATCCAATCTTGAGTGAGAGAAATCTCTCGATCAGACATGGAGAGCGCACCTTACGAGGTCCTGTTCGCCGGATTAATCTTTCGAAAGAACAAGGCTGCGAAGAGCTGCGATCGCGCGGCTAACGAAAATTCCCGTTGAGCCGAAGTAAGCCGTCGACCACGGATTCGTTGACAGGCCTCCGTCCGCTGAAGCCACGGCCGGCAAGCGGCGAGACGCAATGACATTGCCGGGCCGGCCAGCCTAGGGATAAGGAGGTGGCCCGAGGTTGGTAACGATCAGTTTATCGGTATTCACCGGCGCCAGTTCGCTGGTAGCGCTATCGCTCAGAAATCGATCGAGGGTAGCCTGAATCCTCCCTTTTACGGAATCGGGGCCGCGGTCGCTCATTTCGGTATGCTGAAATTCTGTGTGGACGATATCAATACCTTCCGCCTTGGCCTGCTGAGCGGTCGGCAGGACGCCGGGATCAGTCTTGAAATTCGGGTCTTTTGAGCGAAATGACAGGATCTTCAGCTTGTCGCTGAGCACGAAGGGAACGCGCAAATTATCAAGCGTGATAACTTTCGATACCAGTTCTGGATGACGTTTGGCGCAGAACATGGAAATGTCTCCGCCGTTCGAATGTCCGACAAGTGTCAGGTGGTTGTAGTCAGCGTTCGGCTGCAATTTTTTCAATGCCTGAAGGACAAACAGTATATTTGCTTCGCCGCGTTCATACACTTCCCGCCGGCCTACGTAGGGCAATCCAACCTTGGTCATTAATGGCGGATCGGTCGGAAGATCCTGCTGAACGCTGGCGACCAAATATCCCCTTGCCGCAAGGACGTTGGCTAGAAATGAATACTCTGTATTCTTCACAGTATTGCCGTTGCTGATGATGGCGACCGGAAGCTTCCAGTAACCGGCATCCGCCTTCATTTCGTAGTCGCGACGCACGGCAAGATCGACAGCGACGGGCCGCTGTCGTGCGGTATCAAAGAAATCCAACGTCTCGTGTCGAATGCCCCATTTGCTGATGGCAAAATAGATGCCACCTGCAAGAGCACAGCCGCACGCCAAAACCGCTATTCCCCTCTTCATCGCTTCCATCCCATCATTTTTTATTCAACAGATGGTGTTGAATCATGGAGGCGGCGAGGCGAGGGCCGCCAGGCGAGAATTAAAATTAGGAAATGTTGTCGCTCCGCAGCGAGCGATATGAGGGCCGGCGAGTCTTGGGGCGAAGGGGCCGCCCTCGACACATTTCAGCTCACAAGTGGACATCATCGAGCGCAGCACATTTATCGCGAGTCTCGAACAAGGTCGATCGAAACTTGCGAAATCCAGGCTCCGGGTGATTCCATGACGAACGTCTGGCGGTTGCCTTTGGTGCGAACCGTCAGCAAGGCAGTGATGGTAGCGCTCGCGACCTTCGCTTCGATAAGACCGTTAACGTTCTGCCCTGAGACCTGGCCTCCCTGGCGATACTGACTTTCAAACCAGTTGCCCGAAAGGGCGGTGCCGTTTTGATCGATATTGGCACTCAAATCCATTTTGTAGGCATCGCTGGCGCAGCGCACATTCATTTTGACGGACTGACCGGTGTTCTTGACAATGTAGTCGACTTTGCACCGGACGCGCTCGCGCGGCCCATCCTTGGGCTTCATCGAACCGCCGCCTGACCATGAACCGGCCACGTTATCGAAGCTCTGCTCCGCGTAAGCCGGTGCGGTGGCATGAATTGTCATCAAGAGTGCGTATCGAAGTATCCGGTGCATGATGGCCCTGTTCCGAAACATTGGTCTTTTCCTTACCAGCGCGATTGTCGTCGGTCCTGTTAGCGTGTCTTCAAAGCCGCCTCCGATAGGCTGGAGCGGCGCCAGCCGGTCCGGTGTCAAGGTACTCTTCGCCAATTTGCCGACTTGCAAATCAGGGCACCGACGATGCAGCCCGAGGTGCTGAGGGTAGATCCTTCAACAGACATTTTGCCTGAATAGATCGATCCGCTGTCAGGATTGGCGGCTTTGCCGGTCCAGGAATTTGCGCCGGTGGGCTGCATGCCGAAGAACAGGCGCTGCCCGACTTTGGCTTTCGAATCCGAACCGGGCTTTACCCACACGATGTTTCCGCAGATGGCGTCGCCACACGGTTCAAACTTGATCTGCAGAGCACCGTTGTCGCGCAACCAGGTACCGAGGACCTCGTCTGCGAGGCTGGGACTCGTGGTCAGCAGCAATGCCGTCAAAGCCAGGCAGGGACGCACAATTCCCATCACATTTCTCCTTGCGCGGGGAACTTCGTCGCGATTGTCTAGAAGGGTCGGTATGCGGCAAGGGAAAGTCTCCAGCCGAGCGCCATATGCAGGCGCGCAGGTATTCCTAATGAATTCGTCGGCCGCATTCCTTCGACGATCATCATTCGTTGGAAGGGCTGTCTTCATCGCGCATACCGGCAGCAGGACCAAATTCACCCGGTTTTTGGCGGTGGTTTGCGACCGAAGCTTGTTCCGAACTTCGCCCTTTATTTCCGAATGTTGCACGATGCCCCTGGTCGGCTTGTTTAGTCAGCGCTGCGGACACATTGTGCCTCAGACCTTAAAGTCCCGAGCGCAACTTGACCCCGAAAGCTGCATGCGCAGAAGCGAAGCGTTTCTTGTGGTCAACATTTCCGTTCTGACCAACCCGTACCGAGCCGCCAGATTTTTCGGCGACTGCGATCAGGCCCTTGACGCCGAGCGCAAGCTCCGCATTCGTGATTTTTATATCCGCTGGACGAAATCCAGCATTCACAAGAAAATTAGCAAGATCGTGCGCGTCGAATGTTCGGTGTGTATCGGTTCCCGCGAACGGCCATTTCTGCATCGTCTCGCGCGAAGTCACGTAGATCACAAGACGGCCGCCCGATCGCAGCACGCGATAGACTTCTGAAATATCCCGGCCGTCCGAATCAAAGAAATAGAGAACATTGGCCAGCAAAACCTTGTCGAACATTTCGTCGATCCAGGGAAGTGGGCTGAAAGGTCCCCGCACGAGCACCATTCGACCTGAAGATACCGCCACCTCATTCATACGCGTGGCCTGTTCGAGCATCCGGGCCGATTGATCCACTCCATACACACGGGCGCCGCGGGTGCGCGCCGCGATTGTTCGAAGGCTCCAACCAGGGCCGAAGCCGAGCTCAAGAACTCTTTCACCCGGGCCAAGGTGCAAGGCATCGATGGCCAACCGGTTGGGCTCGTCATTGACCAAGGCCATGAGCCATCCAACGATCGATCCAGCGGCGCCGGTGGGGTTTCGCAATTGAGAACCAAGGGCGTGCCACATTCGGTCAATCGCACCCAAGCGCGACCTCACATGTCGGATCGCAGATTGGTGGGGAAGGGGTTTCACCTCTTCGCCTCGATCTTGGCCAACAATTCCTCGATCACGAGCCGGCGGTTCTTATCCCATAGAGGACGGTCCGGATGTTGTGGTATTTTGAGTGCGTGTCGAAGGACTTCGTCGGCCTTTGGCAGTTCGTTTTGCGTGTAGAGGAAGTCACCATAAAAGTACCAGGCATCCAGCCCATTAGGTGCAAGTTTGACGGCCTGTTCGAGTAGTTGCCGTGCTCTCGCCTTGTCGCCAAATCCGATTGGAAAACCGGGAACGCGGTAATAAAGCACTCCAAGGCTGGTCGTCGCGCCCGCATCCAATCTCGCAGGATCCAGACTGTAGGCCTGTTCGAGGATGTCGCGGGCGCGTTTGGCAAAGCCGAGCGCATAAAACGTGCTTGCCATCGAAGCGCGCTCGCTGGTGACAATGCCATCCCAAATCAAGGCCTCAGGCATACCCGGGAGGCGCGCGGCGACTGCGTCGGCGTCTTCGCCAAGCGCATTCATTTGTTTGGTTTGATCGTCGCCTTCGGGAACACCAAACTTGATCGCCTCCCACTTCGTTTGCAGGCGCCGCACTTCCGGAGACAAGCTGTCAGCTGCTTGGCTGGAAGGTGTGCAAAGGCGCCCCATAAGTAAAACGATGAATGAGAAAAGTGATATCCGCGATTTTGGGGTCATGATTCGCCTTAGACGGAATGTGAAGGCGCTGAGCGCGAGAGCGACCAGTCGATGATGCGTGGAAAAATACGTTGAATAAGAACGTAGATTCGTTCGGGTGCCGGCGCGTACACCGTATCGCGACTGCTTACGACCGCTCGCCAGATTTGGCTTGCAACCGCTTCGGGGCTATCGACGTTCATTTTGGTTTTTGCGATTAGCCCGTCAAACGCAGCAGCTGCATCGGTCCGTGTTGCCCGCGGCGCCGCATAAGTGACGCCGATTCCCTTCTGTTTCCATTCCCTGCGTAACGCGGTTGAGAATCCGCGGAGCGCGAATTTTGACGCCGAATAACAGGAAAACTGCGGGTAGGCGATGTCGCCAAAAACAGAACCTATGTTGACTACTCTCGATGGCTTTGCAGCGACCAGCAAAGGCATGAGATCGCGCGTGAGGGCCATTGGCGCCATGACGTTCGTGAGAAGCGTTCTGCTTATCGCTTCATCGTCGAATTTCTCTATGGCGCCGCCCTCGACGACGCCTGCATTGTTGATAAGGACGTCGAGTGCTTTCCACTGGTAGGTGATGATCTCGACGATCCGGCGGCGGTCTTGAGGATTTGTTATATCTGCCGGAATGATCAGATGCCGACTTCCCTGACCGAGAAGTGCCCTTGTTGCTTCAAGTGCTGTCTCCCGCCGCCCACATAGTGCAACGACCATCCCGCGCTGGGCCGCCTCTACCGACAGGGCACGCCCGATCCCGGAGCCTGCCCCTGTTATCAGCACGCATTTTTGCTCACGCGGCATTGCTCAACTCCGCGCGAGCGCCGAGGTCGTGAAAGATCGAGCCGTACAATCGGTAGAAGATCGTTGCGTTGTCGATGATGATACGTTGGGTCTTCCGATCATCGAAACCATCGGCGAGATTTCGGAAGAACGCGACGTGTTCAGTGTCCAGTGATCCATGAGTTCGAAGATAGGTAAATCCGGTATCGCTCTCCAAACCAAGAGCCGCCTTCATTGCATCTGCGACCTTGTCGGCCAGCAATACCGACATCCCCTCGAGAACGTGCACGCTTCCGAGGAATGCGTAGGGGCTGATATGCTCGATAGCGTAGTACGCGTAACCGACCATGATCCTGCAGGCGGGCCCCCCTTGGCCATCTCGAACCGTATCCGGATCGCCGCCAAGTGCGCGGATGTCGTTGAGAATCCATTTCTCATGGCCACGCTCTTCTTCCATGTACTCCACCAGGGCGTCTTGATAGCGCTCGTCCGCAGTGCGGGACGCGGCCAAAGCCAGCAGGGGAAAAGTATGTCTTACATGGTGATAGGCCTCGGTCAGAAAATCGAGATAGAGGCTGCGTGACGCCCCATTCCGGATCGTAGCCCGTACCAGTGGAATTGAGAGGAAAGCGTCACGGCTGTCGGCGGTTTCGGCGACCAGTTGCTCATAGAAGCTCATGCTTGGGCCCTTCAGGTTGGAAGCGAAGATGTGAGGAGAGGCGCGAGGGGAGCGGCCGCTCTTTCCCGGACGAACTTGCCAACGTTTTTGCGAATTGGCCGTCCATTACTGAGCAATTGATTGTTCAACGCCTCCTCGAAGGAAACGACGACGTAGGCGCGCGGGACTGCATATTCTGGTGCGTCCGAACAGTGGTCGGACACCAGGTCCAGGATATCCGTGCTAGTTGCGTTGGCGAACCAAGCTGCACCTTGAGGAGAAGGGATGAGCAGGGCAGTTAAGTGCGGCTCGCCGTGGCCGGCCACAGTGCAGAACGCAATGCGCGGATCAGCAAGCAACATTGTCTCGATCCATTCGGGGCTGACGTTTCTGCCGAACGACGTGACGAGGAGACTGTCCTTGCGTCCTTGTACGGTAACAAAGCCGTCCCGATCGATCTCTCCGAGGTCACCCGTCCGCCAGGCTCCCTGCGCGGGTTCTTGCCCGAGGTAACCGTCTGTTATCGAAGGTCCATCGACGACGATTTCGCCATTGTCGATCGACACCGAGAGCCCGCTCAGCGGTTGACCAACGGTACCAGGGCGACGTTGTTTTGGACGGTTGACTGCAACAACCGAGCAGCATTCCGAAAGGCCGTAGCCTTCGTGGACGGGAATTCCCAGGCTCCAGGCGGTATTCGCAACCTGCTTCGGGACGGGTGCCCCTCCCACCGCGACGAATCGAAGAGAAGACGGCGCGGTTTGGCTGACCGCCTGAAGCTCCGCTGCCCAGTGCTTCAGTAATTGCGGCACCAACACACTCATCGTGGGGCGATGAGTTTCGAATGCCTTCGCAATACCGGTCGCATCGCCGCGACCGACCTGTTCTGCCAGGCCGGTATCGAAATGCACATAGGCTCCGAGCAGTGTTGGAATGAAAATCGAACAGATCGTCTCCAGCAACAGCGGCAACGGAAGGACGGAGAGATATGAGTCTGTTGCGGCTGCTCCGGTCGCCGATCCCAACGCGGCGGCCGACCATGCGATCTGCCCACTCTCAAGGCGCACGCCCTTGGGCTGACCTGTGCTTCCCGAAGTATAAATGATCTGGCCGAAGCCATCGATTACATCCGGCAGGCCCGCTCCCACCCGATGAATATCGATCACATGGGTGGGTACGCCTGATTGAAGGGCCAGCGCTGTCGTTTGTTCAGAGGCAAGAATAAGCTCGACCGATGCATCACGAACGACGTGGCCGAGTTGCGCCGAGCTAAAGAACGCCGGCAACGGCACCACGATCTTGCCGGCAAGCGCACAGGCGAGCTGAGCAATGACCCAGGCGAGTCCGTTTGGAGCGTAGATACCGACCGTTCGCGGTTGACTCTCGAGGTCTGCGGCAAGACCGGTAACGGTGGCCAACAGTTCGCGGCGAGACAATTGACCGTGCTGGTCGCTTACCGCGATCGAGCCGCCCGCCTCTGACGCATGCCGTTTCATCGAGTCAAACAGCTGCCGCATACCGCCCCTCTCTTTGAGCGCAGTCACGGCTCTTCGTCAGACGTTGGTTGGCAGCGGCATATACTTTCGGCTGGGAAGCGTAGTAGGTCCCCCATCGCTCGGAATCCGCGATGCGCCGACGGTCGGCTTCACCAAGATAGCTCAGTGCGATGCCAAGCCGCCTGACCATGAGATGAAGACGGCGCGTCAGGGTAAAGAAAGACCACTCAAATCCGGCGTTCTCACCAAAAGCCCCGATTGCCGCGATAAACTCTGCCGTTGCCAGTGGTGCCCGACTAGCAAGCGTCGTCACTTCAAAGATTGCACCCCGAACGACCGTGCTGGCTGATATCGCGCTGACCGCATCTTCGATTGGAGTGTCGAGATAGCATTCAGAGAAAAATCCGTCATCGAAGAAACGAAGGCCGGCCGCGCAGAGAATTTCATCGCGATTGTCCAAAAGGGCGATGATGCGGGAAGGGAAAGTTTCCAGCCGGGCGCCATATCGAACCGCGTAGGTATCCTTGATGAATGCTTCGGCCGCATGCCTTCGAGGATCACCATTGGTTAGAAGGGCTGTCTTGAGCATCTCGCCTACCGGCACCAGAACTAGTTTCGCTAGTTGTTGCCAGTGGTTTGCGACCGAAGCTTGTTCCGAACTTCGCCGCTTTATTTCCGAATATTGCCCGATGCACCGAATTCATTTGTTCGGCGCGCCGCGGACACATTGTGCTCCGATCTTACGTTCCGAGACAATTTGACCCTAGGGCTGTTGCGAGGTTCTTAGTCTCAGCTCTTTTCCGGGCATTGGCGCGATGGCCGAGCAAATATCTTCGTCAAGGCCGAATTGCCAGTGAAACATCCATCACTATTCAACAGGAACTCGCTTCGCGTCATCGAAGCATTGTTCCGAAAGCACGATCCCAAAGCTTGGTAGTGACACCGTAGTTTCGGTTCGCAAACCTGTGATGGTCGAGGTGATGTTTCAGCAAGGAAGCCGGCAGAATTGCAGGATTGTTATGCGCGCAATAATGGACAAATAAATACCAGGCGTAGGCGAAAAGAGCGCCGGCCAAAACGGCGCCTCCCGTGGCCAAATAGAGGACACCGAAGCCCAGCCATATTTGCCAGAAGACCTTGTCTATTGGCTCTCGCGGGTGCGCGTGATGAATCCGGTGTTGTACCGGAGCGACAGCATGCAACACAAAGCGATGAGCAATGTATTCAGCCAGCGTAAATGCCACGAGGCCGCAACAGAAAAGACCAATAGTGATGGATGATTTGGAAGCTAAGGTGGCCAGCAACGCGATTGCAACGGCAGTCGCGAAAATGAGCTCGCCGAAGTAAATAGCGACAGTCCTTGTAGGCACCAAACACGTTGTCTGGTTCCAGAGCCGCCTTCCATTTGGCTCAGTGCACATCTCGCTCGACCGCCGAATCCGGCATTCCTGCCCTAATTATAGCTCAGATTTTTTGGCAGACCATCCTCTGTGGTCAGCGATTGATTCAATGAAATCGCCGCGGGCGCGTCGTTTTTTCGGTCACAGGCTGTCAGAAACATCATGACTTCCCATTTTCGCGCACCAACGGATCATCCGGAGCGTTGATGACAGCTTTAACGAACGGCAATCTCCAAATTAGGGCGTCAGCTTGCCCCGCACCGCTGCAACGTGTCTCAATGTTGCTGGAAGGGTGATTTGACCGCTCCCTCGTTGAAGGCCATCGGCAAGTGCTTTATTTGGTATGACAGTTTCGATGAGGACGTGAACGAGTGCACATCGAATCGCATATCCTGATTGTCGATGATGACCTCGAGATTCGAAAGCTTCTTGGCCGGTATCTCGTCGAGCAGGGCTTTCGAGTGACGCTTGCGTCCGACAAGCGCACCCTTAACGCCGCCCTCGAGTCGAATGACATCAAATTGATAGTGCTCGATGTCATGTTGCCGGACGGATCAGGCCTGGAAATCTGTCGGAACATGCGAGCCGAGAACTCGCATGTTCCGATTATTCTTCTCACCGCATTAAAGGAGGACGCCGACCGAATAATCGGCCTTGAGCTTGGCGCCGATGATTATCTCGGCAAGCCATTCAATCCGCGAGAACTCGCGGCTCGCATTCGAGCGGTCCTTCGCCGCCAAAATGGCGCAGACCAGATTGTGCATTCTCCCCGGAAATACCGTTTCGAGGGTTTCAAGTTGCAACCGGGATTGCGGCGCGTTCTTAACTCGAGCGGCGGGCTGCTTGACCTGACCTCGGCCGAATTCGATCTCTTGCATGCGCTGGTAGCGAGGTCCGGACGGATGCTGTCGCGCGAATACCTGCTTGACGCGACCAACCGGGGCGATGGCGATGTCCTCGATCGGTCCGTCGACGTGCTCCTCAGCCGGGTTCGCCGAAAGCTCGGCGACATTGAATTCGACCTGATAAAGACGGTGCGAAACGGAGGCTACGTTTTCACCGCTCATGTTGAGAAGGTTGGAGCCGGCGAATGAATTCTCTGCGGGCACGCATTGTAGTTACGCTGGTTTTGTCGATCGTCTGCGTCATCGGAATAGCAACCGCAACAATATTTTGGCTGCGGGAGGGGCTCGGGCAAAAGGAACAACAGGAATACGCCCAACTGGTTTCCGAGGATATCTTGCTGATCGCACCATTGTTCGGTGACGGCGAAAAAGACAGGGGCGCGCATTTGGGATTGGGCCCCACACCGGGCCAGCCGCGCCCGGAATTTACGAACCTGCTGCAGTCTCAATTGCACCGTGCCGGATCCGACCTCGAGGTTGTGGTAACGCAGCCCGCCCAAGCCACTCATCCGGTTGTGTCAATCAAATTCAAATCGGGTTGGCTTGCGATTCCGGTATCGGATCGTCATCATCCGAAGGAAGGAGCCCTGTTCGCTCTCGCCGGCTGGATTTTGCTTGTCGCCATCGGGACAGTCGGTGTCGCGCTGTGGTTTGCCTACCGCATCACGCGCCATCTCGCGATTCTGGAACGAGTTGCGGCAACGATCGACGCGGACGGCATTGTTCCGCGATTGCCGGAAACCGGACCGGCCGAACTGAGGGCGATCGCGCGCGCGCTTAATACGATGACGACCAGGCTCAAGAACGCCGCCGAAAGCCGGATGCGACTTGTCGCAGCGGCGGGGCACGATCTGCGTACTCCTATGACCAGGATGCGGCTTCGGGCAGAGTTTCTCGACGAGGAGGAACGGGGGATGTGGCTGAGCGATCTGGAGGAACTTGACCGCATCGCGGATAGCGCAATCCAGCTGGTGCGCGAAGAAACACAACGGGAGAGAAGCCAGTTACTCCGGGTCGATGAAATCATCACCGAGATCTGTCAGGACCTCGCATCAATGAAGGCGTCTGTAACGATCATGAGAATGGAGGCGGTGACAATTGCCTCGGCTCCATTAGCGCTGACGCGTGCGGTTAGAAACCTGGTTATAAATGCGGCTACTCATGGCGGTGGCGCTTTTGTTACCGTAGGGCTCGAAAACAGCGTCGCCTTGATTACAATCGATGACGAAGGACCAGGCATTCCCGACCAAAGCATGTCACGCGTATTCGAACCCTTTTTCCGGGTTGATCCGGCGCGGCGCAAGTCTGGACCCGGTGCAGGCCTCGGACTGGCGATTGCCAAGGAGATCGTTGAACGTCACGGCGGGAAACTGACACTGCAGAACCGGTCGCCTAAAGGACTTCGGCAAATAATAATTTTTCCAGCGTGTTTTGCCCGATGAAAACAGAAGCGATGGCGCCGGCCTCAACCGTAAAATATGAGCCGCGAAAATGCGATGTCGGCCGGATGTGTGCTCGTTCACCCCTAAAGATGCGATTTGGGCAAGAGCATGTGAATACCTTTATTGCCGTCAACAAGTTGGGTCACGCGCAGGTTTCCCGCGAGCGAGCACAGCATGTAAGCTTCGTTGCGCGTCAGATTGGTGCGCGCGCAAACGTGTTTGACCATCTCCCTTACCGCCTGTTTGGCCGCGTCGTCGAGATCTTCGTCGAGGCCGATGGACATCAGATGGGTCGCACTTTCGGCAAACGGCCAGGTTAATTCCATGTCCTTTCGCACCGTGAGCCGAAACGTGCCGGTAACGCCTGTTTCCAGCGCGGTGATGCATACTTCTCCATCGCCCTGAACTGCGTGACCGTCGCCGGCAAAGAACAAGGCGCCCTCGTTGAAGACTGGCAGATAGAGCGTAGTACCGGCGCGCAGTTCCTTGTTGTCCATATTGCCACCGAACGCGCGCGGTACCGGCGACCCGCATCGTCCCCAGCTCGGAGGAGGAGCGGTGGCGACGATGCCGAAGAACGGATCGAGTGGAATCTCCGTTCCCCACGGCATGATGCAGATATTGCGTTCGCGATCGATTGCCGGATGGATGGTCTCGTAGTCGGTGAATTCGTCGGGCAGCGTTCCGAGCAGCGGCAATATCGAGACGAAACCCCAATCCTGCCGTATCTTGACGTCGAGGATGTCAATCTGCAACGCATCGCCGGTCTGTGCGCCTTTCACGTATACCGGCCCGGTAATGAAATGCGGGCCTGGCCCGTGAGGCAGCGTGTCAAGCGCCCTCATGTAGTCCGCCGGCACCAGCTTCAAATCGTCCGGCAAGGTTTCCTTTCCGCCGGCAGGGAAACTGTGCAGGGTAACGGTGTCGCCCGAGTTCACGGACAGTACCGGCGGACTCGAACTGTCGAGGTATCCCCATACCATATTTTCGGGCGTGGCGGGAATTTCGTGGCGGCGCGCCATTGATCTCTCCGGGAGGCCCGGGAAACAAATCAGACAGTCATGTTGGAGGCAAGCCAACATCATCGCCAGACGTTTGTCGGCCCTTTTTGCGCACGTATTTTGGGCAGCAAGCGATTGTGTTAGGTTGCCGCGGAGCCGAGAGGATGAGACAACCCGCCGCCGACGGCAATTGAAGTCATCCCAAGGCAGCAGTTGCACGAGGGCGATCCGATGAGACGGTCCCGATTCACTGAAAATGAAATTCTTCATCTCCTCTATGAGGCGAGCACCGGCGTATCCGTTGCCGAAATTTGCAGTACTGCTGGAGTATCGCTGCGAACTTTCTATAGATGGCGAAGACGTTTTGGCGGTCTCAACGTTCCGGCCGTCATGCAGATGAAAGGTCTGGCGGCAGAGAATCTCCGTTTGCGGGGGCTGGTCAGCAATCTATTTGAGCGTCTTCGTGCTCAGGTCGAGAACGCATCGCCCGAGCGAACAACGGGCACGACAGTGCCTCCAGTCCGTGACAGGGCTCGCGAACAACAACGCGCCATCGGGATCGCCGCGGAAAAGTGTGGCGGTGCTCTCACCGGACGCTTTGCCTCGGTACGGGTCAATCCCTGAGACGGGCCGGTGAGTTCTTCCCGGACCATCGCCGGCAGCGTTATTTCAACTAAAATAAGTGCACTCGATGTTCGTTGCGATCGTAACTGCCTGTCGACGGCCGCGCCGAATTAAAAAGGTCGCCGCTTCTTTGGGCAGCGATAATGTCAAAAATGACATTATCGCAATGTGGCTGATGCCCGGTTAGTCATCCTGCCGCTCAAGAACTCACGAAAATCACAAATAGCATCCACGCTTGCTACCCACTATGTCGCGGCAGCGACATGATGAACGGCGTGGCACAGCTCTGAACACTTGGTGTCGCATCTTTTATCTTGCCGCCTGCTCGGGTAACCGAATAGCTTTGCTTTCTCACTGAAGATCAATTTCCCGAGGAGTCTAGAGCCATGATCGATAGGTTCCATCAGTTTCTCACCGCAGACCGCTTCTCACTCAGCCGCCGCGATTTTCTGACGACATCCGCAGCCGTTGCGGGTGGCTTGGCGATGACGCCCATCATCGGCTCGGATCGCGCTGCCGCTGCGCCCCTCAAGGAAGTGCGCTTCAGCGAAGCCGTCCATAATCTCGGCTACATCAATCTCTACGTCGGCATGCACGCCGGCATCTTCGAGAAGAACGGCCTCGACATGAAAGTGAGCGCCGCCGGCGGAGACACGCAGACCTTTGCAGCTGTTCTTGGTGGTTCGGCGGACTTCGCGATCGGTGATGCGACGATGGCTCAGATTTCGCGGGAGAACGGTGGTCCAGGTGTCGTGGTCGGCACGGTCGTCCAGCGCGCTCATTATTTCGGTGTATCAAAAACGCTCAAACCAATCACCGACCCCAAAGACTTCAAGGGCCTGAAAATTGTTA
>Ga0209217_1000084_pt1 | contig 19654 bp, 17 predicted proteins | sample JacPinW_OM3H0_M2_FD_187957 | JGI IMG/M metagenome (GOLD analysis project Ga0209217, IMG submission 187957) | Forest soil microbial communities from Algoma, Ontario, Canada - Jack Pine, Ontario site 1_JW_OM3H0_M2 (SPAdes) (version 2) | ecosystem: Environmental > Terrestrial > Soil > Boreal...
CGAAACGCGTCCCCGAAAATCTCAAGAACAAACACTTCCCAGTTAATCCGGAGCGGTAGAGCGCTGTCATCCTGAGCGGAGGCGAAGGATCTCCCACAAACACGAGCTGCATACAATTTACTTAGCGTGACCATCGCTCCGACTGTGAGATTCCTCGCGTTGCTCGGAATGACGCGTCTGAAACGCTAAGACCGTGTAAGTGGATGCATCAGTTCCCGATGATCTTCCAATTCTGATTTAACGCGGCGGCAGTAAGCGCGGATACGATGCTCGTCCCCATGAGAACATAAAATGCAAGTAGCTCTTTTGACTAAGATAAATTGTCGCTTTCGGCGAAAACCCGGCGACGTGCGCGCAAATCTGGCCAACATCAGGATGAGCCTCACGTGGCCTCGAGCGAGCGTAGTAATCGTCAAGAATGAGAAGCGAGAGTCCGCATGCAGCCGCCAAACCTATTAAAGACCAAATGACTGCCTTCTTCACAAACCGTCTTCAGCCGTCAAACTTCGTCGCAACGAGCGTGGCGTTGTGGCCGCCGAACCCGAATGAGTTGTTCATGACCACGTGCACTTTTTTCTCTTTCGCTTTGTTTGCGGTGTAATCGAGGTCGCACTGCGGGTCCGGATTTTCCAGATTGATCGTGGGCGGGATCACGCCGTCGCGGATCGCTAATGCGCAAGCCGCCATTTCCGTTGCGCCGGCGCCGCCTAACAAATGGCCGGTCATCGATTTGGTGGAACTGATCGAAACCTTCTTTGCCTGTTCGCCAAAGACCTTTTTGATCGCCTGGGTTTCGCTGATGTCGCCGAGACCGGTGGAAGTGGCGTGAGCATTGATGTAATCGACGTCGCTTGGCGAAATCTTCGCGTGATCGAGCGCCAATTGCATGGCGCGCGCGGCCCCTCCGCCGTCTTCCGGCGGCGCGGTCATGTGGTAGGCGTCGGCCGAAAGTCCGTAGCCGGTGAGCTCACAATAAATTTTCGCGCCGCGCTTCTTCGCATGTTCAAGTTCTTCGACAATGGCGATGCCCGCGCCTTCGCTGATGACGAAACCGTCACGGTCGCGATCAAACGGGCGCGACGCGCGCTCGGGTTCGTCATTGCGCTTGCTGAGCGCTTTCATCGCGGAAAAGCCGGCGAGACCCAGTTCGACGATCGCCGCTTCGGAACCGCCGGCGACAAAAATATCGGCGTCGCCGAACTTAATCATGCGCCACGATTCGCCGATGGAATTGTTGGAAGTCGCACAAGCGGTGACGATGCACATGTTGGGACCGCGCAAACCGAACTCCATCGAGATAACGCCGCTGGCCATGTTGCTGATCAACATCGGAATGGTAAAAGCGGAAACGCGCTGCGGCCCTTTGTTCATCAAGACGCTGAATTGGTCTTCGAGCGTTTTCAGTCCGCCGATGCCGCTGCTGACGATCACGCCGAAGCGATCGCGGTTCACCTTCTCCAGGTCGAGGCCGCTGTCCTGGACCGACATCTTAGCCGCGGCCATAGCCAGTTGAACGAAACGATCGGTGCGCCGGACGTCTTTGGCGTTCTTAAAGAAATTCTTCGGATCGAAGTCGCGCACTTCACCGCCGATTTTGCAATCGTAGTTCGCGGTGTCGAAGGTTTGGATCCGGCCGATGCCGCTCTTGCCTTGAACGAGATTTTTCCAAAACGTCTCGAGATCGTTGCCGACGGGTGTGACAACACCGAGACCTGTAATGACGACGCGACGATCGTTCATGTCGAAAAAGGGTTAAATCGTGAAAGCGTCAGCTCGTCCCCATACCGACGCTTTGCACAGCCTGGAAAAGTTTCCCTTCAGTTTTGATCGACGGTGCAATGATGATCTCAGTCTGCTGAAACTCGGCGATGGTGCGTGCGCCGACGTTGCCCATGCAAGTCGTAATGGCGCCAACGAGATTTTGACTGCCATCATCAACTTCGGCCGGGCCGAACAGGATTTGTTTGAGCGGACCAGTGGTGCCGACTTTGATGCGGGTGCCGCGCGGTAGATTCACGTGCGGGGTCGCCATTCCCCAGTGATAACCGGAGCCGGGCGCTTCCTGAGCGCGAGCGAAGGCGCTGCCGACCATGACTGCGTCGGCGCCGCACGCGAGCGCTTTGCAAACGTCGCCGCCCCTGCTCATGCCGCCATCGGTAATGATCGGGACGTAACGCGAAGTCTTTTTGAAATAAGCATCGCGCGCGGCCGCGCAGTCCACCGTAGCGGTGACTTGCGGCACGCCGAGTCCAAGCACGCCACGCGAAGTGCAGGCCGCTCCAGGACCGACACCGACCAGCACGCCGGCGGGGCCGCATTCCATGATTTCGAAAGTGACATCGTAGCCAACAGTGTTGCCGACAATCACCGGGATGCGCATGTCCGCGCAAAATTTTGTCAGATCGAGCGATTTGTATTCCGTGGAAATATGTCGCGCGGTTGAAACCGTGCTTTGGACGACGTAGACGTCCGCGCCCGCTTCTTGCGCGATCGGGCCGAACTCGGCCGCCCGCTGCGGAATGGAACTGACAGCGGCGATCCCGCCCTCATCTTTGATTTGTTTCACGCGCGCCGCGATCAGATCGGGATGGACCGGCTCCTGATAAATTCTTTGCAGCAGCGAGGTAACGTCGGATTTGTCGGTCTCGACAACCTTTTGCAGGACTTCCTGCGGATTTTTGTAACGCGTCTGCACGCCTTCGAGATTCAAAACGGCCAGACCGCCGAGCTTGCTCATGGCGACGGCGAAGCGAACATCGACAACGCCATCCATCGCACTGGCCAGGATCGGAATTTTCAACTCGAGCGGGTCGGCGTTCTTGCGAGGCAGACGAAAACGAATGTCGACTTCGTTGGGATTAATCGTAACGCGCCCGGGCACCAACGCGATCTCGTCGAACCCGTAGGTGACGCGTGCTTTTCGATTTCGGCCAATCCACATTCCCATAGTTAAATCTGCTCCAATCTAAATCTTTCGTTCAAACTGCCGCAACGCGGACAGCGCGGGAGTAATGTCGCCGTCCGATCCTCAAACTCGAACGCGCAAATCACGCACCGTAACCGATAGCGCAATGCACGTCGCTCACGCCGGCGCCGGTTCCACTCACCTACTATCCAGAGAAGGAAAATCGTGGCAAGGGAAAGGAGCAGATAAAGTGTGACCAGCGCGGCGAGACTAACTCGAATCACGGCGCGGTTGGTGTCGGTTTTGCGTCCGGCTCCACGATATCGTTTCCCCACTCGACCGTGGCGATTCCCCAGACAAGCGAGTCGCCGGGGGATGTCGATCCTTCGGCTCCGCTCAGGACAAGCCTTGCTGGAAAACGGCAGAGCGCGAGGTGTTCTCTCGCCTGCTCGTCCAAAGCCGCATCACCGGATGACGTTAAACTGAAACAATAGAGGACTGCTCCTCCCGCATCGACCGCGATCCGAAACTCCGCATTTTGCGGCGGCTTGTGAGTTGAGCCTTTAAAATTTGCCGGAACAAATTTTGGCTGACCGAGTGGATCCAGTTCGTTTGAAAAAGTCACTTTGGTTGGAGCTACTCCGACCGGTGTCGATCGCGCTCGAAGTGGTGCGGGAACCGGCCCAGGGGGTTGTGCGCTGGGAACACGAAGATCGACAGCCAAAGGCGGCGCTGCTTTCAAAGCCGGCTCACGCGCGAAATAAGAAGGAAAATGCTGAACCTTTCCCAAGAGATAGCGTCTGGCGTCAGGCGCCTTTCGTGTCGTTGACGCGAGCGCCGGATCTTCAGCATCGATCCAGCGAAGAAGCGTGGCCCCTTGCTCTGAATTAGCGGTGATCAAATTCACTCGCTGCGGCGCGGGGGTAAGCGAAACGGTTGGCGGATAAACGATTTGGAAAAGATAGAAACCCGTCGCGTGCGCCACCAGCGATGCGATGAGAAAACCAATGATCGCCAGATTGCGACCGCGCGGTGCGTCCCAGTTAAAAAGCAACAGCGCAGTAGTGGAAGCGTTCATTTCGGAGCAGCGCCCGCCAGTGAAACGGATAAAATTCCGTGCTCGAGCGCGGCATTGGTCACGGCCACGACCAACTCGTAGGGCGTCTGGCGGTCAGCCTTAATAATAAGCGAGCGATTTTCACGCTTGGCCGCATCCAGTAAGGGCCCGAGCCGCTCGAGCGAGATCTTTTGGTCCCGAAAATAAATCGCCGGGACCGCGCCGCCGGTAATGCTGATGATTTGTTGGTTCTGCTGCGCGCCAAGCAGGAATGGCGAGGCCGGCGCCGAGACCGCGATCCCCGGTTGCAAAACAAAATTCGAGCTCAGGAGCAGAAAAAAGATGAGGAGAAACACCACATCGATGAGTGGGAACACGACCAGCCAGCCGAAATTGTATTCCTTTGTCCGGCTCAGCTTCATGTGTTCATGATTGTCGATCTAAGCGATTGTTCGCCACGGCGAATCCGTCCTTTGGCGGATCGATCTAACGATCGCGATGCGCTTCCCGCGGACCGGTCAGTGTTTCGGGCGATTGCTGAAAACTGATGATGCCGGTGAGCGCTTCGCTGTCCTTTAACATGTGCACGATCTCAATGCCGGCGCGTTCTATTTCGTGAAGCATCGTATTCACCCGGGATGAAAGATAGCTGTAAGCCACGAACGTGGGCGCAGCGACGACAAGGCCGGCCGCAGTGGTGAGCAAACTCTTGTAAATGCCGCCGGAAAGTTCGGTGACAGTGGCGTAGCCGCCGTGGGAAGCAATCGTTCCAAAGGCATCGATCATTCCGGCAACGGTTCCGAGCAGACCGAGTAACGGCGCCAGAAAAGCGAGCGTCGCCAAAACACCAAGAAAACGTTCGAGCTTCGGAACCTCCAGTTGTCCCGCTTCCTGGACGATTTCGCGCAGCTCCGATCTCGACATGTCGTGCCGCAAAAGCGCGGCATGAATAACCCGCGCGACCGGACCCGGGGTACCGGCCGATTCGTGCAAAGCTTCAGCGAAGTTGCGCCGCTGGACCAAATTCGAAAGTCCTTTTAAAAATTCGCCGACGTGAATGGTAGCGCGATGCAGATAGAAAAAGCGCTCCAGGAAAACCGCGATGGCAATAATGCTGCAGGCCAGAATCGGCCACATGAGCAACCCGCCCTTCTGAATGTAGTCAATCATGGGGGCAATCTTCTTAGCCCCTTTTACCGGCGGAGGCAAGCCGCCCTCGTTCCCACTAGCGTCCGAGCGGGTTGCTCGGTTTGGCCGTGGCGCTCGGCGTGGGCGAAGGGCTTCCGGAAACCGATTTCCCAGCTGAGTCGAATGCCGAGTAACCGACCTGCTTCCCAGCGGGATTATACTTATAGAGAATCTTCTTTGTTAGGGCGTCATCTTTCCCCAGATGGGTTTCCTGCTCCAGCCGTCCGGCCCCATCATATTTATATATGCTCTTGAAAAGGAACTTTTCGTCCGGTCCAAAAACAACGCCGCTGACGAACCGGCCCGCATCACCGATTTGATAGATGATTTTGCCGCGCGATTTTCCGTCAGAATCGGTCGTGGTCGCGATTGCTTCGTGCCTTGCATTGTCGAATTGATAAACGGTTCGTGAGCCGTCGGCATTAAGGCTGACCGTCACGCGAACGGCGTCATTTGAAATGGGCGCAGGAGTTTGGGCGACGCTCGGGCGAGGCCAATGCAGACTGATCGCAAGAACAAAGAGTGAGAGCAGACTGCGCGACATCACCATTGCGAGGCGCAGTTTAAATGGCCAAGTGGCAGGGGCAAAAGGGTCAATTAATTTTTATTGACGGCTCGCGCGGAAGGTGGTTAAAAGTGGGGAAAAGTGGGTTAGAATGGAACATTTCTCCACCCGCCAATGGATACGCCTGACCAACGCTTCTACGCCGGCGAGTTTCGTCACTTCATCGACGAGAAGAATCGGATCACTATTCCCGCGCGCTGGCGACGCGGTGACACCGAAGAATTCATCATTCTTCCGGAAGCGACTCATCAATTTCTTCTGGTCATGTCGCCTGAAGAATTTTCTCGTATGAGCGCGGCCGCCGAATCCGACCCAAACGTTTCCGCGCGCGATCGCCGCATTTTTTTTCGACAACTGCATTCTCGAGCCGAACACGGCGCCGCTGACAAGCAAGGCCGCCTCGTTTTGCCGGAAGATCTTTGTAAGAAAGTAGGATTGAAAGGCGAAGTCGTCCTGGTTGGCGGTCGCGGCCGTTTTGAAATTTGGAATTTGCAGCGCCGAAAACGCGCTCACGAGGAAGAGACGCCTACTTATCAGCACGTCGCCAATGTCATTGGTTTGTAATCAGCCCAAGTATGAACGCATTATTGTTTGAGCGGTCGGTTTGGTTTGCGACTGGTCCGCTCATTTTGGAAGAGGAGCCGCAGGAAATGGAGGATTTTACTTACCATCGCCCGGTGCTGGCCGCCGAAGCGGTGGAACTGCTCGCGCTGCACGCCGGCTCGCTGGTTGTCGATGGAACAGTCGGCGGCGGCGGTCATACCGAAGCTATTTTGAAAATCGGCGCGGACGTTCTCGCACTCGATCAGGATCCGGACGCGATTGCGCAGGCGCGTGAAGAACTCGCCCATTTCGGCGGTCGCGTGACGCTGCGACAGGCGAACTTTCGCAACGCGGACAAAATTCTCGACGAACTCGGCGTGCAAAAAATCGGCGGCGCCCTTCTCGATCTCGGCGTTTCCTCGCGTCAACTCGAGAATGCCGCTCGCGGGTTCAGCATGATGCGGAACGGTCCGCTCGATATGCGAATGGACCCAAGATCGACATTAACGGCCGCGGATGTTGTAAACAGTTATAGCGATGAAGATCTGACCCGGTTGTTCCGCGACCTCGGCGAAGAACCGGCCGCGCGCCGCATCGCCAGCTTGATTGTGAAGATGCGCAAAGATGCGCCGTTTACCGAAACGCTTCAGCTCGCGCGAGCAATCGAAAAAGTCGTCGGCCGCCACGGGCGCAGACATCCTGCGACTCAGGCATTTCAAGCGCTGCGAATGGAAGTGAACGACGAGCTGGGCGCGCTCGAACAAGGCATGCGCGTTTTGACCGCGCGACTCGAATTGGGAGCGCGTATCGCCGTCATCACTTTTCATTCTCTCGAAGATCGAATCGTGAAAAATTTTATGCGCAATCACGGTCGCGAGTGGCTGGACCGGCCGGAGTGGCCGGGGCCGCGCCGCAATCCGGAATACGATTTGCGTTCGATTACCTCGAAACCGATCGAGCCAGGTGAAACTGAGCGCCGAATGAATCCGCGCTCGCGAAGCGCGAAACTGCGCGTGGCGGAGAAAATTGGATGAACCGCTCTCACCGAAAAAATTGGAACACGGTCAATGCCGCTTCGCTCGCGCGCTGGATCGTGCTCACGGCGTTCCTGGCGCTGATGGGGCTAAGTTATGTTTATCTGACCCTTCAGCTTTATCATCTCGGCGACCGTAAAAAAGCGCTCGAAACCGAAGTGGCCAATTTGCGGATGCAAAATGAAGTGGCGAGCGCGCAAATTGCCGCGCTCACTTCACGCTCGGCATTGCAACGCCGCTTGAAGGAAGGTTATCTAAAAATGATTCCAATCGCGGAGCACAACATTGTTCGACTGACTTTGCCGGCGCGAAACCAGGCAGACGCTGTCCAACCAGTTTCCAATCAGCGAGGCGCGAGATGAAATGGAACAGCCGAACCAGATGCGCAATCGTTTGCCTCGGCTTCGTTCTCTTGTTCAGCGCGTTTTCGTTTCGCTTGATCTATCTCCAAATGATCAAGCACGAGCAGTACGCGGGACTGGCCGCTGAAAAGCACGTTTACAAGCAGCCCATCTTCGCCGAGCGCGGCACCATTCTCGACGCAAACAACGAAGTCCTCGCGCACAACGTCCCGGTGGAAACGGTGGTCGCGGACGCCACTCATCTCAACGAGGTCGAGGCGACTGTCGATCTTGTCAGCGGCGAGTTGAAGCTCCCGCGCGCAGACGTTTCAGAAAAACTCCATAGCGACCGTCGATACATCGTCCTGAAACGCGAAGTGCCGAAAGCAATCACCGATTCGCTCCGACAAAAACTGCGCGCCCAAAATTTACGCGGCATCTATTTCGAACAGGACGCGACCCGAATTTATCCCAACGGCGTGATGCTGTGCCACGTCATCGGTTTCACCGATTTCGAGCACCGTGGCATTCAAGGAGTGGAAGGTGCGCTCGATGAATATCTGCGCGGACAAGACGGCTATCGTTACATCGAGCATAACCGCGCTGGCCAGGAGCTCGTGCTTTACCGCGGCCAGGAGCGCGCACCGCGCAACGGTTATCAAGTGCATCTGACCATCGACCTTAATCTGCAAAACATTGTCGAAAACGAATTGGACGCCGCCATGCGCGAGTATTCGCCGAAGAAAGCGACCATCATCCTAATGCGCCCGCAAACCGGCGAAATTCTCGCCATGGCCAACCGGCCGGCGTTCGATCTCAATCGCCGTTCCGATGCGAAACCCGAGCAAATGAAAAATCGCGCCATCTGCGATATGATGGAGCCGGGCTCGACCTTCAAAATTGTCACCGCCGCCGCCGCGCTCAACGAGCACAAGTTTCGCCTCGATTCCTACATCTTTTGCGAAAAGGGGGTTTGGAACTACGGCGGCACCGCGCTGCACGATCACGCCGCGTTTAGCGATTTGAGCGTCAAAGACATTTTGGTAAAATCGAGCAACATCGGCGCCGCCAAACTCGCCGTCAGCCTCGGCGATCAAAAGTTTTACGAATACATCCGGCGTTTCGGTTTTGGCGAACGAACCGGCGTCGAGCTTCCGGGCGAAATTCCCGGGTTAATCCGGTCGCCGCAATCGTGGAGCAAAATTTCGATCACCCACATTCCGATGGGACACGAAATCGGAGTGACTCCGCTGCAAATGACCGCGGCCATGGCCGCGATCGCCAATGGCGGCAAATTAATGACGCCGCGCATCGTGAAATCGATCACGACCAGCGATGGTAAGACCGTCAGCTCGCTTTCTCCGATTGTTCTGCGTCAGGTCATCTCGCCGCAGACCGCCAGCCAAATTGGAAGTGCATTGCGCGGCGTAGTCAGTGATCGTGGCACCGCCGCCGCTGCCGCTGTTCCCGGTTTCATCATCGCCGGAAAAACTGGCACCGCCCAGAAGGTCGACCCGCACGGCGGATATGAAAAAGGACAATATGTCGTTTCGTTCTGTGGTTATTTGCCGGCGGAGCGTCCGGAATTTGTCGGACTCGTCGTGTTAGATGATGCACAAACAAAACCTGAGCAAAATTACGGCGGCCTCGTTGCCGGGCCGATTTTTTCCCGAATCGCCGAAAAGGCCGCCCGTTATCTCGATCTTGAGCCGCATGAGGAAATTCGCAAGGCCATCCCGGTGGAGCGAGTTGCCTTAACCAACCCTTCGCGCCATTGACTTCCTGGCATAAGAATGGCGAACCCTCATGCAGCTCAAAACTCTTCTCGCCGCGATTCCCGTTCGCGAAATCATCGGCCCAACTGATCGCGCGGTGGAAAGCATCGCGTATGACTCGCGCCGTGTGCAGAGGGATGGGCTATTCGTGGCATTGCGCGGCGAAAAAAGCGATGGCCACGACTTCATTGGCCAGGCCATTGAAAAAGGCGCCGCGGTGATCGTGGCCGAGCGCGCCGAAAAGCATCCCCGCGCCACCTGCGTCGTTGTTGAGAACACCCGCAGCGCGATGGTCGATCTCTCTGCGAGATTCTACAATTTCCCCGCGCGTAAACTGAAACTCGCCGCCGTCACCGGCACCAACGGCAAAACGACGACCACTTTCCTGATCAAACACATTTGCGAGAAAGGTGGAATGCGATGCGGCTTGCTCGGGACCGTTCGTTACGAAATCGGCGAGCGCGTCCTGCCCGCCGCGCGCACAACTCCCGAATCGCTCGACCTGCATGAACTTCTTTCTCAAATCGCGAACGCCGGCTGCCGCGGTGCGGCCATGGAGGTTTCCTCACACGCCTTAGCGCAAGAGCGGACGCGCGGCATCGAGTGGGATGTCGCCGTCTTCACCAATCTGACCCAGGACCATCTCGATTATCATGGGACGATGGAAAACTATTTCAAAGCGAAAGCGAAATTGTTCGAGCAACTAGCGCAGCAACAGAAGAAAAAGAAACCAGTCGCGGTCATCAACATCGACGACCGATATGGCCGGCAATTGATTGGGAAGATCGACAAGAAAGTTTCGGTGGTGACTTTCGGAATGGGATCGCGCGCCGACTTTCGCGCTTCCAACTATCGAATGGAATTTGCCGGCACGTCCTACCAGCTCGACGCGCGTGGCAAAAGTTATCTCGTGCGTGTTCCGCTAATTGGCCGCTTCAACGTCGCGAATTCGCTGGCCGCGCTCGCCGCCGCCAATGCTTTGGGGGTTGGTTTGCGCGAAGCTGTGCTCAGTCTGGCCAAATCGCCGCAAGTTCCCGGTCGCCTCGAGATTGTTCCGGCAAAGCGGCAGTTCCAGGTCTTTGTCGATTACGCACACACGCCGGACGCGTTGCTCAACGTCTTGAAAACTTTGCGTGAACTTGGGCCGCGGCGATTGATCGTCGTTTTCGGTTGCGGCGGAAATCGCGACCGCGAGAAGCGACCGCTGATGGGTCAGGTTGTCGATCAAAATGCCGATTGCGCCATCATAACCTCTGACAATCCGCGCAAAGAAGATCCCGACAAAATCATCGCCGAAATCGAAAAAGGTTTTCGCGGCGACCATTTTGAAAAAATCACCGATCGCACGCAGGCGATTTCGCGCGCCATCGAAATCGCGCAACCGCGTGACATCGTCTTGATCGCGGGCAAAGGTCACGAAAATTACCAGGAGTTCGCCGATCACACCGTGCCATTTGAGGACATTCAGGTGGCGCGGCGCGCGGTCGAAAATCATCCGATGGAATTTAAATGAATCTGTTGTCGATCTTACAAATCGCTGAGCTTTCCGGCGCCAAAGTCGAACAAGGCGACGGAAAAATTTCGATCGAAAGAATCAGCACTGATTCACGAACCATTAAGAAGGGGGAACTTTTCGTCGCCTTGCGAGGTGAAAATTTCGACGGCCACAAGTTTGTCGAAGCGACCGCTAAAGCCGGGGCCGCCGGCGCGATCGTCGATCTTAAGTGGAGAGGAAAAGTTCCAGCCAAGTTCGCGATCGTTCGGGCGAAGGACACTTTGCTCGCGTATCAAAATCTGGCCGCGAATTACCGGAAAGCGCTTTCCATCAAAGTTCTCGCCATTACCGGCAGCAACGGAAAAACAAGCACGAAGGATTTTGCCGCCTCGGTCCTTGGTCGAAAATTTCGCGTCACCAAGACGCAAGGGAACTTCAATAACCATGTCGGATTGCCGCGCACCATTCTGGAGGCGACATCGAACGACGAAGTCGCGGTCTGGGAGATCGGGATGAATCATCCCGGCGAAGTCGCTCCGCTGGCAAAAATTGCCGCACCGGACGCCGCCATTATCACCAACATCGGCGTTGCTCACATCGAGTTCATGGGAACGCGTCAGGCGATTGCGAAAGAAAAAGGCGCGCTCGCGGAGGCAGTTGCCGCCGAAGGGGCAGTGATCTTGAACGCCGACGATCCTTTCAGCAAAGGCATCGCCGAACGAACACGTGCTCATGTGATTTTTGCCGGAACGAAAGACGGAACGGTTCGCGCGATCGACATTCAACAAAGCGCCGACGGATCGGAGTTTACGATCATCGAGGGCGCGCATCGATGCCGCGCGCAGTTGCCGGTTCCCGGACTGCACATGGTGCAAAATGCGCTGCTCGCCGTCGCGGCCGGCCGCGCTTTCGGTCTTTCTCTCGAAGAAGCGGCGGCTGGTCTCGCCAGCGCTCCCCTTACCAAAGCGCGTTTGCAGATCAAAGAGATCAATGGCGTGCAGTTTCTCGACGATAGCTACAACGCGAATCCTGATTCGATGAAAGCGGCGCTGCAGACGTTGGTTGAACTGGACACCGACGGAAAACGGATCGCTGTGCTCGGCGAAATGCGCGAACTGGGAAAAGAGTCAGAGCGCGGTCACGAAGAAGTCGGCGAAGCCGCGGCTGCATTCGGCATCGACCATTTGATCGGCATCGGCGAAATGGGCGCAACCATCTCGCACGCGGCAGAAAAAGCGGGACTCGAAAAAAGTACCGTTGTTGGATCGACATCGGAAGCGGCAGGGCTGCTGTTGGAGATCGCGGCGCCCGGCGATCTCATCTTGATTAAAGGCAGCCGGCTCGCCCGGATGGAAGATGTGATCGAAGCATTCGCGAAACGAAGTTCGCCAGAAAGCGCGCGCGTATGATGTACTTTCTTCACCGGCTCAGCGACCAGATCGGCGGATTTAACGTTTTCTCCTACGTCACCTTTCGCGCCGTGGCCGCGGCGATCACTGCATTCATGGTGTCACTTCTGTTTGGACATTTCGTCATTCGCGTTTTAACGGCGCTCAAGCTCGGCCAACCGATTCGCCAGGCTGCTGAGGTACATCGGCTCGCGGAATTGCACGGCGGGAAGCAAGGAACGCCGACGATGGGTGGCGTCCTCATTATCGGCGCCGTCTTCATTTCCAGTTTTCTTTGGGCGCGTCCGGACAATCGCTTCGTGTGGCTCGCCCTCTTCGCCATGGTTTATCTCAGCGTGCTCGGTTTCGTGGATGATTATCTCAAAGTCACAAAGAAAAAATCCGACGGCGTAAGCGGCCGGATCAAACTTCTTTTTCAAATCGCCCTCGCTCTGATTATCACGGCAGTCTTTTTGACGAGTCCGCTTTTGGAAGTGCAGGCGCGCTCGCTTTACGTGCCATTTTTCAAATCACCGGTGGTCACGAACATGGGATGGTTCACCATCTTGTTTTTCGCGCTCGTGATTGTCGGATCGTCGAACGCGGTGAACCTGACCGACGGGTTGGACGGGCTCGCCATCGGTTGCACCGTCACCGTCGCGTTCGCCTACGCATTTCTTTCCTACGCCGCCGGGAATTTTCGGATCGCGGAATATTTGCAGGTCCCCTTCTATCCTTTCACCGGCGAGCTCACGGTCGTTTGCGCCGCGATGATCGGCGCCGGTTTCGGGTTCCTTTGGTTTAATTGTCATCCGGCGAAAGTTTTCATGGGCGACACCGGCTCGCTCGCCATCGGCGGGTTGATCGGCGTGGTGGCGATCTGCTGTAAACAGGAACTACTGCTCGTGGTCGTGGGGGGCGTTTTCGTCATCGAAGCGGTCTCGGTGATCCTTCAGGTCCTGAGTTTCAAACTCACCGGTAAACGCATTTTTGCCATGTCGCCGCTCCATCATCATTTTGAGCTCGTTGGTTGGAAAGAGAACACCGTCATCGTGCGGTTCTGGATTTTGTCCGGAATTTTCGCCCTCCTCGGACTGGCGACTTTGAAGTTGAGGTAGAACTTGCGTTACCGAAATCAAAACGTCGCAGTTCTCGGGGCCGGTTTAAGTGGAGCGGCCGCTGCCCTCTTGCTCAAAGCCGAAGGCGCAAACGTCACCGTCCTGGACAGCGCCGACGAACATAAGCTGCTTAAATCCACCATCGACAATCTGCGCGCGCAGAACATTCGCGTAATTTGCGGGCAAGCGGCCGATCAGGATCCAGCCAAATACGATTTTATCGTTGCAAGTCCGGGAATCGATCCAGCCTCCCCGCTCGCGCAAAATTTCTCTTCACGCAAGATCGACATAATCGGCGAGCTCGAGCTCGGCTGGCGTTCCTGCGAAACGCCGGTCATCGCGATCACCGGCACCAACGGCAAAACGACGACGACGGAAATGCTCGCTCAAATGCTGAACGATTGCGGACAGAAAACGATCGCCTGCGGCAACATTGGCAAACCGCTCTCCGAGGTCGCGCGCGAGAAAATCAAATACGACGTGCTCACGGTCGAAGTCAGTTCGTTCCAATTGGAAACGATCCAGACTTTTCGGCCATCGATCGCGCTCTGGTTAAATTTCGCGCCCGATCATCTCGACCGTTATCGTTCAGTTGCTGAATATCGGGCCGCGAAGCTGCGACTCTTCGAAAACCAAACGGGCGATGATGTCGCGATTGTAAACGCAGTCGAGAAGTTGCCCGAGCTTCTCGCGCGCAAAATCACCTTCAGCGCCTACACGAATCGCGCTGACTTTCGCTTGGCCGAAGGCGCGATCGTTTTTGAAAACAAACCGGTCCTGCGCCTGAACCAGACGAAACTGCGCGGTTCGCACAACATCGAGAACGTGATGGCCACGCTCGCCGCCGGTCACGCGCGCGGTCTGGCGTTTGAAAAAATGGTCCCGCCGCTTTGTGCTTACGAGCCGCGACCGCATCGGTGCGAATTTGTCAGGCAAATCGGCGGCGTCGATTACATCAATGACTCCAAGGCGACCAATCTGGATGCGGTCGAGAAAGCGCTGCTCGCCCAAAGCAAACCGGTCGTTCTCATCGCCGGCGGAAAAGACAAGGGCTTCACCTTTGAACCGCTTCGCCCGCTGGTTAAAGAGAAAGTTAGATCGACAATTTTGATCGGCGAAATGGCGGAACGGATCGCGCGCGATTGGGACGGCGCGGTCAAAACTCAGCTGGCCGCGTCTCTGGCCGATGCGGTCGAACGTGCCCACGCCACTGCCAAACCCGGCGAAGTCGTTCTTTTTTCGCCGGGCACATCTTCCTTCGACATGTTTAAAAGCTATGCCGACCGCGGCGATCAGTTCCGCGCGCTCGTTCAAGCCCTCCCCAAATGAAAAGGAAGTTCAAAATGCCAAAGATGCTGAGATTCAGACGAAAAAAACTCCGCGCCACCGCCGTGCGGCGGCCGCTGCGCATTGGTGCGACTGCGGCCGAGTACGGCGATCTGGCCGAACCGAGCATGAAGCTTTCGCGGGCGTTGTTGATTGTGCTACTGCTGCACGTTGTCGCGGTGGCAGGCATCATCGCGTTCAACGCGATCAAAACGCGTCAGGCGTCGCTGCCTTCTGCGCCGTCGCCGACCACAGTCGGAATCGCTTCGGCCGATACCAAGCCCCAAGCGCCGGCTCTCAATCCATCAACCGCGCAGAAAACCGGCGCGAAGACGCCGGCAAAAGTTTCCGACTCCGGAAAAGTTTACGCCGTCGCGAAAGGCGATAATCCGGTCACGATCGCGAAGAAGTTCAAAGTTTCCTACGACGATTTGATCGCGCTCAATCACATCGATGACGCTCGGAAATTGAAGATCGGACAAAAACTTTTGATCCCGGACAAGACATCGAAAAAGAGCCCGTAGTTTCATGTATCGAAAAAGCGCTTACTTCCTCTTTGTCGCAGTCCTTGGACTGCTCGTCATCGGTATTGTGATGCTTTTTAGCACCAGCGCTTTTGCGAAGGACAGCCATGGCGACGCTTATTTTTTCCTCAAACGCCAATCGCTTTGGTTCGGAGTCGGGCTCGTTGTCTGCGTCGCGGCGGCGTTGATCGATTACCATTTCTGGCAGCGGACCTGGTGGCTGTGGCTCGGGGTGGCAGCGATCACGCTCGTATTTTGTTTCGTTCCGCACATCGGAATGCGGATCAACGGCTCGCGGCGCTGGGTCGGGTTGGGCCCAATGAGCTTTCAGCCGTCGGAGATTGCGAAGCTTGCCGTTGTATTTTTTCTGGCATGGTGGTTTGCGCGCTATGAGAAAGTCGCCAACCATCCGTTGTTCGGCTTTGCCATTCCCCTGGCAATTGTGAGCGCGCTCCTCGGGTTGATTCTGTTTGAGGTCGATCTCGGAACAACCGCTTTGATCGGCGCGACGACGTTTACAGTTATGTTCGTTGCCGGAACGAATCCGATTCTGCTCGGCCTGCTCGCCATAACCGGAGGCAGCGTTATTTTCGTGGCGGCAACACAGGCGCGCATGGAACGCCTGATCGCGTTCACCGATCTTGAGCGCTACAAACAGGACGCCGGACTTCAGCAAATGCAGGCGTTGATCGCGTGGGGCAGCGGCGGCATGGAAGGGCTCGGTCTTGGTAACGGCCGGCAAAAGATGCTCTACCTCCCCTATGCGCATACCGATTTCATTTTCCCGATGATCGGCGAAGAGCTTGGATTACGGATCAGCCTGCTCGTCGTCCTCCTTTTCGTCGTTGTCATTGTTTGCGGAATCGTGATCGCACTGCACGCGAAAGATCGGTTCGGGTTGTTGACCGCGTCCGGTGTGGTTTGCCTAGTGGCGTTGCAGGCCGCGGTGAATATCGGAGTCACCACTTCGCTTTTGCCGAACAAAGGCCTGCCTCTGCCGTTCATTAGCTACGGCGGATCGAATCTCGTCGCGTGCTTGTTCGGGGTGGGACTCTTACTAAACATTTATCGGCAGGCCGTTTTGGAACCGGCCAACAAAAAGCGCACTTCACTCCAAGTGCGAGTGACACCGCGAATTTAACTGGAAGATCGACAATCATCGGAATGAACGCGGTCATTGCATGTGGAGGCACGGGTGGGCATCTCTTTCCCGGAATCGCCGTCGCTGAAGTTCTGCGCGAACGCGGACACGAAGTGCTCTTGTTTGTTTCCGAAAAGGAGATCGATAGTCTGGCGCTCTCGACGCGGTCGCAATTCCGGTTCGAAAAATTGCCGACCGTCGGTTTTCCGTCGGTTTATTCTCCCAAGATTTTCGGATTCATTCGCCGGTTTACCGAAAGTCTTTCCCGGTGCCGATCGATTTACCAAAAGTTTAAGCCGCACGTCGTCCTCGGCATGGGCGGATTCACTTCGACCGCGCCAATCCTGGCCGGACGGATGCGCGGCATTTCCACGCTGATTCACGAATCGAATGCGGTCCCGGGAAAAGCGAATCGGCTTGCGGCGAAGATGGTGCGCGCAGTTTTGCTCGGCTTCAAAGAATGCGCGGCCTTCTTTCCCAAAGTCCGAACTGAGCTCACCGGCACGCCGATTCGGACCGAGCTCAAACGCCTGGACCGACAATCGGCCCGGCAAAAACTCGGATTGCAAGCTGGTTTCACCACGATGCTGGTAATGGGCGGAAGTCAGGGCGCGAGCGGCATTAATCAAGCCATGATCAAATCCCTGCCGCTGTTGCGCGATGCTGCATTGCAAGTGATCCACCTTTCCGGGGCGCGAGATGAACGCTTAGTGGCCGACAACTATCGACGTGAACGAATCCCCGCTTACGTGGCCGCGTTTCATCACCACATGGAAGAAGTTTACAGCGCCGCCGACTTTACGGTCGCGCGCGCCGGTGCCGCCAGCCTGGCCGAGATCGCTTCCTTCGAGTTGCCCAGTATTCTGATTCCGTTTCCCTACGCCGCGGACGATCACCAGACCCGCAACGCCGAGATTTTCGCGCGGGGGGGGGCGGCGTTTGTCTTGAAAGAATCGGAGCTAACTCCCGAATTACTTACTCAGAAGATCCGAGAGATGATCGGTCACCCGGAGCAGCTTCGCCGGATGTCAGAGAGATGTTCGCATCTCGCGCCACGAGACGCTGCTGATCGGGTCGCAGTTACGATGGAGAAATACACCCAGTCATGACCAGGGCTAATGTCGACCTTGCAAAATTCCTGACGCGGGAGCGGCATAGCATTCATCTTATCGGCGTTGCCGGGAGCGGCATGAGTGGAATTGCCGGGCTTCTTCTCCAGCTCGGGCACGAAGTCAGTGGCTCGGATAAATTGGATTCGCTGGAAACCGATCGTTTGCAGCGGCTCGGGTTAAAATTTTATCAGCAACATCGCGCCGCCGACGCGCGCGACGCCGAGCTCGTCATTTATTCTTCGGCGATCAAGAAGGACAACCCGATCCTGAAGAGCGCGCAAGAAAGCGGAAAGAGAACTGTCCGCCGCGCCGAAGCGCTTGCTGCGATCATGTCGGCCAAGCGCGGGATTCTTGTCGTTGGAATGCACGGCAAAACCACGACCTCGGCCATGGCCGCGCACGTTTTGCGCGAGGGCGGGTTGCACCCGTCGCATTATGTCGGTGCTGAGATTCCTATCCTCGGGACGAACGCGCACTGGGACGCGCGGGGCGAATTCTTCGTGGCCGAAGGCGATGAAAGCGACGGTACAATCGCCCTCTTTCATCCTGAGCACGCCCTTGTCCTAAATATAGAGGAGGAACATCTCGACTTTTACGCTGATTTGGCCGCGATCGAGAAAGTCTTTGCCCAACTCATAGGGCAGACGACCGGCAAAATCTTTTATTGCGCGGATGACTCGAACGCGACCCGGATATGTCGATCCTTTGAACACGGAATTTCCTACGGATTGTCCGAGAACGCTGATTATCGCGGCACCGACATCGACCTGCGCGACTTCGCTTCGGTGTTTTGTATTTATCACCGCAAGGAACAGCTTGGCCAAGCGGTTTTGAACGTTCCGGGCGAGCACAACGTTAGGAATGCGCTCGGTGTTATCGCGCTGGCGACCGAGCTCGGTGTCTCGTTTGAAAAAATCGCCAAGTCGCTAACAAAATTTCAACACGCGCGGCGACGATTTGAAATTAAATACGACAGTCCCCGTTTTCTCCTGGTCGACGATTACGGACATCACCCGACCGAAATCAACGCGACCCTGAAGACGGCGAAATCGATCGGGCGCAAACGCGTGTTGACCATGTTTCAACCACATCGCTACTCGCGAACCAAAGCGCTGCGAAAGGAATTCGGTCGCGCGTTCGATCAAGCGGACCGTGTCGTTATCACCGACGTCTACGGCTCAAATGAAGCACCGATGCCCGGCGTCAGCGGCCAAATGATCGTCGACGAAATCGCGGCGCATGGACATCCCGGCGTGAGTTACCAACCACGATTGGAATGGGTGCACCGTGATGTGGGCAACATGCTTGAATCCGGCGACCTCGTTCTCAGCCTCGGCGCAGGCAACATCCACGAACAATTGTCGATCCTGGCCGCCGATCTCGTGATCGCGGAGAAATTAAAGGAGATCGTCGGCGCAGACGGCGACGTCCGACTTTACGAGCCACTCTCGAAACACACGACGTTGCGGGTCGGTGGCCCGGCGCAATTTTGGGTCGAGCCGCGCCATGAAGTAGCGCTGAGCGAATTGATTCGTTTTTGCCGGCGCGAAAATCGGCCACTCTTCGTCATCGGTCGCGGTTCGAACCTGCTCGTGCGCGACGGCGGAATTCGCGGCGTAGTCGTTCACCCTTCCGGCGGCGATTTCGATAAGATCGACATCCAGAAGAACGAAATTACCGCCGGCGTTGGCGCAAAGTTAAAAGAGATTGCCTACGCCGCGCGCGCGGCGGATTTGGGCGGGCTCGAGTGGATGGAAGGAATTCCCGGCGCGGTCGGCGGCGCGTTACGGATGAACGCGGGCGCGATGGGCGCGCAAACTTTCGAAAAAGTTGTTCGCGTCCGTTATTTGGACCCAGAAGGTAACGCGCACGACAAAGATCGCGATGAGCTGGAAGTGCATTACCGGCATTTTCCTTTGCTCGAACAAAACTTCGCCGTCTCCGCCACATTTCGCGGATCGCCAGCACCCCGCGAACAAATCGAGTCGCGTCTCCATGAATCCCAGGAAAAGCGGCGAACCACTCAGCCGATCGCAAAAAGTGCCGGTTGCATTTTCAAAAACCCGGACAGATGCCCGGCCGGAAAACTGGTCGATGAGCTTGGTTTAAAAAATTCCTCCGTCGGAAAAGCGCGCGTCTCGG
>Ga0209217_1000085_pt1 | contig 19593 bp, 21 predicted proteins | sample JacPinW_OM3H0_M2_FD_187957 | JGI IMG/M metagenome (GOLD analysis project Ga0209217, IMG submission 187957) | Forest soil microbial communities from Algoma, Ontario, Canada - Jack Pine, Ontario site 1_JW_OM3H0_M2 (SPAdes) (version 2) | ecosystem: Environmental > Terrestrial > Soil > Boreal...
AAATGGCCGTTCTTCTCGCGCTGAGCACGTTCCCGGATCGCGAGACCGCGCAACAAATTTCAAATCAGCTCGTAACTGAAAAATTCGCCGCCTGCGCAAACATCTTGCCCGCGGTCGAATCGATTTATCGCTGGAAAGAGAAGATCGAGACCGGAAACGAAACGCTCGTCTTCTTCAAACTGAGCGAAGATCGACAAAACATGTTTCAGGAAAAACTGCGCTCGCTTCATCCCTACGAAGTTCCGGAGATAATTTTCATTCCAATCTCGAACGGATTACCGGAATATTTGCGCTGGGTTGCAGACAGTTGCCACTGAAATAGCGGACTCTACGAGGCAGTGCGGCGCCGCCTCTTGCCGAGCAGGTATATGCCGACGCCGATCGCATTCGCGATCGCGGTTACGGCAATAATCTTCACTGCGAAACTCAACGGGCTCGGAACGTCGATGATCGGATAGACTGTAAAAAAGATAGCGGACAACGAAACAGCAGCACCAAAAAACGCGGCGACACGTAGCCAGATCGGCGCACCGGCACGAATCGCCCCGGCGCCAAAGATCGGAATTGCGAACATCATGAAGTAAACGATCCCGTAGAAAACATTGGCGGCATTGTCCACCAATTGAAACGCTTCCTGGATTCCGGCTCCGATTTGGCTCGCAACCGCGATGACAAGCGTCGTCGCGCCCACGAAGATGATCGAATTGACCGGCGTTTTGTATCGCGGATGCAAGCGCGAGAACCAGCCCGGGAGTAAACGGTCCCATCCCGCCACCATCGGCAATCGTGAGCTGCCAGTTACATGAACGCTGGTCGAAGAAACCGATCGCGTGGTCATCAATAAAATCCCAACCGAAGCGATTGCACCCGCGATTGGAAAGGAACTTAAACCCAAGCGCAATGTTTGGGGCACTGGACCGATGAGATCGATTGGATTGTTCCCGATGAAAGCCAGAACGGAACTTGTGCCGAGAATGAACATCAATGCGATGACAGGCGACGAGATGAGGACCGAGCGACCAATGTCTCGCGCCGGAGAACGCGTTTCCCCGGCGAGAATGGCGACGTATTCAAATCCACTCAGTGCGCCGACGGACAGTTTGCTGAAAATATTAAAGCAATAGAAGATCGACATGGTGGGCAGCGCGAGCTGGAGCGGCTGATAGCTTTTCAATTCCCCCCGGACGAGACCGAGCAGCGGCAGGCAAATCAGCGCGCCATAAACCAGGAGCATTGCGAACGCGCCCACATTGTGGAGCCATTTGCCTAACGACAAGCCGCGGACACACGTCCAGCCAAGACCGGCGACGAGCGCCGAGCTGATCAACGACACGCACCATTTGCTGTTCGGCATCCAGGCGGCACTCGGACCGATGGCGTAAGAGATATTCGTCGTCGTAAACATTCCGCCCAGTGCGATCACGGTGATGGACAGCAACCAAAGGTTCCAGGCCACGATAAAACCGGCGAACTCGTTGAAGCCGAGTTTCGCCCATTGATAAATGCCGCCTTCGAGCGGCATTCGACGATTCAAGTAAATTACGACCGCGGCCTGCGGAATGTAGAAAAGCAAAATAGCCAGCAACCAAAAGAAAAGGTGCGCTTGTCCGAGTTTGGCGGCGGTGCCGACCCAGGTTGAGCCGACAACGAAAAGAATTTGGGTGAGGACAAGATCGAAGAGCCCGAGCGGTTTCTTGAGCGATTCGCTGCGCGTTTCGACATTCTGCTCGGCGCGCTCGAGATCGGTGGTCACAACGATGGCTTCAAATCCAGATGTCGATCCTCGCCATGCTAATGTTCCTCTTTCGATTTCCGCGGCGGCGGTGGGACGTTGCGAAATTCCCGGTGCCGAATCTTTCCCCCGGCATAGGCGATGTAGCCACCAAATCCCAAAGTCACAGCGCTTAACAAGATCACTGATGCGACCAGTGGCGTAGCAGAACGCGGCCATTTGCGCGGAGCGACCAACGCGACCGCGCTCAACACCGCCAGTCCGTAAAAGAACCAAATGAGATCTTCGCCGCGATCTTTGTGCTCATCGAGCCACGCTCGGCCAGGCTCATCCGCCATTGAAAGCACACGATCGTAAGCTTCCTGGCCGAATTCATAAACTGGCCAAGCCGAGGCCGCGCTGACAAGAACGACGATCAGCGTTGCGATCTGTGCGCAGCGACTCCGCAAAAAAAACGCGACGATTAATCCGAGCAACCCCATCGCCAGGCCGTAAATCGGCAACGGATTAATCAGGACGTGGATGTATTCGGGCTGACGGAGGTCGCGCAGAATCGCGTCAATCATGACTTCACCAGATTCTTAAACGCGAAGTCGCGTTTCAACTTTTCGGCGACGAACTTTCGCCCGTTTGCGACATTTGTTTTTCTTCCCAATACGGAACGTATTTTTTCCAATCCGCGGTAGTGAAGTGCCACCACTCGACGCGCAGGCCATAGAAATTGTTGTGCGCCATCGCCAGCTGCAAGAGGGTCAGGTGCTGTTTCACGAGCGGATCGCGCCCGGTGTAACCCATCATCGCCTGTGGGGTAAACTCGTCGAATTTCGTCGGCATGCTCGCATCCTGGCTCCAATCATCCACCAAGGTCGCGTCGACCGAGACTCCGTAGGAATGCATCGAACCAAAACCTCTTTCCGGATTCGCAACGTATTGGTCCTTCGACGCGTACTTCCAGAGCAACTCCTGCGCTTCCTTCGGCCGATACGCGTCCCAAATTTTCAGCCGATAACGAAATTGCTTGAGATAATTTTGCGCGCCGGCCAGTTGTTGCGCGACACTCGGCAATATCAAAGCGCGTGTGCCGGGCGGATACAACGCGTGTCCGGTCACGTTGTGCTCAGTCGCGTAGCGCAGATCGATCACGATTGTCGGATCGATCTGCGCAATGTCGACCAGTTCCGGATTAGCTGCTTGCGACGTCGGCAAGATCGACATCGCGACAGCGAAGATGATTGTGAAATTCAGGCAGCGAGACATTGGCGGGCATTATAAGCGCAAACTGGCGCGGGCAATCAACCCCGAAAGCTTTCGGGCTCAATCGCCGGCGACAGAGCCGGCGATATCGGATTTTGCGATCCGCTGCAAGAGAAGGCGCGCCGTTTCATCCGGCACGCTGAAATGCAGCTCGAGATTGGCCGCTTGTCGCGTAACCTCCGGCGGCTGAGCGTAGAGAACAAGATTGGAGTCCTGCAGGCGCAGCCAGCGTTGCGGTTCGTTGTGTAAATTGCGAGCGAGTTCCGACGCCAATTCGGGAGATTTCATCTTTAAAAACAAACGCGCTTTGACCGGATTTTGCAGCGTCAACGCGAATCCGAGCAATTGCGAATTTTCCAGCAGCTCGGGCGCGAAAATCGGATGAAACATGCGCGGCAAATCCGGCGGACTCCGTGAGATCAGGCGCAACGCACTCTCGCGATCCAACGCTTGGAATTGGTCTAACAATTGTCCGGTAATTTTCAGGTCGAGATCGATTCCGAGCCGAACTCGGACTAGTTCATCCACTTCGCTCGAGCTCCCGACGGCAAGCGTGCTTGGACCGACGCGGGCAAGCGCGAGATCGGATTTTTCCCAGACGGGCAATCCACTGACAGTGCGTTTATAAAACTCTTTGTCACTTTGGATCGAGCGGATGATTTGCGAAACATCGCTCCGGTTTTCAATCAGGATAAATTCCCGAACGGTCCCGGAATCAGAGCTCGTTGTTGCGCGCGTGATCCGAAGCATGTCTCGCGACAGATTGAGCGCCGGCACGCGCGCGGCCGGGCCGATCAATCCATTCCACACATTCTGCCAGACATCGGCCTGCTCTTTGTGCCAGCGTTTTGGTAAATCGTCGCGCTCAAATTGTTCGGTATTAATCGATAGAATCGCCTCGGTCTGTTGCGGCAGCCACTCGCGTTTGCGCGGTGATTTCGCGACCAGCGGCAAAATAATTGCCAGCAGCGCGATCACCGAAACAACGCTGAAATAGAATTGTCGCAGCTCCTGCTTGTCGATACTCTGGGAGAGCAACGCGAGCTCGTCGTTGTGTTGCTGATGTCGATCCACCGCCACGCGGTGTTTGCGCACGTCGTCGAGCAAATGCGGCGCATTCGGCGGAGCGATGCCTTGCGACGCGAGATGGCGTCCAATGTTGAGATACGCCGGATTTTTTCGCTCCTCGACAACTTGAAGACGCTGCTTGGCTTCGAGAACCGCGTCCTGCTGCGCGCGAATGCTGTCCGCGAAACCTTTGTCGCGCGTTTCATAGTCGCCGCGCACTTTCGCAATGTTCTTTTCGATTGCGGAAAGTTCTTCTTCGGCGGCCACGAGTTTTTCCTTCGCGATCCGGGAAGCATCGGTGCTGCCGAGTCGGGCGCGGACCAATTCCACGCGTTCTTCCGGTAAGCGCACGCGCCGCGCGTTGATGCCGGCAGTTTGCGTTTCCAAGTCTGCCGGCGGCGGCGTCAGCGCCTGTAACTCGGACAGTTTTTTTAACAAATCCTGGTCCGTAGCGTCGTTCTCGTGAATCCGGCGCTCGACCGCATTTACTTCGCGCTCGCACAACTCTGCCGCGCGCTTGGCATCGTTGCGACGCTCCGAGATTGGTTTTTTCTCCGCTTCCAACCTCGCCATCGCTTCGCTTTGCTCTTTCGCGTTCGCTTGCCGCTGCGTCTCGATCTTTTTGATTCCTTCCTCGATTTGCGCGATCCGCAGTGCGACTTCCTTTTGTTCCTGCTCGAGTTTCTTCAAGGCCACGATCTCGTTCCGCAGTTCCGGAAAATTCGCCGCCCGTGAAGTTCCTTCCCGTCCAAGTGCGATTTCGCTCTTTTGCAGCAACCGTTTCTCGTGCCGCAATATCATGCGCGTGCGTTGCCGCCGGATTTTCAATCCGATCTCGCGCAGACCTGTGCGTATGAAACTCATTGCTATCTATTCGTCCGACTCGGCCAGTTTTGCCAAAACGCTGAAATCTTCCAGCGTCGTCGTGTCACCGGTAACTTTTGCGCCGCTCGCGATTTCCTTTAGCAGCCGGCGCATGATTTTTCCGCTGCGCGTTTTTGGAAGCGCTTCGGCAAAACGCACTTCATCCGGTTTCGCAATCGAGCCGATGTGTGTGCCGACGTGGTTTCGCAATTCAGCCTTCAAATCGTTCGAAGCGTCAACTCCGGTTTTCACGGTCACGAACGCGACCACGCTTTGCCCCTTCAATTCGTCCGGCCTCCCGACCACAGCGGCTTCGGCAACCTTTGCATGACTCACCAGCGCGCTCTCGATCTCGGACGTGCCAAGGCGATGTCCGGCGACATTGAGGACGTCGTCGATGCGGCCGACGATCCAATAATAGCCGTCCTCATCGCGCCGAGCACCGTCGCCGGTGAAATATTTGCCTTTGTATTCGCTCCAATACTGCTTTTGATAACGGTCTTGGTCCCCGTAAATCGTCCGCAACATCGACGGCCACGGACGTCGAATGATTAATTTCCCGCCGACATTCGCGCCGACTTCTCTTCCGTTTTGATCGACAACCGCGGGGTCCACTCCGAAAAACGGCAGCGTCGCGCTGCCCGGTTTCGTCGGAATCGCTCCGGGCAATGGCGTTATCATGATCGCGCCGGTTTCCGTTTGCCACCAGGTATCGACCACTGGGCAGCGTCCGCCACCGATCGTCTTATGATACCAGATCCATGCTTCGGGATTAATCGGTTCGCCGACTGTGCCGAGCAAACGCAGCGACGACAGATCGCGTTCCTTCACCCATTGATCGCCCCAACGAATGAACGCGCGGATCGCGGTCGGCGCGGTGTAGAGAATATTCACGCGATTCTGTTCGATGATTCGCCAGAAGCGGTCCGGTTCCGGCCAATTCGGCGCGCCTTCATACATGAAAGTGGTCGCGCCATTCGCGAGCGGACCGTAAACGACGTAGCTGTGCCCGGTCACCCAGCCGACGTCCGCGGTGCACCAAAAAATATCTTCGTCGCGAATATCGAACACGTATTTGGTGGTCGAATAAATGCCCACCAGATAACCGCCGGTCGTGTGCAGAATTCCTTTCGGTTTCCCGGTCGAACCGCTGGTGTAAAGAATGTAGAGCGGATGTTCGCTATCGAGCGGCGTCGGCGGGCAATTGTCGTCCACGTACTCGAGCTCGCGATGCCACCAGACATCACGGCCTTCTTCCATGTGGATTTCATTATGCGCACGCTGAAAAACAATCACGCGTTTTACCGAACTACCACCGCGCAACGCATCATCCACATTTTTCTTTAACGGAACAATTCCGCCCCGGCGATAACTGCCATCTGCCGTGATCAACGCGATCGCGCCGCTGTCATGGATCCGGTCGCGAATTGAATCCGCGCTAAAGCCGCCGAAAACAACCGAGTGGACCGCGCCAATCCGCGCGCAGGCCAGCATTGCAATCGCAGCTTCGGGAATGGTCGGCAGATAAATGATCACGCGATCGCCTTTGCCGATTTTGTTCCGCTTCAAAACGTTCGCGAAGCGGCACACTTCGCGATGCAATTGCTGATAAGTAAGAGTGCGTTTCTCGCCCGGCTCGCCTTCCCATAAAATCGCCGCCTTGTTCCGGCGGTGCGTGGTCAGATGTCGATCCAAGCAGTTCTCGGAAAGGTTCAGTTTTCCGCCAATGAACCATTTCGCAAACGGCGCTTTCCATTCCAAAACTTTCCGCCACGGCTTTTGCCAGGAAAGCTCCTTCGCCTCACGCGACCAGAATTTGTCCGGCTGCTTGATCGACTCGCGATACATCCGTTGGTATTGCGCGAGGTTCTTGATCTTCGCTTTCTGCGCGAACTCCTTCGCCGGCTTGAAGACGCGCTTCTCCTTTAAATGCGATTCGATGTTGCGGTTGTCGATCTTCATCAGGCGGAATTCAGGCTAGCAATCGTCCGGTAGGCGCTCAACGGAAAGTTGCGCCTCTTTTCCAGTTCGGTCAGCATTCACATCGTGGCAAGTCTGGATAAATTTCTCCCTTTCGCTGTTCGCGTCGGTCGCTACACGCGACCTGTTCTAACCGCGGCGGCATATCTTTTGCCGATCGCGCTGATTGTTCACGCCGTCACATTTTGGGGCCACGGCATCATCGACAGCGAAGCAATGGAGTTTGTCCTCAACTATTTGCAGAGTCGGCCCTTCTTCGCCCAAATTTTCGATCCTCAAATTAACGACTGGGGAGCGTATCAAGCGCGCGAGCTTAGTTATATCTTCGATTTGATCGATGCCAGAGTATTTGCGGCTCTCCTCGACCGTCATGTGCTCGTATTCGTTCCACTCAGCGGCGTCCTCGGATTAATCACGGTAAGCGCAGTTTATTTTTGGGGGGGGCGCAAGGTTCTCGCCCTGAATGGCGTCATGGCCAGTATGCTTCTGTCGTTGTTCCTCAGCTGCATCGTCGTGCAGGCGTCCACTCCGATACTTTATCGGTCGTCCAAGATTATCCTGAGCATCGCGTTGCTCGCATTTTTCTTTTACACCTTTTCGCTCCTCCAAGGCGAAAGGCGCAGCCTCACAGCACTAAAATGCGCAACTTTATTTTTGTGGGGCTTGCTCATGGCACTCTGCGATCGCCAGGGCTTCTATTACCTGAACAGCGCGACATTCGTGGTGTTGATGCTTTGGTTGTCAGCGAAAGTCCGCGGAGAATCCACCGAGCGCGCTTATCTCCGTGTGATTTTCGTCAATGCCGCCGCTATCGGCACCGCAATTCTCTACAATAGGATTCTCGCGCCGCACCTGATCCACGCCCTCAACGGCTACTGGCCAAATTTTGCCTATCAACAGCTGCCATCGCTTCTCGATCCCGCCTTGCCGGCGAAAGCGTGGTACCTATTTCAGCAACAAGTCTCCTTCTTCTTTGGCAATGTTCCGTTTCTTGTGTTGACCGCAATCATCGCCATCGCAGCTATCGGAATTGCTTGGAAATGGCGAAGCGCGATCAATAGCAATACCGTGACTCTCGTCGCGGTCTCAATCGTCTCGATCATCGCGACAATTGGCCTGCTGGCGACCATGATCGCGCGCCATCCGGCCGTTTATTCCGACCGCGACCATTCATTTTGGTACTACACTTTGACCGTGCAGGTGGTAATTCTGTTTGGGGTTAGCGCATGGCTCAGTTTTCTCAGCCCGCCCGAGCGCTTCCGATTCAATCCGCTCCTTTATGCGCTGATCGCAATTCTGATTGCGTGTAATGTTGGAGAATATTCACAACAGCGGCAGATCATGATCCATTCCACGGGATGGTTCGACAGCCAGTACGGCCATTCCCAGGCCTTGGTCGCGCAGTTTGCGACTGCGCCGCCACAGCGCGAAAAACTTCGATTGAATTCAAACGATTTGTTTTTGGACGACCAAGCCCACTTTCTCGAAAATGTCGAGCGCGCCTACCTTCGTTTGACGGGCGCATCGCAGGCTGACTCGACCAGCCAGCCTTGAGGTTTTTGTTTCTATTCCGAAGCCGGACGTTAACGTTTCGGCATGTCTGATCATATTTACAAAAAGATTGAGCTGGTCGGTTCCTCACCGAACGGAATTGAAGACGCGGTCAAGAACGCACTCGCCCGGGCAAAAAAGACCGTTCGCAACATGCGCTGGTTTGAGATTGCCGAAACGCGCGGTTATCTCGAGGAGGGAGACATCGCCTACTGGCAGGTGACGCTGAAGGTCGGCTTCACGTTGGAGGGGTAGAGGCAATTGACTCAATCGCCCGCAACGCCAATCCGGCTCGGATCGGTTCGGTGAACCGCCCCTACCATCATTCTTCTTCCTGCGCCGCTTCGTATAATTTTGTCGCGCCGTAAATCAGGATCGCCGGTTTAAGTGCGAACAACACAAGGCGCAGGATACCTCTCACAATTCGTCCGATACCCAAGCGATTTAAAACGAATCCCGCCAGCACGGCGTAAGCCAGCGACTGCGCCGGGTTCTGGCGGACGTACGTTTCTGTCTGGCTAAGAATCTCGTCGAAGTGCTCCCGCGTATATCGCAAGCCGCGCTCGGCCAAATCATCATGTCCTCTTTTTTCCATTTTGATTAACGATTGTCCGCGGAGTCGACTTGGTCAACGCAAAGTCAGCCAAATCGTAGCGGCTCCGGCTCCCGGCGGAAAATCCACCGGCGGCGGTTGTCGATGTAACGCGCCGGATCTGCGCGATAATTTCAGGCAATAACGGGCCATTCGTTCAAGTGCTTGCTCGTTCAGCGTTTCGCAATTCGTCGAAAGCAAAATGAGCCCATCGCGCTCGATCAGCTCCAACGCTGCAAGGACGATTTCCTCGAAATCTCTTTCCACATGAAATGCCTCGCCGCCCTTCGTCCGCGAAAACGTCGGCGGATCCAGGACAATCGTGTCGAATTTTTCGCCGAGCCGCGCGAGGCGTCGCAACACCGGGCGCACATCGTCGGCGATGAATTCATGACCACCGATTGGAAGCGAATTGAGCGCAAAATTCTGTCGGCCGCGTTCCAACGATTTTTTGGAAAGATCGATATTCACCGTCTGCGCGCCCGCGGATGCAGCCGCCACCGAGAACGAGCAGGTGTAGGCAAAGCAATTCAGCAACCGCTTCGGCGCAGTTTGCCTGACGAATCTGCGATTTTCTCTTTGATCCACAAACAATCCAACCGAATACCCTGCCCCAAAATCGATCCCGAATTTCAGAGGATGTTCGGTCGCAATCGTCTGCAGATTTTCGCCTTCACGGCCCAACAGAAGCTGCGGCGTTTCGCGTTCTTCATTTTTCTTCGGCAAAAACCGGCCGAACACGCGCCCAATTGGAAACCCAACCGACTTGCTCCAGGCCTGGAACTCGTGAACGAGCCGATCGCGTGCCGCCGTTGTTCTGAACGAGATCAAAATGTCACGACGGAAACGTTCCGCCCAGCCATCGTCGATCGTGCAAAGTCTGTGCGCATTGGTCCCTTCAGCTTCAAATGCATCCAGCAACCCGCGATCGATCCAGTCCGCTTTTTTCATTTCTTTGTCATGCCGAGTCCGCTCGGAATAGTATCAATCAGCGCCTCCTTATGGAAAAGGTCACGATCCGAGTCCCGGCCAGCACTTCCAATCTTGGCCCAGGCTTCGATTGTCTCGGGGTTGCGCTTCGCATTTACAATTTTGTGACTATCTCGCGCGCGACAAAACATGAATCGCTCGCGCCGATTGCGGCCGAGGCCGCCGACCTTTTCTTTAAGCGGACCAAACGCCGTCGCTTCGCGTTTTCCTGTTCGGCGATAGAAAAAATCCCGCGCTCGCGCGGCTTGGGCAGCAGCGCGACCCTTCGGCTCGGCCTCTTGCACGGGTTGAACGAACTCAGTGGTAAACCGCTCGACCGATTGTCGATCTTTCGATTGTGCGCTGAATTGGAGGGACATCCGGACAATGCCGCACCGTCGTCGTTTGGCGGATTCACTGTTGCCCGCGGCGAAAATGTTCAGCGCTTTGAAGTGTCACCGCGAGTAAAGTTCGTTCTCTTGGTCCCTGACTTTGAAATTCGAACATCGGCCGCCAGAAAAATTCTGCCGGCCAAGATCTCGCGTACGAACGCTGTTGCGAGCGCCGGCAAAGCCTGCGCAGTCACCGCTGCATTCGCCTCCCGGGATTACGAAAATCTGCGCGGCGCTTTTAGCGATCACCTCCACCAGCCGTTTCGCACAAAGCTGATTCCATTTTTACCGCGCGTTATTGCCGCCGGGGAAAAAGCCGGAGCTCTCGGCGCATTCTTGAGCGGAAGTGGATCGACAATCTGCGCCGTCACGTTGCGCGATGTGCGAAAAGTTGCCGCCGCCATGCAGCGCGTGACAAGATCGACATCCTCCCGCGCAGTGATCACGACCGCCGATAATCACGGCGTTCAAATCAGAAGTCAGAAGTCAGAAATTAGAGATTCTTCCCGTGGGTCGCACGCTTGAAAATTTAGAGCAGTTTGGCATCGACGTCGTCCTTGGCCGTCGCCGCGGTTTTCGCGCTTCAATTTTGCGCGGAATACTTTACGCCCTCTCGTTTATCTACGGACGAATCGTCCAGCTCCGGCTTTATTTGTATCGGAAACGAATTTTCCGCGAGCGCACGCTTGGTTGCCTCGTCATCAGCATCGGGAATTTGACGGTCGGCGGAACGGGTAAGACGCCGGTCGTGGAAAAATTCGCGCGCGCGCTGCAAATCGGCGGCCGTCGCGTCGCGATCCTGAGCCGCGGTTACAAAAGCGTGCCGAAACCGACGAAGCGAAATTGGTTCGATCGATTGCTCACGAACGATGTCGATCCTCCACGCGTTGTTTCCGACGGAAAGCTTCTATTTCTCGATTCTATGACCGCAGGCGACGAGCCCTACATGCTCGCGCACAATTTGAAAGACGTGATCGTTCTGGTCGACAAAGACCGGGTGAAAAGCGGGAAATTCGCCATCGACAAATGGAAAGTAGACACGCTCTTGCTCGATGACGGTCTGCAGTATCTGCATCTCAAACATAGGCTCGACATTGTGCTGGTGGATCGACAAGCGCCGTTCGGCAACGAACTTTTGCTGCCGCGCGGAACTTTGCGCGAGCCGCCACGCAATCTCCGTCGCGCGAGTTACATTTTCATCACCAAAAACACGGGCGAATCGAACGACGCGCTGATCGCGCGCATCCGTCGTTACAATCGCACCGCCGAAATCATCGAATGCGCGCACCGGCCGCTTTATCTGCAAAATACTTACACCGCCGAGCGACTAATGCTCGATCGCTTGCGCGGCGCGTTCATCGGTTCGATTTGCGGGATCGCCGCGCCCGAAAGTTTTGAAGGCGCTCTCAAAAATCTCGGAGCGAATGTCGATCTTTCACTGCGCTACATCGATCACCATTACTACACCGAATCCGAGCTGCGCAGGTTCATCAATCGCTGCATCCGGCGCGATCTGGCCATGATCATCACGACCGAAAAGGATGCCGTCCGCATGCCGCGCTTGCCGGAAACGGACGTGAAGGTGCCGATTTATTTCATGCGCGTAGAAATCGACATCCTCAGCGGTCACGAAAGCTGGGAGCATTGCGTTGCGCGCATTTGCAAGCCGCAGCCCATGCTCTCGCCCGAAAGATTTTTCGCTTAGGCCTCGCACAAAGGCCACAAAGTTCACAGAGGTAGCAGGAACAAACCGTTGAAAACTTTGTGTCCATTGTGAACGTTGTGCAAGGTTTCCAAAAATGCCTGAAACAGCCGAGCTCGTCGTCGAAGGGAAAAAGCTTTCCGTCTCGAACCTGGACAAGGTGCTTTACCCGAAAGCCGGGTTCACCAAAGGCCAGGTCATCGATTATTACATCCGGATCGCGCCGGTGCTGTTGCCGCACCTCGAAGATCGGCCACTGACGATGAAGCGTTACCCGAACGGCGTGAACGCGGAATTTTTTTACGAAAAAAATTGTCCGACGCATCGGCCGAAATGGGTTAAGACGGCGAAAGTTTGGAGCGAAGGCAACAATCGGATGATGGATTATTGCCTGGCGCAGGATTTGCCGACACTGGTCTGGGCCGCCAACCTCGCCGATCTCGAGCTGCACACCTCGCTCGCGAAAAAGAACGATGTCACCCGACCAACCATGATGGTGTTCGATCTCGACCCCGGCGCACCGGCCGACATCGTCCAATGCTGTCAGGTTGGCCTTTGGCTGCGCGACTTGTTAGCCAAAATGAAATTGAAATCATTCGCGAAAACGAGCGGCTCAAAGGGTTTGCAGGTTTACGTCCCGCTCAATACGCCAGTCACGTTCGATCAAACAAAAGATGTATCGCGCGCGCTCGCGCAGCTTCTCGAACGCGAACACGGCAATCTAGTGACCTCGAATATGTCGAAAGCGTTGCGGAAAGGAAAAGTGTTCGTCGACTGGAGCCAGAACGACGAACACAAAACGACGATCTGCGTTTACTCACTGCGTGCCAAAGAAGAACCGACCGTTTCCACACCGGTCACGTGGGAAGAAGTCGCCAACTGCCCCAAAAAGAAAAAAGCCGACCTCCTCAAATTTCGCTCCGACCAGACTCTCGCTCGCGTGAAAAAAATGGGCGACATCTTCGCCCCCGTCGAAAAACTGAAACAAAAACTGCCAAGAAAATGGAAACTCTGATGCCTCGCGGATGCGTAATTGCAGGATTGCTGCTTTTAGGCGGTGCACTGCAAGCGACTGCTGACGACTTTCCACTCAAGCGCGTTACGCCGTTTACTTACGTTGTCGATTACGAACCGTTCTGGTCGCCCGACGGGAAACAAATCGTGCTGATCTCCGGCCGTCACGGCGGAATGAAAGTGCACGTAATGGACGCGAACAGTCCGAGTCACGGAAGTGAGATGCGTCAACTGACTACCGGCGATGCGGAAGACGATTCGCCCGCGTGGTCGCCGGATGGAAAACAAATCACCTTCGTGTCGGTTCGCGAAGGTGTTTCACAAATCTTCGTCATGAACGCGGACGGCACCGAGTCGCGACAGCTCACGAAAGGCAACGCGGAAAATATTCATCCGACATGGTCGCCGGACAGCGCGAAGATTCTTTTCAATACGACCCATTTCTCCGGTGCGACGGCAGTCGACGGCACAAATGTTCCGAGCGATAACAAAGTTATCGGCGAACAAATCGACAAGAAAATGGATCTCGCGACGATTCGTCCGGATGGGACCGATTTGAAACGAATCACGACCGGCGGTGGGCATACCTACGCTTCATTCGCGCCCGATGGCATGTCGATCTTGCACCGCCGCATCAATGGCGCGGCATCGCAAATTTTTGTCATGAAAGCAGACGGTTCGGACGACCGTAACATTTCCGGCGAAGGAAACATCGACGGTTGGCCGGCGTGGTCCTCGGACGGCAGGCGCGTTGTTTTTTCGCGGCGCGTTAAGGATGCCTTTCAACTTTTCGTGATGAACCGCGATGGACGTGATGTGCGGCAATTAACAGATGCCGCCGGCGAGTTCGTAAATCCAAGATGGTCGCCCGACGGAACGAAAATTCTTTGTAGTCGAAGGCTCGGCGATATGACCTTGGTTATATTTCCCACGCCGAAATGAAATCGCTGGCGAGACTGGAAGACGAGTCACTGCCGATCGTATGCGTAAGGTAAATCTGAAAGATATTGAAGAGCGGGAGCGGCAATCGCCGAAGGGAAAATTTGGGCGCAGATCAAAAGACATTTCGATCGCGCTCGGGCGCAATCCAGAGTCGCTCGATCTTTCCAAGCGCCATCCGTTCGATCTCGCATTAGTAAGCATTCCCAAAGGCAAATCGCTTTGTCCATATCATTCGCACTCGACCGAGTCAGAGCTTTATCTCGTCGTCTCTGGTCGCGGAAGCATTCGTGACAAAACAGGATCGACAATCGTCACGGCGGGCGACGCGTTTTTCTTTGGGCCAGGTGAAGCGCACCAGCTCACAAACGCCGGCGAGCAAGATTTCGTTTACTACGTGATTGCCGATAATCCGCGCGGCGATTCCTGTCACTATCCTGACAGCGGCAAGTTCGCGGTCTGGAAGAAAGGGATGGACGAAGTGATCGTGAAAGGAAAGGAGACCGATTACTTCGAGGGGGAGGAATGAACAATTGTCATGTCGAGCGAAGTCGAGACATCTCTAACTATTTCCGAGGTCACGCGAGAGTTGAACAGAAATAGTAAGAGATTCCTCCACTCCGGTCGGAATGACACAGAGTAGATGAAAAAAGTAAACGTCAACCAGATCAAGGAAGAGCCGTGGCAATCGCCGGGTGGAAAGTACGCCGCGGATTTCAAAGGGATCTCAATCGCGCTCGGTCGCGATCCGAACTCGCTCGATCTAGCAAAACGGCATCCGTTTGATTTGGAATGGACGCGAGTGCCGCCAGGAAAACACAATTTTCCGTATCACGCGCATTCAGCGGCGTGGGAATTGTATCTCGTGATCAGCGGCACGGGCAGTGTGCGACATAAAGACGGGACGACCAATGTCGTCACGGGCGACGCGTTCATTTTCGGGCCCGACGAACCGCATCAAATCACTAATTCCGGCAAAGAAGATCTCATTTACTACGTGATCGCTGATAATCCGATCGGCGAATCGGCGTACTATCCCGACAGCGGAAAGTGGAAAGTGAACAAAACGTCGGCCGCCGATCGGGTCGTGATCAAAAGCCACGAGACGGATTACTTCGACGGGGAGGAGTAGCTCATTTGTCATGTCGAGCCCTTCGACTTCGCTCAGGACAGGCTCCGTCGAGACATCTCTAGCTATTTCCGAGTAGGCGGGACTTAACAGACAGAAATATTTAGAGATTCCTCCACTTCGGTCGGAATGACAGAATAAACAATCGCCATCATGGAATCGAAAAAGCCGGTCGAAGATTTTCCGTACAAAACCTATCTCAACATTCTGCACCAACCCCTTGAGCTCATCGACGTGCAGAAGCTGGCCGATGCCTGCACAGACAAATGGTACAACCAAACTCTTTGCCAGGTAAACGACTCGGTCGTGCGGCTGGGCGTATTGGAGGGTGAATATCACTGGCACGAGCATAACGACATTGACGAATTCTTCTTTGTTCTCGACGGCCATTTCCTAATCGATCTTGAAGACAGGGTTGTCGATCTTGGGCCGCGTGAGGGCTTTGTGGTGCCGAAAGGGGTTCGGCATCGGACGCGCGCGCCGAAAAAAACCGTCATTCTTATGGTGGAGCGAGCCGACATCGTTCCTACAGGCGATTGAAAAGTCCGAGCCAGACTGGCAGCTAAAATTATTTCCTTCTTTCCTGAGAGATCTTTTCCTCTCGGCTCTCCATAGTTAAGATCGACATCTTGAAAATAATTTCCGGCGGACAAACAGGAGTTGATCGCGCCGCGCTGGATGTCGCGCTCAAACATCGAATCAAGTGTGGCGGTTGGTGTCCGGCCGGGCGTCTCGATGAATCCGGGAAAATTCCGGATCGTTATCCGCTAAAAGAATTGAAGAGCGCCGGGAACGAGGAACGCACGTTGCGAAACGTCCACGACTCGGATGGAACCATCGTGATTTACTTTCACGAGCTGGAGGGTGGGACCGGATACACTGTTGGGTGCTGCATTGAAGATCGACAGCCATACCGATTAATCGACGCGGCGAGGTATTCGCCGGAGGACGCTGCGACGTTGATGGTCGCGTTTGTTGTCGATCATGAGATTGAGACGCTCAACATCGCCGGTCCGCGCGAAACCGAATGGGTAGGCGCTTACCCTTACGCATTTCGCGCCGTCGATGTTTTGGTGAGCAGACTAAGAGTAAGCGGAAGACGTTGAATTACTCATAGCGGAGAGCTTTGACCGGATCGAGCCGGGCGGCGAAGTAAGCGGGGATCAGGGCGGCGAACGAGCAAATTAGGAAGGCACTGATGCAAATGATGGTGACGTCGTGGGGGATCACTTGGGCGGGAATCTCAGAGAATTGGTAAACCTCGCGCGGGAAAATTTCTATGTGCAAGGTCGACGCAAGCCAGTGAGCGACTCCGTTGCGGTAGCGTATGAGCGTCATGCCGAGTCCGAGGCCGGTTAGCGTGCCGAAGAATCCGACCACGGTCCCCTGCCCCAGAAAAACCCAAATGATTTGGGAAATATTCGCGCCGAGCGCTTTCACAATTCCAATCTCCCGCCGTTTTTGAACCGTGACGGTGATCAACGTGCTCATGATTCCGAACGCGGCGACGATCACAATAAAGAGAAGTAAGAAAAACATTACATTCCGCTCCAGCCGGATAGCTTCGAAGAATTGATGATTCATCTCGGTCCAGGTTTGGGCGAACACCGGCGGCTCAAGAAATTGCTCGAATGATTCCTTCACACGATCGGCGCCGTAGGGATCGTCGGTCCGAACGGTGATGCCGTGCAGCGCGTCGCCCAGATTATAAAGCTCCTGCCCGATGTAGATCGGGACGAGCACAAACTCGGAGTCATATTGATAGCGGCCGGTCTCGAAAATGCCGGTGACCGTCAGATCTTTTGGCAAGACAACCTCGCGCAATTTATCGAGCGTCTTCTTTTCGTCCGCTCCCTTCGCGTTCTCAAGGTTCTTAATCTCGTCGAGAATTTGGCCAAGGTTTCCGGGGGAATAAACGGTCAGCTTGTCGCCAACACGAATGCGTAAGATACGGGCGAGATCGCTCCCGAGCACGGCCGATTCGCCATCGAGATCGAGCTGGCCTTCTTTTATGAATTTGCGAATCGGAATCACTTTTTCTTCCTGGACCGGATCGATTCCGCGAATCACCGGCGCCAAACGCTGGTTTTGGAATTCGACAATAACCGGACCTTGCACGAACGGCGCAGTCGCGACCACGTGTGGTGTGCTGTCGATCTTCTTCTGCAGCGTCCGCCAGTCGCGCATCACGTCCTCGCTTTTCACGAGAATGTGCGCGTCGAAATCAATTATCTTCTGCCGCAGCTCGCGATCAAACCCGGTCATCACTGAGATCACCAGAATGAGCACAGTCACGCCGAGCGTAACGCCGATGATCGAGATCAAGGTGATGATGGAAAGAAATGTGCGTTTCGGTTTCAGATAACGCAGCGCCAGGAAAAAGCTGAACGGCAGTTTCAAGTTGCCGTTATGTTGGCCGCGAACGCGACCGTTTACAACCCAGCCGGATGGCGCGCCTGAAAACCCCAGGCGTCGCGGCCATCGATGTGCCAGCGTGGGCCAACATCGCTGCCATAACGCAGATCGGTCGTATCCAGACGCAGACCTGCGATCATCGCGAACACATGACCGTGACGCGAGTAAATCGTGAACCAGCGGCCGCGGCCGCGCTCGCCGTAACGAAGAAAATCGCTCGAGGGCAACGGTTGCTCGAGCATGCCGGCATAATAAAGCGCGAACGAAACGGTGCCGGAACAATCGTAACCGTAATCATGAAACGACCCGTGTCCCCCGCCCCAAACATAAGGGCGATTACGAATGGAGTTGATCGCCCAGATTGCATGTTTGACCGAGTCGGGCGCGTTTGCCGGCGCGTACGCGATTCCGTTCCGTAACACCGCGCGATTTCCTGGAACTATCGGGTGCGAACCGCCCACATCGAAAACGGGTGTCGTTAGTTCAGAATCGTATTCGTCTCGTTGGATCGGTTCCACGCGGCGCGTCGGTCGCGGCACGTAATAGGCGACTTGGATCGCCTGCGCCCGCGCCGGTTGTCGATCAAACGAAAACGGCTGCAGCGGTACGCCGTCGACCGTTTGCGCCGAATAAATTGTTTCGCGGCCCCGCCAGGATTGTCCTCCGGACTCTGCGACTAACAGGAGGCTAACAGCACTCCCGACCAGAAAAAGGCGCAACACGCATCGCTCGAGAAGCTGCTTTTAGGCCAACTATTTCAGCGCGTGAGCTTTTAGATCTTCCAGCGTAACGAATTCGATGGCGGAGGCGTGCGTTGCTTCGAGATCGACGGGAGCGGCGCGATTGCGTTCGAGCGCGGATTTCCAGCGCGTAACGCAGACGCACCATTTGTCGCCAGGTTTGAGTCCGGGAAATCCCCATTCCGGAACCGGGGTGACGAGATCGTTCCCGTCGAGGACGGAAAAGTCGAGAAAGTCGCGGGTAACTTTCACGCAGACGGTGTGCAGGCCGACGTCTTCGGGTCCGGTTCGACAAAAGCCGTCGCGAAAAAATCCGGTCACCGGATCGCGACAGCAGCATTTGAGTTCGGTCCCCAAAACGTTAGTCGGCATAAATCAGGCAAACTCGGGTTCCTCAGTCGAAACAGTCGCTTCGCCTTCGCTTTGCCTTAGCGCTTGCTCGACGGCGCGCCACGGAAGCATTGCGCATTTCACGCGCTGCGGAAATTTTCGAACGCCGCGCATGACGAGGAGATCGCCGAGCTTTTTCGGCGCATCGTTGTTCCCGGAGGTGACCAAATCGTGAAATGCGCGGAGCATTTCTTCAACTTCAGCGCGGCCCTTGCCTTTCAATTTCGTCGTCATCAATGACGCAGATGCCTGGCTGATAGCGCAGCCGTGTCCGGTGAATTTGATTTCCTGCAACCCGCCGTTGCCATCGAATTTAACCGCGAGATGAATCTCGTCGCCGCACGCGGGATTATCGCCGTGCACACGCACGGCAGCGTCAGGGAGCTCGCCAAAATTCCGCGGCCGCCGGGAATGATCGAGAATCACCTCCTGATAGAGTTCTTCGAGTTCGGCAAGTTCCGGGTTCATTTGAAAAAACGGACCGCTTTTTCGAGAATGTCGATCATGCGATCGATCTCCTCGCGCGTGTTGTAAAAATAAAAGCTGGCCCGCGTGGTTCCGGTCACGCCGAAACGGCGCATCAGCGGTTGGTTACAGTGATGACCACCGCGCATGGCCAGACCGTAACGATCTGCAAACGTGGTCAGATCGTGCGGGTGCGCCGCCTCCATCACAAAACTAATGACCCCACCCCGGTCGCGCTCAGGACCGAGCACGCGCAGTCCTGGCAATTCGGCCATTCGCTTCAACGCGTATCCCACATGATCGACATCGTGCTGAAAAATTTCGGCGCGTCCGATCCCTTCGATATAGTCGATCGCCGCGGCCAACCCGATCGCTCCGGCGATGTTCGGCGTGCCTG
>Ga0209217_1000086_pt1 | contig 19570 bp, 18 predicted proteins | sample JacPinW_OM3H0_M2_FD_187957 | JGI IMG/M metagenome (GOLD analysis project Ga0209217, IMG submission 187957) | Forest soil microbial communities from Algoma, Ontario, Canada - Jack Pine, Ontario site 1_JW_OM3H0_M2 (SPAdes) (version 2) | ecosystem: Environmental > Terrestrial > Soil > Boreal...
CCCGCCGAGACGCATGCCAAGTCCGCCGATCTTGACCCACACGTTCTGGCATTCAGCAAGCCTCTTGATGGACGTCGCCCACCCAGGAAAAAGCTCGCTCCGCTTGCCGCTGTAGACACCGATTCCGATCGGACCGCCGCAGTGGTTGAGAACAATCCTTGTATCCGGAAATTTGCGCGCCAGGTCTGTGAGCTCGCCGATCTGCGGATGATAAAGCCAGGCATCAAAGGACAGGCCGAGGCGGCCAAGGACAGCAAATCCCTTGCGGAAACTGTTGTCAGCCAGCAGGCCGGGCGGCGGGCTGTAAGCCGGATTGCGCACGGATGCGTCCGCGTCCCAGGCCGTGATATGGCGAATGCCGCGAAAGCGGTCGCCGCCGGCGCGAATATGGGCCGCCAATACCGGTTCGACCCCGTCGCCCAGGCTCAAATCCGCGTGGCCGACAATTCCGGCGCAGACTTTGGTCTTACCGTAGATCCCACTTGCGCTCATAGCCGCGACGCCGTTGACGAACTCGGTCTCGCCTACGGGCCGCATTTCCACGGGCCCGGTCTCACGGTACATGGCGCGGGCCTGCACGAACACGGTTGCGAGGATATTGTGTCCGCCGCTGACGTCGAGGAGCAGATCATCGAGCAGATAACGCCAACCTGGTCGATCCCACAGGTGATGGTGCGGGTCGATGATCGGCAAATCGGGCTCGAGGATCGGCTCTTTATGCCGGTCAAGCCAAGCCTGGCGGATTGGAAGATAATTTGACGTGAGGGTCGTGCCGGGTTCGGACATTATGGACATGGGCGGCTAGGAGGCGTGAGATGTCTGTTTTCGTCGGGGCAAGGATTCTTTTTTCTGTCGCCACGGTTGCAATGATGCTTGGATTTGCGAGCGCCCAGGATCGTTGGCAAAACGCTCCGGGGCAATTCGACTACTACATCCTGTCTTTGTCGTGGTCGCCATCATTCTGTGAGACCGCAACCGGCAACGCCCGGCGCCAGCAATGTGGGCCGCGGCCGTTTTCATTTGTCGTGCACGGCTTGTGGCCGCAATACGAACGCGGCTTTCCCGAGTCCTGCCAAGTGCCTCCGCCACGGCTCGATCGCAACATCATGCGGGGCATGCTCGATCTGATGCCAGCTCCGGGACTTGTCTTTCATGAATGGGATCAACATGGCACATGCTCGGGCTTGCCGCCGCGCGAATATTTCGATCTTGTCCGTAGGGCTCGCGAGAAGGTGCGAATTCCAGAGCAATACTCCGACCCAAGAGCACCCTTAACCGTCACCCCAAGTCAAGTCATCGATGCATTCGTCAGCGCCAATGAGGGATTATCGCCCGACGGCATCACTGTCGACTGCAATCGCACGCGACTGCGCGAGGTCCGAATCTGCCTTACCCGCGAATTGCAGTTCCGCGATTGCTCTGCCAGCGCTCTGGGAGCTTGCCGCAGCGAAAGGCTGATCATGCCCCCGGTTCGAGGAGGATAGTCTCAACAAAGCACCAGGGTAGCGCTTGATGAAATCGAATCCGCACAAGGTGTATGGTGGGCGTGGTCGCTCGCACGGCTTATGTGGTCCCTTTGCCGTCCAGGCAGGGATTGGGCGCAAGAGTTCGCTCAGGCCAGGGCTATTCCTTGCGGCCGCGGCGCTCATCGTGGGCCTCCCGCCTTTCGCGCGTGCGAGCGATGCAGCACTGGTGGAGGCAGCCGGCAAGGAAGGCAGCGTCACCATTTACGCCTGCGACCCGCCCCAGACCCCGCTCTATGTGGAGCGCTTCAAGCAGCTTTATCCCAGAATTCAAGTCCACACCTACGTTGCGGGCTGCTGGCAGATCTACAACCGGCACACATCCGAGCGGCAGGCGAAGCGCCAGGCGGCGGATATCTTCTTTGCGACCGAGGACGTAATGAGCCGCATGAGCTCGGAACACTCGATCGAAGCCTACCGCAGCCCGGAGCTTGTGCATTTCGCCCCGGCCGCGGCTCCGCCGGGAAAGGACTACTTGATCGTCAAGACGCTCATCTATGGGATGGCTTCCAATCGGGAATTCACCAAGGGCATTGCTGTGCCCAACGACTGGCTCGACTACCTCGAACCGCCGGCCGCCCGGCGGGATCGCATCAGCTATTACGACCCACGCACGTCATCCGCCGCCTTCTCGTTGCTCGCCGCGCTTTACCAGAATTTCGGGGCGCAGAAGACGAGCGCGATCTACAAGGGCCTCGTCTCGGTCCAGGCGGCGCTGGCGCCGACAACGCCCGCCGGCATGTCGAAGCTTCTTTCCGGCGAGCAACCGATCATGTTCTACATCATGAACAATCACTTCGGCAGCATCGCCTCCAAGGGAGCTCCGGTCGATTTCCGCATTCCGAGATCCGGCACGCCGGCGCTCAACTTCGGCATTGGCGCCACCCAAGCCGCACCCCACCCCAGCGCGGCCAGATTGTTCGTCGATTTCATGCTCAGCGACGCTCAGGAAATCATGCAGAAGAACAACGAGTACACGTTGCGCGCGGACGTGAAACCACCCGCAGGCATGCCCGCCTTTGGCGAGCTCAAGCTGATGGACTTCGACATCGACCGCGCGCTTGGCGAGCAGCAGAACCTGCTGCAATGGTGGCAGGAGGTCACCGGAGTGAAATAGCTCGCGCGAAAATGCGCATTGCCGCCGAGCCCTTCATCAGGGCGCGCACGCATCTGCCGACGTGGCTCGGTTTGACTTCGCTCGTTGGGGTGATCGGTGTTCTCGTCGTTGCTCCGCTGGTGACGATCGCGGTGAGGGCTGTCATCGATCCAACCACCCGGTCGTGGGCGCCCCATGCCAGGCACCTCGTTACTGTGCTCACCGGATCGATCTATTGGACGTCGCTCGCGAGCACGGTTGCAGTCGCGATCGGGGCCGCCCTGCTCGCTTGCGTCCTGGGCACCGCGCTCGCATGGATTTTTGCGCGCACCACCACATTTGGTCGCTCCGTCCTGGAGCAGATTGCGCAGCTGCCCATCTTCATCCCCCCATTCGTGGGCGCGGTCGCCTGGGCGCTGCTGCTTGCGCCGCGGGTCGGGATCATCAACCGCATTCTGCCTGCGCTCGGCATCTCGATCGAGCTGGACCTCTACAGTCACGCCGGCATGGCTTGGGTCATGGGCATTTATCTTGCACCCTATGTCATGATGATCGTGGCCGCCGCGCTTCGCAGCATGGATCCGAGCCTCGAAGAGGCGGCGCAAGTTTGCGGTCTCACCAAGGTGCAGACTGCATTGCGCATCACCGCTCCGCTGCTCGCGCCAGCGATCCTGTCCGGCGCGGTGCTTGCATTCACCATCGCGGTAGGCCTGTTCGGCACGCCCATGGTGCTGGGCTGGTCGCGCCAGATCCTCTTACTGACATCCCGCATCTGGATCTCTTCGCAGGCAGTTCCGCCGGATTATGGCGTCATGGCGGTCCTCTCGCTCTATCTGATCGTGCTCTCGATCCTCGCAACCGCGGCGCAAAGATCGGTGCTCGCCCGCAGGAGCTATGTCACGGTCACGGGCAAGGGCTTTCGGCCGCGGCCGATCGATCTCGGCCGCTTAAGCGCACTCACCTTCAGCATTGCGACCCTCTACGTCATTCTTGCGATCGCGGCACCGGTTCTGGTGCTGTGCGCGGCGGCGCTCTCGCCCTACACCTGGGCCGGACAGTACAGCTTCGACAACCTGCGGGCTGCGCTCGATTCCGACGATGTCTGGTCCACCATGAAAACGAGCGTGCTGATCTCGACGGCGGCAGCAACATTGGCAACGGCGCTGGGGCTTGCCGTCTCCTGGGTCGTATCGCGCACCCGCCTCCCCGGCCGGCGTCTGCTTGAATACGTGGTGCTGCTGCCGATCTCGGTGCCGGGACTAGCCTTCGGAGTTGGCGTGATGCTGGTATGGATCGACGTGCCGTTTGCGGTCTACGGCACCGCCTTGATCATCGTGTTGGCGTTTATCGGCCGCTTCACGGCCTACGCGGTGCGCTCCGTTTCCGGCAGCCTCGTCCAACTCCATCCCGAGCTCGAGGAAAGCGCGCGCGTGTTCGGCTGCGGGCCGGGTCGAGCCTTCATCCGGATCACCCTGCCGCTTATTCTGCCGAGCGTGCTCGCGAGCTGGATTTTCCTGTTCAGCTTCTTCATGACCGAGCTGTCGATGGTTATCCTGCTCTATTCGGAGTCCAGTCGGATGTTCTCCATCCTCTCATTCGAGGTGTGGAACGTGGGGGACTTCTCGCGCCTCGCTGCGCTTTCGCTGCTGCAGACGGCGATAGGTCTGGCGCTCGCGATAACGCTGAAAGTGATTTTCCACGACAAGGCGATGTGATCGGCCGAGGAGGAAAAATGTTTATCGCGCACACGTCGGCAGCTTCCGCTCGCACCCACAGAGAGTAAGGACAATGGCACCAAGAAACCCGATGCTCGAATGCATGCAATCCGGCCGCACCGCCCTTGGGATATGGGCGAACGACCCCGAAACCGTCGAGCTCTGCGCGTTTCTCGGGCTCGACTGGATCATGATCGACATGATGTTCACCGGTATGGATTTTCGCGACGTCCAGAACATGATCCGCACCTGCGAGGCCGCTGGGATTACGCCTGTCGTGCGCGCCCACAGCGACCCGTGGCTGGGATACGATCACCGCATTGCCGTCGATCTTTCACGATTGCAGGGAATCGGGGCCCAGTTCATCCTCGTCTCCCATTCCGGGATCAGAGAGATCGAGGAGGCCCTGGAAGTGGCCAAGGACTGGCATCGCCGTGCGTTGTGGGTGCATCCGTTTCGCAGCCGGGCCGAATGGGACCGCAGGATCGATGCCATGCACGAGGGCGCCTACATCATTCCGCACGCTGAAAGTCTCGGCTCAGTCGAGAAACTCGACGACACCATGGACCTGCCCGGCCTGAAGATGTTCTTCTTCGGGATGACTGATCTGAGCAAGGTTCTGGCAAATTCCAAGAAGCCGGACTGGGACAGCCCGAAGCTCTGGCAGTTTGTCGAACGCGCCGTCAAGAAAGGCAAAGAACGGGGCATCGTGATTGGCGCGAACACCAGCTACGCCTATACCATGGCCGAGATGCGCCAGCGGGTGAAGCGGCTCCACGACGTCGGCATGGGGTTCATCATGATTCAGGGGGCGCCGTTCCTCTTCCAGGTGGCCATGACGGAGTTTTTGAGCGGCGTGAAGCAGGACCTCGGGCTTAGCGGATGAGCAAGGGCATGAATTTGAGGATAACGATGCTTGCAAAATGTCTCGTGCCGAGTGCCGTTTTTGCTTTGGCGTTGGCGTGGAGCGGCAGCATGGCTGTCGCGCAGAGCTACCCGTCGCGTGCCATCACGGCGATCATTCCCTTTGCCGGTGGCAGCGCCAGCGATGTCGTCAGCCGGATCGTATTCGACAAGATGTCCAAATCGATGGGCCAAACGATCGTTGTGGAGAACCGCCCGGGCGCCGGCGGCAATATCGGCACCGCGATGGGAGCCAAAGCCGCCCCCGACGGCTACACCATCGTCGGCGGCGGCTCGGGGCCGGTTGCGGCCAATCTGACCCTCTACAAGTCGCTTGGCTACGATCCCGAAAAAGACCTGGAGATGATCTCGCCGTTCGCAGGCTTCACCATCGTGATCGTCGTCAGCAAGAGCCTGCCGGTCCATTCGCTCAAGGAGTTGATCGACTATGCGAATGCCCACCCCGGACTGAACTTTGGGTCGGTCGGGATTGGCAGCTCGCAGCATCTCGCAGGAGAGTATTTCGGTCAGGTGACGGGCGTGAAGATCACCCACGTGCCCTATCGCAATATCGCCCAATATGGGCCTGACCTGATTGCGGGGACGGTCCCCCTCGGCTTCCAGTGGTTCCCGAACGTCGCCGGTCCGCTCGGCGCGAAAGGCGCCGTTGCGCTTGCGGTGGCCGGCGACCAACGCATTGATGCGCTCCTGGATACGCCGACGACGACGGAAGCCGGTTTGCCCGAGTACAAGGTCAACGGCTGGTTCGCGCTACTTGCTCCCGGCGGCACGCCAAAGCCGATCCTGGAGAAGCTCAATCAGTTCGTGACTGACGCGGTCAATGATCCCGCAGTGCGCTCCGGCTTTGACCGAGTCGGCGCCCAGACAATGGCGCTCCCGCTCGACGAAGCACGGAAATTTCAGCATGCGGAGATTGCCAAATATCGTGAGATCATTACCAAGGCCGGTATTGAGCACATCGAATAGAAGCCTTGGTCCTGATATGCCGGCGCACGCAACCGTGCTCGGTTGAGCGGAGCAGGACGCTTTCTGCACGATCAAACATCGTCAGCTCAGCAATCGCCGGTACAGTTTCACAGACCAGGAAGGAAATCGTCCATGCGGGTTGTCGCGCTCGAAGAGCACTTCTCGGTCCCGGCCATGGTTCGCCGCATCGATCCAGACGCCATCGCCCAGCGCGGCTTTCGGCCGAGAAAGGCACCGGCGCATGGCCCCAACCCGCTCGAGCTTCTGCCCGAAATCGGCGAGCAGCGCCTGAAGGCGATGGACGAGGCCGGCATTACGGTGGAGGTGCTCTCGAATAGTGGTCCCGGCCCCGATCTCATGCCTGGTGCTGACGGCGTCGCCTTCGCTCGCGAGATGAACGATTATCTGGCGGCAGCCATCGCCCGCCGGCCCGACCGCTTCGCCGGTTTCGCAGTGCTTCCGGTGCGCAGCCCCGAGGCTTGCGCTGGGGAGCTGGTGCGCACGGTCAAGGAGTTGCATTTCGTAGGCGCGCTGATCAATGGGATTACGGACGGGCGGTTCCTGGATCATCCGACCTATCACGATCTTCTCGCTGCCGCGGAAGCGCTCGACGTGCCGATCTATATCCATCCCCACCTTCCGCCGGAGGCAGTGCGGCAGACCTACTACTCCGATTTGCCGGCGGGCGCGGCCCGCGTGCTCGCAACCGCCGCCTGGGGCTGGCATTCGGAGACGGCGATTCACCTCCTGCGCATGGTTCTCGCCGGGACGCTGGACCGGCATCCCAGGCTCAAGCTCATCGTCGGGCACATGGGGGAGATGCTTCCGGTGATGCTGGTGCGCATCGACGAGGTCTCCGCGCTAGAAACCGAGCACCTGAAACGGCCGGTCAGCCGCGCCATTCTCGATCAGGTCTGGCTCACGACGAGCGGCATCTTCAGCTCGCCGCCGTTTATTGCTGCGTTGCTCGCGTTCGGCATCGACCGCATCATGTTCTCGGTCGACTACCCTTATTCCTCGAATGCAAAGGGGCGTGCGTTCCTTCGCGAGCTCCCGATTTCGCCGGCGGACATGGCCAAGCTCACGCATGCCAATGCGGACGCTCTGCTGAAGCTGAAGGTTTCCAGCCGGTCGTAGCCCGTGTGTGAGGCGGGCCAGTTCGCCAACGAGACGCTACCCACGTTGCAGAAGCATCTGCAGACCGCGCAGTCGCTCCCTGCCAGCGGGACCACTGGACGGTGCGCGCCTTTGCCCAACCTTGTATTAGCGCGATCGCAATTCGATTTCATCGAAACACGCACTACGGCGTCGCGGCGCGTGCATTCATGATCTTGAGCAGCCGAGCTCGGTCAGGAGTTCCTCGTTATGTTGGCCGAGCCTGGGCGGGGGCGTGTCGATCTGCGGCCCCCCATGGGCAAAGGTGAAAGCGGCAACCGGCACGCCGATTCCCCCTTCGATGCCGTCGACGCGATCGTGCCGGTGGACCACCCGTCGGCTCGCAAGCTGCGGATCCTTGAGCGCCTCTCCCATGCTGCGCACCCGTCCTGCCGGAATATGGCGGGCCTGCAGGAATTCTTCCCATTCGTCCGCAGTGCGGGTCTGCAGTATCTCCGCGAGTACCGCCGCCTCCCGATCGTGGTCGTGCTCGCGCTCCTCGTTGCTGCGCTTGATCATGTCCGGCCGATGGAGCACCGTCCACAAACGGCGTTGTTGACGCAGATTGCTGGCGCCCAGCATCAACAGCCCGCTTTTAGTGACGTAGGCGCTGTTGGTGGCATGCGGGTGCTTGTTGCCGTGCGGCTTGGGATGAACGCCATTGCGGAGATAGCCGGTCAGATGCGAGCTCATCAGGATCATGGCCACATCCAGCATCGCCATGTCGATGCGCTGCCCGCACCCGGTACGCTCACGCTGGAACAAGGCTGAAGCCAGAGCGAAAGCGCCGGTGACGCCCGTCGCATAGTCGATGGCGGGCGATCCCAATTTGACGGGATTCACCTCTTCCGTTCCCGTCATTGCCATGATGCCGGAAGTCGCCTGGATGACGTGGTCGTAAGCCGTCTGCCGGCTGCGCGGGCCATGCTGTCCGAACGCGGAGAACGAGGCATAGATGAGCCGCGGGTTGATCGCGCTCAGCACGTCGTACCCGAGCCCGAGCGCCTCAAACGCACCCGGCCGGTAATTTTCCACAAAAGCGTCCGCCGTGGCGACGAGCCTCTTGAGAATCTCGCGGTCGCTTTCCGTCTTCAGGTCCAAGGTGACGGAGCGCTTGTTGGAGGCCTGGGTCAGGAACGACGTCCCCATGTTGATGCGGTTGAGGGCCTTGTCGGTGCCGGTGCCGCGACTTTGATCGGGCTCGCGGGGATGTTCGACCTTGATCACGTCGGCACCGAGCACGGCCAACTGATAGGTGGCAAATGGACCCGCCAGCACGTGGGTGGCGTCGAGCACCCGGATGCCTTCGAACGGTCGCTGCATCGGGTTCTCCGAGACGCGCTAGGCGCGCGGCGCGACGAGATGAGTGTTGGCGCGACTTCCCGAAACAGCCGCTTGGATCATCGCAATACGACGACGCGCGTGCCGACGTGAACTCGCTTGTAGAGATCGAGGATGTCGCGATTGTGCATGCGGATGCAGCCGAAGGATACGAATCCGCCGATCGAGCCCGGGTCGTTGGTGCCATGGATGGCGTATTGATCGACATTGAGCGTCATCGCCGCCGCGCCCATGGGATTTTTTGGGCTGCCGCCGGGGATGTAATCGGGAGTCCACGGCTTCTCGCGCTTGAGCGCTCGCGGCGGCGACCACGCCGGACGGAGGAATTTCCCCCTGATGGCGCCGGTACCCGCCCAGGATTTTCCCGACTTGCCGACCCCTACGGGGTAGGTCAGCATTTCGCCCTGGCCGAGCACGAGATGGAGCTTGCGCTCGGAGGTCTCGACCACAATGGTGCCGGGCTCGTAGCTGGAGAGATCGACCTTGGCGGCTGGCTCCGGCGTTTGCTGCGCCGACTGCTCCGGCGCGCCGTGCGAGGCCTGTTGCTCGCTGGGCTCAGCCGGTTGCGACGGGCTGCTCTGCTCCGGTGCTGACTCGCTCTGGGTCGCTAGCTGCTCCTGTATCTGCTCTTTCGCTTGCTCCGGAACCGCCTGCGCCGGCTGCTCTTGCACTTGCGCGGATAGCTCGACGAGTTCGCCGTCCCGCGCCTGAAGAGATGAGGACCCCGCGAGCGCCAGCGCAGAAAAGACGCAGGAAATGATCAGCGACCGTAATGCCCCGTGCATGACATGGCTCCGAACACGTCTGGATGCTCCGCAGAACAATCGGCCATAGTTGATGTCGGGGCAATGGTGTGCCGGCCATCCCGCGCGAATAGATCGGTCCTGTTGCAAACAGGCAACGCGGCGTGTCAGGCCCTGAAGCTTGTGCTTACCTTCGTAGTTTCAGGTGAGCCGCGGTGTGGCCCCACTAAGCACCGTCGCCATCCAGGGCCGATCGATGTTCTGGCCGCTCAGAATTACGGCGACACGACGGCCCTGGAACCGCTCACGCTCCTTGATCAGCGCCGCGAGGGACGCGGCTCCGGCACCTTCAGCGCAATTATGCGTAGCGCTGAACAAGATGCGGATGGCATCGGCGATCTCGTCATCCGAGACTTCGACTATGCGCTCGGCTCCACCGCGAATGATGTCGAAAGCAGTTGCATCCGGCACACGCACGGCCATGCCATCCGCAAACGTGAGCGCGCTATTGGTCCGCACAATGGCGCCGGCCGCGAGCGACAGCTTATAGGCATTTGCTCGCTCGGCAACCACGCCGACTATTCTGGTGCGCGGCCAAAGGAGATTCCGCGCGCCGATCAATCCGCAAATGCCGGAGCCGAGCCCGATCGGAACGTAGACCGTGTCGAGGAGCTCGACCGAAGTGAAAAGTTCGTAAGCGTAGGTTGCGACCCCGAGCACGAAATCCCGGTGGAACGATGGGACGAATTCCAGACCGCGGTCGGTAGCGAGGTCGACTGCATGCTCCCTCGCCTCGTCGAAATCGCGGCCGTGCTCGATCAGCTCGGCGCCAAGCGCACGCATGGCTGCGTTCTTCTCGGCGGAGTTGCCGTGCGGTACGACGATGGTCACGGACAACCCAACGCGCTCGCCGGCAAACGCAAGCGACTGCCCGTGATTGCCCCGGGTTGCGCTGATGATCCCTTGCAGCTGCGGCCGCTCGCGCTTCGCGCGATCGAGATGGACAAGCCCGCCGCGCACCTTGAAGGCGCCGATGGGGGTATGATTCTCGTGCTTGACGATCACCTCGACGCCGGTGCGTGCCCGCAACAGCGGCCACGCATATTGCGGCGTCGGCGGCACGCTTGCGCGCACGACGGGCATTACGCTTTCGAGCTCGGCCAGCGTGAACATGGGACCTCTCATACTTACCGCCGCACCCGCTGGCGCGGCCTCCTTGATCGGCTAATATCGTCGAAAACAAAGCGGAATACTGACAACGCCTGGGAGGATGGCATGAAGAAAGTAACGATACCTTCGCTAGTATTGGCGGCGGGATTGTTGGCTCCAAGCCTCGCAGGTCCCGCGCACGGCGCCGATGCGGTCAAGATCGGCGTGATCTATCCCCTCACCGGCAACGCCGCGAGTGCCGGCGCCTCGGCCAAGGATGCGGTCGAGCTCGGAGCCGAGATCGTCAACAACGCGCATCCCGAGCTGTCAGGACTTCCACTTGCTGCAAGTGCCGGCCTGCCGAATCTGGGCGGCGCGAAAATCGAGCTGGTCAGTGCCGACCACCAGGGCAATCCGCAAGTAGGCCAGAACCAGACGTTGCGCCTGATCACGCAGGAGAAGGTCGCCGCCATGCTCGGCGCCTACCATTCGTCGGTAGCGCTCGTCGCCACTGCCGTCGCGGAGCGCCAGGGAATTCCATTCCTCGTCTCGGATTCGGTCGCGCTGAACATTACCGGGCGCGGCTTCAAATGGGTCTTCCGCACCGGACCCATCGCTTCCGACTTCGCGACCGCCTACACCCAATTTCTCAACGATCTGAAGAAAGCCGGCCGCCCGATAAACAACATCGCCATCGTCAATGAGAACACCGAGTACGGCACGTCCGTCGCGGCATCCATCAATGAAGCCGCCAAGCGCGCCGGCATCACTGTCGCCGCGCAAATCCCATATAACGCCAACAGCACCGATGTCTCCGGACAAGTCCTCCAGCTCAAGCAATTGCAACCCGATACCATCATCTTCGTCAGCTATACCGCGGATACCATCCTTTATTTCAAGACCCTGAAGAGCCTCGATTACCTGCCCCCGCTCATCATCGGCGATGATGCCGGCTTCTCCGATCCCGCATTCATCCCCAATGTCGGCGAGCTTGCGCAGGGCGCAATCAATCGCAGCGCATGGGACACCGGCAGTCCGGGCAGCAACAGCTACAAGATCAACGAGATGTTCAAGGCCAAATATGGTCGCGATCTCGACGATACCAGCGCGCGCTGGATGCAGGGCTTTCTGGTTCTGGCGGACGCTATCAATCGTGCCGGCTCGACCGAGCCCGCCAGGATCCAGCAGGCGCTGCGGGAGACTGACCTGAAGCCAGAGCAGCTCATGATCGGCTACCGCGGGGTCAAGTTCGATGAGACCGGCCAGAACACCTTGTCGGCGACCTATCTCATCCAGCTCCAGGGCAAGGAATACAAGTCGGTATGGCCGGAAAACCGCGCAACCGCCAAGCTGCAGTGGCCGATGCTGGGCTGGCGAAAATGAATGATGGGCGTGAGCGCAGGGAGGACAAGTTGAGCAAACTATGCGCGACACTGGTGGCCGCGGTTGCAGCCGCTCTGTCTGCGGCGCCGCTGCGGGCCGCCGAGGCCGTCAAGATCGGAGTGCTCATGCCGCTCACCGGCAACGCCGCCGCAGCCGGCCAGGCATCCAAGGCAGCGGTCGAAATCGCAGCCGAGATCGTCAATGGCAAGCATCCCGAGCTCGGCAACCTGCCGCTCGCCACAACGGAAGGCCTGCCGAATGTGGGCGTCGCCAAGGTCGAGCTGGTATTCGTCGATCATCAGGGAAACCCGTCGCTCGCCCAGCAATTGGCCACGCGTCTGATCACCCAGGACAAGGTGCAAGCTCTCCTTGGTGCTTATCAATCCTCGTGCAGCTTCACCGCAACCGCTGTTGCGGAGCGCTACGGCATTCCCTTCCTGGTCGGCGATTCGGCGGCGCTGAACATCACCGGGCGCGGCTTCAAATGGGTGTTCCGTACAACCCCGATCGCGAGCGACTACGCGGCAACCTACATGCGATTCTTCGACGACATGAAGAAAGAAGGAAAAAAGATCGCCTCGATCGCTGTGGTCAACGAAAACACCGACTACGGCACATCAGTTGCCGACTCGATCGAGGCCGCCGCGAAAACGAGCAACATGCCGGTCGCGATCCGCATACCCTATAGCGCAAGCTCGACGGATGTCTCCGCGCAGGTGCTTCAGCTCAAGGAAAAGCAGCCCGACGTGACGATCTTCATCAGCTACACATCGGACTCGATCCTTTACATAAAGGGAATGAAGAACCTGGATTATCTTCCGCCGATGGTGATCGGGGACGATACCGGCTTTTCCGATCCATCCTTCATTCCGGCGGTGGCCGACATCGCACAGGGTGCGATGAACCGCAGCGCGTGGGACATCGGCAAGCCCGGCACTACGACCTCCAAGATCAATGACATGTACAAGGCCAAGACCGGCCGCGACCTCGACGATACGAGCGGCCGCAACATGCAGGGCTTCTTCGCTCTCGCTGAAGCCATCAACCGCGCCGGTTCGACGGAGCCCGAAAAGATCCGCGAGACGCTGACCAGGACCGATCTCAAGCCCGATCAGCTCATGATGGGCTACAATGGTATAAAGTTCGACCAGACCGGTCAGAATATCCTTGCGTCCACCTATCTCATTCAGCTCAAGGGCAAGCAATATCAGCTGGTCTGGCCGCAAAAGGCAGCGACCGCGAGCCTCGATTGGCCGATGAAAGGCTGGAAGCACTAGTCGATGCTGCTGTTGCAAGTGATCGTGGGCGGTCTCCTCCTTGGGGCCATCTACGCCTTGTTCTCCTCCGGGCTTACGTTGATCTGGGGCATGATGAACGTGATCAATTTCGCCCACGGCGAATTCGTCATGCTCGGCATGTACGTGGCCCTGCTGGTCGTGGTCTGGATCGGCGGCGGACCCGAAACTTTCGGTTTTGCCGCGGCGTTTGCGTTGTTTGCGCTTGGGGTCTGCGTGTATCTTTCGCTCATCCGACACGTCATGCGGGGGCCCATGCTCGCGCAGATTCTCTCCACCTTCGGATTGGCGCTGCTGCTGCGCTACACCGCTTTTTGGATCTTCTCGGCGAACTTCGTTTCGCTGCCGCAAACTTCGTTTTCCGGCACGCTCAACGTGGCCGGCATTCTGCTGCCTGTCCCGCAACTCGTGGCGGGCGTGGTCGCTGCCGCCTTGACCATCGCGCTTCACCTCCTACTCACGCGCACGACCCTAGGCAGCCAGCTGCTTGCCGTCGCCGAGGACCGCAGCGCCTCCATGCTCATGGGCATTCGCCCCGATCGCATGCAGGCGATCGCCTGGGGACTGGCGGGAGCCAGTGCCGGGATTGCGGGCGCGCTGATGGCGATGTCCTACCCCTGGTCCCCCTCGGTGGGAGAGACCTTCGGGCTTACCGCGTTCGTCGTGGTCACCTTGGGCGGTTTCGGCAGCGTGCCCGGTGCGATGTACGCCGGCCTCATCATCGGATTGGTGCAGGCGCTGTCCGCCTACTGGCTGGGTCCGATCTACAAGGACATTATTGTCTATGCGCTGTTTGCCGCGCTTTTGTGGTTGCGGCCGCAGGGACTGATGGGCAAAGCATGACCGAGATCGCGTCGTGAAATGGGGTCTGCTCGCCCTCGCATCCGCGCTGCTCATTTATCCCTTTATCCTCACCGGACCGTTCTACTGGGATGTTGGCGTTACGTTTCTGCTCGCCGCGATCTCCGCGTCGGCGTGGAATATCGTCGGCGGTTATGCCGGCCAGGTATCGGTCGGCCACAGCATGTTCTTCGGTATCGGCGCCTATGTGCCCTTGCTGTTTTATCAGCTGTGGGGCTGGCCGCCGGTCGCCGGCGTTCCTGCGGGCATCGTCGTCAGTCTGTTGCTGGCAGTGGCGATCGGTCTTCCGACGTTCCGTTTGCAAGGGCATTATTTCAGCATGGCGACGATTGCGATCGCTGAGCTGATCCGCATTTTTGTCGGCACCTGGGACCTCGTCGGCGCGGCGATCGGATTGCAGGGGCCCGCGGTGGGACGCGCATGGTGGGATCTGACCTTTCGCAGCGAGCTGCCCTACTATTATATCTTTCTCGCCGTCCTGGGGGTGGTGCTTTACACCACCTACGAGCTCGCACGCAGCCGTTTCGGCTATTATCTGCGCGCAATAAAGGCTGGAGAGCGCGCCGCCCGCAGCCTTGGCGTGCCGGTACGACAGACCAAGCTCAAAGCGCTGATGCTCAGCGCAACCTTCACCTCGGTTGCGGGCTCGCTCTATGCCATCAAGACCGGCTTCATTGATCCGGAAAGCGGGTTTGGCATTCTCGTCTCGGTACAGATGGTGATCATTGCCGCGCTCGGCGGCGCCGGCACGCTCCTTGGACCGCTGGTCGGCGCCCTCATTCTCGTGCCGCTGCAGACTGCCACCAACACCTTCTTCGGCGGCGGGGGCTCGGGACTCACCTACATTCTCTATGGCGGCATGATCGTTTTGCTGGCCAGATTCGAGCCGGGCGGCATGCACGAGCTGTGGGACCGAATCGCGCCCCGCCTGCCGAGGCGTTCGCATGCTGCTTAGCGCGGAAAAGATTTCGAAGGCGTTCGGCGGTTTTTTGGCCGTCCGAGGTGCGGATCTCGCGGTTGACGAGGGAGAAATCATCGGCCTGATCGGGCCAAACGGCGCGGGCAAATCGACCTTTTTCAATTGCCTTGCCGGTGACATGACGCCGAGCACAGGTCGCGTGCTGCTCGACGGCACCGACGTCACCCGCGCCTCGGCGGAGGCGCACGCACAAGCGGGAGTGGGACGAACTTTTCAGGTGCCGATCACCTTCGAAGATATGACCATCCTCGAAAACGTGATGGTCGGCGCATTTCTCCGCCATCACCATCGGCGTGATGCGCGCGAGCATGCGTTGCACATCATCGAGCTGACGGGTCTTACGACGCAAGCTTCGCAGCGTGCCAGATCGCTGGGCACACCCGGACGCAAGCGCCTCGAGATTGCCCGGGTGCTCGCGACCGGCCCGCGTCTCATGTTGCTCGACGAAGCGCTTGCGGGACTCACCCCGGCCGAGCTGCAAGAGGCGATCGCGTTGGTCCGCCGCATCCATGAGCTCGGAGTGACGCTCGTCATCGTCGAGCACATCATGGAAGTGATCTTGACGCTCGCCCAGCGCGTGCTGGTGTTCAATCAAGGTCATGTGATCGCTCACGGCAAGCCGGACGAAATCGTGCGCAATGAAGTCGTCATCGAGGCCTATCTCGGCCGCGGCCATCGCAGGCGCAGGGCGGCCCCGTGAGCGAGTTGCGGGTTTCGCACCTGCAAGTGCGCTACGGCGATCTCATCGGGGTTGCGGACGTGTCGCTCGAGGTCGCACGGGGAAGCATCGTCGCGCTGCTTGGTTCCAACGGCTCGGGCAAGACCACCACGCTCAATGCCATTGCCGGCCTGGTGCAGCCGAGCGGCGGATCGATCCTATGGCGCAACGAGGCGATTACGCGCCAGCCCGCCTATGTGATCGTCGGCAAAGGACTGGCGCTATCGCCGGAAGGTTGGCGGCTGTTCCTCTCTCAGAGCGTCGAGCAGAACTTGCGTCTGGGCGCGGCGGTGCTTGCCGACAGAACGCGGATAGCGGCCTTGTTCGAGCGCGTCTACGCGCTCTTTCCGCGACTGGCTGAACGTCGCCTGCAGCTCGCAGGCACGCTTTCAGGCGGCGAGCGGCAAATGCTGGCGCTCGGCCGCGCGCTCATGAGCGATCCGCGCCTGTTGATGCTCGACGAGCCCAGTCTCGGGCTTGCGCCCGGCGTGGTGGAGACGCTCTACGAGACCCTACATCGCCTGCATTCGGAGGGACTGACCATCCTGCTGGCGGAGCAGTCGATAGCTCTGGCGCTGGATATTGCCGACTACGGCTACGTCTTGCAGACCGGACGCACGGTGCTCGAAGGAAAAGCGGCTGACCTGGAGCAGGATGCGCAGGTGCAGGAGATCTATCTCGGGATAAGAACCACCAGCGCCACGCACACTGCAGGCACATAACCTTGGCGTGCCGTGCTTTGCTCGAACCCTCAACGCACTTGGCTAGGCGAGGCGGCCGCCAATGGATCCGGTCCGAACCGGTTGGGGCCAACAGTCCCCCGCATGCAGTCCCAGACCAGAAGCACGATGATTCCGATCACGGTGAAAATCAGCAAAAGCCACCATCCCGTTCGATCAAGATCATGCAGGCGTCTGACCGAGACCGCGAGCCCCGGAAGGAACAGAGCGAGATTGACGAGGGTCTGGACTGGAGTGAAGGTCGACGACGTGAACAGCGCCAGATCAATCAGCTCTCCCGCAAGCGAGGCGAGCGCTGCAAAGAGCGCCCAGTACCAGAACTCCGACCGCGCCGCGCGCCCGGCAAAATTCACGTAATTGTTGAATCCGGAGGAAATTGCCTGAGTAAAATTCATCTCCCGCCTCCACTCTCATGTGTGCCACGGTAGCATCCGGCACCGGCCAACCGCAACGCGTTACGCGGGCTGCTTGATCCTGCATGCGGGAACCATTCGCCTGCCCGCAAACAGCGGACGACCGAGTATTGGTACTGATATCGGTCAGCAAGCTGAGCGCAAGAAGCGCAAGGCAGATCAGGACCAAAGAGAGTACCCGAACTTTCCATGTGATCTTGGTCCGCATGGGCTTCCTTCCGTGCGAGGCCGTCCATACCATGGCGGGCCGGCGCGGGCCGGCCGGCAAACCGAACCGGTTCCGACTCGTCAGCCGGCCGCGAGAACGTAAAAGGGGCGTCATGCCGTTACAAATCAACGAGATCATCGACATCAGCCTGGAGCTCGACGACTCGAAATTCAGCATGCGCACGCCTCCGGGCTTCAAGAAGGACATGCAGTTCCAGATGGAGGTGCTCAAGGAGCACGATGCCCCGGAAGGAGCCGGCCAGGTCGTGCGCGGGGTGCATATGCGCCTGCACGCCGGCAGCCACATCGATGCTCCCGAGCACAACGTAAAGGGCGGCAAGCAGGTGCAGGATTTGCCTCTGGAGACGTTCACCGGTGACGCGGTCGTGGCCGATCTGCGGCATCTCGTTCCGGGGAAGGCGATCACCGCCGACGAGCTGGAGAAAGCCGTGGGAACCGTCATCCGGCGCGGCGACCGTCTCCTGCTGCGCACGGATATCAACAAGACCTACATGATGAACGACTGGGCGAAACGCGCCCCGTATCTGCGCTCCGATGGGACGCGCTGGTGCATCGAGAAGGGCGTCGTCCTCGTAGGCTACGACTTTTATCATGGGGTGGACGAGCCGGGTGCGCCGCGCGTGTTCAACGCATCGCGCACCTTCAGCGAAGCCGGGATCGTCACCCTGCCCTATCTCAACAATCTCGATCGCATTCCGGAGCAACGGGTGACGCTGGTTGCGCTCCCCCTTAAGCTCGTTGGCGCCGAGGCTTCCCCGGTCCGCGCGGTGATATTGGCGTGATCAAGAAGCTGGCGCCCATGCTGGCGGCTGCCCTGGCGGCCTGGCTCGCGATCTCCAATTCCGCACAGGCGCAGGAGGTCTACCCATCGCGGCCGATCACGGTCGTCGTTCCGATCACTGCCGGAACGACTATCGACATTCTGGCGCGTCTGTACGGGGAAGCTCTGTCGAAGCGGCTTGGGCAGCAGGTGGTCATTGCAAATCGACCCGGCGCCGGCGGTCTCATCGGAGCGCAGGCGGTCGCGAGTGCGCCTGCCGACGGATATACCATCCTGCTCGCCAATTCCGGCCACGCTGTTCTGGGGACCTTGAACAAGAACCTACCATTTGATCCGGTCGGCGATTTCTCTGGCATCTGTCTGATCGGAGATGCACCAAGCCTCGTCAACGTCGCTCCTTCCCTCGGCCTGCGCAGCTTGCGTGCGTTCATTGATCTTGCAAAGGCAAAGCCCGGCGGCATCTACTATGGGTCTGCCGGCATCGGGACCGCTACACATCTTGCAGGAGCGTATTTTGCGTTGCAGACCGGGACCGAGCTTGTGCATGTTCCCTATACCGTGAGCTCGACCATCATCGCCGATCTGCTCGGCGGGCGTATTCAGGCGACGTTTGCGCCGGCCGCATTCACGCTTCCTCTTCTTCAGGAGGGCAGATTGCTCGCGCTCGCCGTCGCCGCCGACGAGCCGATACGCGAGCCTGTTCATGTGCCTACCGCACTATCCGCAGGGGTCGATTACCGCAACGGGACCTGGTACGGATTCCTCGCCCCTGCGAAAACGCCGCCAGCCGTTCTGCAGATATTGCATGACGCCATTGTCGAAGCCGGCGACGATGCCGAGCTCCAGGCGAAAGTTCGGATCCAAGGCGTTACCCCTCGCAACATAGGCCTTCGCGACTTCGACCTGCATATCCGCAACGACATGCAGCGCCTGGAGCCGCTGCTTGCGGCGATCGGCCGCTCAAATTGATGCCTGCACCAGGAGGTGCTCATGTGGAAATTGGTGCTTCGTTTGAGGACGCAAGTCGCCGGCATCTCGGCCTGGCTGCTCGTCGCGCTCGTGCCGGCGCTTGCGCAGTCGGCAGACACCGTATTGAGCGGACGCGTTTCTTCCGACCGGGAGGGCGCAATGGAAGGCGTCGTGGTCAGCGCGAGGCAGACGGGCTCGACCATGACTGTAAGTGTCGTCAGCGACACGGAGGGCAAGTACAGGTTTCCTGCCTCCCGGCTGCAACCAGGACACTATGATCTGACCACAAGAGCGGCGGCCTACATTCTCGACGCAGGAGGATCAGTCGATGTCGCCGAGGGGAAAACCGCTGTAGCGGATCTCAAGCTCAAGCCGGCGACGGAGCTCGCAGATCAGCTCACCAACGCCGAGTGGATGGCGAGCGCGCCCGGCGAGGAGAGTATCAAAAGGCTGCTGCTCAACTGCACCGACTGCCATGGGGTGCAGCGTATCTTTCAATCGGGCCATACCGCTGCCGATTTCCTCAAAGTATTCGAACGCATGGGGGGCTATTACCCGGGGGCATCGGACTTGCAGCCGCAGCGGCTTTTT
>Ga0209217_1000087_pt1 | contig 19562 bp, 18 predicted proteins | sample JacPinW_OM3H0_M2_FD_187957 | JGI IMG/M metagenome (GOLD analysis project Ga0209217, IMG submission 187957) | Forest soil microbial communities from Algoma, Ontario, Canada - Jack Pine, Ontario site 1_JW_OM3H0_M2 (SPAdes) (version 2) | ecosystem: Environmental > Terrestrial > Soil > Boreal...
GCACCTTGTTGCGCGCCATCGTTCAAACCCGCAGAAACAGCCACATGTTCCTGTTTTGTACCATGCCTTGATAGCTGAGGATAGTGCGTAATCAGGAAGTTCTTTATGTAGGATTCGGGATAGGAATAGCCGACCGACTCGTCCGCGTAGAAGCGCAGCGCCTGGTGGGCGAGAATCGCCCAGGAGACCTCTTCGTCGACATAGGGTGCCACCATCTGGGCGCCCCAATAGCCGTGATCGGCACGGATGAAGCCGATGACCCCGATATCGTGCACCAGGCAGGCCATGACGATCTTCTCGTCCATGCCGGCGCGGACCGCGTGTCTGGCGCTTTGCAGCAAGTGGCTGGCGGGACCAAACCGGTACTTGAAGAAGTCCATCAGGGTCGGCCGCTCCGGCATCTTCGGCAGCCGCGGGTCGTCGCCCATCAGCATGTGCTTGCCGGGGTTTTGGGCGAGCAGCGCCGGACCGTTCGGGATGCTCGTATCGCCATCGGCGAGGTTGAACAGACGCGACTTGACGATGATCGCGTCGAGCTCGCGCATCATCTTATGCTCGAGCGCATCGGCGCGCTCGGCCAGCGTCATCGTGTCGTTCATTTTAGGGTCCTTTCTGATCGATTTAGGTCATGTGCCAACCTATCAAACCGAACACCTCAACCGCTAGCTTGTACGCAGATTCTTCACCATCATTGCAACCGGACTAGACTCCTTCGCCCGTTCATCACTCAATCAATGAAGAGGAGCTCCAGCATGGCCCGGCATTTCGGTGTCCTGATTCCTTCGACCAACACGACGGTTGAGATCGAGTGCCGGCTGTTGCCGGCGACCTACCAGGCGCATATCGGCCGGCTGATGACGAGCACGCCCGGCCGGACCTTCTCGCCGAGCCGGGACGAGGACATCGACTATCAATCGCGCCTGCTCGGCACCGCCAAGGTCGAGTTGGTGATATTGGCGCAGACATCGGCAAGCCTCTTCGCTGATAATTACGACGACGTCGTAACCGGGCGGATGAGTGCCGGTGCCGGCGTGCCTGCGGTCACCTCGGCACAGGCGGTGGGGCGCGCGGTGCACGCGCTCGGAGCGCGTCGCATCGCCGTCGTCTCACCTTATTCGGATGAGGTCAACGAGCGTGCCGACGGCTATTTCGCGGCCAAGCACGGGCTCGAGGCCGTCGCCCTCGAAGGCTTTGGTGCCACTGATTCCTACGCCATCGGGCAGCTCGGGCCGGAGAACGCGCGCGACGCCTTCGCCCGGATCGACCGACCGGAGATCGAAATATTCGTGGTGCCCGGCGGCAACTTCCCGACGATGAATTCGATCGCCGGCTGGGAGCGCGAATTCGGCAAGCCGGTGGTGACCACCAATCAGGCCTCGTTCTGGGCGATGCTCCGCACGCTCGGCGGCGGCGACCGCGTTCCCGGCTTTGGCCGCCTGCTCGACGAGGTCCCCGCCGGCTGACGGGTCAGGGGAGATAGTAGGCGAAAGCGACGGGTGAGACGAAGGCCCAGGTCTCGATGAAGTCGGAGCGGTCGGGTTTGCGCCCGAGCTCCTCCATGGCACCCAGCAGGCAGAACCAGTTCAGCACCTCGTGCTGGCCGCTGTCCTCGATTTCGTCCGTCGTATAGCGGTGCCAGGCCGCGTAGTCGCTCTTGTCCAGCGCGTCGTAAAGACGGCGGTCGGCCGCGACGTCAGGCCACAACTGGTGGTTCTTCTCGGTCCGGAACGAATGCGACCAGCTCGACGACGCCAGGATCGCGGTCCGCCACGGGCTCTTCGCCATCAACCGGGCGGTGGCGGCGCCGACCGCCATACAGCGCGACGGGCTGGGCGAGGGCGGATCGAGCTCGCGGATCCTGTCCCGGCATCGTCATGGGTAGCCGCAGCCCGCGGGCGGCATTCGCAGGATCGTCGAAGCCGCCGGGACGCGCGCCTCAGTCTGGACCAGCTGGTCCGCCGCTTCGAGTGACAGAATGGAGAGTCCGGGAGAGGTCGACGGATCTCCGCGAACCCGGAGCCGCATTGGGCGCGCTCAGCCTGTGGTGAGATCAACCAGCGCGAAGCCTTCCTTCCGTGCCGCATCGGCGAGGCGCTCATCGAGCGTAATGACTTCGAGCGATGGGGGACGGCGTTCCGCCGCTATGAAGGCCGCCGCCAACTGCAGTGCGTCGGCCGCCCGCAGCGAGTGAACGCGAAGAAATCGCACCGCACTCTCGGCGAGATAATGCTGATCGCGACCGAGGTGGCAACGCCGCTGCGGGCCTGCTACCGTAGCGGCCGAAACCAATTCTCGCTGGAGGGACGACAGATGCAGTTTGGCTTCAGCCCGCCGGTCAGCGGGCCGCTCTCCTCGCCCGATAATCTCGCGCGCATCGCATCCGAGGGCGAGGCGATCGGCTACGACTATGCGACGATCAGCGACCATGTCGTGATCCCCCGAGACATCGAGGCCAAGTATCCCTATAGCGACACCGGCGAATTTCCCGGCCGCGCGCGTGGCGATCGCCACGAGCAGCTGACCGCGGTCGCCTTTGTCGCCGGCAAGACCTCGCGGCTGCGCCTCGTCACCTCGGTGACCGTCGTCCCGCACCGGCCGGCGGTATTGCTCGCCAAGATGCTGGCGACGATTGACGTGCTGTCGAAGGGTCGGCTCGTCTTCGGGATCGGTGCCGGGTGGATGAAGGAGGAGTTCGAGGCGCTGGGCGTGCCGCCCTTTCCCGAGCGCGGTGCGGTCACCGACGAGTACCTGAACGCTTGCCGCGAGCTGTGGACCAAGGATGATCCGCGGTTCGAGGGCCGCTACGTCAAGTTCGCCAACATCTTCTTCGAGCCCAAGCCGGTGCAGAAGCCCTACCCGCCGATCTGGGTCGGCGGCGAGAGCGGTCCGGCCTTGCGCCGCACCGCCCGGCTCGGCGACGGCTGGTATCCGATCGGCACCAACCCGCAACACCGCCTCGACTCGATGAAGCGCTTTCAAGCTGGTGTCGAGCGGTTGCGGCGGCTGACCCGCGAGGCCGGCCGCGACCCGGAAAAGATGGCGCTCGCTTACCGCATCACCTCGTGGGGCAGCGCATTGCCGGCGCGCGCCGATGACGGCGAGCGGCGGCTGTTCTCCGGTACCACGGCGGATGTGGTTGCTGATCTACGGGCGTTCCGCGATTTCGGCGTCGGCTACGTCGATTTCAATTTCGCCGGCGACAGCGCCGAGGCGATGATCGCCGAGATGCGGCGCTTCCGCGAGGACGTGCTGGCGAAGGTGTAAAGGCTTTTTTGCACCACAGAGGCACGGAGGACACAGAGGGGCCTGCCGGTCCGGCCTCCTTGTCATACCGGTGAAAGCCGGTATCTATGGAAAAACGGGTCTGGCTTCCGCCGGGACGGCGAAAGATCGCTCTTCTGTGATCTCTGTGCCTCTGTGGTGGATTTAATTCATAGGAGCAGGCGTTGCTGAAACTCGGATACAAGGCGTCGGCCGAGCAGTTCGGGCCAAACGAGCTGCTGGCGTTCTCGTGCTTTGCCGAAGAGGTCGGGTTCGACTCGGTCTTTGTCAGCGACCACTTTCAGCCGTGGAAGCATACCGGCGGGCACGCGCCGTTCTCGTTTGCTTGGCTCGGCGCACTCGGCGCCAAGACGACGCGGGTGCAGATCGGTACCAGCGTCGCCACGCCGACCTTCCGCTATCATCCCTCGGTCGTGGCGCAAGCCGTCGGCACACTCGGCGTCATGTTTGCCGATCGCGTCATCTTTGGCGTCGGCACCGGGGAATCGTTGAACGAGGTGCCGGCGACCGGCATGAAATGGCCCGGCTTCCGCGAGCGGCAGGGCCGGCTGCGCGAGTCGATCCTGCTGATGCGGCGGCTGTGGACCGAGGAGCGGGTCACCTTCGAAGGCCAGTATTACCGGACCATCGGGGCGACAATCTATGACCGCCCGGAGAAGCCGGTGCCGATCTGGATCGCCGCCTCGGGACCAACTGCGGCGGCGATGGCGGGTGAACTCGCCGAGGGGTTCATCTGCACCAGCGGCAAGGGTGCCGCACTTTATCGCGACACCTTGTTGCCCAAGGTCGACGAGGGCCTGAAGCGCGCCGGGCGCCCGGGCAACAGCATCGAGCGGATGATCGAGGTCAAGGTCTCGTTCGATACCGACTTCGACCGGGCGATGGAGGACACCCGCCACTGGGCCGCACTCGCCCTAACCCCGGAAGAGAAGATGAATGTCGAGGACCCGCTCGAGATGGAGCGTCTCGCCGCGGCATTGCCGCTCGAACGCGCGGCGAGCCGGTGGATCGTCTCGGCCGACCCAGAGGAGCAGCTGGCGCAGATCCGTCCCTATGTCGAGCTCGGCTTCACCCACCTCGTCTTCCACGCTCCCGGACCGGACCAGAACCGGTTCTTGAAGCTTTACGCCGAGCAGGTGGTGCCGCTGCTCCGTGCCAAGCTGGGGTAATGACCCAAAAGGTCACCCTCTCCGCGCTCTCCGGCATCAAACTGATCGAGCCGGGGGATGACATCGGAGCGATCACGGTTGCCGCGTTGCAGGCCAACGGGCTGGTCCCGGAAGAGGGCGATGTCCTGGTTGTGGCGCAGAAGATCGTCTCCAAAGCCGAGGGACGTTACGTCGACACGGCAACCGTGCAGCCTTCGGAGCGGGCCCTCTCACTCGCTGCCGAGGTCGATAAGGACCCGCGCTTTGTCGAGGTGGTGCTGTCGGAAGCCAAGCGGGTGGTCCGCTATCGCCCGGGTCTGCTGATCGTCGAGCACCGCCTCGGTTTTGTTATGGCCAATGCTGGCATCGATCACTCCAACATTGCGGCGGAGGCAGGCGTCGAGCGAGTCCTACTTCTGCCGGTCGACCCGGACGGCTCGGCACACGCCTTGCGGCAGCATCTGATGGACGCTTTCGGCATGGGCATCGGCGTCATCATCAGCGACAGCTTCGGCCGGGCCTGGCGCAAGGGCACTGTCGGCGTGGCGCTCGGCGCCGCGGGCCTGCCGGCGCTGATCGACCTGCGCGGCCATCCCGATCTCTTCGGGCGGGAATTGATGGTGACCGAGACCGGCTTTGCCGACGAGATCGCCGCTGCCGCAGGGCTGTTGATGGGCCAGGCCGACGAAGCCGTGCCGATCGTGCTGGTGCGCGGCCTCGCCTGGTCTGCCCCGGATCAGCCCGCCGCCGCCTTGGTCAGGCCAGCGGAGCACGATCTATTCCGATGAGCCGATCGGAGGGGTTCGTGCTGGCGTTGTCGGGCGGGATCGGCGGTGCCAAGCTGGCGCTCGGCCTCTACCGGGTTCTGCCACCCGGCGCTTTGACCGTCGTCGCCAACACCGGCGATGATTTCGAGCATTTGGGGCTTGCGATCTCACCCGATATCGACACCCTGCTCTACACCCTGGCCGGCCTCGACAACCCGGAGCTCGGCTGGGGACGGCGCGACGAGACCTGGACCTTTATGAAGGCGCTCGGAAGTCTCGGCGGCGAGACTTGGTTCAATCTCGGCGACGGCGATCTGGCCACCCATGTCGAGCGCACCCGGCGCCTCGCGGCGGGCGAGAGCTTGTCGCAGATCACCGAGGATTTCCGCCGCCGCCTAGGCATCTCGGCGCGGCTGCTGCCGATGAGCGACGACCGGGTGCGCACCCAGCTCCTGACGGTGGCGGGCTGGCTCGACTTCCAGGACTATTTCGTGCGCCAGCGCTGCGCCCCGGTGGTGCGCGAGATCGCCTTTGCGGGCGGGGCCGAAGCGCGGCCGCAGCCGGATTTTCTCGCAGCGCTCGCGGACGACAAGCTGCGGGCAGTCGTGATCTGCCCGTCCAACCCGTTCATCAGCGTCGACCCGATCCTCTGCGTGCCCGGGGTGCGCGCGGCATTGAGCAGCTGTGCGGCGCCGGTCGTCGCGGTGTCGCCGATCATCGGCGGCAAGGCGGTCAAGGGCCCCACCGCCAAGCTGATGGCCGAGCTCGGGCTCCCCGTGGACGCGGCCGCGGTCGCGCGGCATTACGGCGACATCCTCGACCTCTACGTCGCCGACCACACCGACGCAGACGAACTCGCCGAGTTTGACGTGCCGGTGATCTTCGCGCGGACTTTGATGCTGTCGCTCGAGGATCGTGAGGGGCTGGCGCGAGCCGTGCTGGACGCGGCCGCCCGAGGCTTTTGAGATGGACCTCTGGGCCGTCGTGCCGGTTAAGGAGCGAGTCTCGGCGAAGGAGCGCCTCTCCCCGATGCTGCGACCCGAGACGCGGCAAGCGCTGGCCTTGGCGATGCTCGAGGATGTGCTGGCGGCGCTGACCCCGACACCGGGCATCGCCGGGCTGCTGGTAGTGACGGTCGATCCTGAAGCGGGTCGACTGGCGGAAAGATACGGAGCTCGGCTGATCGAGGTGGGCGCGCGCGACGGCCATACCGGCGCGGTCACAGCGGCAGCGCGGCTGCTCGCCGCCGAGCAACGCTCGGGCATGCTGACCTTGCCTGGCGACATCCCGCTCGTCACCTCGGCCGAAATCGTGAGGCTGCTGGCGGCACACCTCCCGGCGCCGTCCTTCACGATCGTTCCGTCGCATGACGAGCGCGGCTCGAACGCGATCGCTTGCTCGCCGCCCGACGCGGTGCCCTTGCGCTTTGGCGAAAACAGTTTCTACCCACATCTACAAGCGGCCGAGATGGCGGGCATTCGGCCGAACGTGGTGCATCTGCCCGGGATAGCTCTCGACATCGACAACCCCGAAGATCTTGTATCCTTTATGCGGATCGATTCATCGGCGCGGGCCCGTGCTGTGCTCGCCGAGGATCGCGCGCCGCTCGCAGGAGGTTTTCGCCGATGACCACCGTTCTGAGACGGGCCGCGGCCGGGCAGCGACTATCGGCTTCGCAAGCGCTGGCACTCGCCGATTTTGCCCATCCACGGCCGCTGATGCCAATCGCGGCCGAGCTGCGCGACGCTGGCCATGGCGGCCTTGTCTCCTATTCGCGCAAGGTCTTCATCCCGCTGACCCAGTTGTGTCGGGACGTCTGCCACTACTGCACCTTCGCCCATCCGCCGCGCCGCGGCGAGCCCGTTTATCTCGACGCCGACCAGGTGCTGACGATCGCCCGCGCCGGAGCGCGCGCCGGCTGCCATGAGGCATTGTTTACGTTGGGCGACAAGCCGGAATTGCGCTATGCGGCAGCGCGTGAGGCGCTGGCCCGGCTCGGCCACGAGACCACCCTCGCCTACCTCGCCGCGATTGCGGAATTGGTGTTGCGCGAGACCGGGCTCCTGCCGCATCTGAACCCGGGGGTCATGACGCGGGCCGACATCGACCGGCTGCGTGCTGTGTCGGTGTCGCAGGGGATCATGCTCGAGAGTGCAGCCGAGCGGCTGCGCCGGCGCGGTGGTCCGCATTTCGGCTCGCCGGACAAGGATCCGGCATTGCGTCTCGATACGATCCGAGCGGCGGGAGAGGCGGCGGTGCCGTTCACCTCGGGCATCCTGATCGGCATCGGCGAGACCCGGCACGAGCGGATAGAGTCGCTCCTCGCCTTGCGCGACCTGCACGAGCGCTACGGGCACCTCCAGGAGATCATCATCCAGAATTTCCGGGCCAAGCCCGGGACGCGGATGGCGCAAGCCCCCGAGCCCGATCTCGACGACCATCTCTGGACGATCGCCGTCGCCCGGCTGATCTTCGGCCCCGAGATGAACATCCAGGCGCCGCCCAATCTGAACCCGGAGGGGCTGGCTCAGATGATTGCGGCCGGCATCAATGATTGGGGCGGTGTGTCGCCGGTGACCCCCGACCACGTCAACCCCGAGGCGCCGTGGCCCGCACTCGACCTGTTGGCCGAGCGCACCGCCGCGGCCGGCAAGCTCCTCGTCGAGCGCCTGGCGATCTACCCGGCCTATGCGCGCGATCCGGGGCGGTGGCTCGACCTGGCATTGCGCGCGCCGGTGCTGCAAGCGATCGACGCCGAGGGTTTCGCCCGGATCGATGACTGGGTGCCCGGCGCCGGGACAGAGCCGCCGGCGATTGCCCCTCACCCCAGCCCTCTCCCCGCAAGCGGGGCGAGGGTGAAAACAGCGCAAAGTCCTTCGCCCCGCTTTAGCGGGGAGAGGGCGGGTGAGGGGCAGCTGACGTCGCTCCTCGACCGGGCGGCCGCCGGAGAGCCGCTCGGCGAAGCCGACATCGTCAGGCTCTTCCGGGCCCGCGGCGCGGCCTTCACCGAAGTATGCCGCGCCGCCGATCGGCTCCGGCAGTGGGTCAATGGCGACGCGGTCAGCTACGTCGTGACCCGCAACATCAACTACACCAACATCTGCTATTTCCGCTGTCAGTTCTGCGCGTTCTCGAAGGGCAAGCTCAGCGAGAACCTGCGCGGCCGGCCTTATGACCTCGACCTCCCGGAGATCCAGCGGCGGGTCGAGGAGGCCTGGGAGCGCGGCGCCACCGAGGTGTGCCTGCAGGGCGGCATCCACCCGGAATACACCGGGGCCACCTATCTGGCGATCTGCCGGGCGATCAAGGAAGCGGTCCCCGGCGTCCATATCCACGCCTTCTCGCCGCTCGAAATCTGGCAGGGTGCCAAGACGCTCGGCCGCACCGTTCCCGACTTCCTACGCGAGCTGAAGGCAGCGGGGCTCAGCTCATTGCCGGGTACGGCGGCCGAGATCCTCGACGACGAGGTCCGCGCGGTGATCTGCCCCGACAAGATCAAGACCGGCGAGTGGCTTCAGGTCATGGAGGCCGCGCACGGCGTCGGGCTTCGCAGCACCGTCACGATCATGTACGGGCATGCCGACCGCTACGAGCACTGGGCACGGCACCTCCTGCGCATCCGCGCGCTGCAGGCCAAGACCGGCGGCTTCACCGAGTTCGTGCCATTGCCGTTCGTGCCGATGGAGACGCCGATTTATTTGAAGGGCCGCGCCCGGCGCGGCCCAACCTGGCGCGAGGCGGTGCTGATGCATGCGGTCGCGCGCCTCGTGCTGCATCCGCTGATCACCAACATCCAGACCTCCTGGGTCAAGATGGGCAGCGAAGGCGCCGCCTTCTGCCTCGAGGCCGGGGCCAACGATCTCGGCGGCACCTTGATGAACGAGAGCATCACCCGCGCCGCCGGTGCGGTGCACGGCCAGGAAATGCCGCCCGAGAGCATGGAGGAGGTAATCCGCGCGCTCGGCCGCGAGCCGCGCCAGCGCTCGACGCTCTACGGGGACGCTCCCGCCGCCCGCAAGGCCGCCTCCTTCGCCGCCGCCCCGCTGACCGATCCGGTCAACACCCCGGCGCGGCGTTGGGAGCGCCATCCCGAGAACGTCGCCGCGGCCGACTAAGCCACGCGAGTTCCCCGTTCGACGGGCAAATTCCCGGAAAAAATCGAGGCGGAGCCGCGATCGCCCAGGCGAGTCGTTCAAACCTGCGTTCGACCGGGTACTTACGGCACCTGCACAGGCCATTCGGGTACGCTCCGAGCCGGGAATCGGCACGCGCCAAAAGCGGGAAAAGACGGCGTATCCGGGAATTTACCGAGAAGATCGCCGGACGCGCGGCGACGCGCTGTTTTCAGGCTTTAATCGGGTGGCGATGCCACACCGGGATTGCGGCGTTTCGTGGCGCGTTTTCTCGCGAGACCGCGATGTTCGAAGCCGAGGCCCGCTGGCTCCGCGCCGTGGTGGATCTTTTCCCGCCAGGGCGGCTGCCGCCGTTGCTCAACCTCGGCAGCAGCTCGACCGATATCCGCGAGATTGTGTAGCCTTGGATCGAGGATCAGCTGTTCCGCCCCTTGCGCACCCACGGGGTCGAGGTCGTCCATGTCGATAAGCGAGAACTGCTCGGGGTCGATGTTCAGGCCGATCTGACTAATCACGACGACGTGGTCCGCCTCGGGGCGCTTCACCCCGGGGCACCGCTCTGCTGCAACTTGCTCGAGCATGTCACCGAGCCCGACCGGCTGGCCTACCATTGGCTCGACCTGCTGATGCCCGGCGGCCTTGCGTTTGTCATCGTGCCCTTCAGCTATCCCTATCATCGCGACCCGATCGACACGATGTATCGGCCAAGCCCTTCCGAGCTTAGCGACCTCTTCATCGGTGCCCGACTGCTCGACGGAACAATACTGGGGATGGGAGAGTCACACCGCGACGTGGTGCGGGACCGGCCACGGCTGCTGCGCCTTTTGTGGCGCTTTCCGGTGCCGTTCCTGTCGCATCATCGAAAAGCGCTAGGATCAGGGTGCGTCGCCGGCGGCAGTGAGCCGGTTGGGGTGATCGACGAGGAATCGGCAATATGAACGAGACGGGTTGCGACGAGCTTGCCCGCTGGGTGACGGAGGCGGGTTTGATTGGCCGCACGGAGAGCGAGCTGATGGCCGGCTTCTGCCGGCGGATCGTCGATGCTGGAGTTCAGCTGGCGCGCGGCATTGTCATTCTCGACACGCTGCATCCGATTTACGAAGGCCGCGCTTTTCGGTGGCGCGCTGATGTCCCAGAGGCGGTCGAGATACTCGATTATGGTCGGACCAACGAAGGTGAGGCCGCAGAAAGCTGGCAACGCAGCCCGTTTTTTCACTTGCTGCAAGCAGGTGGAACCGAAATGCGGCGCTATTTGGCGGCGGGTGATCCGGCCGATTTTCCTGCTATTGCGCAAGCCCGTGACGAGGGCGCTACCGACTATCTGGTGCTCGTCCACCGTTTCGCTGCCGAGGGCGTCATCGGCGAGATGGATTGCGTCTATTCCAGCTGGTCCAGCGACGCGCCTGATGGTTTCGGGGAGGACGGCGTCGTTGCGCTGAAGCGGCTCGCACCCTTTCTCAAACTTGCCCTCAAGTCGGCATCGCTCGCCCGTATGGCGGAGACGCTGGCGCAGACGTACCTCGGTCGCGATCCGGGACGGCGGGTCATGAGCGGCCGGATCGTGCGCGGCGTCGCCGAGAAGATCGGCGCGGTGCTGTGGTACAGCGATCTCCACGGCTACACCCAAATCTCGGACAATTCCCCGCCGGAGCAGATCATTCCGCTGCTCAACGACTACGCCGAGGTGGTGGTCTCGGCCGTGCACGGACATGGCGGTGATGTGCTGAAGCTGGTCGGCGACGGCACGCTCGCTATCTTCCCTGCGGATAACCGCGAAGAAGCTTGCCGGGGCGCGCTCGCAGCGGCGGTACGAGTGCGCAAGGGCGTCGTCAAGCTGAACGGCAAGCGCGCCGTCGCCGGGTTGCCGACCACCCAGGTCTACCTCGCGCTGCATGTCGGTGATGTTTTCTACGGGAATATCGGCAGCAAGGACCGCCTGGATTTCACGATCATCGGCCCGGCGGTCAACGAGGTCAGCCGGATCCTGGCGATGAGCCGGTCGGTCGAGCAGGATGTGCTGCTCTCGGCCGATTTTGCCGACGCCATCGGTTCCGAGATGCGACGTCGACTGGTCTCAGTCGGGCGCTACGCATTGCGCGGCGTGGCTCAACCGCTAGAGCTGTTCACCCCCGAACCCGATTTCGAAATCCCGTAGTCCGAGGGCGGCAAAGATTGCGTGTACCTCATGGCCGTCCTGTCCTAGCGGTTGTTTACGACGGGCTCGCAGGAGCGGTACGCTCATTTTGTGGAGAATTGCCCGCCGGCGGGGGAGAAGGATCGCAATGCTGCTCAATCGGGACGAGATTCGCCAGGACAAGACATTTGACCTGCTCACCGAGGCGATTCTGGAGCGCGATCAGCCGCGCACTACCGATCTCTTCTTCGGGATGGTCGCCCGGGACGGGCGCTCGGTCGGCGAGGCGCTCAGCGTGGTGACAGCGGCCGAGGCGCCCTTTGTCCAGGTGCCGAGCCACATCAATGTTCGCGACGGGCAGATCACGCTGATCAACAACGACCACACGATCCTCGGCCTGCGAGCGTCCACTTACCTGATGCCGTTCCTCCCGGAGAAATACCGATTGCTGCCGCTCTTGCAGAGCGTCTGGTATATCCCGGCCGGGCTCGACATCTGGAACCAGCTGCTCGGCAAGTATCCCGGCCGCTATGCGACGATGAAAGGGATCGCGGTGCCGCCGCCCAGCTATGGGCCGGTGGTGTGGAACGGTGACCAGGAGCCGATCCGCGAGAAGGGGACGGTCGAGGAGCGGCTGCACCAGCATATGATCGCCACGGTGAGCGGCGACTCCCGGCGCTCCTACGGCTTGTTTCTCGGGCTCGCCGAAGACGAAGACGTACGACCGATGCTCGCCGACCAGCTGCAGTATCTCGGCCTCATCGACCTGCAGGACACCGTGATCGGCCGCAAGGCCCGCAATACCGGCCATAAGGCGATCCGGGCGCGCGCCATCACCGACCTCGCCGACTTCATCGGATGGGAGCGCTCCCACGGCGTCTACTACATGGGCGTTCCGGATATGGCGATCGGCCCGCTCTACTACTCGCTCTATGACGCCGTGTGCGTCAGAATGGCCGGCGAGTTCCCCGACAGCGGGATCAGGCTCAAAGAGACCAATCAGACCCCGCTGAGCCCGGCCGAGGTCGAGGACATGGTTCGGCAGTTGATGGAGGCCGATGCCGACACAGTGTGGGATTTGCTCACCGCTCATCTGAAGAACGGCAAATCGCTCCGAAGCCTCGGCGACACGATCCAGATCGGCGCCGCCGAGCTGATCTTGCGCACCACGGTGCCGCGTCAATTCACCAACGGGCAACACCCCTTCGATTACTGCAACGTCGCGAACAACTGGATGCGGACGAGCAACAATCCCTACCAGCCGCGCATCCTCTATCTGATGGCCAGCTTCATCAATGACGTGGCCCATGAGAACAAGCTGCAGAGCCCGGTGCTAGAGAAAGAGGGAGCGGGTTATGATTTCGCGGGCCGCACCGCGGACGCAGTGCTGCGCGAGCTGGACGAGGCGATCATGGCGCTCGATTTTCCGCGGGCGACGGCTCTGGCCAACGCCTACCTGCAATCGGGAGCGGACCGTAAAGCCTACCAGGCCGTCGTGGCACTCGCGGCGTGCCGGTTCCAGGACGACCCGCACAACCAGAAGATCACGATCTCGAGCTTCGAGGAATACGCGCACAACTCGACCCATCTGCGCGACAGGCTGCTGCGTGCAACCACTCGGCTGCTGGCCGGCTGGGTAAAAATGCCGGGCGAGCGCGATTGCTTCGCCAGGTTCGAGAAGGATTGGATCTACAACTGAAGGAGGAGACCGCTCATGGCCCGGACCTACCATGTGATCGATTCCGACGGCCACATACTGGAGCCGCTCGCCCTGTGGAAGGACTATCTCGATCCGGCCTACCGCGACCGCGCGCCGAAGCTGGTGATCGATAGCGACGGCAAGGAGCGGCTGCTCGTCGAGGAGCAGGTGCTGGGGAGCCAGCAAGGCATGGGCGGGATCGGCGGGGTCGGCGCGCGCCAGGGTGTGGTGTCTTCCGCGACCATGAAGTACGAGGAAGGCCGCCCCGGCGGGTTCGACCCGCATAAGCGCATCCCGGACATGGATCTCGACGGCATTGACGCTGCGTTCCTCTATCCGAGCATGGGGCTGTTCGCCGGTGCTGTGCACGATCCGGACCTCGCCGCAGCACTGTGCCGCGCCTACAATCGCTGGCTCGCCGACTACTGCAAGCCCTACCCGGATCGGCTGTTCGGCATCGCCATGCTGCCGATGCAGTCGGTCGAGCACGGAATCCAGGAGATGAAGTTCGCGCGCAAGGAACTCGGCATGCGCGGCGGGTTTATGCGGCCCAATCCGTACAACGACCGGTTGATCCACGACCCGGTGTACGAGCCGTTCTGGAGTGCCGCCGAGGAATACGATTTCTCGATCGGCTTCCACGAGGGCGGCAGCAGCGGCATGCCGACGGTCGGCATCGACCGTTTCGAGGGACGCGCCGCCAAGCACATCATCTCGCATACGATGGAGATGATGCTGGCGTGCCTCAGCATGATATGGGGCGGCGTCGTCGAACGTCACCCGAAATTGCGTGTCGGCTTCCTCGAGTCGGGCGGCGGCTGGGTGGCGCCGTGGCTCGACCGCATGGACCGCCATTTCGACGACCAAGGGTTTAACGATTCCGGGTTGAAGACGCGGCCTAGTGAACTCTTCAAGCGCAATTGCTGGATCTCGTTTGAGCCGGTCGAGGGCAGCCTCAGGGTGCTCGCCGACTATATCGGGCCGCAGAAGATCCTATGGGCGACCGACTATCCGCATCGCGACGGGTTCTTCCCCGGGGCACCGGACATGGTTCGCCAGCGGCTCGAGGGGACCTCGCCCGAGACCAAGCATCAGGTGCTCGCTGGCGGCGCGATGGGGTTCTACGGCCTGAATTAAGCCTTCCTTCACGCGACTCCACGGCGTCATTGCGAGGAGCGAAGCGACGGGGCAATCTCGATCCGGGCGAGACCCGTCGGTCCGGATTGCTTCGTTGCGCTCGCAATGACGGCGCAGGAACCTCCAGCGCCGATCGGCTGTTTAGGCGCGCGGAAAATTCAGCTCGACCATGACATTATTGTTGTCGGGGAAGAACAGCTGGTCGATCGGCGGTTTGGCGATGTGGTTTTCGCGATATTTGACGCCCTTCTTGTCCAGCGTCGACTTGATCCCCTGAAAGTCGGAAGCCAGAAAGGCAAAGTGGTCGAAGGCTCCGGTATCAGGCGACGGGCCGCCACCGATCGCGTTGTCCTTTGGCACCAGATGAACGACCGGAACATCCCCGCAATAGAGCCAATAGCCCGGGAAGTTCAGATCCGGTCGAAAGCCGACCTCGAGACCAAGAACATCGCGATAGAAGTTCCGCGTCGCTTCGAGGTCGTCAGTCTGAACGGTGATGTGGTGCAGAGCGTTGAGCGGCATGGATCGGTTCCTTTCGTCCAACTTTCAGTCGTCGCCAAACTAGCGCCTCCGGGCCGCCGCGTCGAATGATGGAAACGACTCGCCGTCCGTATCGGCAACGGGTAGGCGAGCCCCAACTCACGTCGCGGCAAGCTCGATCTGCGGCGATCGGACGTGTTCAGACGCAGCGGCGAACATTACAATCCCGTTTATGCGGGTTCTCTATCACCTCTGGCTTTCCCCCTGCGCGCGCAAGGTGCGCATCGTGCTCCGGGAGAAGAACCTCGATTTTACTCTGAAGACCGAGAAGGTCTGGGAGCGGCGGCCGGAATTCCTCGCCCTCAACCCGGCCGGCGAGGTGCCGGTGCTGATCGAGCCGGACGGGACCGTGCTCGCCGATACCGGCGCGATCGTCGAATATCTCGACGAGGTCTATCGCGAGAAGATCCTGATCGGCATCAACCCGGTGGATCGCGCCGAGGTGCGCCGCCTGACCGCCTGGTTCGATATCAAGATGAACCTCGAGGTCACCGAGAACCTGCTCGGCGAGAAAATGATGAAACGTTATCTCGGCCAGGGGCAGCCGAATTCGCAGGCGATTCGCGCCGGGCACGCCAACTTGCCGCACCATCTCGACTACATCGGCTATCTCGTGGAACGCCGGCGATGGCTCGCCGGCGACCATTTCTCGATCGCCGACATCACCGCCGCGGCACAGCTGTCGAGCCTCGATTATCTCGGTGACGTGCCGTGGGACGCCCACGAGCCCGCCAAGGAATGGTATGCGCGGATCAAGTCGCGGCCGAGCTTTCGTCCGATCCTGGCCGACCACCTTCCGGGCGTCCCACCGCCGGCGCACTACGCCGATCTCGATTTTTAGGCCGCCCACGGGTCGGTTGAGATCATGCCGGATTTCAACTTTGCCTTCCGTTACGGCGCTTAACCCTGAAGCAACGGCTGGGGATTAGATGCGCTCGCTCGGCTTCTGCGTCGTTCTTCTAAGCGGTCTCTGGGTCGCCTGCGCCGCGGCGCAGGATAATGCTGCCGAGGAGGCGGCACACCGCGCGGCCGTGCTCGCGCGTCTGCCGGCCGACGCGGCCCAGCGCGCGTTCGGCGGCAAAACGACGCCGACGCCCGGGCCGCCGGGGACGATCGGCGCCTACGAACGTGGCTGCATGGAGGGTGCCGTGATGCTACCCTTCGACGGGCCGAATTGGCAGGTCATGCGGCCGTCGCGCAATCGCGCCTGGGGCCATCCGGTGTTGATCCAGTTGATCGGGCGCCTGGCGGAGAAGCTGCCGGTGGCAGGCTGGCCCGGGCTCCTTGTCGGCGACATCGCCCAACCGCGCGGCGGGCCCATGCTGACCGGGCACGGGTCGCATCAGATCGGGCTCGATGCCGACATCTGGCTGACGCCGATGCCGCTGCGGCGGCTGAGCCTCGCCGAACGCGACGAAATGCGGGCGACCAATGTCGTCGCTGCGGATGGCGATGACATCGATGAGGCGACATGGACGCCGCAGCATCGGCGCGTGCTCGAGGCGTTCGCGCGCGAGCCTGCGGTCGCACGCATTTTCGTCAACCCGGCGATCAAGCGCGCGCTGTGCCGCGAGACCGGTCCCGACCGGGACTGGCTGACCAAAATCCGGGCATGGTGGGGCCACAACTATCATTTCCACATTCGCCTCGCCTGCCCCTACGGCCAAACGGAATGCCGCAATCAGGTCCTTCCGCCGCCTGGCGACGGCTGCGGCAAGGAGCTTGATTGGTGGTTCACTCCGGAGGCTCACCGTCCATCGGTGGGGCCTCCCGGCAAGCCGCTGTTGATGACCGACTTGCCGGCCGCCTGCGCCAGGCTGGCCGCGGCGCCATGAAAGTCTCTTCGCACCGGCGCTTCGGAGCGAGGTTCACTTGGCTCGCTCTCTTTGCATTGCTGAGCAATGCTCTGTTGCCGGCGGTCTTGGTGGCCGCTGTCGGAGGGTTGAACCCGGCCTACGACAGCTTGCGGCTGGGCTTGTGCAGGGCCTCTCCCGATGAAGAAAGTCCTGGGAAGGCAAAACCCGGACTGTTGGTGCACCATTGCGCCCTATGCACCGCGGCACCGAACATTCTGTCGCCGGGGGGCTCAGCCGCCGCCGCAATCCTGATAATAGCCGCCGACGAACCGTTCGCCCGGAGCCGCACGATGGCGCTCGGCGATGGTTTGCGAAATTACCGGACGCAACCGCGAGCACCCCCGACTAGGGCCTGACCCCTCCGTTCGCACGTCCGAGCCGGTCGGCTGCCCGTCCGGCTGCCGCCCCTTAAAAAAGGACTTACAATGTTGTTCAGGTTTCTCGCTTTCGCCGCGGCCCTCGCCGCCGCCAACACCGCGCTGGCGCAGAGCAACCAGCTCGAGGTCAGCAATGCCTGGGCCCGCGCGACCCCAGGCAAGGCAGAAAACGGTGCCGCTTATGTGACGATCCTCTCCCCGACCCCCGACCGGCTCCTCTCCGCCTCCTCGCCGGCGGCAAAGAAGGCGGAACTCCACACGATGGAGATGGCGGGCATGGTCATGAAGATGCGCCCCGTCGCCGGCCTCGACATTCCTGCGGGCCAGCCGGTTGCTTTAAAGCCCGGCGGCGAGCACATCATGTTGATCGGGCTCCAACAGCCCTTGCGCGAGGGTCAGTCGTTCACCCTGACCTTGAATTTTGAAAAGGCCGGAGCGCGTACCCTATCCGTGGCAGTCGAGAAAGCGGGCGCGATGTCGGGGATGCACCACTGAACGAGGATCGGTGATGGCTCGCAACCTGTCGGGCCGCGCGTCCCGAGCCCGCGCGCCGACCAATTCGCGTCGCTTCGTCCTGGCCGCCGTCTTGCTCGGTGGCTTGGTGATTATGGGCGCCGGCGCCTTGCTCGCCCTGGCGCATCGGGATACCCCGCGGGGTGCTGCCGGAACCTTGCTCGCCAGTGCCATCGGCGGCCCGTTCCGCCTTGTCGACCAGAACGGCAACACGGTCACCGACGCCGATCTCAAGGGCAAGTGGTCGCTCGTCTATTTCGGCTACACCCACTGCCCCGACGCCTGCCCGACTGCGCTCAACGACATCGCGATCGCGCTCGACCAGCTCGGACCGAAGCGCGAGGCGGTCCGCGCGGTGTTCATCACCGTCGATCCCGAGCGCGACACACCCGAGGTGCTCAAAGATTATGTCACGAGCTTCGACGCCCCGATCCTGGCACTGAGCGGGAGCCCGGAGGAGATCGCTCGGGCGGCGAAGGTCTACCGCGTCTATTACGCGAAGCATCCCGAACCGGGCGGCGACTACTCGATGGATCACAGCTCGGTCATCTATGTGATGGATCCAGAGGGGCGCTTCACCGCGAGCTTCACCCATCAGAGCACACCCGAGGAGATAGCCGAGCGGCTGAAGAAGCTGCTCGCTTGAAGCGCCGCTTTGCCGAGACGCGGGCATTGCGAGGCGCGGATCGCCCCGTGATCGCTTTGTTGCGGCAGCGATGATCATAAAATTGCCAATATAGCATTGCATACTCCCGAGCGATCGCGGCTTTGAGATCTGCCGGCGAGAGCGAGGAGATGCAAATGGCTAATGGGCTTTTACCAAAACCGCCGGGGCGCGCGCGCGGACGGCCGTTCGAAAAAGGTCGCTCGGGGAATCCCGCCGGCCGCCGGATCGGCTCCCGCAACAAGGCGACGAGTGTCGCTGCGGCGCTGCTCGAAGGCGAATCCGAGGCCTTGACCCGCAAAGCCGTCGAGCTCGCGCTCGCGGGCGACCCAACGGCAATGCGGCTCTGCCTCGAGCGCATTTTGGCCCCGTGCCGCGAGCGAACGGTCAAATTCCAGCTGCCGCCGATCGAGAGTGCGGCGGACATCGCCCCCGCGATGAAGGCGGTCACTTCGGCGTTGGCCGGTGGTGCCATCACGCCGGGCGAGGCGGGCACGATAGCGGCGGTCGTCGACACCTTTGTGCGGGCGATCGAGACGAGCGATTTCGAGCGGCGTTTGCGGCAGGTCGAGGCAGAAGTGACTGCGGAGCCGAGCGGGTAATTCAACCCATAGGCGAGCATTTTGCTGCAGATGTGCTGCAGGTGCAGCGATGAGCGATTGAGGATGCAATTTGTGATTGCAGCTAGTGCACCGAGCCTAACGCTTGATGCTCGAGACCCCTCCGAGGGACTCCCGATCACCGCCCGCGAAAGCGCTTGTAGAAGTCGATCACCTCGGGGCTTTGCTGAAAGCCGACGACGATGTTGAGATCCGCGCCCTGGCGGCCGCCGAGCGGGATCGCTTCCTCGATGTGATCGGTGACGCCGGAGCGCTTTCCCGATCCGTCGAAGACGATCCGTACCGGAAACGGCTTTTTGCTGAGGATCGCTTGATCGGGGCCGGTGACGGCGACGAAATATTGGAAGTCCACCGAATCGGCCTTCGCCGCCGGGCCGCGCTCGGCGACGACGACGATGTCGAGGACCAAACGCACTCCGTCGCCGCTGTACACGCACTTGGCGTCGGCCTCGCTCAACAGACCGTAGAAGGCGACGTTGTCCGGGCGACGCTCGGGAGCAGGGCCGAACACGGCGGTGTTAGCGAGCGGCCGCAGGATCACTGTGCTCGGACAGGCTTCGGTCGGTTTGGATGCCGAAGACGACCCGAACCAACCGCATCCCGAGAGAGCGCAAAGGCCAATCAGCACCGCGCTCGGCGCGGCGCGCGGTTGCCTCACAGGCTCTCGTGCGTACCGTCGCAGAACGGCTTTT